>Ga0180009_10003030_pt1 | contig 19423 bp, 25 predicted proteins | sample OS_PC_MetaG_FD_123537 | JGI IMG/M metagenome (GOLD analysis project Ga0180009, IMG submission 123537) | Groundwater microbial communities from the Aspo Hard Rock Laboratory (HRL) deep subsurface site, Sweden - OS_PC_MetaG | ecosystem: Environmental > Aquatic > Deep subsurface > Groundwater...
AGTCCCTTTTCCCCAGTATGCCGAGATAACTGCCAATGTAAATTTCTGGATTAAAATATATAGTCTCTACACAACTTCCCAGGCCGTGGTGCACGACAGCGTCGATCTGAATATCATTTATGAGGTCATCGATGTCAAGCCTTTTGATGCTCCGGGATCCCGAACAATCAACCGTAAATCCATGGACATGGTCAGGAATAAGTACGAAACCATATTGCGAAAATTAGCATCCGGCCAAAAACCGGCCAACGCTGCCGAAGCGCAAAGAGTTGCCGCATTGTTTGGCGACAAGGTTGAGCGCGACGTATATAGCCGGGCAGTAGAAAATGTTCGCTTTCAGATCGGACAAAAAGACCGTTTCACAGCCGGCTTGATTCGCTCGGGAGCCTACATCGAGCAAATCCGGGAAATATTCAAAGCCAATGGTTTGCCTGAGGATCTGGCTTACTTGCCCCATGTGGAATCCTCGTTCAATGTCAAGGCCTACAGCAAGTCCGGCGCCGCCGGGATGTGGCAATTCACCCGGGCAACAGGCCGGCGATTCATGGAAGTTGGCTATGCCGTGGATGAACGCCGCGACCCTATCCGCTCCACCTACGCCGCCGCCCGGCTGTTGAAAGAAAATTATGCAAAATTGGGAGACTGGCCCCTGGCACTGACGGCCTATAACCATGGCCCCGGGGGCATGGGGCGAGCGAAAAAAATACATGGCACCTATCCGCAAATCTTCAAGTCTTATCGCAGCCGGATTTTCAAATTTGCTTCGCGAAATTTTTATTCCGAATTCCTGGCGGCGCGCCAGGTAGCGTATATTTACAAGAATTATTTCGGCGCCATTGCCCTGGACCAGCCAAAGCCCCACCATACCGTGGCTTTAGGCGGATACTGCTCATTCAATGACCTGTGCAGCCATTTCGGCCTCTTTCCCGAGACATTAATCAAACTGAATCCGGCCCTGCGGCCGCCGGTGTTTAAAGGTCAGAAATTAATCCCCAAAGGCTACAGCTTGAACCTGCCATTGCTCGCAAACGACGGCCGGACGCCCATTTCAGCCCAAATTCCCCCGGGGCTTTACCGCACAGCCCAGATGCCCAGCCGTTTTTATACGGCCCAGTCCGGAGATACAACCGCTAAAGTCGCCAAAAAATATGAAATCGCGTTGGCCGATCTTTTATTGGCCAACAATTTGGATCAAAATACGAGGATTAAGCCTCGCCAGACGCTGCGCATTCCCCGGCCGGGGGAAATGGTTGCCGCCAAAGCGCCGGCCGCTGCAACCCCGCTTCCGCTAATGCTGGCCAAAGCGGAACCGCTTTTGGAAAAGCCGGTCAGGAGTACCATGCCCTTACCGTCCGCCGCCGAGAAAGCAGCGGCCCCTCAAGTCCAGCCCAAATTATCCGGGACAACGGCCCCCGCGGTAGTTGATAGCGTTGCATCCGCAGCAAGGAAACCCAAGGTTGTAGCCGTAGCACCGGAAGAGTTCCGGCCCAATTTCGAAATCGTGATCGCCGATGTGCGGGTTGAACAACTGGGTCAAGTCAAGGGGATGTCCATGGGACAGGTCCAGGTCGAAATCGAAGAGACACTTGGCCACTATGCAGAATGGGCCGATGTGCCCACCCAAAAAATCCGCGCTGTGAACGGCTTGCGTTTCAACCAAACGGTTCAACTGGGCCGGAAGCTGAAAATCCCCTTGACCAGGCGCACGGCCGGTGAATTTACAGAGCAGCGTTATGAATTTCACAAACGCCTGCAAGAAGATTTCCTGGCCGTATATCGTGTCGGTCAGCCGCAGCCCTATCAAGTTCAGGCGGGAGATAACATCTGGAATTTGTGCAGCGAAAAATTTGATATTCCCATGTGGTTGCTCAAACACTTCAACCCCGATGTGGATTTGTCCCGATTGGCCCTGCAGCAAACCTTGCTGATTCCGACGATTGAAAAGACAAGCGGAGACGAACCGGGTATCGGAGCGCCCGATGAGGAAGCCATCGGCATCGGGAAATAAGAATCAGGCCTTGAATTAGCAAGAGGTGTGAGACAAATTTATGATTTCCCGGGATATTGGATAAATCTTATGTTTTTGAATTTAAACAACAAACTCACCCCCGTTCCCCCTCTCTTTTTTAAAAGAGGGGGTGAAGAAGACTTACTATTCCCCTTCTCCTGGCAATGGCAGGGCGTAAATCTTTTCCCCTCTCTTTTGAAAGAGAGGGGTTAGGGGTGAGTTTTTTATTTGTCTGTCACGAGTGGCAGCGAGTGGTGAGTTTTTTAAGGGTTTCAAAATCTTAAACCCCTTGCATAGTTCTCGTTTTGTATATTTAATTAATCAAACATGTATGAATGCTCTTACATTTTCCAGGAAAAACCTGTTCGGCTTCAAGCAAATTAAAACTGAGAAATAACTCAAAAGCCAGTACCCATATAGATTTAAGAGATTAATGGTGTTAGCGGGCGGAGTTTGGCACAACTTTTGCGTGCGCTATTGTATTAGAACGTGATAGGAAATCATGTTCAAATGGAGGAAAACATGGCAGTTGAAAAAGCGATCGGTTCCAGCAGTTTGGTCGAGGTCATTGACCGGATTCTGGACAAGGGCGTCGTGATTGATGCCTGGGTGAGAGTCTCTTTAGTCGGTATCGAGCTTCTCGCCATTGAAGCCAGGGTGGTCGTGGCATCGGTCGAGACCTACCTTAAGTATGCTGAAGCTATCGGCTTGACAGCGACGGCAGCCTAAGGGATTAGGACACGAGGAGTTCTTGCCGCATCATCCTTATCCCGCCCGAGGCGGGGAAAAGCATGGTTCGCCAAGAAATTCCTTCTTTTAAAAAAAGGAGTATGTGGAAGTAATGCATTTAGCAGAAGATATGAAAAATATCGTCGAAGATATAATTTCTTCTTACGAGACTAGAATTCAAAGCATCGGGGTTATCTTTGATACTACCCACCAACTGCTTGAAGGTTTTAAAGAAGAAAGAGAAAAACTCAGTGCAGAATTACGGGAGAATCTTGCCAAAAATGAGTCTCTAAGAAGGAAAGACTTTGATAATATGCAGCGGGGCATTCTTTCGATTCAAGATGAGAGGGGAAAGGAAGTAAGATCCATATTAAAAAATTACCTTACTGAGCATAAGGAAATGGCGTTCGCTTTAGGAGAAAATTTAAGTAAGGTCAACGAAGCCCTGGCCAAAGGTGAAGCCGGAAGGATTAAAGAATTCCGGGCAATGATTAAGGAACTCCTCGCCAGACAGGAGGAGAGAAAAGAAGAAGTTACTTCCAGTCTGAAAGAATTTCAGGTGGAACAGCAAGAGATGGCAAAAAGACTTAAAGAACTTTTAGCCAAAGGAAGCCAGCTGCGCATAAAGGACCTTAAGGTAATGCTTAAGGAATTCAAAGGCCAGCGTGAACAACGGATATTTCTCCAGGAAAAAAGGAGGGAAGAGGTTCGTCACATGATCGGCGATTTCAAGAAGGAAAGAACCAAAGCAGCCAGGAACTGGCAGGAGATGGAAAAGAAGCTGGCGCAAAGAAAAAGTGGTTTGCTTGAGACAATTCATCCTACACCTTCATCCAAGGTTGTTTAAGCCGTGGCTAAGAAGGTGAGGTTAAATTATAGATGTAAAGAAAAATAGTTCTAAATTAAAAAAAGGAGGAATTAAAATGGGAATTGCAGGTGATGTCAAAAATCTCGGTGAGGACATTGTGGCCTCATACAATGCCCGGGTCAAGGCCATCGGAACGATCGTCAAGGATACTCGCAACACGCTCAAAGGATTTCACGCAGAGCATAAGGAGATGTCTGAGAAGTTGAAAGAGGACCTCGCAAAGGGAGAAAAAGAGAGGCTTACGGGTTTTAAGGCGATGATGGCCGATGTTAAAAAGTTTGTATCGGACATTGTTGTTGATGGAACTGCGAAATTAATGAAACAAATTCAAACAGAACAGACAGAGAGGAATAAGGGAGTAGCTGATCTGTTGGTAAATTTTGCAAAAGACCATGAGGCTATGGCAGCTGAACTTAAGAAAAACCTTGCCAAAGGAGAGACAGATAGACTTGAAGACTTCAAGGAAATGATGAAGGGTATCCAAAAATATGTAGCTGATGTGGTTAAGGAAACTAAGAGACTAATTAAGGAAATTCAAGCAAGACAGGACGAAAGAAATAAAGAAGTTCTCGATACGTTGGAAGCCTTCAAGACAGAAAGAGAAAAGATGGCTGCTAATTGGCAGAATTTGGTTGCGACCATGGCCAGGAAAAGAGGCGGCAAGCCTGTCTTGGAAGCAAAAGAAGAGGTGTCCACAGTAAATGAATTCGTTAAAAAAATAGAAAAAGTTCCTGAAAAAGCTAAAGCCAAGGAAACTGTTGAGATGAGTCTGGAGGAAAGAGTGCTGGAATTAATCAACAAACATCCTGAAGGCATCCGTGTGGGTAACATGGAAAAGCCGCTTGGAACTACGAGAATAAAGCTGGGTCAGGCAGCGAAAAGGCTTCTCGATGAAGGCAAAGTGAGAAAAGAGGAAAATCTTTACTTTCCGTTGTAGAAAGCAAGATGGGAAAGGATGGATGAGAAGATGAAGAAAAAGATAAAATGCGCCTTCTGTGAAGGCACGGGCAAAGACCCTTTTGATCTGTTATCTAAGCTTGCCACCTGCCAGGTCTGTGGAGGAAGAGGCAAGGTTGAGGTTATGGAGCCGGCGATTCCCTGCGCTTTTTGCAAAGCGACAGGCGTCTATCCCCACACCCGGGTTACGTGCACTGTCTGTAATGGCAAAGGTATGGTTACAGTTAAAGGCACGACTGACGAGTGCCCTAAGTGCAAAGGCTCAGGCGCAGCAATGGATAGCGGCCTTCCCTGTCTTAAATGCGGAGGCAAAGGGGTTGTTTGAAAAAAATGAAATTGGATATTTCAAGTGAAGTCTTTCTTGAGAAAAAGAAAAAGGCTTTGACTAAAGTTAACTCTTTTAGAGAAAATTTTAAAAAGAGAGAAATCAAGGTAAAAGCGGAGTTGGAAGAAGCGGGTAGAATCTTAAAAGAATTGAGCGAAAGATTCAGATGGCGGGGAACGTTGCCATAAGAGAGTAAAGAGGAGGTAAAAAGATGAGCGGAACATTCAAATGTCCGAAGTGCGGGACCACAACCTGGGGCCAACTCAAGTATTGTCCCCAGTGCGGTCAATCTCTCAATATCACGTGTCCAGAAAAATGCGGATGGAGTTGCCGGTATATCTATGCCGATGATTATAAGTGTTGCCCCAATTGCGGGGCAAAGATGAGCAAGGAAGGGAGGGTAAAAAATGATTGATGAAATGACCACAGTAATAGAGCCAAGTCCTCTACCGGATTTTGTAGAAACACAGTATATCAAGGATATTACCAACAGAGCCCTTGCCTTTATCAGTGCGGGGTTTCCGGTCCATTTCAGAGGTGTATCCGGTTCCGGCAAGACCACGCTGGCTATGCACATAGCCAGTAAGATTAAAAGGCCGGTAGTACTGATTCACGGAGATGAAGAATTTACCACCTCTGATTTAGTGGGTGGTGAACATGGCTATAGGTTTAGGAAGGTGGTTGACCGCTTTGTGTCAAGAGTTTTGAAAGTGGAAGAAGATATGGTAAAGCGCTGGGTGGATAATCGCCTGACGGTTGCCTGTAAATATGGGTTTACCTTGATCTATGATGAATTTACACGCTCAAGACCTGAGGCAAATAACATCCTTCTTTCCATTTTACAGGAGAAGATGATGGATTTGCCGGTAGGACGCGGTGGTGAAGAACCATATTTAAAGGTCGATCCTGATTTTACAGCCATTTTTACATCTAACCCCGAGGAATACGCCGGTGTGCACAGGAGCCAGGATGCTTTGCGGGACAGGATGATTACCATGGACCTGGACTACTTTGACTATGAGACAGAGTTGGCCATTACCCAGGCAAAATCCAAGCTTTCGAAACAACATGCCGAGATAATCGTCAATATCGTAAGGGGCTTAAGAGAGTCGGGAAAATGCGAGTTTGCCCCCACTGTTCGCGGCTGTATTATGATTGCCAAGACCCTTAAAGTCCTGGACATTACTCCGTTAAGAAATGCCAATGGGGCCTTCATGCAGATGTGCCAGGATATATTGGCTTCTGAGACAAGCCGGGTCGGCTCAAAGACCAATCAGGACAGGGTAAAGGAAGTAGTCAAAGGCCTTGTCGAGAAAGAAGTTGGCAAGACCAAGAGCGTAAAGGAGATTAGGAAGAAACCCGGGAAAGAAATTTAGAACTGGAGGTGGTAAAATGACTCTTATGCGAGCATTTTCTAAGGTGGATAAAGAAGGAAAGATTCAGGTTCCCGGCAATATTCGGCGGGAGGCAGGCCTTAAAGAAGGTCAATTAGTTGAGCTGAAGATTGTGGGAGCAAGCAGAAAGAAGAATATTTTAGTCTCAGCCAAAGAAAGCGCAAGATAGGTCTACAGATTTCTGCTGAGAAGAGGATAGCCATGAGAGATGTTAATAGTTTACCAGGACTCCATAAATTAAAGACAATGGTTAGCGCAAAGAAGCGTTCCATACCGAGGGTTCAGGGTTCAGCCTATTTAGATTTGTATATGATGAGTAAAGAGAAGGAAAGGCTTCTGAAGGAAAGTGAGAGGCTGGGCATGAGGGATACTGCTATCAAAAAGCGCTTGGAAGAAATAGATCTGGAGACGAATAGGCTGCAAGGAGTGGATCCCGATTTATCGGGAAAAAGCAGTGGAAGCCCAAATTCTTCAGAGCGCGCTTGCACGCAAGAAAATGGCGTCAAAAAAGAATGGAAAAAGATGGCATTGAATTATTAACAGAAAGGGGGTTTTCTATGGAATGGAAGACATTTGATTTTAAAAGTGGCAGAACAAGGTCAGGCCGAAAAATAGGCGAGATATTAGAAGGAAGTATGTTTAATTGCTCCTTATGCGCCGGCACCGGAGTATTACTCAGAACCAAAAGTACGAAATGTCCGGTATGCAAGGGGGAAGGTTCTTTTTCTTTAACCGGACCAGTTATGGTGTGCGCTTATTGTAAAGGCAGAGGCAATTATCCGGCGAGAACAAACCTTACCTGTACAGTTTGTGGTGGAACGGGGTTGGTTAGTGTTACAAAGCCCATTGAAATATGCGCTCATTGCGGTGGAACCGGTCGAACACGCGGGGAGCAGCTTCCTTGCTTAAAATGTAGAGGGAAAGGTGTGGTTACAACGAAATAGATAAGTGGAGAAAAACTATGAAAATAGGAGAGGGAGGTAAAATAAAAAATGCCCACACCAGATGAAAGCAAGATCCTTAAAATAATTGAGGCCGAAGGCGGCGAATGCACTATAGGAAAAATCGCGGCCAAAATGCGTCTTGATTCGAACTATGTTAGAATAATTATGCGCTCGATGGGCGAAAATGATATTGTAGATGTTTTTAGATCCGGCAAAGTCAGAATTACAAGCAAAGGCTGGGTAGGATTAGGCAAAAAGACTCCAAGGACAGATGGCCTAAAGAGATATTTAGAAGACAGAGAGAAATGGAATACTTTTTAAAGCGATTATAGGGGTAAAGAATGATCAGTATGGAACAGGAGGCTTTGGATGCCATTGCTAAAAATGAGGGTAGGCTCCATTATTATTTAATCGCACAAGAGTTGAAGATAAGCGCCCATTATGTGTATGTGATTTGTAAAGGTTTGGAAAGAAGTGGTTATGTTGATTTTGATACTTTTAGAGGAATATGCAGCCTGACGGAAAAAGGTAAAGATGTGATAGAAAAGAATTGGTTATTCAAACTTAAGAGGAGAAAGGGAAGTATTCAAAAGAAACGCGAAGAGAATAAGAAAAGAATCTTGAAAAATGTGGAAACCATACATTATTAAATGAAATCTCATGAGCATAACAGCTACAGAATTAGAGTTATTAAAGATTATGAAAGATAAAAACAGTCTGATCTCTATGAAGGAATTAAGTACTAAGGCAGGGTTTGAAATTGGCTATATTTATATGTTATGCAGGTCTTTAGAAAAACAAGATTGCATTGGTTTTTTTACGCGTTCATCTTGCAGGATAACTGCCAGAGGAAAGAGTCTGGCAAGATGATATGAAAATGTCATTAGAGTATTAAAGGAGGTAAGGTATGGCAAAAAAAAACAAAAAAAGGGAAGAAGAAAAAGGTTTTGATTTTGGCTTGGGCGGCCTCCTGGGCGGGATAGAAAAGCTCGTAGATCTTGCCCAAAAGCTGCAGGAATCAGGCGGAGAAATCAAGAAGGAAGGCACGATCGATTTAAGCAACCTGAAGGAAGGCATGAAGGGGATATTCGGTTTTTCCATAAAAACGGCAACAGGAGGAAGACCGGTGGTCGAACATTTCGGCAACATCAAAAAAACGCCCAAAGGGCCAAAAGTTGCCGAGGAGAGAGAGCCGATCGTTGATATCTTTGATGAAAGCGAAGAGATCAAGGTCTATGCCGAGATGCCGGGAGTAAATGAGGAGGGCATCAGCGTAATTTTAAGGGGAGACATATTAGAAATAAAGGCGGTAAATAAGGATCGGCAATATCATAAGGAGATATTGCTGCCGGCCAAAGTTAACCCCGGAACCTTGGCGAAAAGTTATAAAAATGGCATTTTAGAAGTTATTATAAGGAAATTCTAAATGGCATTAACCGGCCTAAAAGAAGATTCTTTAAAGCTAATTTTATTTGGCGGAAAGGGCGGAGTTGGAAAGACAACCTGTGCCTTGAGCGCCGGTCTTTATTTGGCTAAAGAGGGTTTTAAGACATTGGTTATCTCAACTGATCCGGCGCATTCTCTTGCAGATAGTTTAGGCCAGAAGATCGGAGACGAAATTCACCCCGTTAGAAATGTCAAAATTTCAAGAGACGAAGGCAAATTTTCTAACGGGGTAAAAGAAGTAGGGGATATAAAAAATTTAAGCGCCCTGGAGGTAAGTGCGCAAAAAGCTCTTTCTCAATTCAAGGTAAAATATGAAGCGCAGATAAAGAAAATCTTTGCTACCTCTTCTTATTTAGACCAGGAAGACATGGATTCTTTCCTTGCTTTACCTATCCCCGGCATAGATGAGGTAATGGGGATTAAAACCATAGTTGACCTTATTGAAGAGGCAAAATTTGATAAGTATATTATAGATACTGCTCCTACCGGCCACGCGCTCCGGCTTCTCACCCTACCCAAATTATTGGATGAATGGATCAAGGTTATAGCCAAAATGCGCTGGAAATACAGGTATATGGTTGAGACCTTTTCCGGCAAATATAATCCTGACCAAGGTGATGATTTTCTGCTGGAGATGAAAAAGACGGTAAAGAGAATAGATGGCTTGCTTAAAGACCAATATAAATGCGGGTTCATTGCCGTAACTATCCCGGAAGCTATGGCGATTTTGGAAACGGAGAGATTGGTAAACGATTTAAATAGCTATGGGATTAAGGTAAAACAGCTATTGTTAAACAATGTTTTAGAATCGAAGGATTGTCAGTTTTGCCGGGAAAGAAGTAATGCGCAGGAAGAATATATTGAACAAATCAGAAAAAAATTCAGCAATTTACAGATAACCATATTGCCGTTACAGCCTCGTGAAGTTAAAGGCATTGAGGCGTTAGATAAGTTTGCCGAGAGGTTATTCTGATGACAGCGAAAAAAGATGATAAAACTTTAATACTTAAAGTTAAAGAGTCCTCAGCCAAGGATGTGGGCCGGGCAATCGCCCGGATCGATCCGGAAGATATGAAGGATCTCGGACTGGAGGTGGGCGATATCATAGAAATTAATGGTAAAAGAAAGACAGCGGCGAAGATAATGCCCTGTTATGTCGAGGACAGGGGTAAAAAGATCATACAGATAGACGGTATATCAAGAGAAAACGCTCAAATAGGACTCGATGAAAAAGTCAGAATCCATGAAATCAACTCTCAACCCGCCGGAAAAATCAGCCTCTCGCCCATCACGGTGTCCGGTCTCCTGCAGAAAGACAGCGACACGAAATATATCGGGTCTCTTATGGAAGGGCTGCCGGTGACAGCGGGAGACCGTATTCGGGCGACATTGTTCGGATCGAGGTCTTGTGATTTCAAGGTGCTGGACACCATTCCTGGCGGCGTGGTATTGATAAATGCCGCCACCTTAATAAGGATGGAAACCAAGAAACAAGGTGAGGCAAAAGCAACCAAGGTCGCCTATGAGGACATCGGCGGGCTCGGTTCTCAAATTCAAAGGATCAGGGAGATGATAGAACTTCCTTTAAGATATCCTCAGGTGTTTGAAAGGCTGGGGATAGATGCGCCCAAGGGGGTTTTCCTCTACGGGCCTCCCGGCACAGGCAAGACCCTGATCGCTCGAGCCGTAGCCAATGAAACGGACGCCTATTTTACCCACATATCAGGCCCTGAGATTATGGGTAAATTTTACGGTGAAAGCGAGGGGCGCTTGCGCAGTGTCTTCGAAGACGCTCAAAGCCACGCTCCGGCCATTATCTTTATCGATGAAATAGACTCGATCGCCCCCAAGCGCGAAGATATGGGCGGCGAGAAGCAGGTTGAGCGGCGCGTCGTGGCCCAGCTTTTATCCCTGCTCGACGGGTTAAAGTCCAGAGGCCAGGTTATTGTCATCGGCGCGACCAATATACCCAATACGATAGACCCCGCGCTGAGAAGGCCCGGCAGGTTTGACCGGGAAATTTCCATCCCCATACCCGATAAAAACGGCAGATTGGAAATCCTCCATATCCACACGCGCGGCATGCCTCTGGCAGCAGAAGTCAGTCTGGAAAAATTGGCCGAGATCACCCATGGATTTGTAGGAGCCGACCTGGAGGCCCTGGCCCGGGAAGCCGCCATGAGCGCTTTAAGAAAGATTTTACCCAAGATAGACTTTGAAATGGCGGAAATTCCTTATGAGACGCTGATGAAACTGGAAGTGACCATGGATAATTTCAGGGATGCCCTGAAAGAGGTTGAGCCTTCAGCGATACGCGAGGTCTTTGTCGAGGTTCCGAATGTAAAATGGGATGATATCGGCGGTTTGGAAAATGTAAAAGAAGAGTTGAAGGAAACGGTGGAATGGCCGCTTAAATATTTCGATGTTTTCAAAAAGGCCAATACAAATCCGCCCAAAGGCATACTTCTTTATGGAATTCCCGGCACGGGCAAGACGCTCCTGGGCAAGGCGGTCGCCACTGAAAGCGGGGTCAACTTCATTTCGGTAAAAGGTCCGGCGCTGATATCCAAGTATGTGGGCGAAAGCGAAAAGGGGATCCGCGAGGTTTTCAAGACGGCAAAACAGGCCGCACCCACGATTCTTTTCTTTGACGAAATAGACAGTATTGTGCCCAAGCGCGGTTCGAGTTCAACGGATGCTCACGTTACGGAGCGGGTGATCAGCCAATTCCTGACGGAGATGGACGGCATCGAGGAATTAAAAGGGGTCGTGGTTATTGGCGCTACCAACAGGATCGACCTGGTCGACCCGGCGCTGTTGCGCAGCGGCAGGTTCGACATTTTACTGGAACTTCCCAAACCGGATGCCGCGGCCCGGGAAAAAATATTCGCGATACACACCAGGCATAAACCTTTGGCCAGGGAAGTGGATTTTAAAGAATTGGCCGCCAAAACCGCGGGCCAGGTGGGCGCGGACGTTGAATTCATTTGTAGAAAGGCTGCCATGCTGGCGATAAGAGAATTTATCAGTCAGAAGACAGAGGACAGAGGAAAGAAGACAGAATTGAAAATTAGCAGGCGACACTTTTTGCAAGCTTTAGAGTTGCTGAATGCTCAGTGCGAGACAAAAACAAGGAACCCCTGAAATGAATACAAAGGGCAAATATATTTATGGAATAATAAATTCCAATGCGTTATTTTCTCTTTCCATGCCGCCGGATTTCCTTAGCGGCTTGAGTGCGTCCGCCAATGTGTATCCGCTTCCTTTCAAGGACATCGCGGCTTTGGTAAGTGATGCATATATTGTTGATTATAGCGGTATGCTAAAAGATGCTTTGGCCAGGTTGTTGATCGGGCACCAAACAGTAATTGAAAAAATTATGTCCAGGCAATTGGCAATTATCCCGATGGGCCTGGGGACATTCGCTCAGGATGAAACTGAAGTTTTGGACATCCTGGCTAAAGGCTATGATCTCAGCAAGGAAATTTTTGAAAAAATAAACGCTAAAATGGAAATTGATATTGCGGTTACCTTGAGTGATTTAAATACATTGATTAAAGAAACAAGCAAAGAAAAAGAAATCAGTGAATTTAAAGAAAAGCTTTTAGCAAATCCCAAGGGCATAACCATAGATGAGCAGATGAAGTTGGGGACTATGCTCGCCAAGGCTTTGCATAAAAGAAAAGAAGAATTTGTTAAGAGAATAATGGAACGATTGGCGAATTTAAGTGAAGATACAAGAACTCACGAGCTTATGGATGGGAATATGGTTTTGAATTCCGCTTTTCTTATCCTTAAAACCAAGTATCAAGACTTTGAGAAAATAATAGAAGAGTTAAATAATGAATTTGACGACAATTTACACTTCAGGTGTGTAGGACCCCTGGCACCATATAGTTTTTATACACTCGAGATAATGAAACTGAAGTTTGAAGAAATTGATTGGGCGAAGAAAAGACTCGGGATTTTAAACGACATGGTGAGTAGAGACGATCTAAAAAAAGCCTACCAAAGCCAGGCGTTTTCCACTCATCCGGATAAAAAACAAGATCATGTTTCTGATGAATTTAATGAGGTCAACCGGGCGCATAAGATACTCAATGACTACGGCACTGCTTTCGAGCAGACGCACCAACAAGAAAAGATTCATCTTGACAGAGAAATGTTTGTAAAAAATGCCATCTGGGTGAAAGTGAGGAAGTAATGGAGAAAGAAGGCAAGTATATTTACTGCATCATCGCCAGCTCCATGGACCGGGTGTTCGGAGCCATAGGGATCGGCGCAAGAAAGGAGGATGTCATGACCATCAGTCATAATGACTTGAGCATGGTTGTGAGCAGCCATCCTTTGACCAAGGTTGTCGTGAACCGGGATAACCTGCTCGCCCATGAAAGGGTCATCGAGAAAGTGATGGAGGAATTCGGCGGCGTTTTGCCGGTCAGGTTCGGGACCGTCGCCGCCAGCGCCGACGAGATCAGGAATCTTCTGGGCAGAAGATCCAGAGAGTTTCAGAATGCTTTACGGGATGCGGACCATAAAGTGGAATTGAACGTTAAAGGCGTATGGAAAAACATGGATAAAATCTTCAATGAGATTTTAGCTGAAAATAAAGAAATCAAGAAGATCAAAGAGACTATTCAGAAGGACCACAAAAAAGAAAACATTCAAACCAAAACCGAAATAGGGAAATTGGTGGCGAAAGCTTTGCAACTGAAAAAAGCAAGGGAGGGCGAAGGAATTATAGCGGCACTGAGAAGAACATTTTTTGATTTTAAACTCAATAAGACCGCAAGCGATGAGATGTTTATGAACGCTGCCTTTTTGCTAGACAAGGGCAGAGAAAAAGAATTTGAAAACATATTGGATGATCTGAGTGAAAAATCTAGGGAGAGGATTAAGTTTATGGTTGTCGGCCCCTTGCCGGTCTTTAATTTTGTCAACATTGTTATTTATCCTGAAGAATGGGAGAAATAAATGGAAAAGAAAAGTAAATCCCTGCGGCCATGCCTGCGCCGCCTGACTGCGAGCTTCGCTCAGGCAGGCAGCGCGGCAGGCAGGCCATTGCTGTTTGTCGCCGCCGGCGTCCTGGTACATTGGCTGGCCATCATGGTTCTTGTTTTCGTCATTCAGGGGCAATGGACTAAGCTCAAGTATAAGCGGGATAATATCCGGGACTTGTCCGTAGAATTAAGGGATAGGGCCCGGCAGATAGAGAAACTGACCCGGCGGACGCAGGATTATCCGAAGTTGAAATATCTCCAGGGTGTTTTTGAAGCATACGATGGTCTCGTTTACCAAGTTGCGCTCGCGGCCCACGCGAAAGGGGAAAAGTACAAGATTGACCCTTTTTTGATCCTTGCGGTTATTCACCGGGAGAGTTATTTTAATCCCAGGGCGACAAGTTATAAATTCAAGCGCAACTTTGACGGCACCATCGTGTTTGATGAAAATGACCAGTCAATTAAATTGCCTCTGGCGATGGGTTTGATGCAGGTAAACTATGGTGTTTGGAAGGATGAATTGAAAATCGATCTTGAGCGGATATACGAGGTCGATTACAACCTGGATCTTGGCTGCCGGATACTACACCATTACATACAGCGCAATCCCGGCGATTTATCCAAGGCCCTCTATGAGTATTGTTCCGGGTTTATGACTGATGGTAATTTCGCTTACCCGGCCCGGGTGATGTCGTCAAACTACTTTTTATCCGTGAACTGGGGGAGTTAAATGGATAATGTTGTTACGCAGGAAGGCAAATATATATATTGCATTATTGAAGCAAATGAAGCCCGGTCCTTTGGACCCTTGGGGATCGGCGGCAGAGGCGATGAGTTATATACAATTTGTTTGGGTGGCGTGGCGGCGGCAGTCAGCAATTCCCCTATAAAAAAATATTCTTTAGCAAGAGAAAATTCGCTTACCCATGAGCGTGCCATTGAAGAGGTGATGAAGGCATATCCGGTTTTGCCGGTGCGCTTCTGTACGATTACCAAAGATGAAGAAAAGGTTAAAAAGATTTTAGCGCAGGAACATGACAGATTTAAAGATTTGATAAATAAAATGAGGGATAAAAAAGAACTCAATTTAAAAGCGATGTTTAAAGAAGAGATAATATACAAAGAGATATTGGAAAAATACGAAGATATCAAGAAGCAAAAAGAAGCGCTATTGCTATTGCGCGAACCTGCGGCAAAAACCTACCCGCAGCGCAGGGAAATAGGCGAAAAGGTCGAAACTGCCTTGCAAAAAGAGAGGGATTTCTATAAAGAAGAGATTTCAAATGCGCTTTCGCCTTTGGCAGAGGATATAAAGATAAACAGTACCTATTGGGAAATGATGATTATTAATGCGGCTTTTTTGGTGGCCAAAGATAAAGAAGCTGAGTTTGACAAAAAGGTCCAGCAACTCGACGCGAAATACGGCGCTAAAATGAATTTCAAATACGTAGGCACTTTGCCGCCATTTAATTTTGTGAATTTGGTAATCGAGACAGAGGGGGATTAAAGATGTTTTTAATTGATGACATATTGCTGGCGCCCCTAAATGGGTTAATCTGGCTGGGCGAAAAGTTCAACGAGGTCATTGAAGCAGAGTTTTCAGACGAAGGACTCATAAAAGAGAAACTTATGAAATTGCAACTGAAATTCGAAATGGATGAGATAAGCGAAGCTGAGTATAATAAACAGGAGAAGGAACTTTTGGCTCGTTTGGATACCATTAATAAATCAATAGAGGAGGATTGAAAATGAATAACATCGAAGAGGCACGAAAGGTAGTTGATGATTTTTTAAAAAAGGCTCTTAAAGTAAAAGATGTAAGGCTGGTTAAAGTGGCCAGGATCGGTGAGGGTTGGGAATGTGAGGCTGAGGTATATGAAGAAAGCTCGTTTATTAAATCCCTTGGACTGCCCACCAGAGTTCAGGACAGAAATTATTATTTCGTTAAACTCAACGATAGTTTGGAAGTTGTTTCCTATGGCCGCAAGGATAAGGAAGAGCCTGAGGAAAAATAAGAATGGAAGGACTCTACCTCTACTGTATAAGAGAAAAGACCGCAGAGCATTCAACCTTTTCTATAAAAGGTATCGATGGTAAAGGAGAGGTTTTTACTCTTACTCACCGCGAATTAGAAGCGATAGTAAGTAAGGTTTCTTTGGAAGAATTTGGGTCTGGTGAGATTCAAGAAAAGTCCCAGGAGGACTTAGGCTGGATTAAAGAAAAAGCCCTTGCTCATGAGAAAGTTATAGAAGAAGCGATGAGAAACAAAGATAACGTTTTAAGCGTAATTCCTATGAGATTTGGGACAATTTTTAAAGAGAAAACAAGTTTAGAGAAAACCTTAAATGAAGATTACGCAAAGATTAAAGAAGTCCTAGATAAAATTCGCGGAAAACAGGAATGGTCACTAAATGTATATCTAAAAGACAAGCAAAAATTCGAACGGGCAGTAAAAGAAAAAAAAGAAGTAATAAAAGAGAAAGAGAAAGAAATTGCGTCTCTGCCTGAGGGTATGGCCTTTTTTATGGAAGAGGAGTTAAAAGAGGTTATTTCCAAAGAAATGGATAGAGAATTAAAAAATATTGTTGATGTCCTTTTTGAAAGCTTAAAAAAGAAGAAAACAGATTCTATTAGAAAAAAGATTTTAGAGAAAGAGTTAACTGGAAGAAGCGAGCCTATGGTTTTAAATGCCGCTTATTTAATTGCTGAGGAGAAAATCGAAAATTTTAAGAAGGAAGCCGAAGACTTAAACCAAAAGATACAGGTGCAAGGATTTTACCTTGAATATGGTGGGCCCTGGCCTGCTTATAATTTTACACAGCTGGAGGTTGAGAAATAAAAACTATGGCAAAACATCCTCCAATCGCAACCCCAAATACCAGTGTAATAAGTCCGATGGGGATTCCTCCTGCATCTGAAAGGATAACCCTTGTAGATGCCTTAGATAAGGTCTTGGAAAAAGGGGCAATTATCAACGGCGATATAATGATAAGGGTGGCGGATGTGGACCTTGTTTATTTGGGCTTGCGGCTCATCCTCACTTCTATTTCCAAGGCGGAAGAATTATCCGGAAGGAATTTTAGAAATCAGGATAAAGAATTTACCCCTGATGATATTGAATACATAGAAAAATTGCAAAGAGAAATAAGGAGAGCTGAAGAAAATATTCCTAAACTTATTGACTTGGGCAGTCCCAAAAAGACAGAACAAGGTTTAGCTCAATTGGTTTTAACCCTGGTTGAATTGATAAGAAAACTAATGGAGAAGGAAGCCTTCAGAAGAGTGAAGAGCGGAGCACTTGCCCCGGCAGAAATCCAAAAATTAGGATTGAGCCTTAAAGCAGTTAAGAAAAAGATAAAGGAGATTCAGGCCATATTTGGCATCGAAGATGATGAATTAAATTTGGATTTAGGTCCGCTGGGGAATTTAATGTGAGGCAGGAAAATGTTTGCAGAAAAACCTGAAATAAGTTGCCCGGCATTTCAAAAACAAGAGCCAATAATCAAGGATATTACAAATAAGATTAACAGGGCTAAAGGAATATTGGCGAAGGCGCGATTTGCTGAAGAACTCCTGAAAGAAGTAAATGTACTTCTTTCCTGCCCGGATTACAATTGCAAAAAATTGGATTGTAAGAATTGCCATTTCATTGCAAATTTACGCAAAACCACAGCAGAAATCATTATAAAGGCTGAAAAGTTAGCCTAAAAAGGAGGCGATTATGGCTGAACAAAAAATGATGCATGCCACAAATGCTACCAATCTTGCCGATATCCTGGAACGGGTATTAGATAAGGGAATTGTAATTGCCGGAGATATCCAGATCAAGATTGCCGATGTTGAACTTTTAACGATAAAGATAAGGTTAATGATTGCTTCTGTGGACAAGGCCCTGGAGATGGGAATTAACTGGTGGCAAACGGATTCTTATCTTTCCTCCAAGGCCCAGGACTCGGAGAAAGAGGAGAAAATCAGGAAACTTGAGGAAGAAGTCAATCAATTAAAAAGCAAAGTTTAAAACGTATGAGAACTCTTCTTTATGTTCCGATCATCCACACGAGCGCCGACCTTGGCTCTATGGCCGAAGATGTCGATCGCAGAGGCCTTGAAAATTTCGGCAAAAACATTTGGCAAGATCATCTGCGAACCATCGACGGTTATTGGGATGCGCTCTCCCTTTATTTCGATTCGATCAAAGTTTTCGGCGCGAAGATTTTCCAGGACGGCATGGTCGCGGATGGGGAAGTAGGATTGCATATCATCCAGGAAGGCGAAAAAGCGGGCAGCAAAAATCACCGCTTGGTTTCAAAACTCCTGCAAAGAGGGGCGATATTGATGAAGACGGAAGACTTCGCCCTGGTGAAGAAAGAGCGGGATCGGTTGCTTAAAATTATCCACGCCAAAACGACTGCGGAGAAACTATTTGGCTTGATTATATATAAGTCAACCAAAAAATTGCTTTTAAAACAAAGAGATGAATTTATCGCTCAAAGAATAGATAATGCCCTTGATGAAGCAGAAACCGGTATTCTCTTTATCGGCGCTTATCACCATATCAAGCCAAGACTCCTCCGGGACATCAAAATCAAAGAAATCAAGGAAACACGAAAAATCAAAGAATACCAATCCCTGCTTCCCTTTTATCATAAAAATAGAAAGCGGTTCGAGGACTTAAGCGGATATCTTATTTCCGAGATCGACGGAGGCGATAGCCGATGCCTGTGGAGTTTAAGCGTAGGGGCGGTTCGCGAACCGCCCTCGGCGTTAGGAGTTCGGAGTGAGGATTAAGGAAGTTCGAGGTTAAAAGAGAAGAATGAAGAGTTTGAAGTTGGAAGAAAAAAATCATCTGCCAATCAACCAAAGCGTAGGGGCGGTTCGCGAACCGCCCTCTCAGGAACGCCGAACTTTGAACGTTCTGCTGGCCGAAAACGACCCGGACTACACCGCGGCCATTCAGCGCGCCCTGAAAACCTCCGCCCCTGATATCCAGGTGCGGGTGGCCGGCACGCTGGCCGCCTACCGCCAGGCTGTGACCGCCCGCCCGCCTGATATTGCCATCATGGATCTGAACCTGCCCGACGGTTGCGCCCTGGAGGTTTTGACCTCGCCGCCGGAAGCCGGGCCATTCCCGATATTGATCATGACCAGTTACGGCAACGAACAGGTGGCGGTGGAGATGCTGAAAGCGGGCGCCTTGGACTATGTGGAGAAATCCCCGCAAGCCTTCGCCGGGATGCCGCACATCGTGGAGCGAGCTTTACGCAATTGGAACCTGCTCCAGGAGCGCAAGCAAATAGAGCAAACTCTGCGGAAAAGTGAAATAAATTTTCGCCGCTCGCTGGATGACTCGCCGCTGGGGGTGCGTGTCGTGACAACCAAAGGCGAGACCATTTACGCCAACCGCCAGCTTCTTGATTTTTATGGCTACGACAGTGTTGCGGAATTAAACCAGACACCCCTCAGGGAACGTTACACTCCGCAGAGCTATGGCGAATTCAAAAAAAGGAGAAAAGCCCGGAAGCAGGGCAATGAAGGACCCCGCGAATATGAGATCGCCATTGTCAAAAAAAACGGCGAAGTCACCCATCTCCAGGTCTTCCGCAAGGCTGTTCTATGGAACGGCGAGAAGCAGTTCCAGGTGCTTTATCGGGACGTCACCGAGTCCAAGCACTGGCTGGAGAAGTTCCGAGGATTCAAGAAGACAATCCATGGTCAAAAACTGCTTTTGGCTCAGCAAAGCTCATCCGTTGAA
>Ga0180009_10003031_pt1 | contig 19421 bp, 15 predicted proteins | sample OS_PC_MetaG_FD_123537 | JGI IMG/M metagenome (GOLD analysis project Ga0180009, IMG submission 123537) | Groundwater microbial communities from the Aspo Hard Rock Laboratory (HRL) deep subsurface site, Sweden - OS_PC_MetaG | ecosystem: Environmental > Aquatic > Deep subsurface > Groundwater...
GGTGGCATACGGGAATTCTTCGCTGCGGTCCAGGCGCAGGCTGAGTTTGCACCGACGACGGACAATTCACGCATGGCGAGGCGTTTGGATAACCCTTGGGCATATCGGCTCGGTTATGCCGGTCTGGTACCCTTTTTCGGATTGGCGCTGCTATCGCTGTTAGGCACAGAGCCTCAAGCAGAATGGGGAAGGCAATCGTTATTGGCATATGGCGCTGTGATTCTGAGTTTCGTTGGCGCACTGCACTGGGCACGGGGCCTTGATGCAGGGGGTTCTGTCGCAGCTGCGCGCCTGTTGGTCGTATCTGTGCTGCCGGCGTTGCTGGGCTGGATGGCATTACTGTTACCGACTAGTACCGGCTTGATATTGTTGGCGTGCGGTTTTGGCGCGCTTTATATGTACGATCGGCGAGCCTGGCGTTTGTGGCCCTGGTTCCTGTCGCTGCGCATGCATCTGACGGCAGGCGCGGTCAGCAGTCTTCTGATTGTGTGGGTGGGTGTGATTACTCTTACCTGAGATTCGAACTGGAGCAGGCATGAACAGTCAACCGCACGCACTGGGCGTCATTATCGTTGGTGATGAGATCCTCGTCGGAAAACGTCAGGATCGGCATTTGGCGCATGTGATCGATCGACTGAACAGCCGTGGTCTGCGCCTGGCCTGGTGTCGTTATGTCGGAGATGATCTCAGGGAATTGACCGACCACTTGCGTCAGTCACAGTTGGGTGAGGTGCCGGTACTGTGCTTTGGCGGTATCGGCGCGACACCGGATGACTGCACGCGACAGGCGGCAGCAAGTGCGTTTGGTTGCCCATTGGTCATGCATGCTGACGCAGTGGCGTGCATCGAAGCGCAGTTCGGCGAGGGTGCTTATCCGAATCGAATACGCATGGCCGAACTGCCCGAAGATTGTCTGCTGATACCCAATCCGGTTAACAATATACCCGGGTTTACACTTTACGATCATCACTTTCTGCCCGGCTTTCCGGAAATGGCCTGGCCAATGCTGGCGTGGGTTTTGGAAAGTTATTTCCCGGTACAGTTCGACAGCCTGCACGAGCGTTCCATCAGAGTGCTGGGTGTGAAGGAGTCGCAGTTGTTACCCTTGATGGATGCAATGAGCGAGCGGCATACTGAGGTGAAACTGTTCAGCTTGCCGCATAGGGGCGCGCGCAACAGTATCGAGATCGGCTTCCGTGGCAGCGCCCAATCTGTGGAGTCGGCATTCGCCGAGTTACTCGCCGCGATTAAGGCACAAGGACTGGAAATAAAATCCGCCGCCAGATCGGATTTGCCTGAGAGCGGGGTTATCAGCCAGTAGCTGCAAGAGTTTCGCTGATGCTTTGCAGGGCGGGTTGGATATCTTTGCCAACGTAGATGGCTTTTGCATGTTCGATACCCTCCTGATGACGTTCGGCAGCAGCTCCGCCGACGAATACCGGTATCTTTACCGCTTTTACCAGTGCCGGCAGTGCATCCTGTAGAACAGCCGTGGGAAGGCGTGCAGAACCCGACAGGACGATGGCGTCGCAGCGGCGTTGATGAATGACCTCGGGTAACAGCTCAAGCGGCATATTCGCCCCCAGAATCAGAGCGCGATAACCACGGTTCACTGCCGCGAGGGCGAAGAACAGCAAGCCGATTTCGTGATATTCACCCGGCAGGCATGCCAGCAACAGCAGGGGCCCCGTGCTGCGCTGATTCAAATGATGGATGCGCGAGCCCAACTTATTACGCAGATACACAGAGAAAAAATGCTCTTCGGCTATTGCGAGTGGCTGCTTTTTCCAGGTATCACCAAGACTGCGCAGCAGCTCGGTGGTGACTCTGTTGTTGACCATTTCGACCGGATAAAGTGACAAGGCATCATTGTAGATGGAGTCGACGGCGGCTTCGTCGAACCGACCGATCGCCGCCAGCATGCGGGTTCGATAATCCTGCCAGATATCATCCCGGTTACTGGACTGGGCGGGTTTGAGCTGCGCTGTGTTGTCTTCGAGAAGCCCGGTGACCTGACTGATGGCGATACCACGATCAAGCAGCTCCAGCACCTTGCGGATACGGTCCACATCCTGCTGCGAGTAGAGGCGATGGTCTTTTGCGGTCCGCTCGGGTCTCAGCAGGTTATAGCGCCGTTCCCAGGCGCGCAGCGTTACTGGATTCACCCCAGTCAGATTGGCGACTGTCCGGATCGGGAAACGTCCGGGCAGGGTCTCGTCGGCGGCTATTGTCGATGGTCTGGCCTTAGTCATAGGTTTTCTAGACTCATTTATGTACAAGTATTGTACAAGTCTAGTCTAACAAAGAGTATTCGTAAACAAGAAGGTATCGAGGGTGGATTGGGTTAACCGTCCCCCTCAACGATCACTCATTAATCAGTGGTCAATCCTATGTCTATACGACAATCTTACTTCCGCTTTGGAAGTGCACATATCGTATCGCTGTAAGCTTGGTCTACATCAGGGGCAGTAATTCTCAGATATTGTCACGCCAGGCGATTACTCTGTCGTCTTGTTAGTGCTGACATCGTTGTGACTGCGCCGCAGCCGCATATCCGTAATCATTTTGAAAAATGACGGGACGAAGAAGATCGCCAGGAAGGTGGCCGCGAGCATGCCGCCCATCACGCCGGTTCCGACAGATAGTCGCGCGCCGGCTCCCGCGCCGGTGGAGAAGGCGAGGGGTGTAACGCCCAGGATAAAGGCCAGTGAGGTCATCAGAATCGGTCGGAAACGCAGACGCGCGGCTTCCAGTGCCGCTTCGACTGTGCCCATGCCCTCGTGTTTTTTCAACACAGCAAACTCCACGATCAGAATCGCATTCTTGGCCGCGAGTCCGAGTAAGGTCACCAGGCCGATCTGAAAATACACGTCGTTAGTCATACCGCGCAGACTGACCGCGACCAGGGCGCCGAAGGTGCCGAAGGGCAAGGCGAGCAGTACGGACAGCGGCAATGACCATTTTTCATACTGCGCGGCCAGGATCAGGAACACCATGATGGCGGCCAGTCCCAAGGCGAATCCACTCGAACCTTTGGAATTCTTTTCCTGGAAGGACGCACCGCTCCAGTCGTAACTGAAATCACTTGGCAAGCTTTCTGCCAGTATCTGCTCGACGCGATCGATCACCTGACCGGTGGAAATACCGGGCTTGCCGCTGCCGAACAGTTTCACGGCGGGCAGATTGTTGAAACGGTCCTGCGAATCCGGCCCGGCGGTGTATTCCACTTTAGCGAAGGCGGAGAGGGGAATCATGTTGCCCTGATCGGAACGCACATAGATGCTGACAATATCTTCCGGGCGGGTTTTGTAGTCCGGATGTGCCGACATCAATACCTGCCAGGTGCGGCCGTATTTGTTGAAGTCGTTGACGTAGTAGCTGCCGAGTGTCGCCGACAGGCTGGCAAAGGCATCGTCGATGGAAACGCCCAGGGCCTTGGCCTTCTCGCGATCCATATCAACATAGAGTTGCGGTGTGCCGGCGCGCCAGAAGGTTGCAACATTCATCAGCATGGGATCTGCATTGGCCTTGTTTATGAAGTCTTGGCTGATTTCCTGCAAACGCTTTGCGCCACCTTCGCCACGATTCTGGATATACAGCTCAAAGCCGCCGGCGCTGCCGAGACCGAAAATCGGCGGCGGGTTGAAGGCCAACACCAGGGCTTCCTTGATATGCGCGGTCTTCATGAACAATTCACCGACCAGCGATTGGGTGTCCATGGCGCGATCATCCCAGTGGGTCTGGGTAACGAAAATGGTTGCCGCGCTGTTGTTATAACCGCCACCGAGGAAATCAAAGCCGGTGAAGGCGATGGCATAGGCGTTGGCGGGATTCGATTTGATGGCCTTGACGACTTCGCCGACCACCGCATCGGTACGTTCCAGCGTGGCGCCGTCCGGCAACATCGCCGACACGATGTAGTAGCCCTGATCCTCATCGGGCACCAGTGAGCCGGGTGTGACTTTCCACATGCCGGCGGTGATCGCGACCATGCCGATGAACAATATGATTACCAGGGTCGAGCGCTTCAGCATCCAGGCCACGCCGGCGCCATAGCGTCGGGTGACCTTGGCGAACCAGACGTTGAACCATTGGAAATGTTTGGCTTCGCTCTTGTGTTCGTGGCGGAGGATGAGCACGCACAAGGCCGGCGTGAGCGTCAATGCCAACACGCCCGAAATGATGACGGCGATGGAAATGATGATCGAAAACTGCCGATAGAGTTCGCCAGCCAGCCCACCCAGGAAAGCGATAGGTACGAATACCGCAGTCAGTACCAGGACAATGGCAATGACCGGTCCGGTGACTTCGTGCATGGCCTGAACGGCCGCTTCGTACACCGGTTTTTTCTGCTCATGCATAATGCGTTCGACGTTCTCCAGTACGACAATGGCATCGTCGACAACGATACCGATCGATAGCACCATGCCGAACAGAGTGAGGGTGTTTATGGAATAGCCGAGCAGATGCAGCCCGGCGAAGGTGCCGATCAGCGATACCGGCACGGCGATGCTGGGAATCAGCGTCGCGCGCCAGTTCTGCAGGAACAGATAGATGACGGCGAACACCAGGATCATCGCCTCGCCGAGCGTCTTGGCCACTTCGCGAATGGAGACTTTCACGAACCGGGTGGTGTCGAACACCACCGCATGGGTGAGGCCGGCCGGGAAGCTGCTGGCAAATTCAGCCATCAGTCCGTTGACTTCATCAGCCACATCCAAGGCATTGGCGCCCGGTTGCAGGAAAATACCCACCAGCACCGCAGACTCACCGTTAACACGGCCGATGAATTCATAGTCCTTGGAGCCAAGCCTTACCTCGGCGACATCCTTGAGTCGCACGAGGGAACCATCGGAATTGGCGCGCACGATGACTTCTTCGAACTGTTCCATCTCGGAGAAGCGTCCCTGGGTGGTGATGGTGTATACCAGTTGCTGGCCGTTCCCGACCGGCGGTTGGCCTACCTTGCCCGGCGCGAATTGCGCGTTCTGTTCCTGAACCGCTTTCACCACGTCGTCGGTGGTTATGCCCAGCTGGGTCAGTCGATCGGGCTTCAGCCAGATGCGCATGGCGTAATCCTTGGCGCCGAAGATCTGCACGTTGGTGGTGCCCGGCACGCGCTTGAGCCGGTCGAGCACGTTCATGGTGACGTAGTTGGATATGCTGATATCGTCGAGGCTGCCATCGGGTGAGGCGAAGGCAACCACTTGCAGAAAGGAGGACGAACCTTTTTCCACGGTCACGCCCTGGCGACGTACCTCTTCCGGCAGTTTTGCTTCGGCTTGTTTGACGCGATTGTTGACGTTGAGCGCGGCCTTGTCGACATCGGCGCCAATTTCAAAGGTGACCTGGATCTGCACCACGCCGTTCGAGGCCGAGGTGGAGCTCATGTAGAGCATGTCCTCGATACCGTTGATTTGGTTTTCCAGCGGTTCGGCGACTGTTTGTTCGAGCACGCTGGCAGAGGCGCCGGGATAGACGGCCGTGACCGTGACGACCGGCGGGGCGATTTCCGGGTATTGAGCGATGGGCAGGATGCGCATGGCGGCGAGGCCGGCGATGACAATGAACAGTGAGAGCACTGTTGCGAAGATCGGCCGATCAATGAAGAAGCGCGAGAGCATGGGTGGCGTCCTTTAGGCAGTTCCCAGTTACAGCCACGGAAAACACGGATAACGTATTGCGGAATTGTCCGTGTTGTCCGTGGCTAATTCTTATTGGTTGTTGGGGATTGAGCTGTTTCTGCTGTAGTTGCCGGAGACATAGGCTCCGCTATCTGCACCGGTGCGCCGGGGCGCACCTTGATCAGGTTATCGAGAATCACCTGATCTCCGGCATTCAGCCCTTTGAGAATGACCCAGTTGCGATCAGCGCCACCGTTGCTGGTCCATTCACCCACCTCGACAGGCCGGAACTCCGCGACAATCGCGTCGGCTTCACCTTTGCCGACGACGTAGACGAACTTACCTTGCGGCCCTTCGAGCACGGCCTTTTGCGGCACGGTGATCGCATTGGGGCGCGAGGCGCCGCTGACAATCACGCGCACGAATTGACCGGATTTGAGCAGGCCATCGGGATTTGGCAGGCGGGCGCGCATGGCGACGGTGCCGGTATTGGGGTCGATGCGCGAGTCTTTGAAATTGATAGTGCCAATGATATCGGGGACACGCCCATCGGCCAGGCGGAGCTTCACGTTGAGTGCGGCATCCGCGGGTGTCTGCAGACTGCCGCTGGCGATCTCCTGCTGTTGCGACAGCCATTCGTTTTCGGAGGCCGAGAAATACACATCCATCGGGTCGGTGACGGTAAGGCTGGTCAACCGGTCAGTGGCGGCGGTCACGACGGCGCCTTCGACCTTTTCGGCCAGGCCGGCTACGCCATCGATGGGCGCCGTCACGCGCGTGTATTCAAGCTGTAATCGTGCCTCACGCAGCGCGGCATCGGCGGCTTTCACATCCGCTTGGGCGAGTTCATAGGCCGACTGTGCATCATCGAGTGCCTTGCGACTGATGACCTTGTTTTGCGCCAGAGGTTTGAGACGATTCCATTCGCGTTCTGTCTGGTTGCGGTTGGCCAATGTGCGTGCATGCACGGCATCCGCGGCGGCGACCTGTGCCTGATAGGAATTCGCATCCAGTTGAAAGAGTGCCTGTCCGGTTTTGACGAAGCTGCCTTCCTCATACAACCGTTGTTCAATAATGCCGCTGACGCGTGGACGGATCTCGACCTCACGTGACCCTTTGGTCTGACCGATGTATTCACGCTCAATGGGGAGGTTCACGGGCGTGATATTCAGCACACTGACCTGGGGTGGCGGAAAGGCCATTGCCCCGGCTTCTTCGGCATTGCCGCTACAACCGGTGAGCACGACCGATGCGACGAGCAGAGATAAGGTAGGTATAGAAATGCGGGCGTGTATAACGTTGACTCCATTCTTACGGACCATAGGTCGGGACAAGGCGTTCACACACGACCCGTTTTCATATAGGCGCTGAATTTTACATACATCCGTGCATGTATGTAAATATTCCACTAGAATACTGGCTACTACTCACCTGCCTGGCTACCGCCAGCATGAGTATTCCCTCATTTCGGTGAGGTATGAGCACGACAGATCCGGCAGTAAGGCTTGTATGGCAAGAAAAACCAAAGAGGAAGCACGCGAAACCCGTTCCCAGGTACTGGACGCGGCCGAGCAGGTATTCAGTCAGAAGGGTGTGACCAACACCTCGCTGAATGAGATCGCCATTGCCGCCGGCGTCACCCGCGGTGCCATCTATTGGCATTTCAAAAACAAGTACGATCTGATTGCGGCATTACTGGAACGCGTCAAGTTACCTTTGGACGATATGCTGGCCGCGCAAGACGCGGGTCATGCCAATGACCCGCTTGCACAGATCCGCGCCAAGTCCATTACGGTTCTGCAAAGCTGTGTTTCGGATGCGCACTTGCGTGCGGTCTGTACCATTCTGTTCCACAAGTGCGAACGCATCGCCGAGGCGCAGCCGTTAATGGAACGGCATCTTGCCAGTCGTGCCGAGTGCGCCGCGGAACTGGAAGGAAATTTCAGCGCGGCAATTGCAAACGGACAGCTACCCGTCGACACCGATCCGAAGCTCGCCACGCTCGGGTTGTTCAGCTTTATCGATGGCCTGATTTACAACTGGCTGCTCGATCCCGATCAGTTTCAATTGGCACAAGCCGCGCCGCGACTGGTGGACACTTATCTGTGTGGTCTCAGTTGCGCGTCGGGTAAGTAATTTCAAGCAGGTTGCTGCCCGCAAGCATTCGCTAGCGCAGGTTGCTCCATCCCGCATATAACACGCTGCAATAATTCATCCGCTATTTAGCTTTTCAATCGTTCTAGCACCGCCCTCGCAACGAGTTCAGATGAGGCCGGATTCTGGCCAGTGATCAAGTTGCCGTCAGTAATCGCATACGGGTGCCAGTCGTCAGCCTTTGAATAGTTTGCCCCTTTCGCTTTTAACTCATTTTCAAGCAGAAATGGCACTACAGCTGAAAGTTGAACGGCATCTTCTTCCGAGTTGCTAAAACCGGTTACAGACTTCCCCTTCACGAAGGGGGAGCCATCTGGGGCTTTGGTGTTCCGGAGTGTTGCAGGTGCGTGACAGACTGCTGCAACCGGCTTGCCGGCGGTATGCATCGCTTCAATCAGGGCGATGGAGTGGCGATCTTCTGATAAATCCCACAGCGGTCCATGTCCACCCGGAAAAAATACCGCATCGTAATCATCGGGTGAAATGTCTGATAGCTTCACTGTGTTCGCTAGAGCGCTTTGAGCGGCAGCATCTGACTTGAAGCGTTCAGTCGCTGCGGTTTGGGAGTCAGCCTCATCACTTTTAGGATCAAGAGGTGGCTGCCCTCCCTTAGGTGATGCCAGCGTGATGTCTGCGCCAGCATCTGCCAGCACGTAATAAGGCGTCGCAAACTCTTCCAGCCAGAAGCCGGTTTTCTTTCCGGTATCGCCGAGTTTGTCATGAGACGTGAGAACAATGAGAACTTTCATAGTGTTGTTCCGTCGTTACTTGAGAAAATAATATTAGGGAACCTCTGATTAATTCGTCATTGCGAGGAGCGTAGCGACGCGGTACAAGCGAGCTTGCGAGCGCAGAACGCCCGTAGGGCGTTCTGCGCTCGCAATGGCGGACCAATCAGACCAGCTATTATAGCTATAGCCAGTCTGCATGTAGTCTATCCCTGCACCATACTCGCTTTATTGCGCACCAGCTTGCCATCGCGATAATCGGCCATTGCCTGTTCGATTTCTTCGCGGCTGTTCATCACGAAGGGTCCATGTTGCACAATGGGTTCACCGAGCGGGCGACCGGCGATGAGGAGGAACCGTGCGCCATTCTCGCCGGCGCTAATCTGCACGGTTTCACCGGCGCTGAGTACGGCCAGATGATGTTGCGGAATATTACTCTCTGCAATCCGCGCACTGCCTTCGAAAACATAGACCAAGGCGTTGTGTTCATTTGGCAGCTTGTGCGTAAGGCCAGCGCCCTGTGGCAAGGTGATATCCAATATCTGAGCCTGGGTATGCGGATCAACGACCGGTCCGCTGCGACCCTGATAGCTTCCCGCCAGCAGCCGGATGCGCTGATGCTCATTGATGATTTCAGGTACCGATTCAGGCCGGATTTCCTGATAGGCGGGATCGCTCATCTTTTCCTGCGCGGGCAGATTGATCCAGAGTTGAAAGCCACGCATCGAGCCTTCGACCTGTTGCGGCATCTCTGAATGAATGACACCACTGGCGGCCTTCATCCATTGCGCGCCACCCGGCCCCAGATCGCCCTTGTTGCCCATGCTGTCGCCGTGCCTCATGTGACCTTCCAGCATGTAAGTGAAGGTGTTGAAGCCACGGTGCGGGTGCTCCGGAAAACCGGCGACATAATCATCCGGATCATCGCTGCTGATATGGTCGAGCATCAGAAACGGGTCCAGGTGCCGGCGTGCCGGGGTGCCCAGAGTTCTATGCACAGTGACACCGGCACCTTCGGTGACTTCAAGTGCGCGGATGAGTTGAGTGACTTGTCGGTCGGTCATGGTTTCAATCTCCTCGAAAATCCGGTTCATGCCTGTAGGGCGATGCGCTGATCGCTATCCGCCGGCGGGCTGAACAGTCCGTCTATCTCGGCCAAGGCCTGTTCCAAGGCCGCATCGCCGCGTTGCATGATCTGGTCGGCGGCAATGACCGTTACATCCGTGATACCCAGGAAGCCAAGCACATGGCGCATGTATTGAGTGGCGAAATCCATTTCGCTACCGGCCTTCACGCCGCCGCTGGCGATCAGCAGATAGGCACGTTTGTTTTTCAACAAACCTTCCGGGCCGCTATCAGTGTAGCGAAAGGTCAGACGCGCCCGCGCCACCATGTCCACCCAGGCCTTGAGTGCTGCCGGAATACCGAAATTGTAGAGCGGAACACCGATCAGCAGCAGGTCATTATCCATCAGTTCCTGCACCAGCCGGTCTGAAACGGCCAGCGCCTTCTGTTGCCAGGCGCTGCGTTGCTCCGGTGCTGTGAAGTTGGCAGTGATCCAATCACCATTGACGAACGGCAGCGGCGCCTTGTCCAGATCTCGACGGGTTATGGTGAGATTGCCGTGCTGCGCCCGCAGGTTATCCAGCAAACGCTCGCTCAGGCGGCGGCTGACGGAGTCCGACTGGCGGGGGCTGGTGTCAACGCTAAGGACGCGTATCGGGTTGGGGATGTGCATGCTCATGGTCGTCTCCGTGGGGTGATTGATGCCTGAGCTGCATTCTGTGGGTTGATTAAAAATGAATAAACTAGTAAATAATCAAATAACTGTTCTTATGAAGGCAACAATATGGCGCGTCTTGAAGATATGGAAACCTTTATCCGGGTGGTCGAGGCCGGCAGCATCAGTGGGGCCGCTGAACGGATGGGGATTGCCAAGTCGGCTGTGAGCCGGCGTCTGAGTGATCTGGAATCTCGTTTGGGCGTGCAACTGTTCCGGCGTACTACAAAAAGGCTGGACCTGACCGACTCGGGTCGCGGTTTCTATGAACGCTGTCAGAGTATCCTCAGTGATGTCGACGAGGCGGAAGAGGCCGTATCACAGGCACATGGAACACTGCGCGGCAGGTTGCGCGTTGCCGTGCCGCTGTCGTTCGGGTTGTTGCATATGGGGCCCGCGATCTGCGATTTCATGCGCGATCATCCGGAACTGGAGGTCGACCTGGATATGAACGATCGTCAGGTTGATCTGATCGCCGAGGGTTTCGATCTCGCGCTGCGAATCGCCGATCTTGAAGATTCATCGCTGATTGCGCGTCAACTTGCGGTAATAAACACGGTGGTTTGCGCTAGCCCCGAGTATTTGGCGCAGCACGGAACACCGCAGGCACCTGAACAGCTGGCCGAGCATAACTGCCTTGTTTACAGCAACAATCCCGAGCCGACGCTGTGGCGCTATCGTAATCCTCAGGGGGAAGCCAAGTCGGTGCGGGTGCGTGCCCGTCTACAGGCCAGTAATGGAGACTTCCTGCATCAGGCGGCGATTGCGGGCCAGGGTATCGTTCTGCAACCGACATTCATTGTGCATGAATCCATTGAGGAGGGGCGTTTAATCCCCATCCTGACGGACTATGTCTGGCCCAGCGTGAATGCTTATGCAGTCTATCCTCAGACCCGGCATTTATCGCGCCGCGTGAGGGTTCTTGTGGATTTCCTGGCGGAACGCTTTTCCGGTACGCCTTATTGGGATGCGCATATGAAGCTCAGATAAGTGCTCGGACTCGTCTCAAAAAGTATCGCGCGCTCATGATCAGTATTTCAGTAAGTTTGGAAATGTATTTTGGTATTCATGGACTATACTTTGGATTCAACAGCAAAGTGATGATTAGTAGCCATGGAGGATTAGGTTTATGACCGACACTATGCACACCATTATGAATCCGCATGCGCACGACGTTAGAAATCCAGCCTTCCCTTATGCGCCTATGGACTGGACTAAGAAAGATGCAACGGAGATGGCGCGACGTGAGGATTTAAAACTCACTGAAGATCACTGGGCAACCCTGCGAGCATTGCAGGAATATTTTTCCCGCCATGAACTAGGTGATATAAATTTACGCGAATTGCATGATGCGCTGGACGAGCACTTCCATAGCAAAGGTGGAATCAAATACCTGTATACACTCTTCCCTGGTGGACCTGTCGCACAGGGTTGTCGCTTGGCGGGCCTTGAAGCGCCGACCAGTGCGGCTGATAACAGTTTTGGCAGTGTTGCATGACGGCAGCATGAATGCTCACTGAGCAGGGCCCGTCGTAACGGCAGGCCCTAGCACAAGTTCAAGCTACCTTCGCTGTAGCTGTGCAGCGGAGAAAACCTGCGAGAGCTGATTGGCTATCCGAGTCCGTCGGGTGCACAGGCGTATATCGGAACTAAGGAGCCTGTGATCAATCCGTCATTGCGAGGATGCCTTGACCCGAAAGGGTAAGGTACCCATAACGAAGCCCGAAGGGATTCTATGGGAAAGCGACGAAGCACAAGCGAGCTTGCGAGCGTAGAACGCCCATAGGGCGGCCCCGAAGGGGTGAGCGTAGCGAATAATCTCCAAGTTATTGATGCATCTGTTGAGAGATTGCTTCGCTGCGTTCGCAATGACGGCTTCGAAGAGTAAATCAAAGGTTCCCTATATTCATGCGTCAGTGAATTTGGCAACACTGCCATCATCCGTCGTGCAGGTAAGCTGCTGGGAGGCCGTGAATTTACAGTTCAGATTGTGGGGTTCCTGCCAACCGGGTGGTATGCCGGTATCCAATAACAGCTCTGCATCTTCTGCATTGGCGTCTACAGTCAGATCTTTCAGTACAAGTTCCCGGTAGACGATTTTGACGCTGTCGTTACTTGCTGCCCGGATGATCGATTTGACCTTGTAATGAACCTGGGGAAGATCCTTGCGGGCCAGCTCACGACTGTAGCAGGTTAGGCTGCCCTCATTCGTGGTGCATTCGCTGAGCTTGGATGGCAGGAACTGTACCGGACGTTTACCATCCTGCCACTGTCCCAGCAGGAGCCGTTCCAGAATATCCTGTGCCGGCGTCGGTGTGGGGTCGGATGTTGCAGTACTGGCCTGTAGCGATGTGTTCTCGGCTTCGGCAGCGCGGGCTTCGGCCGCTGCGCGATGAGCTGCCGCCTGCGCGCGGCGATCATCAATATCCTTGAGTGCCTGCGTAGCAAGTGAGAAACCACTGTCACGGGCTTTCTCGTACCAGCTGCGCGCCGTGGCATAATTTTTTTCGACGCCACTACCCGTGGCATACATATCGCCCAGGTAATACATTGCGGGTGAATAAGCGCTCGCAGCCGCTTTGCTGAACCAGTCGAAGGCGTCTTGCAGGTTATCTTCATCGGCAAGTTCTACATAGTAGAGATGACCGAGTTTGAATTGCGCCTTGGTATGCCCTTTTTTCGCGGCACGTCCCAACCACTGTTCCGCGAGTTTCAGGTCGGTGGCTGTGCCTGTGCCGGTGAGATACATTGCTCCCAGTTTGTATTGCGCCTCAACGTCGCCTGAGTCTGCCTGTGCCTGGGTGGTTTCCAGTCGCCGTTGATTGTCTTTCATGCGTGCGAGGGCGTGCACGGCACGGTCATGATTTTGAGCGGCAGCCTTACGATACCACTGGCTGGCTTTAGTACGGTCCGCGGTTACGCCGCGACCGTTTTCAAACATTGCGCCGATTTCAAACTGTGCGTCTGCAGAACCTTGCTGGGCCTCTGCGAGGCGTTCATTGTAGATTTCGGTCCAGAGTTCCACGGCCGTGACTGGAGCACTTCCTGTGATGAGCACCAGTATGATGTACAGATGTCGAAAATCCATTTCCAAACTCCTTCTAGGTAAAGTTTAAGTTGCTATAAAACGAAAAAAGCCGCAGTTGTTAGACTGCGGCTTCTGGTTTTTTATTCCATTTTTTCGCTAGTGACTACCAGGCTGAATCGAGCTGAGCCAATTGCATCCAGTTGCTGATGCCGCGGACATGAATAAGATTCTTATCCATTGCCGGCTTGTTGTAGCCGACGTTGCGTTGCTCCCAGACCAGGTTGCCGGAGGCCACATCGAAGACTTTGATCATGCCGCCCATGCAGGCGACGGCGACGCGACGGCTGTCATGCGAGATGTCGGTGACGCAGCGCTTGCCTTCGGTGCGTGAATCGCTGATGGCCAGATCACGTTCGCCACCGGTTTTGGTGTCGACCACGATGACGCGGTCCGCCTTGCCATAGGAGCGTGGGAGACCATCTTCACCGAATACGATCAGTGATTTCTTCGGCTTCACCAGAACGAAGTAGCTCAGATCCGGCGCAACTTTCACGCTGGCGGTGCGGCCCTTGTTGACGGCCGAATCGTCTTTCCAGGTGAACTCAGTTTCTTTGCCCGTTTCGATGTCATAGACATAGTGCAGCGATACCAGCTTATTTCCTGTTTCATTGAACTGCAGCGAGCTGAACTGGCGTGGCAGCTGATACACGGCATTTTCGTATTTCTCGATCTGACGCTGCTCACCGGATTTCGTATCGATGACGGCGAAGCGGTCACGGCCGACAAAGGCTACACGCTCACCATTATCGGTTACGCCGGCGGCATAGATACCGGAGTCGACTTTCGGGAAGCTCTGGGTAACTTTCAAGGTCTGCAGGTCCATGACATGCAGAGTCGAATCATATTGGGCAACCGGAATTTTGGCTTCCAGTTCCTGTTTACAGGTATTGACCACTACTGCAGCATAACGACCGTTCTCTGAAGCGACCACCGGACCGATGAATTCATAGGCGGCATTGGTATCGCCACAGGTACGGGCTGAGGCGGACTTCTGCTCCAGAGGAATCCGATCGGTTTGATTAGACGTGAAGTCCATGTAGCCGCCGATAAAGCCTGGCAGCTGGACGTTGCTGGCTTTGTCCATGCGGCCCAGCGAGGTGGGCAGCACGACGATCTTGCCATTTGGATAGGAACCGGTAAGCACGATGTCCTTGAAGCTGTCGATACCCCAGCGGCGTTTGCCAACGGAACCGTATTCAGCGCCGAACATGTTGTCCAGGTCGGCCTGCTGACCAAAGGCTTTGACCAGCTTGCCTTCATTCACATCCCAAACCTTGATGCCACCGTCATAGGTCAACTGCGGACTATTGCCACCGGCGCCGCCGGTGACCAGATATTTACCATCTTCGGAAAACTGAATTGCATAGATGTCGTCATCGGCTGCATGTGAGCTTTGGGCAATGCCATACCAAGCGCAGGCGAAGGAGACGAGAAACAAGGTCTTCATCTTATTCATGGGTTCAGTTCTCTTTAGATATCCAAATGATTAAATGTGTATGTCAACGCACGTCATGCACGTGACATTGCTGAACCCTGTTCCTGCGGATGCTGCACTGTGCTGGCATCGATCGGGTCAGTCCGAGATAATTGCCGTCAATTCCTTGACATATCTCTCTCATTGAGGTATCGGCGTTGTCCTACGAAGCTTGAATTTCCATACCCCTCGATCTGAGGTTCATCCAAGGGGAGCTACGTATCTTTCTATTAAGAAATGAATTAATCAGTTTGTGCTAACACGAGGGCGGCGGCGGAGTGGCTGATCAGAGGAATTACGGCAGGAAAGATGCCGAGTGGTGTTGCTTGTGGTTTTGCGCCATTTTGGGGCGCCGCTTTCTGACGCAGGGTACAAATGGAATCAGGGTTTCCCGAGCTGTTCGCATAGGAAGGCGGGAATGCGCTGCTCCAACCAGTATTCCGGTTGGCCCAGCTGTCCGCTGATAAAGCCGACGTGTCCGCCTGTGCGTGAGAGTTCCATCCGAACGGTCGCTGCCAGGTCCGCAGAGTCTGGTAAGACGGCAGGTGTCATGAAGGGGTCATCCTGAGCTTGCAGGATCAGGGTGGGGCAGGTGATCCGGGAGAGAAAGGGGCGACTACTGGCACGCGCGTAATAGTCGTCGACACCGGCAAAACCGTGCAACGGAGCCGTCACGGCATCATCGAAGCGGCGAAAACTGTTGAGATGATGGAGTTCTGGTAATTCAAGCGGCAGTGCTACGCGGGCCAGTTTTGCACGCAATGAGCGACGGAGTTTGTGTAACAAATAGGCTTGGTATAGCCGTGACAAACCACGATCCAGCCGGTCAGCAGCAATCGCCAATGAGAAGGGTACGGACACTGCGACGGCTGCAGCCAGATTGGCTTGCGTACTGGGCTCACCCAACCACTTCAACAAGACATTGCCGCCGAGTGAGAACCCTACAGCGCCCAGGGCGGTGTCGGGTTCGCGTCGACGCAGCAGTGCCACAACCCATTCAAGATCGGCAGTCTCGCCGGAGTGGTAGCTGCGTGGCAGGCCGTTCGGTTCACCACTGCAGCCACGGAAATGCATCAGCACGGCGCGTAGGCCTGCCCGGTTCAATGACTGCAACATGCCTGCCGCGTAATGCGAACGCAGTGAGCCTTCCAATCCATGCAGCACCAGCACCAGGGGTGCCTGCGCCGGCGCATCAGGCGCCCAGTCCAGATCGAGGAAGTCACCGACGGGGAGGGTCAAGCGTTCGCGTTGGGTCGCGACCGTCAGACGCCGTCGTGCGATGAAGGGAAACAGAGTCTGTGCATGCGGCCCGGGCAGCCACCAGGCGGGTCTGAAACTGCTGGTGATAATACTGCCGTGGTCGGCCATGTGTTTGGCGAGGGCTTCTAGCCCAGCGTCTGTTCCACAATGCGCCGCAGGGTTTCAACATCAAAGGGTTTGTCGAACACCGCGGCGACACCGCTCTGATCAAATGCTGCAAGTCGGCTGCTATCGGAGGCTGAAGTTACCATCAGAATGGGCACGCCGCCCTGACTGCTCTCATTGCGGATGTAATTGATGAGTTCGCCACCGTCCATTTCCGGCATGTTGTAGTCGGTGATGATGAGGTCGAAATAATCCTGATTGATGATATCCCGTGCCTGGATACCATTTTCCGCCTCGCGAATTTTCACTATGCCCATCTTCTCCAGGACCTGACGCATGAAACGCCGCGCGGTATACATATCGTCGACCAGCAGTACGCGGATCTCATCGGGTGTATAGGTGCCGAGTTGCAGTTGGTTGGGTTCCAGGAAATCGAGCGTGGCGAAGAGTGATTTGTGCAGTTGCTCGGCCGTGAAAGGCTTGGGCAGGATAGCGATTACACCGGCCTGGCGTAGCGGCTCCAGATACCGATAGCTGGTTTCACTGGAAACCAACATAAAGGGAATATCGACGAATTCCTGTGACTCACGCATGTGTTGGATCAGTTCAGTGCCGGTCATGCCGGGCAGGTGCATGGCGCTGATGACCAGATCGGGCGGCGTGGTGCGCATCTGTTCCAGGGCCTCTTCACCATCGCTGGCATGGGTAATTTGATGCACGCCCATATCCTGCAGCCAACCCGTGACAATGCGCTGCTGGGTACTGGACGATTCTACGATCATCACCAATAGCTGGCTGACCTGGATGGATTTCATATCCGACTATTTCCTTTGTCCAACATTACCGTCGTAGTATGGATCGGGAGTCTATTTGTGCGCCCGATTCTGCGTGAGATCCTCGACCACGCTGGGGTCAGCCAGGGTCGAGATGTCGCCCAGGTTACCCACTTCATTGGCAGCGATCTTGCGCAAGATGCGGCGCATGATTTTACCCGAGCGTGTCTTCGGCAATCCCGGTGCCCATTGAATCACGTCGGGTGAGGCAATCGGCCCGATCTCCTTGCGCACCATGGCGATGAGTTCCTTGCGTAGTTCCTCACTGGGCTCGAAACCTTTGATCAGGGTGACATAGGCATAGATACCCTGGCCTTTAATGTCGTGTGGGAAGCCTACAACGGCAGCTTCGGCCACGGCTTCATGCAACACCAACGCGCTTTCGACTTCTGCTGTGCCAAGGCGGTGTCCGGAGACATTCAGTACGTCATCGACGCGCCCGGTGATCCAGTAATAACCATCGGCATCGCGACGTGCCCCGTCGCCGGTGAAATAGTTGCCGGGGTAGGTTTTGAAATAGGTATCGATGAAGCGCTGATGATCGCCATAGACGCTGCGCATCTGACCCGGCCAGGAACGTGAGATAACCAGATTACCTTCGCAGGGTCCATCCAGGACCTTGCCTTCCGGATCGACAATCGCCGGTACCACGCCGAAGAAGGGCACTGAGGCTGAGCCGGGCTTGAGCGGGGTCGCACCGGGCATCGGCGTGATCATGTGGCCACCGGTTTCAGTCTGCCACCAGGTATCGACGATTGGACAACGGCCATCACCGACAACGTTGTAATACCATTCCCAGGCTTCGGGGTTGATCGGTTCGCCAACCGTACCCAGTAATTTGAGCGAGGCGCGTGAATACTTTTTGACCGGTGCATCACCCTCGCGCATCAAGGCGCGGATCGCGGTGGGAGCCGTGTAAAAGGTGTTGACCTTATGCTTGTCGATCACCGCCCAGAAGCGGCCGGCATCGGGATAGGTCGGTATGCCCTCGAACACCAGGCTGATGGCGCCGTTGGCGAGCGGCCCGTAAACGATGTAGGAATGTCCGGTGACCCAACCGACATCCGCGGTACACCAGTAGACATCGCCATCATGGTAATCAAAGGTGTATTTGTGCGTGATGGCGGCATACAGCAGATAGCCGCCGGTAGTATGCAACACACCTTTGGGCTTGCCGGTGGAGCCGGAGGTATAGAGGATGAATAACGGATCTTCGGCATCCATCTCCTCCGGCGGGCAGTCGGTGTCAGCCGCGGCCATGGCTTCGTGATACCAGATATCGCGTTTGTCCTGCCAGTCGATCTTGCCACTGGTACGTCTGACCGTGAGCACGGTGTGCACATTCGGACAGGATTTGAGAGCCTGATCCGTGTTGGTCTTGAGTGGAACCGAGCGGCCGCCACGCACGCCTTCATCGGCGGTGATTACCACGCGGCAGTCAGAGTCGAGAATGCGATCCTTGAGTGATTCCGGTGAGAAACCGCCGAACACGACCGAGTGCACCGCGCCGATACGCGCGCAAGCCAGCATCGCCGCCACGGCCTCGGTGATCATCGGCATATAGATGCAGACGCGATCACCTTTCTTGACGCCGCGACTCTTGAGTACGTTGCCGAGTTTGCAGACTTCAGCGTGTAATTGTTTGTAGCTGAGCTTTTTATCGACCTTGGGGTCGTCACTTTCCCAGATCAGCGCGGTCTGGTCACCGCGCGTGGCGAGGTGCCGGTCGAGGCAGTTGTAGCTGACATTGAGCTTGGCGCCCTCGAACCAACGTATGTGTCCTTTACTGAGATCGCAATCCTGCACCTTGGTCCAGGGCCTCGACCAGGTCAGCAGCTGGTTTGCCTGTTCCGCCCAGAAACCTTCCGGGTCATCCACCGAGCGCTGATACATTTTTTTATACCCTGCAGCGTCGAGCAGCGTGCTGGCGGAAAGGGTGGCGGGGACCGGGTAGACCTTGGCTTCAGACATGGCGTGACTCCTGTTGTTGTGTGCCGCATACCTGCGTACTGTCGGCGAATGGCTAGAACTTATCTCAAAATGCATCCCGGTCGCCCATGCGGTGTTGCAGGGTCTGCTCCGGTGCTCATTTATTCGTATAAACTCCGCTCCTCGCAGCCCCTGCGCCTTGCCTGGACGCCCGGCCTGCGATTTTGAGATAAGTTCTAGAGATTACCGGAACCGACCAGTGAGGCCAATCGTTGGAGTCTGACTCTATATGATCTACAGCAAAACAGTACGCGATGGCATCCGTTTGATCTATGCCAGAACTGGTACGACACCCGTCAGTGTCGGTGGGAGAGATTGTGGATCCCAGGTCTGCGCAGCAGATGACCAGATTTCAGAGAGCGTCATGCCTGAAAAATCCGCTGGGA
>Ga0180009_10003032_pt1 | contig 19402 bp, 28 predicted proteins | sample OS_PC_MetaG_FD_123537 | JGI IMG/M metagenome (GOLD analysis project Ga0180009, IMG submission 123537) | Groundwater microbial communities from the Aspo Hard Rock Laboratory (HRL) deep subsurface site, Sweden - OS_PC_MetaG | ecosystem: Environmental > Aquatic > Deep subsurface > Groundwater...
AGAATGCCCCAAAGGCACGAATTTGGCAGCCAGGGGCTTTGTCATGAAGCTCTTTATAAATAGAATACGCCTGTATTTATAGATTTGGCGATACAGAAGTGTTCATTTTGTCAAACATAAGAAGAAGAATAAAGAAGAAGAAAGAAAGAAAAGAAAAAGACTTATACTCCGCACCAGCAGTATCTTAGCACAGCAGGCGATTCGAAGCAACTAATTGAACCAGTGCCATCTGCGCGGAGTGATGTAATGCATCCAAGTCCATGAGTAAGGCATATTGCATTACAACTAGGGGGACCTGCGCGAGCGCCTACTATAAATAGTCCGCTCGTTGCTTGTTGAAAAGCAGCGCTTCCAAACTCTATCTTGCTTGCATACAAGCCCTTGCTGCCATTAAAGAAGCCAGCGTAATTACTGCTGCTGTAACCTAAAACACCGATGCCTGTATTAGATTGGCCATAAATCCCATTTCCAGAACCATCTGCTATTCCTTCAACCGCTGAAGTTCCTGTTCCGAGTTTCCCTCTATTTAAGACTGAGGCTCCTTCAACGCCTGCGTTTGCAGTTCCTAGCTTTCCTACATTAGTACTGCCTACGCTGTAACCAATAACGCCGATGGTAGGATCCACACCCATTGCTCCACTAGCCTCAGCCGGACACCCTGGTAATATACATGTTGATGCTATAATGCCGTCATAGAACCACGTAGGGGCAGAAACCTGTATCAAAGCTGCGCTTTTGTTATAAATATTATCAGTATACAAATCTCCGTGCGTTGCTGCTCCAGGGGGAACTGCAGCATAACTCATAACGCCTGCAGCTATTGCAAGGACAACAACAGCAATTAAAACATAAACATGCTTTCCAAATGACTTTGACTTCTTTTTTGCCATTAAGTAACCTCCTTTAATGTTATAATTGATGATATTTAGGTATTTAAGCCTTTTTATGCGCTGCGTGGGACTTTTTTTCTCTTATCTGCTTTATGACAAGCGAATAAATCCTGTCCGTAACATCTTTTGGGACAATGCTTTCCTTTGAATTAATCCTGTCAAAGAAATCCCCCAGCTCCAGAAGCGCAATGTCTTTTCCAAGCTTCATCTGATTTTCGGCTTCTTTTATGATTATATTCCAGTCTATTTTTGTGTTTTTTATTATGCTTACTGCATCAATCATGTCTTTCTCCCTGTCTGTTGCGCATTTCAACAATATAATGTCATGCAAATCAGCAGCCTTAAGCAGCAAATTGTCCCCGAACTGGTAGGCTTTTTTCGCCCTCTGCCTCATGCTTTCTGAAAAGCTGAATAAGATTACATCATTCAAAAATAAGTCAATTCTCGCTTCGCCTGCCTTTACCATGTCCGGCTTGTTCTTTTTTTGCCTATAAACAATAATAGGGTCCATTCCCTCATACCCTGCTTTCAGCGCCGCTTCCTTAAAAGCCGCCTTTTCTTTTTCTGTTTCAAATACAATATCAATGTCTTTTGTCGCATCTTTAAGCCCGTAAAACATCATTGCAGTGCCCCCTATTGCATAAGCAGTCGCTTTTTGTGCCATGGCCTTTGATATTGCAAGCAGCATTTTTTCCTGCTCTTCTATTCTAATCATGCGTAATCCTCCAAATCCGCCTTGTTAAGCGGTATATGCACTTTCCATTTTTCTTCTATATTTTTGAAATCATCCGAGCTGAAGTTTTGGATTATGTCTGCATATTTTTCCCCTTTTTTTGGGAGAGCGCTGTTCTTAAATCTTTCAGGCATTCTTCTTACCCTCATAATTGTTTTTGCAACATCGTAAAGCGCGCATACCTGCCTTTTAAGCCTTTTTTCCGCAAGCTTGTTAACCAGCTTCCAATTTGTTATATGCCTGAACAATGCTAATGAGGCAATTATAACTCTTATGCTTCCTGACTTCAATGCAAATATCAGCGCCTCTTCCTCTGCCAGCCTTTTGCCGTAAACCTTTGTTTCTTCCAGCGGCGCAATCTTTGCAGGAGAATGCCTGTTTATGATATCGTAGAAGCTTTCTGCCTTAAGCCTGTTCTCTGCTGAAATGTAATAAACCCGCGTTTTGTTGCTTGCGCCTTTTGTCTTCACGTAGCCTGCCTTCCTGAGGCGGTGTATGTAATATACTGCCTTTTTCCTGTCCACGCCCAAAAGTATCATGACTGACTTAATTGTTTGTATCCCTTTGAGCGCCATTAGCAGTTCTTTTGTTTCCATATACATAAATCTAACGGAAATGATATATAAACTTTTCTATTATCTGGAGGGGCATGCCTTAATGTAGAAAGCTATTTCCTGCCGAATACTTCCCTAACCTTTCCCTTTGCCATCTTCTCAATGCCAAACTGGATTTCCTTGTCAGGAATCATTAAAAGCGCCTTCCAGCCAATTTTCCTGTCAAAGGCAACCTTCAGCCTTCTGTGCCCATCAAGCAATATATCCTGTTTTTGCTTTCTTAATATTATCAATGGAGTGTCATATCCATATTTTACAGACTCTGCAATTAATACAACCTCTTCATTAAAAGTGGCTTCTGTTTCTTCACCAGGATATGTATAGATAATTTCAGAGATATCTTCCGGCTTTAGCACAGCCTCCATTTTCTTGAATCCAATCCCCGGATACAGCTTTTTGTAATATTCAACAAGCTGCTCAAATAATCTCCTTTCATCAGACGGCTGTATAAGCGCTCCGTTCATATTATCACCTTTTTCTATTATTCTCTAGGTTCTTGTTGCTTAATAATATTTCTATTATCCGAAGAAGCTTGAAACGCCTTTCTGCAGAAGCCACAAAATGAATATATAGGTTATCACATGATAAAACCCAAAAACAGCCAGTATAAGAAATGCCCCTGCCGCAAGGTCAATAATGCTTGCAACATCAGCAATAAAATACAATGACTTGCCTATTATGTAAACAGCCAGTACAATGCCCGCTATCTTGCCAATGTCCCACCTTAGCAATAATAATACAGCAGCTGCGATTATGTCCATTATGCCGAATATTTTAACAAGCATTAGCCCTCCTTTAGTTTTTCTTTAATTATATTCTGCAGGGTCTTAATTATATGTTCAAATTCCAATTTATTATGCTCCAAATACTCATTTCTTACAATAGTGCCCCTGTAACCTATGCTATTCCTGATGCCTTTTAATTGGTAGATTATTCCTATTTCATATTCCATTTTTGGGTAGCGCTTCTTAAGAAAAGAAATAAGGCATTCGTGATTGTCTGACTTATATCCTTCTATGTAAAGCAGGGCTGTCAGCAATTCTTTTATTACTTCATAATACCCGTCAACAGCTATTGAAGTATATTTCTTGTCAAACTTTATGCTTGACCAAAATTCATGCCTCAGGCTTGCCATTTTTAATAGCGCTCTTGCCTTTTCTATGTCTGGCTCAATGCTTTTTATATGCTCTTTTAAGCATAATTCCCAAGGCATTATATCTTCTATTCCCATTCTCTCACCTTACTTTCAAATATCCATACAGTAAAATCCCATTTGTGATGTTGTTAAACAGCTCTTTGCTCAAATTCTTCAATTTAGGCTCAAAAAGTATGCTTATCTTGTGCTTAAGTGCCTTTTCAAATTTTTCAAGCGCGAGTTTCTTCTCGGCAGATTGCACAAATAAGTCTATATCGCTGCTTTTGTCATGCTCACCTTTTCTTGCACTTCCAAAGAGGACTATACTTCTGGGGAGGGTTTCCCTCTCAAGATAGTCAACCAGCCCTGACTGGTAAATCTTAAGCATTATAGCCTGCTGCTTGTAAAGCCGAAACATCCTGCTATTGCCTGCCCTATAGCTTGAATAGATTGCTCCGTTGCTCTTTTCTATAAGCCCCTCAGTTTTAAGCTTTTCAAGGTATTTTCTTGCAGACATGGCTGCTATTCCTGTAATCCTGCTTATTTCTCTTATCTGAAAGTTTCTGGCAGGCTCTTCAAAAAAAAGTTCCAATATCTTTGATTTTACTGGCTGTATCATTTATTATACACCTGTACATAAAAATATACACCACTATAAAAGCCTTTCTGTCAGTCAACAAACTCAATGCCAAGCTCTTTCTGTATGGTTTGCGGGTGCTCTCTTTTTACGGCTCAAACCTCAACTTAAATAGTTGTCACTAAATAATAACTAAAATAGAAAGGTTTATAAATGGGGAAACATCAAGAAATGTAAGGCTTTTGGAGGTTTAAGAAGAATGGATAGTATGCTGCATACAGTATTATTTGACATGGATGATACATTAGTAGATACCACTCCCACCATAATGAGGCGTCTAGACAGATTGGTAGAGAAATACCAATTGGCCCCTTCTGAAATACCTAATATCTATAACCTGCTTGCCAACCCAGGCAGGGTTGAGATTCTATCCAAAACCTGCCCTTTTGCAGGAGAATTTTTCGGCGATTATGAGGCATTGAGGGCTGTTATTGTTGTAAGCCCGCTCGCTGACATCAAATCTCTTTTTGGCAGGATTAAAGCAAGCGGCTTAAACACTGGAGTTTTGACGAATAACAACTATTTAAGTTCAAAATCCAAATTATCCAGGTGCGGCCTGACTGAGCGGGACCTTTGCGGCTTATTTTTTCATTCAGGCAATCTGCCCTGCTTAAAACCGAATCCGCATTGTTTTGATGTCCTGCCTGCCTCGTTGGAGCGCAAGGGCATAATCTACGTTGGGGATGCAGTCTCTGATTACGAGGCGGCTCACGGCGCAGGGCTTAGCTTTATTGCGGTAACAACAGGGATAAATACCAAGGAGGAATTCCTTTCTGCAGGATTAGCGGTTAGGGATATTCTTGAAAATATAGCGGAAATTGAAAATGCCATTAGGAGAAAAGATGAATAAGCTCTTTATATGTATTGCAGCGTATAATGAAGAAAGCACCATCTTCAAAACCTTGAAATTCCTTGAAACTAGCTTAAAGAAGATTAAACGAAATCCGGTAGTAATCGTTGGTCTGAATGGGTGCTCAGACAATACAAAAGGGATTGTAGCCAAAATGCAGCGCACCTATAAATTCCCCCTGAAGATTGTTCATTCATCAAAAGGCAAATTAATAGCCCATAAAGAGATGATTAAGCAGATTAATGGTTCAGGGCCAGTCCTGTTCCTGGATGCTGATGTGCTGGTTCCCGCATCCACAATTAATAAGCTGGTGTCCTGTTTTGATAAATATTCCGGATTAAAGGTTGTTTCAGCTTATCCTTATGTACTAAAGCCTGAGTGTTTAAACGGTGTGCAAAAGATTGCATACCATATAATCAATCTCAAAAGGATTCTGCCCAAGATTGAAATTGCCAAGGAGGATTTAACCGAATATCATGGAACTGGTATTAAGGATGGTTTTTTGAAAAAGTCAAGGATTTACTTCCATGGGCGATGTTTCGCTATAAGGAACAAGGAAGTTTATACTTTCCCTGCAAAAAATAGCAGAATAAGGGGAGATGATACTTTTCTAAGCTTCGCCATACTTAATGAACAGCCAAAGCAGTCTATTAAAGTATTATACAATGCCCCTGTTTATTCCTATCCTGAATTTTCTTTTATTAATTATGTAAGGACATGGTACCGGATTAGAAAAGACTTGGATAATATTTATGCAGAATATCCCCCATTCAGGGAAATAGGAAAAAAAACACGCATGGTTATTAATTGGGATTATGTTGCCAAGGAACTCCCTCTTAACTATAAATTATATACCCTCGGGTTCTTCCTTTTAAAAAAATTTGAAGCCGCCTCTTACTCTGTTATTAAGAAAAGTATGGACATAGACAGGCTCTGGTCATATGATAAAAAATCGGCCTGGAGGCAAAAATGAAAATTGCGATACACAACGCCCAGTTCAGCTATCATGTTGGCGGGACTGAAAGGCTTATCTTTGACCAGTGCAGGGCATTGCTGTGCTATCCGGATATTAAACTTACTGTTGTTTCGGCCAAGACGAGGTCCAAGTCCCTTTTTTTCCGAAAGATTGAAAGAATCAAGAATAAAAATTTAAAGATTAAGACATTTGATGGGGCTGAATCATTGAAAATAAAATGCCCTTACACTTCCAATAACCCGGCAAAGTGGCATATGGAATCGTTCATATTTGGTTCTGAAGCTTACAACTATTATAAGAAAAATAAATTTGATGCAGTAATCACCCATTTTGCTACAGATTCGCTGTTTATCCCTCCAAACCCAAAAAACATTCTGCATCTTCATGGCACCCCCTTGGAAGCTTCGGAGCTTGGAGGCCTAAGCATGTTAAGGCCGGATGCATTTGTAAGCGTTTCACAGAATGTCAAGGACGGATGGATAAAGCTTTATCCTGATTTAAAAAACAAAAATATAAAGGTTGTTTATCCCAACATCGACCACAATAAATTCAGGCCGAAATCCACCAACAAGGATATTGATATATTATTTGTAGGCCGTTTCATTTTAATAAAAGGAATTCATGACCTGCTAATGGCGGTGAGCCTTTTGGGCAAGGATATAAGGGTTGTTTTGGTTGGCGACGGGCCGGAAAAAGAGAATATCAGAAAAACTATTGAAAAGATGAGGCTGGGCGCATATGTGCAGATAAGGTCTAACGTGTCTGACAAGGAGCTGGCTGCCTTCTATCATAGGGCAAAGGTAGCAGCTTTCCCTTCGTTTGCAAAGGAAGGCATGGTGCTGGCAATGCTTGAGGCTGCATCCTCAGGCTGTGCCATCGTGACTTCTAATGCCTGTAGCATGCCTGAATTTGTTAAAGATTTTAAAACAGGGCTTTTAGCCGAGCCGCGAAACCCGAAAGATTTGGCAAAAAAAATCCGGATGTTGTTGGACGATACTCCGCTGCGGGAGGCTGTTGGAAAAAATGCAAGGGATGAAATTGTAATGAACTGGAAAACCAAAAAAAGAATGCAGGAGCTTTATCAGTTTTATAAGGAGGTTATGAAAAGATGAGCGGCAGGCTGGTCTTGGAATCAAAAGGGATCTTATGCGGGATATATGCAGACAAAAGGATTATAGATGCGATAAGGCGTGATAAATTCACATATCACTGCATACCGGATGCGGCTATTGCCGATGGCGGAGAGCCTGATATAACAGTATCCCAAAAGAAAGGGTTGGACGGGCTGGTAGATATAAATTATCCTGCCTGTGAATTTAGTGGGGAATTAAGCTCAAGGGATGTAGTGACCATTGGTGAATACCTCTTGGAAAGGAGACGGCAGGAAGTAAATGGCCAGTACGGTCTAAGCTCGGCAACCGCCTGCTATGATGGAAGGGCTGTAACCTTTTTCGGCGGAGCCACAAATCTTGGAAAAACAAGTTCTATGCTGGAGCTGGTAAAAACACGTGGTTATAGCTTTGTATCGGATGAAAAGACCCTTGTTGATTTGGAAAGAAGGGTTATTGCCGGAGGCTCCAGAACAGTGCCTGCCAGAAAGAATGTCATAAAGGACAAAGTAGGGGTAAAATCTAACGGTGATTTCGCCAGTTTGAAAACAGAACGGGCTGAACAGGAAGCGGCTCTTTTCATGTACCCGCATATAGACCACGGTTTGCAGAAGCCCATAGTCTATCAGTTCCGGCCGTTGGACTTTTATTGGCTGTTGGTAAGGGAGCTTTCTTCTGAAATAAGGGGGTCTGTAAGGCTGGTTAATAATTTTTCATGCCAACTGCCTTCAATAGACACTGATCTTTTATCACAATTAAGGCTGCAAAGAACAAGAATGTTTACTGATGAAGTCCCCTGCTTTTATTTTCAGGGGTCTGTAGAGCAGATAGCCGGGTTTTCTGATGGAATCGTAAGGGGAAAATATGCTAAGAGAAAATGCAGATAGGATAATGAAGATAATTGGAAAAAAAGATTTGGTCCTGGATGTAGGCGGCTGGGCAATCCCATTTAACAGGGCAAACTATGTAATTGATATTCATCCATACGAGACAAGGGGCTTTTTGGGTTCGCAAGGCGGAACAACGGAATATTTTACAAAGAAAACATGGGTAATTCACGATGTTTCTTCAAGGAAAAAGCTCCCTTTTAAAGATAAGCAGTTTGATTTTGTTATCTGCTCAAATATTCTTGAAGACATTCGGGACCCGGTTTGGTTATGCTCTGAATTAATCCGGGTCGCTAAGATGGGATATATAGAAATCCCTTCCATAGAAGCGGAATTGACCAAGGGCATTGCGAATAATAAATATGCCGGCTATTATCATCACAGGTGGCTTGTGGCGATTAAAGGCGGAAGCATATCATTCAGATTTAAGCCGCATTTAATACATACTGACTGGAGGTTTCATCTTCCTAGAAGGTATTTAAGAAATCTCAAAGAAAAAGAGAGAATTTCTTATTTATTCTGGAACCGCAAATTTGGATATGAAGAACTGATTCAAATAAGCAGGGATAAAATTGAGAGTTGGTTATATAATCTGATAAAAACAAAAAAAGCTTATCCCTCTTTTTATTATCTTTTTGATAATTATTATAGGGCGCTTAAGAAGCGATGCCGACTCTTTAAGAAACACCTTTTTCCTAAGTCCTATTTCCATAAATATATGAATACAGAGGAGTATCGCTCAAAATGAATCTAAGGGAAAGAATACAAGCGGAACTTAAAAAACAAGGAGTCCCGTTAAAAAATACAGGGAAGAGTTCCTTAGACAGGGTATCAGCCCATTTCAGAAAGACACTAACAGACCTAATTCCTGACACTTTTTCTGGCATTGAATTAAAAAACCGCCTTTTTGGTTTTGGCCATGTTGGACGCAGCTGTGCTGTAAGGAATGGGTTTAGATTTCATTATGGGAGCAATATCTATTTGATGGATTCTGTCTTTATCAATTACAATTGCCTATTCCTTGATTCCGATTTAATATTCATAGCATCAAATGTTAATATCGGCCCCTGCGTTAATATTTATACCATTGACCATAAACCAACAGAAGAGGGGCTAACTTCGGTTAGAAGCCCAGTCTATATCGAAGAAGGTGTATGGATAGGGGGAAATTCAACTATCTTACCAGGGGTAACGATTGGGCAGGGATCTATAATCGGTGCAGGTTCTGTTGTCACGAGGCCCGTTGAACCTTGTTCATTATATGCAGGAGCCCCCGCAAGAAAAATAAAATACTTAGGCAGGCACACAAACATTTATAATCCGGGAGGCAATAATAGATACCATGGCGGCTGAAAAAATAGGGATCAGGCCCTGCGTGATTCTGGTGGAAAACAACAAGGTCCTGTCCATACACTGCAAATACAGGGACGGCGAGTATTACCTCTTCCCTGGCGGGGGGGTTGAGCCTGGCGAGACCCTTGTGGAATGCGCAAAAAGGGAATTTGAAGAGGAAACCGGCTTGAGGATAGAAATCATAAAATTGGTATATGTAAATGACTGGATTAAGGATAAGGCAACAAATGAAAGGGTCGTGAACATATTCTTTCTGGGAAAAATGTCAGGCGGAAAAATTATACATGGAGAAAAGGACGGCGGGAAAGTAAAAGAGATTGAATGGGTAGATTTGGATAGGCTGCCGGAAATAGATTTTAGGCCTGCTTATCTTGCAAAAAGACTAAAAGGGGATTTTGAGAAAGGATTCCCGGGCGTTCCTTATTTTAACTAGTTTTTCCAAACACTTCCTTGATTTTACCATTTGGATGAAATGCTACCTTTCCGCATTAACTGGAGAAAGACAGAAGTTTGCCGAAAAAGGCTGAACCTGGAAGTTCAATCACTTTGCAGAAGGTTTGTTGAATACAGCAATGAGTTCGGAAGAGCATTCGCTATTCTTTAATACCAAGCTGCCAAAGTATTATAATCAGCCAATCCTTGCAGACATTTTAAGGCGGATAATCAGTCAACAAACTCAATGCCAAGCTCTTTCTGTATGGCTTTCCTGGTTGTGCCTTTCATTTTGTTGTCCTTGCCGAATATCTGCGGAGAACTGACCCCTGTAACAATGAGCATTGCCCTTATCGAGCCTTCCAAGTCCTCGGAAATCTGCGCCCCCCATATTACCCTTGCGTCATCTGCAAGCTTTGAAGAAACTGTTTCAACAACTTTTCTTGCCTCTTCAAGAGTCATGTCAGGCCCGCCTGCAACATTAACAAGAGCCCCGTTTGCGCCGTGTATGTCAACATCAAGCAAGGGGTTGTTTATTGCCTTTTCAACAGCATCTGTCGCCCTGTCTTTGCCTTCGCCTTCCCCTATGCCTATCATTGCAACCCCGCCGCCGCCCATGACTGTCTTGATGTCTGCAAAGTCTAAATTAACCAGCCCTGCTTTTGTGACAAGCTCTGCAATGCCCTTTACGGAATTTGTAAGTATTTCATCAGCAACCTTGAATGCAGTGTACATAGGCAGGTCAGGCGCAAGCTCCAATAATTTATCATTTGGGATTACAATCAATGTATCAACATTATTCTCAAGCTTTTCAAGCCCGAGCATTGCATTTTCATATCTTCTCTGCCCTTCCATTTCAAAGGGTATTGTGACAACAGCAATGACCAATGCCCCCTGCTTTCTTGCGATTTCAGCAATAACAGGAGCAGCCCCTGTTCCTGTACCGCCGCCTAATCCGCAGGTAATGAAAACCATGTCGCAGCCTTTCAATGCCTCTTTTAATTCTCCTTCTGTCTCCCTTGCAGACTGCTCCCCTATTTGCGGCACGCTTCCTGCCCCAAGCCCTTTTGTTGTTTCCCTTCCAATAAGAATTTTCACATCAGCGTTTGTGTAAAGCAAATCCTGCGCATCTGTGTTTACTGCGACTGTCTCGCATCCTTCAACGCCAACTTCAGACATCCTGCTTATGGAATTGTTTCCTCCGCCGCCAACACCAATAAGCTTTACCTTTGAGCGCTGGTTTGCGAGAAGCCTTTCAAGCTCCTCATCCATTGCATTGCTTTTTCTGTGCGCTGTGCCTTTCGGCCCAAGCTTTGCAGCAGCTTCCTTTAGTATTTTGTCCATAAGCTCACCCTTTTTTGATATATCTGTGGGAATATTTTAGGGATATTTAAATCTATGCATGTTTTTTGGTTTAAAGTGTAATGAAAGCCGCCTGAAGTATATTGAATAAGGTGTTTTCGCCGTCGATTAGGGGATTAAAGCAGAGGGGCTGAAAAGCGCTGTCCTTGCTTATTTTGCTCGTGTCTTATTGTTGCCAAAAGTGTCACTTTTTGACACTTTTTAAAACGAAACAAAACATTTAAATACTCCCCTCCCTTTTGTTAAGCCATGGGGGCAATGGAAAAGATTTACGAAGCGCTGGTTAACAGGAAAGAAAAGATTTGCGCCAGGTCCGAGATAGATTCTATCATAAACGAATATAATAACCGATTGGGGAAAGTTAATCCGCAAAATGCCTTAAAATATCTTGTAAGGCACAGGTATTTAATGAGGATATTCATGAAATTTTTTTACATCAATTCGCCGGATGAAAGGCAAGGAAGGTTCTGCAGGTATGAAGACAAAGAGCTCTTGTTTGCGGTTTTAAACAAGCTTAACATTAAATGGTACGTCGGGTTAAATTCTTCCCTTTACTTGCTTGGCAAAGCATGGCAGACTCCAAATACCATCATAATCATAAACAATAAGATAAGCGGCAAAAAGCGGATTTTAGGATTGAATGTGAAGTTTGCAAAAATTAAAGATAACTTAATTTTTGGCTTGAAAACAGGCAAAACCAAGAACAACATTTCCTATTCTTATTCCGGCTTGGCAAAAACGTATATAGATATTGCGTATTTTAGGCAATCAAATAAGATTATAACTGCAAAAGAAACGAAATCTTATCTCAAGAGGTATCCAAAATGGCTCAGCAGATTAATGTAAGCAAATACACGGCGGAAGTAAAGAGAAATCTTGGCATGGCTGTTTCGGATGAGATTATAGAAAAAGACTTGCTTTTAACACTGATTTTGGCTGAGTTTGAAAAGCTTGGGCTGGGAAAAGAGCTTATTTTCAAGGGAGGTACGCTGTTGTCAAGGAATTATCTGAAATATCACAGGTTTTCAGAAGACCTGGATTTTGTGCACAGGGATTCAAACAAATTGAGGGAATTAAGCCGGAATTTGCGGGAAAAGAGAATAAAGCGCTTTATAGATTATTTTGTCCCGGAATTGGGCAAGGTTGCAGCTTCTCTCGGCTTAAAATTCAGCGTTGACAGAAGCGATACCAAATTTTGCAGCATTCTGCACGGAAGGGCTGTTTATACCTTTAGGATTTACTATTCGGAAAAGCAATATACCAAAATTGAAATAAACTTTGTTGAACAAATGATTCATAAGCCAAAAGAAGTTTCAGTTAAGGCAATAACAGATTTTTTTGATTCAAAAGAGATTATGTTCACTTTGGGGCTGAAAATTGAGAACTTTAAGGTTTTGAGCTATACCTTGGAAGAGATTATACTTGAAAAATACAGGGCTGTACTGACAAGAAATGAATTGAAAGAGCGGGACTTGTTTGATTTGTTTTTAATAAAAAATTCCCTTGGGGCGGATGTTAAGCAAATAGTTGAAAAGATAAGGTGTTCTTCTTTAATAAAGAGGGATTTGCGCAAGATTATTGCTGACAAGCTTATTTTGCTTAAGAACAACAAATTCTTCGGAAGCGACGAGAAAATTGAGGATTTGGCAATTGTGAAATACAATTTTAATAAATTCGAAGATTTCAAGCAAGAAATTAAGCCTATATTGGCAGATGTTTGCGCGAGGTTTCTGAGAGAATAAGCTTTATGCTTTTTTAACAGGCGCTTTCTTTTCAGCCGCCTTGCTTTCCTCTTTCTTTGCTTCTTCCTTTGCTTCTTCCTTCTTCTCTTCCTTAAAGAACTCAATTGCTTTCAACGAAGGTATTCTTTTAAGGGCTTTCTCAACAACAGCCTTCTGCATCAGCTCATGCACATCTTTCATGCCTTTGATAACAGCCTTGCCTTCATTTATCTCAACTTCGCCTTCAGCGCCCAAGTAATAATTCAAAAATCCTTTGAGCTTTTCAGCGTCATCTGTTATAATCTTTTCAATCTTGACATCATATGACAATTCATGCCCTGCAAGAGGATGGTTAAAATCAACAAGAATCCTGCCGCCGCTCACTGTTTTGATAACGCCTGAAGAGCCGTTCTGAAAAGTAACTTGTAATCCAGGCACAGGGTGCATCTCCCCCTTGAAAACAGAGGCAGGCACAAGCTTGTACTGCTTTGCATCCTTTTTTCCAAACCCATTTTCAGCATTAACATCAACAGAATATGAATCTTTTTCTTTCTTGCCTTCAAAGGATGAGTCAAGCCCTTTTACAACATCATTTTCCCCAACACACACAACTATCGGCTTTGTATCAGACTTAAGCCCCTCTTTATTTGCAACAACAGAATCATTCGTGTCAAAAACCTTTCCAGACTCCTTAATTCTCCCTGTATACACAATCTCAATAAAATCTCCCTTCTTAACCATCAGAATCACTTGGACTTCTTTATTGGGCGAAGGTTATGCGAACCGCATTTCTTGCATATTACTTCGCCTTTCATTATCCTTATCTTGTCTGTCTTCATCTTTGTCTTGCAGTTCCTGCAGACAAAAACTCTCTTGAACATCCTTCCTATTGCTTCGTCAAATTTTCCCATTTTATCTCCCTTACTTTGGCTGCACCAGCAGCTTTTCTCCCATTACAATCCAGTAAAGCACCTGTCCGCCTTCAACAACCTTGCCCTGAAGCTCTTCCGGCACCTTCAGGTCAAATGTCTCAAAGCTTTCAGAGTCCATTACATTTGCAATCTCTCCGTGTATTGAAAGCACCTGCGCGCTTTTCTTGTCAACAATCGGGATTTGCACATTCTCATGCCCTGGCATGACTGTGATTATCTTTCTTCCGTCTTTTATGCCGGTAGCCTCAATCCTGCACTTTGCATGCCCATGCTTGCCTGTCTTTGAAGTGTCTATGTTTTTTATGACGCATGCAATGCCGTCAAGTACGACATACCTGCCTACCTTTAGTTCTGATGCTGACGCCTGTATTGTATTATCCATTTAACGAGAGAAAACCTATGGGATTTATAAACGTTTCTGTATATTTGCAGGTATTGTAATGTATGGAATAAGGCTAAAAAGGCGGCTTATTCCTAAATTCCTGTGCCGCCCCAGCAGTTTGACCCGCCTGTGGCGCAATAATCTGCGATCACAGTCACTGCAGTGGTAAAATAGTATTCATCAACTTTGCCTTCCACTTTCCCAAGCTGCTCTCTTGCTGCTTCCACATCTACTCTGCCATCAGTAAGCAGCGTCTCAAGCAATAGCGACTTGTAAAGCGAGTCCATGTATTTTATCTTTCTTTTGCCTGCCTGTTCAGGGGACTGAAAATCAGCTGAGGCAGTTGCTTCCTGCATTCTTTGCCTATATTCCCCAAGCTTGCGTTCCAAGCACCCTCTCAGCGCCCTGTCTTGTGGTAGTTCTATTGTTGTTATTTCCATTTTAAAACCTCCATCCTTATTTTTTATTCTTCCTCGCCATCTTTGCCCTTGAAGAATTCATCTTCTTGTCAACATAATAAAGCCAGCCAGCTTCTCTTTTTATGCCGCACTCATGAAGCACTTCTGGCTCTGTCTTTTCATTATTAGCGCCTCTTGCCATTGGCACTCTTGTCAAATGCCCTTCCTTGTTGATATAATACAAATAGCCTGGCTCTTTCACAATTTCAGGATGGCTGCACAATATATGGTCTCCATGTTCATTGTTTGCTGCAGGCACTGCCTTTAGAATTTCATCAGCCTCTTTTTCAACTGCCTCTTCAAGTTCTTCCTCTACTTCAGTATCTTCTTCTTCCTTGCTTTCCACCTCATCCTCTTTAAGCTCATCCTTCACAGTTTCAGGCTTGTCCTCGTTTTCAGCCTTTACAGGAGCTTTTCTCGAGATAACCTCTCTCATTGCTTTATTAGCATCTATCGCGTCGTCATTGAACACCTTTTTGCCTGCAATCTCCTTAAGAGCCTTTTCAAGGAATTTCGCCTTCAAGGCAGCCTGGTCAGCAACTTTCCCTTTTTCAGAAAGCACAGCAATCGCCTTTTCAAGAATATCTATCTTTGTCCTAAGCTCGTCAATCTCCTTTTCCTGTATTGCATTTGCAGTCCAGAGCTGTGCCATAGCTTTCTCTTTTGATTTTTCATAGCTTTCCTTGTGCTGCGCAGACTTCACAACAAGCTTTTCAAAATGCTCTTTTATTTCAGGATTAAGCCCTTCTCTCCAGTGTGCCATAGAGGGGTAGATAAACGCCTTGTATATAAATGTATGCAACAAAGCCAATATATGCAAAGTTTTTTAGCAGGTTTGCAGTAAGCAGTTGGCAGAAAAGGCCGGCCTTCGGCATGGATTCTTTGTTTTTTAGCATAACAAATATTATATTCAATTTACCCACCCCCTTGCCCTTCGGACAAATATAGCCTGCGGCCGATAGATATTCACTTGTCCGAAATATGCGGACAGCTCACTTAAAAATAATCTCCTTAGTCACATCAATAAGCTCTTTGCAAACATTTTTCAGCTTGTTGATTTTCGCCTCATTCTCAACAGAAATCTGCACGCCGTAGGTATAGTCTTCCCTCATACCTATAATGCTGTCCATGTCTTCATATTCCAATAATTCAATAAATTTATCATCAAGATTAATCTTTTTATCTTCTTTCAAGTATCTCATTAAGGCAATAGTGCATGTCTGATTCCCTGATTCATACCCCAATTTTGCCGCAATAGCCAAAAAGCAATGATAGATGCAATAAAACCCGGCTGATATTGACCAGTCTGAAAATCCATCCCTTTTAAAAACAGTTATTCCCTCCATGTCATGCTCTGCCTTTGCAAGATGCTTTTTTGCTTCCTCAATATCCGGCTTGCCTTTCAATAATCCCCTGTGCTTTAGCCTTTTCCCTGATTTTTTGCATTCTTCAATCTCTTTTTTTGCCTTGTTCAGGCACCATTCAATTTGGTTAAAAGCGTGCGGCATGTTTAAAAATTCTCCGAATTTTTGACACGCCAAAAAGTCAAAAGACTTTTTGAGCGTTTTTCATTATCTCCACATATTTATCCTGACCGTATAATATAACAGCATTTTTAACTATATCAATAATGGCTTTATTTCTCTTTTTAAGGTTTTCCAGCAAATCCTGCTGTGTTGCCATAATAGCATGAAGCTTTTTAGGCAGCATGCCTTCTTTTTTGTTAATGAACTTATTTATTTCTTTAATATCCTTTTTGTCCATCACAACCACAATATCAATATCGTGCGCTGAGGCATAATTCTTAATGGCTGAGCCATAAATCATTATAATCCTGCCTTCCTGAAAAATTTCTTTAAATTCCTCTTTCCATCTCTTAAAGCCATTGGCTTCGTCAGCAAGCAAGAAAGCTATAAGCTGGCTAACATAAGCCTCATCAAAATTCAGCCTGTAATTTATTGATTTACCGATTTGCCTGCTTATTACTAAATTTTCCTTAAGCAGCCTTTTAAACAGCTTTTGGGCGCCAACATGGCTTATATTCAGGATTTTGCTTATGGAGTTTGCATTATAAAACGCAGTGAAATCCTTGAATAGCAAAAGCAAACTTTCCCTTTCCGCCGAGGTTAAAGACACCATATTAACTCCGAGTTACTATATAGAAACTAGGGGTTACTATATAAACCTTTCTATAGCCAAACAACGAAAAACATCCATGCCATATATCCCATGGGATTTGGGGCATACAATAAACTAACATCAAGCCATTCAAACCCCAACTGCCTTTTTCTAGCCACCGCTACCTACTACCCGCTACTTCCTACCGCTGTCCAACAAAGCCAATATCAGTATCTCCGAATGAGTGTTACTCCTGTCCAGTTTAATTGTATTTTTTGAATTGTCCTTCTTTAAATGATAAGCGACAGCACCCAAAAGTTTATAAGTATAAGATATATATTATATATCTTATGAAAAGAGTCCCAATAACAAAGAAAACCAAGCTTTCCATAGAAGGAATCGAGGGATTTATTGTAAGAGAAGTAACACCGTTTGGCACAAGTGCCAAGGTTAGTTGCCCAAAAGAGTATCTTGGCAAAAAAGCATATCTGGTGATTGTCGGTGATAAATCATGAACGTGTAGTGGAAGGTATCCGTTTTTTAAGGCGTTTTATAGATACCAGTCTAGGAATTAACGAGGAGAAACATAGTATTACAGGGTTTGGATTATCCGAATCCCTGTTGGATGCATCTGCCTATAACACATATTTGGAAACCGTTGGAAACAAGGCAGATACATTGTATTTGCATATTAAGAAAGGGTTAACTGAGATGGTTACATATTCTTACCTTGCTTACATAAAAAGAATATCCGAAAAATTTGATTGGAAAAGTAAGAATTTTATGCTTGCGTTTGACTATACAGATGAAGATTTTTATGGTAAAGTTCAGGGACTGGATATTTTTGGCTGGACAAAAAAAGATGCAGTTACAGGAAAATTCAAATTTTTAACATGCAGTGTTATTTCTGATGAGATACCCCAAAAAGTGCCGTTGGTTAGTATACCCATACAGATAGGGCATAACATCGCGATTAAGAGAAGTCGTGCGTAGCACGATTTGGGTGAAGAAGTCTGCAAGGTTTCGGAACCTCTTAATCGCTGTTAAACTCTCCCGTTAGGGATTGAATTTTAGTGCAACGTTCCCGAAGGGAAAAATTCAAAGTCGTCGTGTCTATATTTTAATCATAGATTGCCGCCAAATAGTAACATTTAAAAAGTATAAATAATATATTCTACTTACAATGTTAAAAAGAGGTTTAAATAAAGTCTCAATTATCTTTCTATTAATTTTCATTTTTTCAATTGTTGGTGTTTCTGTTTCTGCAACACAAGAGGGAGCAAAGATAGGGGATGCATGTAGGGCAAATGCTACTAAATATAGTGGAGAGATAGGTGTAGTCGATAAGAAATGGGATGGTGGTCTTAGATGCTTTAAAGATGGGCACTGGGGGATATATGGCAGCACTGCATGGGAATTAGTGAATCCAGAAATTAAATGTCCTGAAGATTATCAACTTAAAGATGGCCTGTGCTATTTAATAGATGATAATAAAAATATATCTACTGATGTGGATTCTGAAGAAGTCACACCTGAATTGTCTGTTACTATTTCGGGTATTAATGGTGAAGTAGAAGTAATGAGGAATGGAGAATGGATTCCAGCAAAAAAAGGGATGGAACTAAAGGTAGACGATCTTATTGCTACAAGTGTTTCTTCAGATGTAATCTTAAAGTATTCTGATGGGTCTACTATTAGGATAAAAGAAGTTACACAACTTGAAATAAGCCGCTTAACTAAAGATAAACAAAAGGCAATAAGGACATTGCTACGGATGAGAAGTGGAAAGATTGAAGCTAAAGTTCATAGAGAAGCAGGTATTGACTCAAATTTCGAAGTATCTACCCCAACATCATTACTTTCTGTCAGAGGTACTATTTTTAGTGTTGAATATGATGAAGAAACAAAGGAGACAATAGTCTCTGTAGAAGACGGCAAAGTTTCAGTCACAGACGAGAATGGCAATGGAGAAGTAATTGTTAATGCTAATGAGTTTACTAGTGTTGCTGATTCGTCACTTCCAGAACAACCAACTTCAAATAATCAAATTCCTAATGATCTTACAAATGATGATGAGAATCCAAATAATTTTATAATTGGTTTAGTAACAATTTTTATTATTATTGGACTTATAATAACGGTTGTTGTACTAATAATGAAGAGAAAAAAATGAAAAGAATACTTTTAATTTTAAGTTTTTTAATATTAAGTTCATTAATGTTAGTTGGTTGTAATGATAATTTAGGAAAAGAGGATTTAGTAGCAATGTGGTATAAAGGAATCACTAATGCAAAAATTCCAGATAAATGTCTTGACTACAAAGAAGACGTATGCGGATTGTTTGATTGCATGGTTGATCAATGTTGGTGTGATGATTCTTCACCAGATTTGCCCATCTTATATGAAACTCATATTGAAATTACAGATGAACAAGGTGCAGAAGATGCTGTAAACGCTTATATTTCTGAATTGATTAATGGCGGGATTGAAACAGAAATTGAAAATCCAAAAGAATTACAAGTTATTAGAGCTTTTAAAATGAATACGGTATTTTACAATGTATTTGTTGAAGATAACGAAGGTAATGAATATGTTTATACGGTTGCTGTAGATGGAACAATTATAAAGACAATTTGCGGTGTTTAGTTGGCGGCAATCTTTTTCTAATTAATAGACACGACGATTGAGTTTAACATCGGGGATAAGAGAAATTCTGCCCCAAAATGCCTCCAAAAGCCCCTCACGCATAGCTTGATTTAAAGTGTTTTACACAGAATTTCCCCTGTAGTGAGCCCGTCCTGGCTGGGCAACCC
>Ga0180009_10003033_pt1 | contig 19396 bp, 10 predicted proteins | sample OS_PC_MetaG_FD_123537 | JGI IMG/M metagenome (GOLD analysis project Ga0180009, IMG submission 123537) | Groundwater microbial communities from the Aspo Hard Rock Laboratory (HRL) deep subsurface site, Sweden - OS_PC_MetaG | ecosystem: Environmental > Aquatic > Deep subsurface > Groundwater...
AAAGCCGCAGAGAATAAATATGAAAATGATGAAAGTATCAAAAATGAACCCCTTGGCGTCTTAGCGTCTTTGCGAGAGAAAAATTTCTCGCAAAGCCGCAGAGACGCAAAGAATGAAAAAGGCAAAAGCTTGTCAAAGATTGTATCTGCCTCAGCGCAAGGCAGACCGAAACGAAGTAGCAAATTGAAAGAAAAATGACAGGAAAAACAGAACACGAGCACCAAATCAAAAGTAATACCCCGCCTGCACCATAATGAACCTGCCCGGTGGCCGTTGGGTGAGATCTTCGATGTATATAACATCGAAGATATTATCGATGCTGGCGCCAACCATGAAGGAGTTGAAGAAGCGTTTCTCCACTTTAGCACTGAAGATGGTATAGGCAGGATATTGATCGGTCAGCAGGTATTCCGTATCAACAATGTTTTGGTCGTTAATCCATCGTTTGCCGATATACTTCATGGTAATTGTCCCTGTCCAGCCATGGCTGCGAAAAGCCAAACCGGCGGTGAGCTTGTGATCCGGCACATCGGTAAGGTGTTTGCCGGTAAGGTCTGTATCGACTTCCGGGTTGGTCATTTCATAATCCCTGATCGTCGAGTGGCTGTAGGAATAATTCAGGAATCCGGTCAGGAAGCTGAACATCCTGTATTCTACATCGGCTTCTGCTCCGTAAATTTCCACCTTGCTGATGTTTCTTTTCTGGAAGACCGGTGCGATCTTATACCCCATATTTACTGAGTCTCCTGTACTCACGTAGTACATAAAGTCGTGACCGATAGAATAATAAACGGAAGCCCCCAGGGTGAGTTTACCAAACAGGATAAGATCACCACCAATTTCATAGTTATCAAGCAGTTCGGGTTTGAGGTCGGGATTTGAAATGGCGAAGCTGCCTTTTTTCTTGCCTGTTCGCGTCATATCATCCAGGATGGGTGCCCTGAAGCCGCGTGAAGCCGAAATGTATATCCTTTTTTCTTCGTTGGGCTGGAATTGCAGGGAAAGCCCCGGACACAGAGCCTGCCACTGCCTTTCCGCCATGGCCGTATCCTGGAAGGATGTCATGAATTTGATGGAGTAAGAGGGGTATTCGATGGAATACAAACCATCGTAATAGCGGGCAAAGTTATACCGCAACCCGGCATACAGATGCAGCTTTTCTCCTGCAAAGCGGATGTCATCCTGAAGATAAAATGCCCAGGTGTTCATTTTTCCCGCGTTGTGAATGATGTCTGTTGAGGTGTAATATGTGTCGGTGGCGTTCACCATACCGTGCTTCATCTCAAATCCCGCCATGATGTTATGTTGGCGGAAGCGCCGGTATGAAAGGTTTCCGTTCGCACCCAGGTCGCCACGCCTTGCATCTACATCATACAGCATGTATTCCCCTTCATTCATGTATTCGTAGATGCGGTCATAATATTCCTGTATGGAATAAATGTCTATGTCATAATCCAGGAAATTGCCTTTCTTCTTATATCTTAGCATGTTGAAATAGGTGTCGTGTTCGGAGTATGCACCGTATTCTTCAAACACTTCAACACCATTACCACGGATGTCATCATAGTACCCGGTCTGTATCTCTGCGCTGTGCCCTTTCCTGAATTCCATTCCAAGTTTGCCGGTGATATTGTATTCTTTCAAAAAAGTTGGAACCAGGATAGAGTCCCCTTCTTCGGTGAATTCTTCTGCTTCGGTGATATATCCGTCGCTCATGCTGGCAAATCCGTCGAGGCTCCAATACAAGCCGCTCAGTTTCCGGTCAAAGTTGTATTTGCCCGACAGGTTCGCATCCCCGCCGAATGTGTTGTAGGTGCCATATTCTGCTTTTACGAACCCTTCCAGTTTATCTGAAGGCTTTTTGGTGGTCATTTCGATAACGCCTCCCATAGCGCCTCCGCCGTACCTGGCCTGGCCCGGTCCTTTGAGGATACGCACGTTCTCTATCCTGTCCTTATTGATCTGGTTCCAGTTAACCGAGCCGCCATCGGCTTTGTTCAGAGGGATTCCATCCATCAGCACGAGCACCCTCGACTGATCATTCCCGGAAAGGCCCCGCATACTCACTATGGTTTTGCTGGAAAAGATCCCCAGGGGATTGTAAACATTTACACCGGAGACAAGGTCCATCACGCCGGTGATCTGCAGCGCCGGTAAGGCTTCTATCCTGCTTGCGGGGATGGTGGCTATCCGGATTGGCTCATCTTCAACTTCGGGTGGTTTTTCAGCCTGGATCACCACTTCTCCCATGTTTACCGAAGTCCGGTTTAATGATATTTCCATACGACTTTTCCTTCCCGGATTGACGGTTACCTTTGAGTTTTGATCTACATAACCCAGGAAACGGACGCTAAGCGTGTATTCCCCCGGCTTAATGCCGGGAATAGAAAACCATCCCATCGCATCGGAAGTGGCTCCGCGATGGGATGGTTCCAGAGTGATGTTTGCATCAGACAGTGGCAACCCGCTTCCTGCATCCCTCACAAAACCTTCAATACTTCCTTTTTCCTGGGCCGAAAGGTGTAATGATAGAAAAAGGAAGAACAATACCGCCAGTCTGTGCATAATATTTAAGATGCTTACTGAATGATCATCCGCTGAGGAGCAGTGTTAAGATTTTCAGAGAAAACAGGCATGATGAAATAAACCCCCGGTTTAAGGGTGCTTACATCGATGCGGGTCAGATCATCTTTTGCGATCATCACTTCTTTTCCCTGGATGTCGAAAATCCTGATTTCTTCCAATCCATCCTTGCTGCTGATGGTAACCATGCCCTGGGTAACCGGGTTAGGGGAGAAGGAGAAGCGGCTGTCGTAAAGTGTCTCTTCGATTCCACTCAGGCTGGTTCCTGTGACGATCACGTCATCGATTTTCGAAATACCGGTTTCCATGACAGTGTTGCCGTTGATATCCATGTTGCTGGTCATGATCCACCGGATATACAGTGATGTGGAACCGGGATCATTGAATTCGGGAGGCAGGGCGACGTCTGTAGCTACGCCGGTAATCCAGTCGTTCGAAACGGAAATATTCCCTCCCGAAAGATCAACGAAGTCGGAACCGCTCTTTCTGGCCTGGATCTTGAAATCGCGCGGACCGGGGAATGTGCCGTCGGAGTATTGTTTGGAAGAAACCTTCAGGTTTTCATAGCCATCGGCTTTGAATTTGATGGACCAAAGTTTGGCAAATTCTCCACCGTCCCATCCACTGGCAGTTGCAGCGAAATCGCTGGCTCCGTCGGTGAAGCTGATGGGCCTTTGCACCGTGTTGGGATGAGCCGTTGTGTCTTCTGCTGAAATGTAATAATTAGAATTACTTCCCAGGCCAAGGTTGGGGTAAATGTCGGTTGCCGTATCCCCTGTAGGGAAAGTATAACCGGTAATAACATCCTGTGAAACCAGCATAGCCGGTAATCCCAGGAAGATCATCAATAACGCAAACAGTAATGTTCTTTTCATGGTTGTTTTATTTTGGTTAATACATGTGTTGGATTTACCTTAAATCTGGATCTTTATTTCGAACTCAATTTTGCCGTCTGCTGCATGTTCCGCGTTGATCACCCGGATCAAACCGCGCTTTCCACCATGGGTCTGAAAGGGTATGATTCGGTCGTTGGTGGCCCATTTGAATTTCTTCTTACCCCAGATCTCATCATAGGCTACGATGAGGAGGCTGTCGTTATGTGCATTCTGAAAGGCATCCAGGGGGATGGGGTCATCGTCCACGCTGATGTCCCACAAAGTATACCTGCGGGTTTGCCAGTTGATGATAGACGGGTAAAAGGTCATGGCTTCCGAGCTGAAATTGTCCATTTCACCGGGTGAAGAAAAGACCGGCGAAGGCAGGTTATCGTCTACAATATAATATACCAGCATATCCATATTTTCCTGGAGTATGGTGGCCGAATCCTCGAAATAAGTTTTTCCTGTAAAAGGATACAGGAAATGCCCGTATTCCAGGTTGCCCTGGTATCCCATAATGACGGAGGTGTGGTGGATGATGCCTCCCCAGGAGGACTGGGGATCGCGATAAACGGTGAGGCTGACCTGCGCGGATAGCCTGTTGCGGTCCAGCACGCTGAATACCCAGAGAGCCGTGTCTTCAATGTTTTGGTAGAATACCTTGTCGATATTCAAATAACCGGTGTTCATACCGGTATCCATAACTGGAATAATCGTTCCGTTGGGAAGATGCTTGTTAACCGTCAGGTTGGTCAGGTTTCCATCGTTGGCCCTGGCTTGTATGCCGAATTTAAGGCTTCTGCCGACTTTAACCACATCACCGTTCTGCGTATACTGGTCTCCGCTTTTAAAACTGATGGAAGGAGGAAGCTTATCATCATCATCCTTCTTACAGGAATTCAGGATTACCGCACCGGATAAAATAATCATTGCCAGCGCTATAGAAATTTTATTCTTCATATATAGGCTTTATTTCGATAGGCAAATTTATGCATTTCGATGAAATGGAAGGAAAAAAAGGTAAAAAAAGGGGAGTGTTATTAGGGGTTATGGGTTATGGGTTATGGGTTTAGGGTTTAGGGGTTAGGGGTTAGGGGTTAGGGGTTAGGGGTTAGGGTTATGGGTTATGGGTTTATCAATCACCAATATCCGGTACCAGTTCCCAGCCCCCAGCCCCCCGCCCCCAGCCCCTAATCCCTAATCCCTAACAACACCACATTTTCCACATGCTGTGTATGCGGGAACATATCGACGGGCTGGACGCGGGTGATTTTGTATTTTTCCGACAGGATTGCCAGGTCGCGGGCCTGGGTAGCGGGGTTACAGGAGATATACACGATTTTTCCGGGTTGGATTTCGAGAATTTGTCGTATTACTTTTTCAACCATTCCCGAGCGGGGTGGGTCGGTGATGATCACCTGGGGTTTTCCATGGGTATTGGTAAAGTCATCATCCAGGATGGAAGCGATGTCACCGGCGAAGAAGAAAACATTGCTGATCCCGTTAATTTCCGCATTGACCCGTGCATCCTCCACAGCAGCCTCCACGTTTTCTATGCCGATCACTTTGGATGCTTTTCCGGCCAGGAAAGTGGCAATGGTTCCTGTTCCTGTGTAGAGGTCGTAAACAACTTCCTTTCCTGTGAGGCCGGCAAATTCGATGGCAACCTGGTAAAGCCTGAATGCCTGGTGACTGTTGGTCTGGAAAAATGATTTAGGGCCTATCCTGAAAACCAGGTTCCCCATTTTCTCGGTTATCCAGGGAGAGCCGTGGTAAAGCCTGACTTCCAGATCGGAGATATCGGGATTATGCTTGGGGTTGACCACATATTGCAATGAGGTGATCTCCGGGAATTTGTTTTTAAGATGATCCAGGAAGGCAAAGGTCTCTTCGGGCCTGTCCTCCCCGGTGATCAAAATAACCATCCATTCGCCGGTTGTGGTGTTGCGGATAATGAGGTTTCGCAGGAAACCGTCATAAGAGCGGATATCGTGAAAGGTAAAATTATGTTCCAGGGCATATTTACGGGCCTCAAGCCTGATCCTGTTGCCCGTATCATCCTGAAGGTGACATTCCTTCAGGTCAAGTATCTTGTCGAATTTACCGGGTAGATGGAACCCCAGGCCATTGCGGTTATTGTCACTATCCATTTCAGCCGGATCGGTGAACCATTTGCGGTTCATAAAGGTATACTCCATCTTGTTACGATAGTGGAAGATATCTTCCGAAGGAAGGATAGGGGAGATTTTGGGAAGATCCAGGTGACCGATCCGGCGCAGGTTGTCTTCCACCTGTTTTTGCTTATAAAAAAGCTGGTGTTGGTACTGCATATTTTGCCACTTGCAACCACCGCAAACTCCGAAATGTATGCAACGGGGATCCATCCTTTTGTCAGAATAATGTTTTATCGCATCAACCCTCCCTTCCATGTAGTTGTTTTTGCTTTTGATCACCATTATATCGCATACATCTCCCGGAACGGCATAAGGGACAAAAACCACCCGGTTTTCAAATCTTCCAACAGCTTTCCCTTCGGATCCGGCATCCAGGATCTCCAGGTTTTCTATTATAACCGGTTTATTCCTTCTTTTCTTCATGGTTAAAGAGAGCAAAGATAAAGATAAAGAGCATCGGGAGGAAATGGGATTGTCAATTCTGTATTCTGTATTCTGTATTTACAATTGGATTGGCAATATGCGATTTGATATTGTCAATGCATTGTAAATAGCAAATTCTCAATTGTATATCCTATTGTAAATACAGAATACAGAATACAGAATCGACAATTTCTCCCTCTTGACTTATCAAAAAACTCTCCATATCTTTATAGAATTATCAACAATCACAAAATAATCATCATGAAACAGATCGCCTCCTCTGTTACAATTATTATAATGATTACATTATTAATCATTTGTGCTCTTTCCATGAATTCACACTCCCAAACCATTGTGATTGACAGCACCTTTACCGCTGATGCGGTTTTGCATCCTTTTGGGCCGAATGATACGCTTTACAGCCTGAAGATCAGCGGAAACGTTCAGTTGAATACCGAAACCAGTATAGTAAGAGTAGTGGTTGGAAACGAGGATTCGTTGGAATATATGGTGTTTGAGTCTTATCCCATGATTGTTACTTCGAATCACTATTCGTTTTCCGAAGAAAGTGATGAAACTTCATACCTGGATGGTTTTTTACCGGAATATTTGAAAATTTATCTAATTGGAGCATCTTTGGAATTATACTAAATATCTGATTCTGAAACTTACCAGGAAAACCTTGACAGCCTTCAATATGCATCAAAGAAAAACAAAGACCTGGAGAAAATTTTTAACATGAACTCATATATTAATGAGCGGGGTTGGGAATGGATAGCTGATACAACATTTTTTGTAAAACAGTATTATTATGAGAAGAAAGCAACATTTGGAGATAAATATAATCTTCTTGGATTGGATTTCTATGCAAATGGTAGGTTTATTGATGTTATTAAGGAGAATAGCATTCCGGTTGAAAGTTCAGATTTAGTCCTTAGTTTTGATTGGAGAGAAAAACATGATGCTCATCACATGGATTCTAAATATTGGGATAATAGTGATGATCAAAGTGGTTGGATTACCGGAGTTGTACATCAGGGTGGTTGTGCAAGTTGTGCGATCTTTGGAACGGTTGCCGTACTTGAAGCCATGATTAATTTGTTTTTTAATGAGCATATTGATACAAGGGATAATATAAGGCTATCTGAAAAAGATGCATTCAATTGCAGTCAATATGATGAAAGTAATCCAGGATATGTTGGTTGTGAATGTAATTCCAACTTTGGGAAAGAAGTAACCTGGGTATTGGCCTATATTGAGAATTCAGGAATTGTTGACGAGGATTGCTGGCCTTATGATGATCCGCGATGCTACGGGATGGGAAACGATTGTTCAGATTTTACACCGGATCCAAAATGTCCCCAGGGAGAAGAGAAAATCACTGTAATGTCTACCGGTAGAGAAGTTTATTATATCAATTCGGCACCGAATTTTGGCCTTACTAAGTCAGATTATCTAAAATCCTTACTGATAGAAAATGGACCATTAATTATTACCATTGAGAATTGGAGCAATTCTAAAACACTTACCGAACATGTAGTGGCACTGGTGGGTTTTGAGACAGACGATTACGGCAGGACTTATTGGATATGCAAAAATAGTCATGGCATAGGTTATGGGGATCAAGGATATATAAATATGCCATTGGCTCTTTCACCCGAGCCGTCGTATAATGATATGTATATAGAAAATATGGTTTATGCGTTTAAAGTACCAATTGAAATGTATCCAACAGGTCCGGTTGAATATGAAACACTTTGTGTTGATAAGGATAAAGACGGATATTATAATTGGGGATTATGCGACAGAGAAGAAGATCTTCAAAATGATTGTTATTGTGCTTCAGGAACAGAGGATGAAGAGGATAGCAATGACAATGATGAAAGAATTGGCCCATACGACCAATATTATCATGGAAAGCCTGTTAAACCGTTAATGAGGGTTAAGTGCAACAATCAAATAGTTTCTAATGGCGGTTTTTATACATTTTATAATGTTGGCAATCCACAAGCTCAAAACTTCGAAATAAGAATAGAAAATAAAGGGAATGCTCAATTAAACCTTAAAGCAGAGGAAGGGACATGGCCTCCAATTCCGGACATTAGTTTTTCAGGACCAAATGCCAATAACTTCTCAAAACTTTCATTACCTCCCATGAATATAGGCATGGAGGACTTTGAAACCTTTACAATCCATTTTTGTGGTCAGGAAAGTAGTCCTGTAGAATGTTATGTTACTATTTCGGTTGATGAAATAGATATTCCCGATTATACCTTTGCTATAGTTTTTACTGATTGCGATCAAACAAGTTATCCTGAATATATCTCTGGTCCTGTTCTTTGGGATGACGATTGGAAAATAAAACTTGGTGATGTTTATATTATTAATGGTGCTGAACTAACAATTAAAGGTAACTATGGATTCGGTGCCAATGCAAACCTTATCGTAGAACAAGGAGGCAGGTTAATTATAGATGGAGGATTACTAACAAAAGCCTGTAATCAATTTTGGCCAGGAATTGATGTTTGGGGAAATTATAGTCAAAGCCAATATCCAAGCTTAAACCAGGGCTTTGTTAAAATAATCAATAATGGAAGCATAGAATTAGCAGAAATTGCAATTGAAACAATCAGGTATGCACAAGGAGAACATTCATATTCGAACTCAGGAGGTATTGTTCAGGCAAAGGATGCCTTTTTTAAAGATAACGTAGTTGATGTATATTTTTATCCCTATAATAATTTCAATCCGGTTACTGAAGAGCTGGTACCAAATTTAAGTTATTTCAGAAATGTTCAGTTTGCCTCAACCGGATTCAATTGTGATGTTGAATCACATGTTATTTTAAACGATGTTCACGGAATTAATTTCAAAGGATGTACCTTCGCGAATATAAGTAATATGGCAGCATGTCCATATGAGTATATTGAAGGTATCGGAATATATAGTTATAATTCTGACTTCTTTATATCAGATTATTGTATTAATCCCAGCCAGCAACCTTGTATTGAAACCGACCAATGCGAATTTCTGAATTTAGATTATGGAATTTATGCTTTGGCAAACAGACCAAATGATTACATACACATCGATACTTCAATTTTTACTAATAATCGTACAGGAATATATATGAGTGGTATAGATGATCAGGTAATTATCAGTAATACATTTAATATAAGAAAAGTAGACACTAACGATCATTCATATGATATATTTGGAGGCATATATTTAGATCAATGCACAGGATTTCAAGTTGAAGAAAATATGTTTTATACACATTGGGGAATGGATTACCTTGAAAGCGAGATGAGCATCGGTATTGTCGTAAACAATTCAGGGACAAATGATAATCAAATCTACAATAATTATTTTGCCCAGCTTTACATAGGAATACTCGCCCAAAACCTAAATAAGAGTTCAGATGGTGAAAAAGGTTTACAAATTCTTTGTAATGATAATATGAAAAATATTTATGACTTTGCTGTTACAACCTGCTGGTTAAATAGTGAAGATTATGGAATAAGAGAAGATCAAGGTAGTGTAAATAACTATCCTCTTGCACCAGCAAGCAATATTTTTAGTTATGCCTATAATCCAGCAATCGGAAATGAATTTTCGGATTATTATAATGATTGTGCACCAATTCAGTATTATCATCATTCAGGGCCTCAGACAATTAGAATTGTACCGCAATATTATTACAATATAACACCACTTCCTTCCGGTTATAATGCTGAATATGATAAAAATACTAACTGCCCATCAAATCTTAATTCTACAATAGATATGCAAAATCTGGCTATGCAAAAGATATATTATGAACAGAAAGCAGATTCCATAGATAATTTATTAAACATTTTAGTGGACGGTGGAAATACTGATGAATTATCGGAAGAAGTACAAAATAGTATACCACCGGAGGTCCTTGAAATTCGAAATGAATTGTTAACTAAATCTCCATATTTATCAGATACTGTTATGATTAGTGCTGTGGACAAAGAGGATGTTCTTCCTTCGGTTATGATTACTGAAATTCTTACGGCTAATCCACAATCCGCTAAATCAAGAAAAGTCATGGATGCTGTTGATAACCGGTCTTTGAAGTTATCTGGAGATATGCTCGATCAAATCAATCAGGGACTTTTTATAATTGGCGAGAAAGAAGCCCTTGAGTCATCATACTCTTTCTATAAAAGCCTTTGCAGTTTTACATTTAACCAGATGATCAGGTATTACAAAAGCGATACCATCCATATAAACTCTTCAATGGATAGTATCATTTTATTGTTATCCGGCGAGTCTGATATTAATAGCAAATACAGGCTAGCTTTTGAATACTTATCTCAATGGGATACTGCAAATGCGATGTTAACACTCAATAATATTCCAGTCGAGTTTTTAATGAACAATGATCAAGTGTTTGAACATCAGTTGACAGGCGAATATTTTGATATTATGTTAGGATTATGCGAAAGAAATGGGAATTTATACCAGTTAGATTCCATAGAAAAAGCCCAATTATATTATATTACAAATAATTCAGAAGGAGTTGTTGGTGCCTATTCAAGGAATATATTGAGTTTTTTTGATACCCTAACCTATTATGAACCATATATTCTACCGCAAACAGGGCTGAAAAGCAATGAATCAACAAACAACAATCAAGATTTTAACATCAATGAAAACAATTCATTTTATAAAATTTATCCGAATCCTTCAAAATACTATGTTATTATTGAGAGTAAAGAAAATGTTGATGATGCAATTTTAGAAATATTCATTGGTATGGGAGAGTATTTAAATACAATAGCTCTTGCAGATACAAGATACTCCATTATTGATACCAGAAACCTGATGCCGGGCATTTATTTGTTTCGATTCAGTACCAACAATAAAATAATAGAATCCCACAAAATATTGATCACAAGATAAAACTTCAAGTGAATGAGTAAACAAATAAAAAATATTTTACTTGCTTATTTTGTTTTAATTAGCGTCTTTATACTGCCTGCCCAGGATTATTTCAGTAAACGCCTGTCATTTTATCATCCACCTACCTGGAATACTACTCATTCAATTCTGCCGCAAAATGACGGATATGTCATTGTTGGAATAACAGGAGACACCGTTGATTTCTATTGGCATCAGATAGGGTTACTTAAAATAGATCTTCAAGGGAATGAAGTGTGGACAAAAATAGTAAAGAGCGAAACTGGTGATTATTATTGCGGATACCCGGGTTCAACCAAAATGCGGGCAGATTCAACGTATTTCTATGCAGGAAGCAAAGGATGTATTTCAAATGATCTGTTCTACCATAAAGGCCTGCTGATCAAATTCGACTCAAATTGGGATGTGATTTGGATAAATGAATATGGCGATAAAATAATGCCTTTGGATACATCCATTACATTTCTCCAGCTTAATATCTGTCCCGACAGTTCGATGATCGTATCCGGAATTGAATATTATTTTGGTGATAACAGTAAGGCCATCCTGTCAAAGATTGATAAAGAAGGGAAGATGCTTTGGACAAGGAGGTTTAGCAATGGCGGCATAAATGAAGGCAGAAGCGTGGTCAGGGCAAGTGATGGAGGCTATGTTTTGGGTAACTACCGGTATATTCCCGGGCAATCCATCACTGCTGATCCGATAATTTATAAAACGGACAGCCTTGGCAATACGGAATGGACAAAGAATCTCGGTGGACCGTATATGGATTACTATCCAACCGTTAATATCTCTCAGGATGGGAATATTACTATAGCTACTTGTTATGCTGATTCAATGTTTTCTATCGATAAAGCATATAGTCGAATAAATGTTTTAAAAATCAATAATTATGGAACAATAATATGGAATAACAAATATGGAGTGAGTTCCATTAGAAAATTTCTACAAAATATAAAAAATTCTTATAATGAAACATTGATTTCAATAGGTTTTAACTATACGCATGAATACCCGGAAGTGTCTGGATGGGTTTTTAAAATTGATAATGATGGTGATAGTCTTTGGTATCGTCAATATTACATAATTAAAGGAAAAGATAGTGAAAACTATTTTTATGATATTGTGAATACTAATGATCATGGTTATATGCTGGGGGGGTACATTTATCCGATAATGCCAGATACAGGAACTCAGGATATATGGATATTAAAACTGGATAGTGTCGGCTGCGATACGCCTGGCTGTGACCCAACAGTAGGGATAAAAAGAATACCTGGTATAAAAAATAAAGATGACTTATTTATATTTCCGAACCCGGCCAGCGAAGAAATTAATTGCCTCATCCACCGAAGCTTTCCATCGTCGACCAAAGCCTATGGCGGAGGATCGAGCGAAGGTGGATCAATTTATTTATACGATATCTGGGGAAGACTTATTGAATCGGTAAAAATCCCTTCCGGGCAATCGCAGATACGCATCGATGTTTCCGACTACACACCCGGGGTGTATTTTGTGGTGCTGAAAGAAGGGAAGGTGGTTTTGGGGAGAAAGAAGGTGGTTGTCTGCGATTAGAGGGGCGGAAGGAAAGGATTTTGGCAATTCTGTATTCTGTATTCTGTATTTACTATAGGATTGGCAATATGCAATTTGATATTGTCAATGCATTGTAAATAGTAAATTCTCAATTGCATATCCTATTGCACATACAGAATACAGAATACAGAATCGCCAATTTTCCGGTTTTTCGTCATCTTAACATTATTTACTAATTTCGCATTTCATTACAACCTGATTTAACGTATCTCTGACGATTGAAGAAATACACAGGAATATTGCTCCTTTTTACCATGGTGTTGCCAATGCTCTCGCTGAACATTGCCTGGTACATCGAAAAGCAGGCCATTCGTATGGAGATCAGGGAAAAACTGTTTACTGAACCCGACAGAAGTAAACTGAAGCTCTTGAAGTTCAATGTCCGGGATGCCAAATCATTCCTTTCGTGGAAAGATAAACGGGAGTTTGAGTTTAATGGCAGGATGTATGATGTGGTTGAAACGGAAATGCTGGGCGATACAGTTGCCTACCTTTGCTGGCCTGATGATAAGGAAACCGGTCTGAACAGAAAACTGAACGAGATGACAGCCAGGGCAATGGGATCGGATAAGCAAAATAGCAACCGCAGATTACTGGTCGATTATCTCAAGGTCCAGTTTGTTCAAAATATCGTGGAATATGCCGGATGGCTTGCCGGGAAAGACCTTGTTCCCGGCTTCTTTTTCCTGGACCTTTATTCTTCTGTATACTTACCTCCGCTTTCTCCCCCTCCAAAAGTTTGTTGACCTGGAATGATATACAGGATCGTTATCCAGGACAAGCTTTACGATTTTTGTAGGATCCGGATTTATTCAACACCCGCTCTTCCCTGCCAACTCAATGGAGGAAAAGGGGGTAGATAAGATTCGAAATTGCTTTATATTAATTGAATTAAAATGAAAAGAATAAATACCCTGATATTGATCAGCTTGTTGATCAATTTTCCGGTTTTTTCGCAGATCATCACGGTCCTCGACAGCGAATCGGGGGCTCCTTTGGATATGGTGACCTTATCAAGCAACGACCCCAATTATTATACCATCACCAATGCAAAGGGACAGGCGGATATTTCCCGGCTGCGTGATGCGAAAAAGATAGATATCCGGCTGATCGGTTACAAGACCGAAGCTAAAAGCTACTCAGAACTGGAAGGCATGGAATTTGTCTTCAGTTTGCATCCTACGGCTATTTCTCTCGACCAACTTGTTGTTTCGGCAACGCGTTGGGAAATGGATGAAAGGGAGGTGCCTGCGAAGATCCTGACCATTTCTGCAAAAGAGATTGCCATGCAAAACCCGCAGACCGCGGCAGACCTCCTGGGTAATTCGGGAGAGATTTTCATACAGAAAAGCCAGCAGGGGGGAGGAAGCCCGATGATTAGGGGTTTTTCTACCAACCGCTTGCTTTATACTGTTGACGGGGTAAGGATGAATACAGCTATTTTCCGCAGCGGAAACCTGCAGAATGTCATTTCCCTCGATCCTTTTGCCATGGAAAATGCAGAAGTGATCTTCGGACCGGTTTCCCTGATATACGGGAGTGATGCTATCGGCGGCGTTATGAGTTTCCAGACCCTTATGCCCAGGTATTCGCTGACCGGTAAGACCCTTGTGACGGGAAATGCCATCGCAAGGTATTCTTCGGCGAATAATGAGATGACAGGTCATTTTCATGTGAAAATAGGATGGAAGAAATGGGCGTCCGTAACCAGCTTCTCTAGCAATCACTTCGGTGACCTGCGTATGGGAAGCTATGGCCCCGATGATTACCTGCGGCCCTGGTATGTGCAAAGACAGGATAGTACGGATGTTGTCGTTACCAATGATGACCCGGAAGTGCAGAAGCCTACCGGATATAACCAGGTAAATCTGATGCAGAAGGTCGGATTTAAACCCTCGGAACACTGGGAATTCGTTTACGGGTTTCATTATTCTGCCACAACAGAATATTCGCGTTACGACCGGCTGATCCGTAAGAAAAATGGATTGCCCCGCAGTGCTGAATGGTACTACGGTCCGCAGATATGGATGATGAATAACCTTACGGTCACCAATAAGTCGGTGAATACGGTTTATGACCACATGACACTCCGGCTGGCTCAGCAATATTTCGAAGAAAGCAGGATAGACCGTGATTACCGGAAATCCACCCGTTATAACCGTTTGGAAGAGGTTTATGCTTATTCGGCGAACCTCGATTTCGGGAAAACACTGGGATCAAGGCATGTGTTTTATTACGGATTGGAGGCTGTTGTGAATGATGTGAATTCAACAGGTACGGATGAAGATATCTCTACCGGTATATTTACCATGGGGCCATCCCGCTATCCCCAATCTACCTGGTCATCGTACGCTGCTTACCTGAGTTATCAGTTTAAGATCAGTGAAAAGCTGCTGGCACAGGCAGGACTCAGATACAACCAGTTTGTGTTAAATGCCGATTTTACCGATAATCTGGTTTTCTACCCATTCCCCTACTCCGAAGTGGAGATCAACGATGGAGCCCTTACGGGTAACCTGGGCATTGTTTACAATCCGACGGAACAATGGGCCATTGTTGCCAATGCTTCCACGGGATTCCGCTCCCCAAATGTGGATGATCTCGGGAAAGTTTTTGATTCTGAACCGGGTGCGGTGGTTGTGCCTAATCCCGATCTCAAAGCGGAATACGCGTGGAATATGGAATTGGGAGTGTCAAAGGTCTTTGGTGAATATATGAGAATTGATGTTACAGGATACTATACCCTGCTGGATGATGCCATGGTACGAAGAGATTATACTCTGAACGGTCTCGACAGCATCATGTACGACGGTGAAATGAGCCGGGTTCAGGCCATTCAGAATGCTTCGCAGGCCAATGTTTATGGCATTCAGGCTGGTGTGGAGATCAATCTGCCACAAGGGTTTGGACTCACGTCACAGTTTAACTACCAGAAAGGTGAGGAAGAGCTGGACGATGGCAGTACCAGTCCGCTAAGGCATGCCGCTCCGTGGTTCGGGATAACCCATTTGACCTTTAACGCGAGCAAACTGACCCTCGATCTGTATGCTATTTATAACGGGGAGGTAAGCTATGAGAACCTTCCTGAAGAAGAAAGGGGAAAGGATTATTTGTATGCAAAAGATATTAACGGTAATCCATACTCACCTGCATGGTATACACTAAACCTGAAAGCAGGATACCAGATCACCGATGTATTCAGTGTTTTTGCCGGTGTGGAGAATCTGACGGATCAACGCTACCGGCCTTACAGCTCCGGTATCTCAGCCCCGGGAAGAAACTTTATGCTGACACTGAAAGCAAGCTTTTGATCGAAGATCGGAGATCGGAGATCGATGATTGAAATCTCCGATCTCCGATCTCCGATCTCCGATCTTAGATTTTTCGTAATTTTGGGAAAACCTCTTTTCCTATGAAGATCCTACCTGTTGATAAAGTCCGTGAGGCAGATGCTTATACCATAAAAAATGAGCCGGTGGATTCCATTGAACTCATGGAGCGTGCCGCAAGAGAATGTTTTAAATGGATTTACAAACGCCTTAAGCGGGGAGAAAGGGTGAAGATCTTCTGCGGGCCGGGCAATAATGGCGGTGACGGGCTTGCTGTCGGACGCCAGCTCGCCAAGCAGGGTGTTCCGGTGGAAATCCATACTCTGAAGCTGGGTGGCAGGAGTACCGCTGATTTTAAGACAAATTACGAAAGACTTGATCTGGTCGGGGGCATCAGGGTATTTGAAATAACAGAAGGGGAGGCCTTTCCTGAACTGGAAGATTCCGATATCATTATTGATGCCATTTTCGGATCGGGATTGACAAGGCCTGTCGAAGGACTTGCTGCCGCTGTGATACACCATATCAACAGCTCCCCGGGGAAGGTTATTGCCATCGATATCCCATCCGGATTGTTCAGCGATACCTGCAGCGTTAAACATGGAAATGCCATTGTCAAGGCGGATTACACCTTGTCGTTCCAGTTTCCTAAGTACGCTTTTTTCTTCGCGGAAAATGAGCAGTTTGTGGGTGAATGGTTGGTTTTGCCCATTGGATTGCATCCTGATTTTATTGAGCAGGTTGCGGTTAAAAATTTCTTCCTGGAGCAAAAAGACATTTTTGCCATGTATGAGCCCAGGAAGAAATTCTCGCATAAAGGTAATTATGGCCATGCTTTACTGATTTCAGGAAGCTATGGCAAGATAGGCGCAGCGGTGATGGCTGCCAGGGCTGCCCTGAGGGCAGGAGCAGGGCTGGTTACTGCACATGTACCTGTGTGTGGCTATGATATCCTGCAAACAGCCCTGCCCGAAGCAATGGTGAGCCTCGACGATAACGAAAGGTTTTTCTCGGGCCACCCTGACCCGGGACTTTATAACGCCATCGGTATAGGTCCCGGACTGGGAACAGCAAAAGAAACTGCCACAGCCCTGAAGGTACTGATCCAGAACAGTCCCTTACCCCTGGTCATGGATGCAGATGCCCTGAACATCCTGGGTGAGAACAAGACGTGGATTGCTTTTCTTCCACCCAACAGTATTTTGACGCCACATCCCAAAGAGTTTGAACGCCTGGCCGGCAAGAGCGGAGATTGTTTTGAAAGGGTGGACATTCAGCGGGAGTTTGCAGTTAAACACCAGATTTACGTTGTGCTCAAAGGTGCTTATACCAGCATATGCTGTCCGGATGGGAGTTGCTGGTTTAATTCTACCGGTAACCCGGGGATGGCCACCGGGGGATCGGGCGATGTGCTGACGGGTATCATCCTGGGATTCCTGGCCCAGGGTTATTCACCCGGGGAAGCAGCCCTAATGGGTGTTTACATGCACGGACTTGCCGGGGATTATGCGGCATCAAGGCTCACAGAACCGGCAATGATTGCGGGAGATATCACAGAATTCCTGACAAGGGCTTTCAGAGATCTGATACAAAAATGATATTGCTTTGCAAAGTAAATGTCTCCTGTAGGATCAGGCAACCTTGGATTCCTCAACAAAATCCTCTTCTACTCGTAGGTTTTCTATAATAAAGTTTTGCCGGTCGGGAGTGTTTTTCCCCATGTAAAAGGTAAGGATTTCCTGTATGGGAAGATCCCGTTTCAGTAAGACAGGATCCAGCCGGATGGATGAACCGATGAAGTTCTTGAATTCATCAGGGGATATTTCACCCAGGCCTTTGAACCTTGTAATTTCAGGGTTGGTTCCCAGCTTTTTAATGGCGGCCCCTTTTTCTTCATCCGAATAGCAGTAAATGGTCTCTTTTTTATTGCGCACCCTGAAAAGTGGTGTTTGCAGGATGTACAGGTGGCCGGTTTTTATCAGGTCGGGATAGAACTGAAGGAAGAAGGTAAGCAGGAGCAAACGTATATGCATACCGTCGACATCGGCGTCGGTAGCGATCACGATATTGTTGTAGCGAAGGTTTTCCAGGTCTTCATCGATATTCAGGGCCGATTGCAGGAGGTTGAATTCCTCGTTCTGGTAAACGATTTTCTTACTGAGACCGAAGCAGTTCAGCGGCTTGCCTTTCAGGCTGAAAACAGCCTGTGTTGCTACATCTCTGGCTTTGGTGATGGAGCCGGAAGCAGAATCACCCTCGGTAATGAATAAGGTGGTCTCCAGTTTGCGTTCATCATTGCTGTTCAGATGTAAGCGGCAATCACGCAGTTTCTTGTTGTGAAGACTTGCTTTTTTCACACTTTCCCGGGCAAGTTTTTTAATACCTGCCAGTTCCTTGCGCTCTTTTTCCGATTGCAGGATCTTACGGTACAATGCTTCCGCCGTATCCCCGTTCTGGTGCAGAAAATTATCGAGTTGTTTCTTGATGATGTCTCCGATGTAGTTGCGTATGCTTGTCCCATCGGGCTCCATAAGCTGGGAGCCGAGTTTGGTTTTGGTTTGTGACTCAAAAACCGGTTCCTGGACTTTAAGGCTTATAGCTGCCAGGATGGAGGAACGGATGTCGCTCGTGTCGAAGTCTTTGTTGTAGAATTCCCTGATGGTCTTCACGATGGCCTCACGGAATGTGGCAAGATGTGTCCCACCCTGCGGGGTAAATTGCCCGTTCACAAAAGAATAATATTCCTCGCCGTATTGCCTGGAACTATGGGAAAAGGCACATTCAAAGTCGCCGTCGTAGATATGTATGATAGGGTAGATCAGGGGACCGTTACCGTTGATATTTCTTTCCAGGAGGTCTAGAAGGCCGTTCTCAGCGCGTAACTTCTCTCCGTTGTAATGTATGGTTAATCCTTTATTCAGGAAAACGTAGTTCCAGAGCAGCTTCTCCACGTACTCATTGATAAAATGAAAATGGCCGAAAAGTTCATTGTCGGGCACGAAAGTAACTATGGTTCCTTGTTTCAGTTCTTTTTCTTCCCTGATGGGTTCATCCAGGATAAGTTCACCGCGCTGGTATTCCACGATCTTGGTCTGTCCTTCCCGGATCGATTGTACCCTGAATTCTGAGGATAGCGCGTTAACCGCTTTGGAGCCGACACCATTCAGTCCGACTGCCTTTTTAAAAACTCTGGAATCGTATTTGGCTCCGGTGTTGATTCTGGATACACAGTCGATGACCTTGCCGAGGGGCATGCCCCGACCATGGTCACGGATAGTGACGGTTTGATCGGTAATGGTCACCTCGATGGTCTTACCGTACCCCATCACAAACTCGTCAATGGCATTGTCCATGATCTCTTTGATGAGGACGTAAATACCGTCGTCCTGAGATGCACCGTCGCCCAGCTTGCCAATATACATCCCCGGCCTGAGACGAATATGCTCTTTCCAGTCAAGCGACC
>Ga0180009_10003034_pt1 | contig 19396 bp, 18 predicted proteins | sample OS_PC_MetaG_FD_123537 | JGI IMG/M metagenome (GOLD analysis project Ga0180009, IMG submission 123537) | Groundwater microbial communities from the Aspo Hard Rock Laboratory (HRL) deep subsurface site, Sweden - OS_PC_MetaG | ecosystem: Environmental > Aquatic > Deep subsurface > Groundwater...
AAGAAGAAGCGAATAAAAGCGCCTCCGTAGCTCAGTAGTAGAGCGCGAACCTTTTCTTTAATAAAGAAAAGCTTCACCAAAAGAAAGCGCGTATTCCCATGCCTCCGTAGCTCAGTAGTAGAGCGCTTCCTTGGTAAGGAAGAGGTCGCGGGTGCGATTCCCGCCGGAGGCTTGAATTCTTTTTTTTAATTTCGTATCTTCTTGTGAATGACGCGTTTACGTTTGTCGTGGAAGAACCAAGCACTCGCTACAGCCACTGAAAAGAGTAGAATAAGCCAGACGCTGTTAGAGAAAAGACCTCGTTCCTCTTGACGACGTCGATATTCTTGTTCAGCCGCAAGATACCCTGACTCTCCCCGCAAAACGGTTTGTTTCGGAATCCCCACCATCAATGGACTGCCACCAGGAGGCCAGCGAGTCGGAACCGGTGAAGGAGTGACCGTGGATTCGGGCTCGCCCATTCCAGAAGGAACGTACTCCAGATCATTCGTTATCAACAGCTTGTCTAATTGCATTCCATCCTCACGGTTGCGAACCGTCAACGTATGGAAACCAGCGGAAAGATCAAACGCAAGAGGATCCAAAGGAGGAGAACGGCTGTTCGCGACATCCCACCGCCACACGTTGCCGCCCGCCGTATCCCAAATATATTCTGCACCGCCATCCATGCGAATGAACACGCTGTCTGCTGCCGTGTGAGGAGACAATTCACGACCCCAAACGCGATATTCTCCTGAAACGGGAACCTCGAAAGAATAGGTCAAGAGGTCGGCGTCGCCGCCTGCATTGAACGGAACGAGCACGAATTCGCCATTGGAAGCGTCTTCATCCACATCAATGACCCACGCTCCGAGCAAGGACGAAAAGTGTTCGGCCTCCACCCAATAATAGGAGTATCCCGGAACAGCCGTAGGAGAACATGAACCCAAACAACATACGCCGGACCCGCAATACCCTTCATCCTCCAAGAAACAATCATCGTAGAAACCGCAGTTGGCGCGACACGACCCACCCAATGCTTCGCAAGGAACGGGTGTCGGCGTGCTCGTGCACGATCCGATACAGCAGATTCCAGTCGAACAATAACCCTCGGCATCCCAAACGCATTCATTGAATTGACTACAATCCTCTAAACATTGTCCGCCCAAATCCTCCTCGCAATAAATATCCGAGCCGCCGCCTTCAAAAGTCAGCGTGGCCTGGATGAGATTGAAGGAATCGAACGATCCTTGTCCGGAAAACACGAGCCAAACCGTTTCTCCATTCGCGCTGATCCACTTGCTCGGAAAATTGTAAAAGAATGAAGGCTCGTAATCCCAAGAATCAAAAATGGCTACGGTATACCAGGGCCCCCAAGGATTCGGTGCCTCAAAAATAGACATGCCGCTACCTGAAACCCCGCCGTTGTCTCCCACGTGGTGATCGCCGACCAATAAGTACCTCCCCGAAGGAGAATGATACGTGACAACCGGAGGTGCCCAACCCACATTCTCTTTAATGAAAACGGGTTGTCGGAGAGTCAAGTCATTCGTCCATTGGTTTAAACCAGTCGAGAATTCATACTGATCCCGATCCCAAATGAAATCTTTAGGAACGCGCATTAAATCCACTTCCCCGGGAACCTGAACCTTGAGACCGGTAGCATCCTTCAACCGCGTCGCGTACATATACACGAATCCATCCGGCGACGCCGCATCCTCCCCGTACTGCGAGATGCTGGGTAAAATCAATTCGTTTTCTTCAGTGAACATCCAATTGTTTTGAAGTTCCCAAGTTGCCCCATGATCGTACGAACGCGCCAGCCTCGCATTATCGTAATTCATATTATTGGAACCCGGACTGACCCACATGTATAATACGCCATCAATGGAAACGATCCCGTAAGACTTGCCGGTAAACGTAGCGGGATTTTCTGCAGCACACGAAGCAGGAGGCGCATGTTCTGGATTTTCGCAACTGCCGTCCCCCAACGCATGGCACCCCCATAAATTGACGGGCACGAAATCGACGGCATCCCCTTCAATGCGAGTTAAACCCAAACTAGCGCGACAAAGGGTATTGGATCCTTCAAAACCGCCTCCGTCACCCCAACTCGTGTATTGATGACCGTCATCCGCCCAAGTCATCGGAAAATTATCGCTTCCTGAAGCGGCATTGAAATAGGTCGCAGGATTAAACGAGATGTCGGTAATGACGGTGCTTGACGGATACGCCACGTTCAGCGAAAGAAAACATATGAAAAAAACAAGAAAGGTACGGAATGCCCCTCGCATGGAACCACCTATTTCTTACTAGTCTTCCTCGGTTTTAATAAGTGCGGGCTTTGCACCTTTTGGGCGAGCCACGCCGGAGGCTTACGGAAAAGCATGACAAAAAGGCGATCGATTAGGAATAAATATTCTGACGGTGCCCCGCGTCATGCAAGCGAACGGCGTTCTTGCTTAAAGAGTAAATGATCCGGTAGTCGCCGACCCGCAAGCTAAAGAAATTCGACAGGCGCCCGTGAAGCCGTTTGCCCGCGCGAGGAAATTGGCCAAGAAGCGTAACTTCACGGAGCAGCCGCACCCGAATATTGCGAGGCAACTTGCGGAAAGACTTTTGGAAGTGATTGGAATAAAGCACTTCCATGCGAATTACACCTTCAGATTAACAATGGAATGAAATCGGCCATCCGAAAAATCCTTCTCAGATGAACGAATTCCTTTTAGTAGTTTCTTGTCTGCGAGGACTTCCAGCGTTTCCTGCAAAGATTCGAAAGCATCCCTGGCTTCTTCAAAGCTCTTCTTCGCTGCGTTCAATTCCTTCCGAATAGATGAACCGACGTACATTCTAAGTCCCTTACAACAGCAGTAAAACGAGCTTTATAATACTTGCTAGACACGAGCGCCATTGGATTTGTCTCGAGGTACGGGCTTTGCACCTTTTGGCCGAGTCCCTCCGGAGGCTTCCGGATTTTTAGATTTCAACGGCAGCATACCCTTCCGAAAGGAATATATATGGACTTAGTTCATATTGATATGGTGATAACATGGTGCATGCATTAGTCAATATTTCGGAAGAAGCAAACCGCGTGTTGAACGTGATTAAAGCGAAAAAGAATTTGCGAACCAAATCAGAGGCGATTGAGGAGATGGCGCGAGAGTACGAGCAAGAACTCTTGGAACCCGAACTTCGACCGGAATACGTGGAACGCATTCGGAAAATCGGCAAGCAAAAAACGATTACAGTGAAGGACTTCGAAAAAGAGTTTCTGAGCTGATGGCGGCATGTATGGTCTCGAAGTGTCTCCGGAAGCGTATGCCCGGTTCAAAAAGATGCGAAAAAAGAACCGCTGGCTACTCGAAGTCATTGGCAAGAAGGTCCGGCATATACGCGAGCGCCCCCATCATTTCAAACCGCTTCATTTCCCCCTTCATAACAAACGACGGGTCCATATTGCGGGATCGTTTGTACTCGTCTATGAAATCAGGGAAAAAGACAAAACCGTTGTCATCATAGACTTCGACCACCACGATAACGTTTACATGAAATGACGGAATCGGTTTAAGCGAACGAATGGATGGGGGTATATCGTTTGAATGAGTCCGGCCGGAGGCTCTGAACGTTCCGCATTTTTTTTATTCTTGGTTCAATGGGGATTGCGAAAACCGCGGTCATACCCACTTTTGTTTCCGGAAATAAAACAGCATGACGAATGATATCGCGATCATGAACATCCAGAGAATCGGATAGGCTAACGGCCAATCCAACTCGGGCATGAAACGAAAATTCATGCCGTACACTCCGACAATGAACGTCAGCGGAATAAAGAGAGTGGCAATAACGGTTAAGGTCTTCATGACCTCGTTCATCCGATTGCTGATGCTGGACATGTAGAGGTCCATCATCCCGGATAAAAGATCGCGGTACGAATCGATGGAATCAATGGCGTGGATGATGTGGTCGTAAACGTCCCGCAAGAACACGGCGGTCTGGTTCTTGATCAGCTTCGATTCGTTCCGCTGGAGTCCGCTGATGACTTCCCTCAATGGCCACACGCCCTTCCGCAAGAACACCAAATCCGTTTTCATGGCGTGAATGGAATGCAGCGTGGACTGGGACGGGTTCGCCACCAGTTCTCCCTCCAATTGCTCTATGCGTTCCCCCAATTCCTCCAGAATGACAAAATAATGGTCGACGACGGAATCGATCAACGTATAAAAAAGGTAATCGGCGCCCATCCTCCGAATCCGTCCTTTTCCCTTGCGAAGACGTTCGCGAAGCGGATCAAAAACGTCTCCGGGTTTTTCCTGAAAAGAAATCACGTACTGCTTTCCAAGAATCACGCTGACTTGTTCGGACTCCACCCTCTTTTTTTCCCGATCAAAATAGAGCATTTTCATGACTAAAAAAAGGTGGTCCCCGAAATCCTCGAGCTTGGGGCGTTGATCAGTATGGACGATATCCTCGATGAGCATCGGATGAAAACCCAAACGATCTCCCAGTTTCTGGATCCCTTGCGAATCGTGCACGCCGTCCACGTTAATCCACGTAATCGAGGGCGCGTCTTTGATCGGAAAACACGCATCAAACGAGTCCGGTTTAAGTTCTTTCACGTCATCCGAAGTAAAATTAAAAAGCGTGATTTCCACGCGATCCGTTTTCTTTTCGCCCACGAATACTGCCGTACCCGGACTCAACCCCGCTTTCTTTGAAGCCCTTTTGAAATACCGCGACATCTCCCACTACCCCGTTAAAGAAGATGGCTAAACCCATTAAAAACCCCTCTTGACTGAAGCTAATCATTCCCGAACGGGAATAAGAACTTGTTCAACATTAAGTTAAATAATTGGATCGAACTCAATGGCGTCATGGCCAAGAAAAACCTGAAGGAAAGGATTTCCCATCCAAAATTTCCGACGCTCGAACAACGAAAGCGATTCGCCTCGGGGGACATTCACGCTATGGGAATCAGAAAAATACGGTACGGGGTTCTTCCACCGAGATTAAGGGAAAGGGTGAATGAGCACCTCATCGAAACCCGACTCACGTGAATAGCTTCGGATGCTCCAGCCGACAAGAGACAAGAAGAGTAAGAGGCGCACGAAACCCTCTAGAGCGGAATCAACCCAAGTCTTAAAAGCGCTCAGGAATAGAAGGTTTTGAAAGAGGGGTCGTCATGGAATTCAAGGGAAAAAAAGCATTGATTACCGGAAGCGCCGTGCGATTCGGAAGACATGTGGCGCTCGAGCTCGCGAAACAAGGTGCGGACGTCGCCATCCACTACCGAGACAGTGAAAAGGAAGCGGAAAAAGTCGTTAATGGAATCAAGGAAATGGGGAGGAAAAGCCAGGCGTTTCCCGCGGAGTTGACAGACGCAAAGCAAGCCGTGAAAATGGTGCGGGATGCCTCCGAGTTTTTGCACGGACTCGACATTCTTGTGAACAACGCCTCCTCGGTATACGTACATAAACACGTGACGGAAGTGCAACCGGATGAATGGAAGCGCGTGCTCGACACGGATTTGAACGGGGCGTTTTACTGCACGCATGCCGTGCTCCCCATCATGCACATGCAAAAATACGGGCGCATCATCAACATGGGAGCCGTCGGTTGCGGAATCATTCAAGCCAAACCCCTCACCACAGCATATTCCGCAGCGAAAACCGGTTTATTGATTCTAACAAAAAGCGTGGCTGCATCAGAAGTGCAAAACGGGATTACCTGCAACATGGTATCTCCCGGCATCATGGAAATCAGCGAAGAAAAACGAAACGTTCCATTGAAACGATACGCGAAATACGATGAAGTGTTGCGAGCGGTCTTGTTCCTCGCCAGCGAGAAAAGCGCGTATATCACGGGACAAAACATGGAGGTCGCGGGTGCGTACCAGCTGTGAAACGAATCATCAAGCCCCAAAAACTCGCGGAAATGCTGGAATTCTTTAATGAAGGGTATGAAACGAATTGGAAAAAAGTACTGAAAACCAGGAAAAGCGGCGAACACGGGGAAGTGGTATTCCGAAAGATTCCGTTCCACAGTTTATGCGAACACCACGGCCTGCCGTTCCACGGGGAATGCACGATCGCGTACTTGCCGAACGGGAAATTGCTGGGGCTTGCGAGATTTCTCCAACTCGTGGAAGCGTTGAGTCATCGAATGCAGATTCAAGAAAAACTGACGCGCGAGATCGCGGAAAAGCTGCAAAAATACGTCCGGCCTAAAGGCGTTGCGGTTTTTATGAAAGGAACGCATTTCTGCACCGTCATTTCCAGCGGAAAAACAACGGATATGGAAACCGCGTTCTTTACGGGCGACTATGAAAAAAGCGAGGGAAGAAAAAACGCGTTTTTAATCCGAGCTGGAAAAAGAGGGAAGTAAATGATCATCAACCGAGAACAAATATTGCAACGCATTCTCCAAGACCAATTGATCACCCATTACCAGGAAATTAAAAGCCAGTTGCAACCCGCCGGATTTGACTTGCGCGTCGAAAAAGTGTATTCGTTTGAAAGCCAGGGCGCCATTGACTTCGACAATTCCGAGAGGAAAATCAGCGACGCGAAAGAGATGGAGTGGGAAAGCAATGGATGGCTGGAGTTGAAGCCCGGAACGTATAAAGTGCAGTTCGCGGAAGAAGTGCGTTTGCCGGCGGACCTGGCGGCGCACACCATTTTGAGATCTTCATTGATGCGGTGCGGATGCGTCATGCACCAAGGGTTCTGGGACCCGGGATACAACGGCAAAGGCGAAAGCGTCATCATCGTGGGAAATCCGAAGGGATTGAAGCTCAAGAAAGGAGCGAAAATCGCGCAAATGGTTTTTCACAAACTGGCGGCGGAAACGGATGCGTTATACGAAGGCATTCACCAGAGAGAAAACCTTTAACGGAAAGGACGCGAGTGCCTGCGCAGTTTGAAAATGCTGGGCTGGAATCCTAAAGAAGATGCCACGCGCTTGTAGACCAGATCCATTTCCTTCGGATGCATGGCAGCCCGCAAATCCGCTTCAATGAGTACGGGAGGGTACGCATATTTCGGGTTGTGCTTGCTTAACGAATAAACCAGGGAGGTGAGGCGGTTGACGAAGGAGAGAGGGTGCTTGGTTTCCTGCTGGGGAAGAAGGAAATCGATGCGTAACGGGCGATCGTATTTCACCGCCTTAAGATACACGCTGCAGATACGCTCGCGAAAAACCCCCAAGTCTTTAAGAATCGGATGTTCAGGGAGAGCCGAATAGCGGAACGCGAACGTGCGTTGCTTCGGTTCCAGCAACGTGAAAATGAACGCGGTGTCGTTGGTGCGCTCAAGAATTTGAGTTTGAGCAGCGGGAAGTGAAAGCTCGCGCTTCAATAGGGATAGAAAGTGCTTGCCTTTCGAATCCTTGATGATGCCCAGTAGCATGCAATTCTTTTCTTCGCATACCGCGTACAGTTCGAGAAGCTGTTTGACGAGTAGCCGGTAATCCGCGTATAACGGTGAATCATGCGGGGGCTTGTCGGAAAGTTGAGGTACAATGGAACCGTCCAGAAACAACGCGTCAACGGAATGAATTTTCACGATCTCGAGCGCGCGGGAAATTTCGGAGTTCAAGCGCTTGAGGTTCTTGAACCACGCGAACTCGTGGGTATCCAGAGCGGCCGGTGTAAACACGTCGTAAGGCGGGAACCCCGACGGAATAAACGAATAGGATTTGAGTTTGCTGTGCTCGTACTTGAATACGACGGCTGCGCTGCGCACGAGCAACAAATCAAGGGAGTGCAGTTCTTCGGCGAGCAATCCGCCATCCACGGCAGAAATGGAGCCGTTGACCTCTGAATCCACTACGGGAACCATGAGCTTCGAGTCCAACAAATCGTTAGCGCCGAACTCTGGAGAATTTTTTTTTAAGTGGCTGGCAAAGGATTGAAGGCGCGATTCCGTTTCGCGAATATCGTGCACGGCTCTCTGAATCGCTTCCTCGTTGATCATAAGTACTCGAACTCAACGGCGCGGCCGGTATTGATAAAGGAATCGGTGCGTCTTTTCCGATGGAGGAGCGCGTTCCTGCACCACGCGTTCCTTGACTTCCACCACGCGCGGTTTCTTCAATATTATCCACCTTTCGTGACGATGCGCGGCCGCTTGAACGCGTACTGGCCCTCAAAAGCCCGAGGATTCTCGTCAAAGAAGCGCGCGGCCTCAATGTTTAACGGAGAGCGAGGGTTCGGATGTCCTAACATGTATTGAATCGCGTGGCAAACCGATACGAGCGTTTGCGACGCCGCCCATTCGTTGACGAGTTGAATGCAGACTTTACCGTCATTCTCGCGGATGTTGGGATGAAATAACGGGGTGAGCCAAACGAGCTCGAGACCACCCGCATACGGGTAATCGCGTTTCACGGTCATCCGCAAGCGATGCGAATGAATAGGGGTGACGCGGCCTTGCGAACGCTGAAAACCCTTTCCAGAGAAAGCGACTTCATACTCCGTGAGATCCGAATTGACGCGGAACGAGAAAGGGCTTTTCTGCATTTGAGCGTGTTCGGACTCGAGTCGACGCTTGAACACGGCTTCCGGTAAAAACGGCATGCGGTCCTCCCCCCTTACAAAAAAAGAGAATTAACCGCCCGTGGGATCGGGCATGAGCAATAAAACGTCGTTCTCGTTCACTCCCGCTTCCGCAAGAGTCACTGCAGGATCCAGAATCTTGTTGTCTTGAGTCGCAAGAACAAAACGATCCTTCAACTGAAGGGTTTCCGTGAGCACTTCCAGAATGCTGGCCACCGTGAAATTAGGTTCGACGGCAAGAACCGTCTCTTTCCCGGAAGTCGTGTGATTAACCGTGATATTGAATTCCGCCATGCACTTCACCTGTTGCCTCGACGAACGAAATATAGTGCGCAAAGCTATTAATCCCTTTCGTTATATGTAGGTTCAAAGGGGGATGAAGCATGGCCGGAAAGCCGCGCGTCGTAAAAGTCACGAGCCAGAAGAAGCCCCGCGTCGTTCGGGAAGACGATTACAGTCTGATGCTGAAATCGGAAGAGAACGAGGAGGAGCGGCCCAAGCACGTGGTCTTTGAAGGCTTGAATAAACAAGCGGGAGACGCTCCAAGAGACAAGCTGCGGGAAGAAGCACTGAAAGACATCACGCCACTCGAGAAAGGAAAAACGCTGGAGCAAGAAGGGGAAGCGCCCAGCCTCCAAAAACGCGTAAGAAAGTTCATGGGAATGAAGTAATATGCCGGAATTCGACGTGTATATGGACGCGAAAGCGTTGCACGCCGCAGAAAAACACGTGAGGCACATGGCGCGCGAAGGAAAAGAAGGCATGGGCTTGCTGATCGGAAACCGGTATTCGTGGGAAGGAGAAGAGTACGTGTGCGTGGACGAGTTCATTACGGCGAAAAACCAGGCTTCATCTGCCAGCGTGCAATTCGCACGCGAAGCCTTCCCGGAACTCGCCAAAAAAATCAAGAAGCGATTCTCGAAAAAAATGGTGGTGGGATGGATTCACTCGCATCCCGGCTACGGATGTTTTCTCTCTTCAACCGATATCGGGACTCAGAACGCGTACTTTAACGAATCCTATCACGTGGCATTCGTGATGGATCCAACCAAACAAGAGAACGAGCGCCTGCTGAACCGAGCGTTTCGCGTAAATGAGGAAGGGTATTACGCAGTATCATTCGTTGTAGTCGAAAAAATGTGACGCATTATGGAAGAACCGTTCGGGTTACCGGAAACGCCGATGGCAGAGGAACCGCATATTGAAAAAACGGGGGCGAAACCCCGCAAGAGGAAACTGAAAAAGAAAAAAACGAGTAAGCCCAAGCTGCAAAAATTCGACGTGGTTCTGCTGCAATTGCTGAAGGAAGGCGTCAGTTCGTTGGAAGAACTTCAACGAATATTTAATGTGCATGAAAGAGAGTTTTTGAAACGATTGCAGACGCTTATGAGACGCAAACTCATCGTCATGGATGAGGAAAAAAAGGGGTTGAAGCTCTCGATAGCAGGAGTCAATGCGTATCAACCGCGCTGGAAAGAAGCCGCGGACGCGTGGCTGGAACGCAAAGCAATGGCGTGGGTGCCGGACGTGGAAGAAGAAACCACCAGTATACCCGTGGAGGAAACGCCGCCGAAACTCGAACCAGAAAAAACGAATGAGATCATCGAATTTCCTGAAGAACCGCCGAAAGAAAAGAAAACGGAACTGGATTTGACGGAATTAATGGAAAAATACGGGCCCAACGAAGCCCAGCGCATTCGGAACAGCAAACAAAGCCCGTTTCTGGAACGTCACGTGAAAAAAAGAGCGGAGAAGAACGAACGCCCGCGAATTGAATTAAAACGTCCTGAACCCGTCGTGCAACAAACCGTGTTCAGTCAGAAGAATATCAGGATGGATCATGAAAAAAGGGAGTCGTGCGAGTTATGCAAGGGAACGTTCGTCACGAGCGTGAATTCGGCAAAGAATCGCCCGAAGTACGGGCATTGTTTCTGCGGGGCCGCGTATCATAAAGACTGCTTTGAAGCGATCGTGCAAGGGGACAAGCATTGCATTAACTGCGGAAGAAAGCTCGCGCTCGCATTGGACATGAAAGCGGAGGAAGCCGTGAAAGATCTCGAAGACTTGTCGGCCACATGAAATCCGCAATGAACGATATCATCGATAAAAAGGTCTTCTCGTTATTGGTGGGCTTTTTTAATTAGATGGGTCAAACGACGCACTTCAGATGAAGCGATGCGGTCCCACAGCCCAAACTTTCGTCCTAGAACACGTTTTTGTAATACACCTAGAGCCGTTTCGGTTACACCATGTCCTAGAGTAAAATGATCGAATTGTTCCCGAGTGGGCTCCGGAGAACTAAATTTGTTCTGTAGCTTTCGCTCAAATTCATTCAAACGGCCCCAACCGCCGAAACCGACGTGAAATCGATTTTCAGGAGGAAGGATGCGGGAATATGATCGATTGGTAAACGGTAACCAACCCAATACTCTTGGCCATCGATTAATTCGATTCCAACGCTCGCCTGCTTTCGTTCGTGCAGGGGTGGGAAGCGCCCATAATTTCTTCGTATTGCGAAGAACCTTCAACAAATTGGTCCGATGTTGCTCCACATTAGGTAGACGGGATTCCCGACGCTGACCGATGCGACGCTCGATACTATTTAGTTCAATCTGATTGTGCAATATTTGCATCAAGCGGTTGCGTTGAGCGTTATGTAATCCAAATCGTTCGTGTTCACCGATGCGGCCCATTAACTCGCGCTGGGCCCGATCCATGTGTTCCCCGAGATCTGGACGTCGAGTCGATTGAACGATTCTTTCGAGTTCTTGCGATTCAAACAACTGGGACGTTCTTGCGGGCATAACCGGTTATCACTAAATAGTTATTACGAAAAAAGAAGTATATATGGCTTTGTTTCCCCACTAGCGAGCTAGAGCAGCGGCACCGTAGAACGCTTCATTCGCAATGAGAGCCCCATGCACGCCTAACTCTGCACCCGCGACTTGACGCGCCACGACTGGCTCCACATATCCGATCATTCCTTCCCGTAATGCCGCATTCGTCATGAATCGGCCTGGACGACCCATCATCACTTGCAGCGCCTGACGGCGAGCTCCGATCAATGAAGATTCAGTTAAAATACGGTCCGCTTGACCGACGGCCATTGGAACTTCAGCCAGTTTTCCAACGCCTTTAAGTAATAAGATTTCTCCAACTAAGAATCCTGCGCTCGCCATTTGATCCGGGCAAGCCGTTCCTTCACAAACGCGGTAAGTGGAAACGAACGGTTCAGCCAGACCATGACCCAAATCCGAGGCAAACCCACTTGGATCCGATACGATGGCTGCCGTTAATTCGAGTCTTGCCATACTTCCGCTCAATGAGCTCGAACCTAAACTGGCCAGATATCCAATTCCGTATAGAGTTTGTAATCCTCTTTGTCCTAAGGCATGCAATTTCCCAGGCTGCGACCACATTTCGCCTTGTCGATCAAACCAGCGATCCACTGCACCTGGACCATATGACTTCCAAGGCCGCGTGCCTTCATCCACTAACGCGGGATTAAACGTTACCGGGGGAAGCGACAAGTCGGGTTCCGATCGTTGCAATAAATTGACTTGTTCTTCTCCGTCCATTCCAGTAGGGTCGTTATATCGCAAGGGATTGTTGTTCCCGTACGAATAGGGTGTTGAAGTACCGTCAAACAACGGATCCACGCTTAGGAAGCGACCGTTTTTGGGATCGTAAAAGCGCGCGCCCATATAGTACAAACCGCTCTTCGAATCCAGTTCTTGACCCGTAAACCGCAATCGAGTCGTGCCCGAACTTCGCAGATTGTCTCCAAAAGGATAATAATCGTTGTAGCCCCGCATCAGTCCCGCTTCATCCGTTTGCGCCCGGATACTGGAAAGATAGTCGGTATGGATGAATCGAACCGCGGAAACTTCTCCGCCATATCGGCCGTCACTGCGAGCGACCAAGCGGCTTCCGGCATAATAATATTGATTATGTTTTGGATAAATGCCTCCGCCTCCTCCATGATCAATATACGCCGCTTCATAAGGCAGTATTCGATCGCACGTGCCGTCATCCGTGACCAACATCGTTGGATCTGGAGACGGGGATGGTTCGGGAGTCGGCGTGGATTCCGAAACATTCGAAGCATTCAACGTCTGGTTCGCGCCCGTTTCATTGACCAGCGTATCGTTTACGAAAGTATCGTTCAACGTGCCATTGGTTTCATTCACCCACGTGTCGTTTGATGAATTCGTGTCGTTTTTTAATTGGAAGAAATGGTCGGGATTTTCTTGAACGGGTTTTCCGAAGAGTGAAGCGGAATAGGCGAGCGGAACCAGTAAGGCCAACAAGCAGAACACGACCAATCCCAGAATTTTTGGCTGCATATTCAATACCTTCAACACGTGATATCGGAAACGGATAACGGCCCGTATTCTTCAATAAGCGTGTTTCCATCATACGCATACAATGTCGCTAGCGTGAGATCGCAAGAACCCGCGGATTGACTCGTTTTCTTCACGCGATTGCCGTTTTCATCGTATTCGAACAGCTCGCACGAGCCATCACCATGAACCACTTTCGAAAGACGGCCGTTGTAATCATAATTGAAGTTCGTGGATATACTGCCGCACGTCTTGGAAGTTACACTTCCATTCGAGTTATAGGAGTAAGAGCACGAGTCGTCGGTCAACAATCGATTCAAATGAGAAGGATCGTACGAATAACTGACGCCGTTCTTGCTTTGGCGGTTGCCGGCCAAATCGTAAGTATATGAAAGATCTGCGCCGTAATAATCCTGGTTATAACCGCGGTAATTCACGGTATGGCTGTCCACGCCGGTTAACTCGTCCAACGGATTGTAGGTATAGTCAGCTGCTTTTTCCACTCCAACGGCATTCCCGACGTAAAGGGAAGCGATGTTTCCTGCGAGATCGTAATCATAGGCCTCCTGGAATACCGGGATCCCGGATTTTTCTACTTGGTTCGTCTCCAATAAATTGCGCGCGTTGTAGGTCAACGAGGTCGAGACTCCATTCGACATGGTTTCGGATGCGAGCAGTCCGTCCGGAGTATACCCGTAATTGATGGTTTTGTAAGGAGCGGCCAGCGTCGCGAGATACAAGTTTTGGAACTTGTCGTACTCATTTTTCCAAACGAGTTCTTGATAATCCGGCTCCCATTGGAAAGCGGAGGGATAATGCGTTTGATTGCGGTGGCCTTGATCGTCATAAACGAACTTGAAAACATAGGTTTTCGTTCTGAGGCCGTTCTCGTTCATGGCGGCGTAGAATGTTTGAGCCTCCGCATAGGTCACCGAGCCATCCCTATTGAAGTCGAGGAATGGATTGTAGTCGTAATCCGAGGATGAAACCGAATCCGATGGGCCGGTTAACCGAGCCAATAACGCGGTTACCAGATTTTGATCCGTCGCTGTAACTGCCCCATCGCCGTCAATGTCCGGACAACCGAAATCGAATTGGAATTGAGCGTTGCGACATTGGCCGTGGAAGAACATTTTCTTCATCGTGATTTCTGCTCGGGTGGTATACCCATACTCCGTGATCTGCGCGGGAGTATTCGCGAAATGAAGTCTTCCGACCAACCAAGTGGGAGAAGAGATATCGGCTTCGTCATACGTATAGTAAATGTCGTTCGCGGTTCCGGGGAAATTTTCAACTAACAATCGATTGATCGCGTCATAAGTGTACGTCGTCACCTGACCATTGCGGTTGCGCGAAAGGATATTACCCTCCCAATCGCGTTCAAAGAGAATGGTGCCGACATCCGAGCTAATGACTTTGATGAGACGGCCAAAGCGGTCGTAGTAATAGGTGATGCCTTCCCCGTTCGGGGAAGTGACTCCTGTTTTCCGACCCAATATATCGTGGGAATAGGTCGTGGTGGAATCGTAGGAAGAGTCGGCGACGTCTTGAACGCGACCGACTTTGTATTGGTTGCCAAATTTATCAAACGTGATATAGGATACGTTGCCGGAAGGATCTACGGACAACACCATTCGGTAATCGTTGGCCCCCCCATACGAGTGTTCCGTGCGTTCTGCGCCTTTTCCAATATAACGATCGGATACGGTTAACGTTATCGAACCCGTTCCGAGATAATGGGTCGTCGTAATCAAATAGTTCCGCCCGCGCACGAACATCACGTAATCGGTTTTATCCGCCGTGCATCTGAACAATACCGGATCCGTGCTGCTGTCTCCATCGTAAACAAATCCATAGCCAAACCCCGATCCGGACAAATCGCAAGAAACGAGGCGGTAGCCAATGCGGGTCGATGTGAAAGTGGATTCATCGGAATCCAGAAAACCGGAAGACGTTTCAATCTGCTCGGGCAAGTTTTCGGCGTACGTCCACGAAGGCGTCATGCCCATGGGAACGGTATATTGAATGGCTCCAAGAGAATTGTTCTCATACACGGATAAGATACTTCGCGAAGGATCCAATGGAGACGTTTCCAAATGGGATAAGTACTCGCGTTCGGGCTTGCTCAACGGATTAAACGTGGTTTCCTCCCAAATATTGGGGCCGTTTCCATCCACTAAAACATTTCGAATATTTCGTCCCAAGCCGTCATATTCCGTCGTCGTATTCGCCCATTTCCTTAAAGAGGATTGCGGGCTGTACTTGATGAGATTGGAGACGTTCGCATAATTCAGATTACTCATTGACAGGGGATTGCCGGTTTCCCAGAACATGCCGTACCAGAAGATCTTGGTGGAATACCCTGAGGGATTGCCATTGGGTTCAGGGGGAGCATAATACTTGAGCCGGCGCATGTGATCATAGGCATAGACCGTGGGCCTCTCGTTAGGATCAATCATTCTTTCCAGCAATCCCGTATCGTAATACCGATATTTGGTCCGGTGGCCCAACGCATTTTCTTCACACGTGGGCAAATCGAAATGCAAATCCGATGCGTCCACGCTTTCTCCGCACGGATAATCGTTGTCCTTGAACCATATCTTGACGGGATGCTGGTTCGCATCCTTGTACTGCGTCAAATGCCCGTAATCGTCGTAGGCGTAATGCTCTTTCACTAAATAAGGGAGAATCACGGAGTCGTTGCGCTGCCATTCATATTGATACCTGGGACGGAAAATGATGCCGGAACCCCAATTGGGCGTTTCATCGGGGTAGTTGCTGTATTTGGCGTAGGTCATGGATGACGTCGACCACTTGTTGCTTGATGAAATGGAATTCTGGTACGCGTTGGTTTCATAAACCGGCGAGTACAAATGATGGAAGTTGTCGGGCTCGACTTCCAGCATGTCCGGATATTGTTCAAACGCAAACGTGGTGGTTTCAATACGGTTCACTCCCGCGGTTCCCGTGGTCGTGGATTGGAACGGGGCTCCGGCCAGCGCACTTTGCTTGTCGTATTCGTACGTGGTCGTTGATTCCACCCCGTATTCTTTCACGGACTCGGAATCCAGCTTAACCCATTCCGAATAAACGTCTAACAGTCCAGCGGGATTCTCTTCCTCATACAACGAGTATTCTCTCACGACTTGTTTGCTGGGCGGTAAATCGCTTCCATAATAAATGGTCTTTACTTCCAAACCGCGCATGGAATCATTGTCTTTCGTTCCGCCGAAACGGCGTTCGGGAGGCACTTCCATGATGTCGCAAATGTGATCGCCATCCACATCCGGACAACACGTATCAATGTTTTCGTCGTGCGTTTCCTCAAAATATTCCACGTTATCATTATCGACCCAGAACTGGGTATATTCTATAGGACCGTATTGGCCTTCATTCACCCAATCGGATCGCATGCTCCAACAATAATCCGTTCCCTCGTATCCGCACTCATATTGCGGTTGGTCTACATGAATATCGCCATAAAGCCCGCAAGGCGTTCCATAGCACCAAAACATCACGTCCAATTCCGTATTGTCGGGAACCACCCATAACTGAGGACATTCATGTGCTGAAATCATGAGCTTGCCGTCCATGCCCTCGCCCACGCCATATTGTTGTGAGGAGGACATGCCAAGATTTTTCCCGTCGACTTGAAAAGTGGAATCCGCTTGGACCCCGCCCGTGTTCGGGTAGTCCCAAGCCGTCGTGAAATTATGCGTAATGTATCCGAACGGTGCTTTTTGATTGACGTCATCAAAACCAGACACTTCGGTTACGTAACCATAGCCCACATACGCCCCGCTTTGAGGAGAACCAAAGAACAGGCGGTCGTCTTTCACGTGGGAATAAGCGTAAGGCATGGGTTCGTTCGTTGCCACACCGCTGGAAGCGCCGAAAGTACCCGGATTATTATAGCCGTCCATCTCCGATAAATCGAAACCGTATTGACTGTAAATATATTTGGTAGTGAAACACGAACCCAATCCGTCACAGTTTTTCACGCGCTCAGCCCGAATGCCGCCTCCATAATGCGTGTCCTGTTCTTCCATGCCCAGAGCGGGAACCGCATTCGGGTACCAGGAATTGAGCTTGGTGTAACGATCGCTTTCATAGAAAAATTCCGTAGTGCCACCAGTTGGCCACGCAATATCGGTCAACGACCACGCTTCCGGAATCAAACCCTTCGTCGCTGGATCGGCTCCGTCTAAATTGTAATCGCCTTCGACGCAATTACCGCAATAATAACCCCAGCGGTCGCGTTTATGCATATTCCAGTCGGGGTTGGCTCCGGATCCATGAACCGCATCATTCGCGTAATCAAAATCATACGATCCCCACCAATAACCGTTATTGCCATTGTCTCCACGGTAAACCCCAATACTGGTCAAGGTTAGTTTTCCAAAACCGGAATCGGAATCCGGGGCGCCATACATCAACGACCAATCGTAATAAAATTGGCGTTTCTCCATCAAAACGTCGCCGTTGAATCCCTTGTAGTACAACGCGATTTCCGTCAAGCGCTTGGGGTGATCGCTGCCCGCATATTCCTTGCTGTCGTGGCGATCATCCGCATAAGAGAAAATAGCATAATGAGTAGGAGTTTCAATGCGTTGAATGTATGAATACTTTTTATAAGATTCACTCCATGCTTTTCGTCCATCAGGACCCGTTACGCATTGTGCGGGATCGTAGGGACCCCGGTGATGAAACACGCGGGGATCCTCGTCATAAGTAAACGTGATATAACTTCCCCGGCTATCCGATCCATCGCCGTCATACGAAATGATCTGCTTCAACCCGAATTCCGTAGCGTATTTCCATTTGAAATCGGTTTTGAGGTATTTTCGAGAATCGTCGTTACAGGAATCGCCGTCATTCGATTCTTGACGGCGAACGAATTCACTTTCGCTGGCGCCCGCGTCTCCTCCTGTTGAACTTACAAACCATTCCGTGGGCTCGTAAACATATTTCGTGCCATCCGGGCCAATCACATTTAATCGCGTATAGCGCCCCTTATCATCCGAAGTGCGTTCAGCATATGAATAGTACGTGTCCCGACAGTTTTGCGCATGCGTATCATCATTTAGGCAATCCGCGTTGTCTTCAATGTTCGTGCTATGACCCCCGGCTTTCTGCAAGTGAAGAACGAGATTGTCGTCCGTGTTCTTGGGCTCCAATAGCATGAGCCGGCCGGTCGCATAATCGCCGCTTAAAGTATAAACATCAGGGGAGTTGTAGTCGTGCCCTTCCTCACCACTAATCCCCATTTCTCGCCAGGAGAATCCATCCAATTTTTTCGCATTATAACTATTTGGGCCGTTGCCGTTATAATAATCGGGAAATTCAGGGTTATTCATCAAGCCATTCATTCCGGTAGTCGCGGCGGAAGAGGCTAGTGATTTAGCCAACATAGCACCCGAAACCGGTGGTGCGATCATCATGCCTACCATGCTTAATGCCAAAGAGGCTCCTATCTGAGAACCAAGAGCCTGCGCAGGGTACGGATCCGGGATGGGTTGTTTGTGACGATTGGCATAATTTTTATCACTGGGACTGGTTACGCAAGATCCACACCAGTCATCCGGAACGCCTACGACGTCACGAGTAATCGAACCGACGGAGAGTTCCCAGCCCAAGCCCACTGGAGAAGCTTCCTGCCCAACTTGAATCCCGGAATGATACTTTAACAGTATAGGGTAATCCATTCCATTCCTTCCCGGAATCGTGAGAACGGGAACATCCACGTTTACGTCACCAGTATGCAGATTAACAAAACTGGATTCCGCGTATTGTTGGTACGAAGCGGGCTTCGGTTCCGTTGCAGCAGACACTAACGGAATCGTGAGCAGTATAGCTGCCGCAAGCGCAATTAATGCGAATTTGCCCCTCATGGGCAACGTCACTACAAATAAAGAAATATAAACGTTTGCTCGCGTTCGATTACCCGTTTCCTCCATATTTTTCATTCGAATCGAGAAGAGCTACGAATGGACCACGTAATAATTATTGAGCGGACCGCTCACTAGGAAAACGTCCCACGTCGTTCCATGAAGTAGATTCTGCACTCGATGAGGGCGCGTTATCCGATCCAATATTTCCTGCACCCGGCGGCAAAGAAATGACGTTGCCGGAATCACTCGGAGGCTTCTTGCGCGACGTCGACGAATAGTAAACGGAAACAACAATAATAATCAACAACCCCCCAAGCGCGTACCACCACGTAAACGAAGCCTTCGAAGAACGCGCCTTTAACACCAATTCCCTCAGACGCTCTCGAGCCCGATCCATCAACGAAACCGCTTTTTCATCATCTCCCGCATCACTCGCCTCCAACGCATCCAGCATCAACTGCTCAACTTCCCGCGTATCCTCACCCGACTCATACATCTCCGTCAACTGCTCCTGCACCTCCGGTTCGAAACCCTGCCAGTCAACAGTCGGCGAAGGCGTATCCGTACCCGTGCCCGAAGTAGGAGTCGGCGCCGTCGTCGGAGTAGACGTGCCCGTTGTTCCACCCGTATAC
>Ga0180009_10003035_pt1 | contig 19395 bp, 13 predicted proteins | sample OS_PC_MetaG_FD_123537 | JGI IMG/M metagenome (GOLD analysis project Ga0180009, IMG submission 123537) | Groundwater microbial communities from the Aspo Hard Rock Laboratory (HRL) deep subsurface site, Sweden - OS_PC_MetaG | ecosystem: Environmental > Aquatic > Deep subsurface > Groundwater...
AGGTCATTTTCTCTTTTTGGGCAGATAGAGATCGGTGATCGTCCCCTCGAAGATTTCAGCCGAGAAAGATATCGATTCGGACAGGGTGGGATGCGGATGCACGGTCAAACTCAAATCCTCCGCATTACAGCCCATCTCGATGGAGAGGGCCATTTCGGAGATCAGTTCGCTGGCATTGGACCCGACAATACCGGCACCAATCACGCGTCCTGTCGATTTATCAAAGATCACCTTGGTTTTACCCTCTTTCCTGCCCATGGTCAGGGAACGGCCACTGGCTGACCAGGGAAAGACGGCCTTCTCAAAATCGAGTCCCTTTTCCTTTGCCTCTCTTTCGGTCACCCCGACCCAGGCTATTTCCGGATCCGTATAGGCGATGGAGGGGATTACCACGGCATCAAACGAGGCGTCCAGACCGCAAATCACTTCGGCGGCAATTCTCCCTTCATGGGACGCCTTGTGCGCCAGCATGGGGGCCCCAACAATATCACCGACAGCAAATATCTGCTTCACACTGGTCCGCAACTGGTGATCAACCCGGATATGCCCGAACCCATCTGTCTCGATGCCCGCTTTTTCAAGCCCCAGCCCCTTGGAACTCGGTCTGCGTCCCACAGCCACCAGGACAATATCATATTCCTGGGGGTCAAGCGCCTGTTTGCCCTTAAATACCGCCTGAATGCCGGAATCTTCAGGGGACAGGGAAACAACACTGGTTTCCAGAAGGATCTGCTTGAACCGACGTTGCACAAAGGTCTGCAAAGGCTTGATCAGGTCGGCATCAGCCCCGGGAATCAGCTGTTCCCTAGCCTCGACCACGGTTATTTCGGATCCCAGCGCGTGATAGACGGTTGCCATTTCCAGTCCGATAATGCCGCCACCAATGATCAGCATGCGTTTGGGAATCTCCCTGAGGGAAAGCGCTCCGGTGGAGTCGACGATGCGGGCATCCTCCGGAAATCCGGGGATCATAATGGGGTGAGACCCCGCAGCGATGACGGCATGCTCAAAGCTGATCACCTGGTCGGGATCCTCCCCGGTGACCTTTATCTCCGTTGGAGAAAGAAAGGTGCCCGTTCCCCTGACAACCGTGATCTTTCTTTGACCGGCCATGGTTGTCAATCCACCGACCAGCTGGGTGATCACGTCGTTTTTCCAGTCCTGCATTTTTTCCACATTCAAATCCGGTGCCTGAAAACTGATACCCAGCTTTTTGGCTTCCAGTGCCTCATCAATAATTTTTGCCATATGCAGCAGGACCTTGGAGGGAATACAACCCACATTGAGACACACACCACCGATCTGGGGTGTGTTTTCAATAATAATCGTCTGCTTCCCCAGGTCAGCCGCGCGAAAAGCAGCCGTATAGCCACCCGGGCCTCCCCCCAGCACAACGACCTCACCATGGCGGTCAGCCGTCGATTTCAGAGTCATTTCCGGCTGAACGACAGTTTCTGTAGCAGGCGTTTCCGGATGGGTGTCTTCCGGTTTTTCTCCGGCGGTCCGGTCCACGTCGGCCATGTCCTGCTCGACGATCATAATCAGCGTGTTTTCGGATACGGTATCCCCCTCGGAAACGAACACCTCTGTCACAACGCCATCACAGGGAGCGGGAATATCCATGGTGGCCTTATCACTCTCCAGGGTGAGCAACGGATCTTCTTTTTTGATAACCGAGCCGGCAGTTACCAGCACTTCAATAACAACAACTTCAGCATAATCACCAATATTGGGAACGCGCACTTCAGTGGTTTTTTTCATAGTGACCCTTACATGTTGTGGATGGTCCGTCTCAGTGGCATGAAAGATGGCTTTAGCATTCGCTTTCGTTCAAAAGAAGGATGAAGCCGCCTGATCGCATCACTGAAAACAAACAGCAGCGGAAACAGGCGGTGGTTCTCACAGCATTTTTCGGATATCGGTCAGAAGCTCACAGACATGGGCCAGAAATCTGGCCGCCAGGGCCCCATCCACGACCCTGTGATCATACGACAACGCCAGCGGCAGCATCAGACGCGGGACAAACTGATTGTCCAGAAAAACTGGTTTGATACTGGCCCTGGGGACGCCCAGAATGGCGACCTCAGGCGCATTGATAATGGGGGTGAATCCGGTTCCCCCGATCCCCCCCAGATTGGAAATGGTAAAACAGCCCCCCTGCATCTCTTCCCGTTTGACCGTACCTCCCCGGGACTTGATCGTCAGTTCCCCCATCTCTCTGGCCAGATCCTGCAGACTTTTTCGATCAGCATCCCTGATGACCGGCACCAGCAATCCGTTTGGGGTGTCAACAGCCATGCCGATATGAAAATACTTCTTGAGAATCAGGTTTTCACCCTCCGGATCCAGGGAAGCGTTGAACGTGGGAAATTTTTTCAATCCGCTGACAATTGCCTTGAACAGAAACGGCATCATGGTCAACCGATCTGATTTTTCCCTGGCGGTGTCATTGTGTTTTTTGCGAAACGACTCCAGATCCGTCACATCAGCTTCATCAAAATGGGTGACATGGGGAATGGTGATCCAGTTCCGGTGGAGATTGCGAGCCGAAATTTTTTGAATCCGCTTCATGGCCTGAATTTCGATTTCACCGAATTTGCTGAAGTCGACAGCGGGCACCCCAGGTATTTGAATTCCGTCCGGTTTTGCTTCTTTTCCGGCCTGGGGTTTTCTGGCATAGGCTTCAACATCTGCATTGGTAATCCGGCCTCTGCGGCCGCTTCCTTTCACCTTGCTGAGATCGATTCCCAACTGGCGGGCCATCTTCCGGACGGACGGACCCGCATGAAAATCCAGCTTTGTGGTCGCCACCGCTTCGGAAGGATGGGGTAACCCGGGGGCATCAGCGGCCGGTTTTCCGTCTGCAACCGGTGCTGCCGGTTCAGGCAGATCTTCCCTGGCGGGTGGTGCGGAACCGGTAGCGGCCGGAACTTCGGCTTCGCCGGATTCAGCCGGGGCTTTGGCTGCTGCTGCGACAGCCTCGATCTCGATGGTGCCGATAAGGGATCCCCGGGACACTCTCGCTCCCACCGCCACGGTGATCTCCCGGATAACACCGGCCCAGGGAGAGGGAATCTCCATGGAAGCCTTATCACTTTCCAGGGTTATCAGCGGATCTTCCACCGCAACCCGGTCACCGGGAGAAACCATGATTTCGATCACTTCAACATCTTCAAAGTCTCCGATATCGGGAACCAGAATCTTTTCCTGTGTAGCCACGTGTACCTCTCGATTAAATGGGGTGGGTCGATCAGGCAGATGCCGGGGATGGTTTCTCCGGATCGATATTGAATTGTTTAATGGCATCGGATACCGTTGCAGGTGACAGGCTTCCTTCATCCGCCAGACTTTTCAGGGCCGCAATCACAACATAATAGCGATCCACCTCAAAATGGGCTCTCAATGACGCCCGATCATCACTCCGGCCGAAGCCATCCGTGCCCAGGACCCGGTAGGTTCCCGGAATGAATGGCTTGAGCTGATCCGCATAGCTTTTCATGTAGTCCGTCGCCGCAACGACCGGCCCCGGATGGGCACTCAGGACCTGTTCAAGGTAGCATTTTACCCGCGGGGACTCCGGGTGCAGCATATTGGTTCGCTCCGCTTCCAGGCCATCTCTTCTGAGCTCCGTGAAACTCGTCACGCTCCAGACATTGGCGCTGATATCGTACTGTTCTTCCAGCAACCGGGCACCCTCCAGTACTTCCCGCAGGATTGAACCGGATCCGAAGAGCTGGATCGCGTGGGGTCTGGCTGTGGCTCCTTTTCTCAGCAGATAGATCCCCCTGCGAATTCCCTCTTCGACCCCTTCGGGCATGGGCGGCTGGGGATAGTTCTCATTCATGACCGTAATGTAGTAGAACACCCGCTCGTGATTCCGGTACATACGCCGTAATCCGTCCTGGATGATCACGGTCAGCTCGTAAGCGTAGGTTGGATCGTAGGAAAGACAGTTGGGAATGGTTGAGGCCAGGATATGGCTGTGCCCATCCTGGTGCTGCAACCCCTCCCCTTCCAGGGTTGTGCGTCCCGAGGTCCCGCCGATCAAAAAACCGTTCACCTGGGCGTCACCTGCAGCCCATGCCAGATCCCCGCATCTCTGGAATCCGAACATGGAGTAGAAGATATAAAATGGAATCATCTGGACCCCATGGTTGTGCCCCGAGGTACCCGCGGCAATCCATGAGGAAAAAGCACCGGCTTCGGTGATCCCCTCTTCCAGAATCTGCCCCTCTCTGTCCTCCCGGTAATACATGACCTGGTCGGCATCCATCGGCTCATAGAGCTGTCCGCTGGCGGCATAAATACCGTATTGCCGGAACATACCCTCCATGCCGAATGTTCTGGCTTCATCCGAGATAATGGGCACCACAAATTTGCCAAGCTGATCGTCCCGCAACAGCATATTCAGAATCCGCACAAAAGCCATGGTGGTTGAGTTGGCACGGTCACCGGTGCCTTTCAGCAGTGATTCAAAGGCATCCAGTTCCGGGATGACCAGGGCGGTTGTTACCGGTGTCCGCCGGGGCAGAAATCCACCGAGTTCAGCCCTGCGCTGCTTGAGATAGACCATCTCCGGGCTGTCGTCTGCCGGTCGGAAAAAGGGAGTATCTTTGATGACGTCGTCCGAGATGGGAATGTTAAAACGATCCCGAAAGGATTTCAGGGCTTTTTCACCCATTTTCTTCTGCTGGTGGGTCACATTCTGGCCTTCCCCGGAGATCCCCATCCCGAATCCCTTGACCGTTTTGGCCAGTATTACGGTCGGTTCCCCCTCATGGGCCACCGCCCTGGCATAGGCCGCGTAGACCTTGTGCACATCGTGACCACCAAAATACAAGCGCCAGATCTCCTCATCCGACATCCCTGCTACCATCGCCTTCAGTTCAGGGTCCCCCCCGAAGAGATGCTCCCGCGTATATCCGCCGCCCCTGGCCACGTAATTCTGGAAATCCCCGTCCACCACTTTTTCAAGACGGTCCCTGAGGAGGCGTTTGTGATCTTTTTCAAACAGCCGGTCCCAGAGGGAACTAAAGATGACTTTGATCACGTTCCAGCCATGGCCGTGAAAATCCGATTCCAGTTCCTGGATGATTTTGCTGTTGCCCCGGACAGGACCATCCAGACGCTGCAGGTTACAGTTGATCACAAAAATCAGGTTGTCCAGTTTCTCCCGGGCAGCTAAAGACAGTGCCCCCAGCGATTCCGGTTCATCCATCTCGCCGTCACCGATAAATGCCCATACTTTTCGGGTTCCGCGCGGCAACAGGTTGCGGTTTTCCATGTACTTCATAAAACGGGCCTGATAGATCGCAGTCATGGGGCCCAGACCCATTGAAACCGTCGGGAACTGCCAGTAATCCGGCAACAGCCAGGGATGGGGATAGGAGGGGAGACCGTTTCGGCTGATTTCTCTGCGAAAACCGTGCAGGTGCGCTTCGGTCAGTCTGCCTTCCAGAAAGGAGCGGGCATAGATGCCCGGCGCACAGTGCCCCTGGATATACAGCAGATCACCCCCCGCCGGTTCCGTGGAGGCACGGAAAAAGTGGTTGAAACCGATTTCGTAGAGCGTTGCCGCAGAGGCAAAACTCGCGATATGGCCCCCGACACCGGAATCCGAATTGGCTTGAACCACCATGGCCATGGCGTTCCATCGAATCAGGGCCATGATCTTGGCTTCCAGCTCAAGATTCCCGGGGTGTTTGGCCTGCTGCGCCACCGGGATCGTGTTCAGATAGGCTGTATTGGCGCTGTATCGCAGGTGGGCGCCGGATCGGCGGGCTTTGTCGATCAGCTTGTCCAACAGGAAATGGGCCCGGTCCGGACCATCCAGTTTGATGATGGATTCCAGCGCGTCCAGCCATTCCCGTGTTTCCAAAGGATCAATATCGGCACTTTTTGGTTTTTCAGTCATAGGGTTTTCTCCGTTCAACCGTTCACAAAACAAAACGCCTGGTGCCTCCGTGCCGGGTCCTGGCAGGGCACGATCCCCTGATTCTCAGGCATCATCCGCTGCCGTTTCTTGGAAGGTTCAATCCCCGTCAATCATACCCGTACAGCCCCGGAAGGGTTCAATCATCTATTTAACAGGGGGACCCACGATCCGGATTCTGCATCGTCACACAACCCGGATAGATCACCAGCGGAAGGGGATTTTCCCGCGGATGGCGTCTCGACGGGAGGCAACATCGGTCAAGCATCACCGGTCTTTGTCGGATTGTGGGGATGGGTCGTCCAGTTGGCAGGTGTCTGACTGATGACCTGCCCGGTGCGGGGATCAGTCCCCTCGGTCAGTCGTTTCATGGTGATACAGTTTTCGATGGGACAGACGCTGACACACAGGTTACAGCCGACACAGGCTTCATCTTTGACGACAAACCGGCGCACACCATCGACGGAATGGGTAATGGCCTGATGGGATGTGTCTTCACAGACAATATGGCACTTGCCACATTCGATACATAAATCCTGATTGATGACGGCTTTTTCGATATAGTTCAAATTCAGGTATTTCCAGTCAGTCACGGTAGGAATCGCCCTGCCTACCAGATCATGCACAGACGCCATGCCCTTTTCATCCAGGAAATCGTTCAACCCCTCAATCAACCCTTCCACAATCTTAAACCCATAAATCATGGCTGCGGTACAAACCTGCACGTTGGTTGCTCCCAGAGCCAGAAAATCGACCGCGTCCCGCCAGGTCGTCACCCCGCCGATCCCGGAAATCGGAAATCCCCGGGTTTCTGCTGAACGGGCGATCTCGGCCACCATGTGCAGCGCGATGGGTTTGACGGCTTCGCCGCAGTACCCGCCATGGGTTCCCATGCCGTCCGTGGTCGGATAGATACTCAGCGAATCGTAGTCAATCCGCATGATGGAATTGATGGTATTGATCAGGGAGACCGCGTCAGCACCACCTGCCTTTGCCGCGTGAGCGGGATGGAGAATGTTGGTGACATTGGGTGTCAGTTTCACAATCACCGGCAGATCGGTGTGCTTCTTAGCCCATTCAGTCACCATGGTGACGTATTCCGGAACCTGCCCGACAGCTGATCCCATGCCCCTTTCGGACATGCCATGGGGGCAGCCGAAGTTGAGCTCAAAACCCTCCACCCCGGTGTCTTCAATCATCGGCATGTGCTTCGCCCAGGACGCCTCGTTCATCGGCAGCATCACCGACGCAATAATCGGTCGATCCGGCCAGTCCCGCTTGACCTGTCGTATCTCTTTCAGATTGTCCGCTAAAGTGCGATCTGAGATGAGCTCAATATTGTTAAAACCGATCACCTTCCTGTCGCTGCCATACAGCGCAGCATATCTCGGGCCGTTCACATTGACGACATGGGGATCTTCACCCAGCGTTTTCCATACAACACCTCCCCAGCCCGCTTCAAAAGCACGATTGACGTTGTACGCCTTGTCCGTCGGCGGACCGGATGCAAGCCAGAAAGGATTGGGAGATTGAATCCCTGCAAAATTGGTTTTCAGATTAGCCATTATGTATCCTCGTCCTGGTGATGTTCATCATCGTGATATAATATTAGGGGTTGATAAAGTCTGCAGGTACGCGTGAATCGATTGCGCCGCCAGTTTCCCGTCCTGGACTGCGCAGACGGTCAGGTCTTCTCCACCGGAAATACAATCGCCACCAGCCCATACATTGTCCAGTGACGTTTTCCGTTCGTCGTTGACCGCCAGTCGTCCGTTTTTAAGACTGAGACCGCTGGCAGCTTTTCCCAGCTGGTCGGTCAGCAACGTCTGCCCGATCGCCTTGAAAATCACATCCGCTTCCAATTGATAGGTTTTTCCGGTCTTCGTGATACGCCCGTCCTGGGCAACCCGGACCCTGTCAAACGCAATGCCGGTCACGTGACCATCCTTGCTCAGCACCCTTTTCGGGCTGGAGCAGAACCTCAACTTGACATCATTGATCTGGGCAAAATGCCGTTCATGCTCACTGGCTTTCATGTGTACTTCGTTTCGACGATAAGCGATGGTGACATCGGACGCCCCCAGTTTTTTGGATTGCACGGCAATATCGATGGCTGTCATGCCACCACCGATCACAACCACCCTTTCACCCACCGGCAGCTGCGACATCTTCTTCGCCTGGCGCAGATCATGGATATACCGGATCGCATCCATCACGCCGTCAACATCGTCACCTTCAATTTTACCGGTGTTCACCCCGGACAGTCCGATCGCAATAAAAACTGCATGGTACTCATTCCGCAGCTCACTGAGGGTGAAGTCCACCCCCAGTTCAACCCCTGGTTTGATGGTGATGCCACCGATATCCAGAATGTAGTCGACCTCTTTCTGTGCAATCCCATCCAGCGCTTTGTAAGCTGCGATACCATATTCATTCAACCCACCGGCTTTCTCATTCCTCTCAAAAACGGTCACCTGGTGACCGAATAAAGCCAGCCGATGGGCACAGGATAACCCGGCAGGTCCTGCACCAATAACAGCGATTCTTTTGTCCGTCGGGGCTTTTCGTTCGAACAGGGGGACCTTTTTCTCAATGACCGCTTCGGTTGCATACCGCTGCAGCAGGCCAATGACAACCGGCTTGTCTTCATGGGTGTTGCGCACACAGGCACCTTCACATAACACCTCGGTCGGGCAGACGCGCGCGCACATCCCGCCCATAATATTCTGTTCCAGAATCCTGCGCGCTGAACCTTTGAGATTGCCGGTCTGAATCCGTTTAATAAATTCGGGAATATCGATACCGGTCGGACAGGCATTGATACAGGGCGCATCATAGCAGAAATAGCACCGACTCGCCTCGATGTGTGCCTGGGAATCGGTCAGCGGTGGGTGCATGTCCGTGAAGTTCGCCCTGATCTGATCCTCCGACAGTTTTCCGGCTGGCTTCCGGGTTAACCCTTTTTGGGATGTTTTACTGGATTTTGACATACCTGAACCCTCAACTTTAGAATTTATATGAGAAAGACTCACCCCAGAGACACAGAGCACAAGGAGAGAAAAGTCTGATTGAGGAAAATGAGGGGACATTATCATTCGTGTTCCCCAGCCGATCAATACTATCAATTGGCATCACCAGTGCCAGTTCTCGTAGTATTCCCAGTTAATGATCTTGTTCAGGCTTTCCAGCTCATCGGTTTTCTCCTTCAAATCATGCCGGCTGACATCTCCCGAAGAAACCAACCCCAGGATCTGATCCTTTTTCTTTACCAGAAGATGCCTGATTCGCAGCCCCAGAAACTTGTCCTGCAGATGGTAGATCGTATCGCTATGCCTGGCAAAATGGAGTTTTGTGGTCATGTAATCTTTGATCAACGCTGAATCCAGGTTAAAATCAGGAAGCAGCACATTCCGCATCAGATCCCGTTCTGTCCAGATTCCCACGATTTTCCCCATGTCCTTAATTAAAATGGCACCGATGTTTTTTTCCGTCATCGTATTCAAGGCTTCCCTGATGGTTGAATCAGGAGAGACGGTAATCATTTCACCTTTATTCTTTTGGACAATTTCCTCAGCAGTTTTCATACCAACTCCTTCTTTTTTAAAAAAACAGATCAAAATGAGCATAAACAGAACACAAAGGGGCTAACTATAATGATAAGAGCCCGCCAATTTGATGTCAAGATTAGTTTCCATTTGAATAAAATCCCGGGAAGGTAAAATATTCCGTTGGTGTCTGCCACCATGCTTATCGAGCCTGTCTGCAGTCAGGTATCACCCGGTCCGGTTGTCACAGACAGAGGGATGCCCGGCCACTGAACCGTCCGCTATCCCACCACTGGAAACAATAATAGAATGCCCTGGGTTACCGGTGGTAAACCCGAAAAAACATATTTTCCTTTGGTGAGGGCACACCGGTTGTGATATATTAGAATGATCAACAGCTGATTGGGGTCAAAACCTGCGCGGTTGCTCAGGCTGGTGCCCGAATTTTTGGCGGACCGTTTCCAGGATGGTTCCAGAATTGAGATTGGAAATCCTTAATCAGACGGTGTTATTCCAAAGTCGGGCATGGTTGACCCGGTCATCAGGTAAAACATCAGCATTCTGGAGAAGCGCATGAAGCAGGCGACACAATTTTATATAAACGGCGAATGGGTCGACCCGATCGAATCCCGGCAGATTGATGTCGTCAATCCGGCAACCGAGCAGCCCGTTGCCCGGGCCCGGGTAGGGGCCAACCAGAAACAGGAACCGACTGTGAAAGGCGCCGTTCCTCCCTTGTACATGGCATAATCAACCGGTTTAACCAATATGAAGGAACATGACACACCGTTCCGTCTCTTCGAGGAATGGTATCAAGATGCGTTGGCGCTGCCTGGCGCCAATCCCGCGGCCATGGTTCTGGCCACGGTTGGTGAAAAGGGAACCCCGTCGACCCGCATTGTGCTGCTGAAGGAATGGGATGAAAACGGCTTTGTGTTTTTCACCAACTACGGGAGCCGAAAAGCCGGAGAAATAGATGCCAATCCACAGGCTTCACTGCTTTTTTTCTGGGATCAACTGGGTAAGCAGGTTCGGGTTGAAGGGAGCGCAAAACGCATTCCCGCGGAACAGTCCAGACACTATTTTCAAAGTCGCCCCCTGGAAAGCCAGTGGGGCGCCTGGGCTTCCAGACAGAGCCAGGGACTGCCTGACCGGTCTGTCCTGGAAGGGCGTTTTTCAGCATTTCAGAAAAAGTATCCCGCCCAGGTGCCGTTGCCCGATTTCTGGGGCGGCTACCGCCTGAATCCCCACCGGTTTGAATTCTGGGAGAGTGCAGCCCATCGGCTGCATCATCGCCGCGTTTTTGAAAGGCAGGCACAAGGGTGGTCGTCTCACCTGCTGTACCCCTGAAACAGTGACCCCGTTTTCTATTTTTAGGCAGAATAAAATGAATAACAGGAAACGTTTTCTGGTGGCTTTTATCTTGATATCACTGCTGACCATCAGCGGATTTTACTGGTTCCGTGCCGGTCGCAAAGACATGTCTCCCTCTGCGGATCGCAGCAACCAAGAGACTGTAAGACTGGCTGTGACCCCGGCACTGATCACGACACCGGTGCTGTTGGCCCGTCATTTAAATTACTTTTCCGAAGAGGGCTTGAATGTCATCGTGATGGAGGCGTTCAGCAGCGGAAAGGGAACTTTTGAGGCCATGCTTGCCGGAAATGCGGATATATCAACCCCGGCCACGACCCCTGTTGTGTTCAACAGCTTCAAACGGCAGGATTATTCGATTTTTGCCACCTATCTCACAACCTATGAGGGCGTCAAAATCATTGCCAGAACAGATCGAGGGATCAACTCCGCAGCAGATTTAAAAAACAGGAGAATTGGTATTGTACGGGGCACAATCTCAGAAATACTGCTGGATGCGTTTCTGACCTATAACAAAATCCTGCTCAGCGAAGTGGAACCATTTCCATTGCCGGGCGACGCACTGCCGGAAGCAATAAGCAGCGGCCAGGTGGATGCCATCGTCATATGGGAACCACACGCCAACAATGCGCTCTCGAAGTTGTCTGGAATCGGAATTCAGATTCCCTCATCCAAGATTTACCGCATCGCCATCAATATGGCTGTCATGAATGATTTTGCTGAAAAACATCCGACCATCCTGGAGAAACTGGTCCGGGCCTTAATCAGGGCAACCGATTTTATCAATCATCACGACCAGGAGGCCCAGAAACTGATGGCGAAGATCCTTGAAATGGATCCAAAGCAGGTTGCAGATGGCTGGGGGGATATCACCTTTGCCGTTTCTCTGGATCAACTGCTGCTGACAACCATGGAAAATGAAGCGAAATGGGCCATTGATCATCAATCCCTTGGCACCCCTAAAGCGCCCAATTATCTGGACTATATCAACTATCAGGCTTTGGAAAGAGTCAACCCGGAACTGGTCACCATCATCAGGGCAGGAAAATGAAAATTCGAACACGGCTCTATCTCAGTTCAGGCATTACCCTTTTTCTGATGTCCGCCCTGCTGATACTGATTTCCAGATCTTCCATCAGCTATGATGGTGAGATGAAGCGAACCAGCACAGCCAATAAACTTGTCCAGGATACCACCGAGCTGATTACGTTGACGGACGAATACCTGACCCTTTACAACGAGAGAAGTGAAAAACAGTGGGGCTTTAAACTTGACCTGATCATGAAAACCCTGGAAGGAAGCATGGACCGGAAGCAGTTGCATCCATTGGTTTCTCAGCTCAGACTGCTCAATGAGTACTTTCTGAGAATCAAAACTGAGCACAATCTGAAGCGGGGATTGCTGCAAAACAATGCTCCCAGAGCAGAAATCAAAAAAATCGAGCATTCACAAAAAATGCTGTCAGACCAGATTCATGTGAACACCCAGGAAATTCAACTGACAATGTTTAAACTGGCAAAGGAAGCAAACTGGCGAATGCAGGAAATCCAGAAAACCACCCATGCGACAACACTGGTTTTTGTGCTGATTCTCATGGTTGTGTCGGTTATCAATACGCTGGTTACCGTCAATCGCATTACGGAGCCCTTAAACACCCTGATTAAGGGCGTAGGCATCATCGAGAGCGAGAATTTTCAGTACCAGATCCCTGAAAAGAGGCCGCGGGCTTCGTTTTTTGGAACCGATGAAGTCAGTTCTTTGACGCAGGCATTTAATCACATGACTCAGCGCCTGAGGCACTCGTTTTCGAATCTGCAGGCGGAAGTCGCCGAAAAGGAAAAGGCCGAAACAGCACTGATAAAAAGCGAAGGTCTGTTGCGGGAAGTCATCAACAGCATGGAAAAGGCAATCGCCATTTATGAACCGGTCAGCGATGGTGATGATTTTAAGTTTGTGGAGATGAACGATTTCGGCGAGAAGCTCACCCATTACAAGATTGAAACGGTTATCGGCAAAACAGTAACCGAGTTGTTTCCCGGGGAATCAGCAATCGGACTTATTGAAAAATTGAGAGAGACATACTATACCGGAAAATCAACCCAGATCCCCCTGAAACAGTATCAGGATGACCGACTTTCCCTGTGGGTCGAGAATTATATTTTCAAGCTTCCGTCAGGCAGAGTCGTGGCGATGTTTGAAGATACCTTTGAAAAACGACAAGTGGAGGAGCAAATAAAAGCATCCCTCAAAGAAAAAGAAACCTTGCTCAGGGAGATTCATCATCGCGTCAAAAATAATATGCAGATCATTGCCAGCCTGCTGAGACTGCAGGTCAATCGACAAACGGATTCGGGCATCAAGACCATTCTGGAAGAAAATATCGGTCGGGTATATGCCATGTCAGCGATCCATGAAAGCCTCCACCAGTCGCACCGGCTGTCCGAAATCGATCTGAAATCCTACATCACAAAGCTGTCCCAACTGCTGCTGCAGACCATCTCTATTGACCCGAGCAAAGTGGCATTCAAGATTGAGTCTCCCGAATTTAAACTCAATATTGACAAGGCGAATCCCCTGGGACTGGTCATGAATGAACTCATCTCCAACTCACTGAAATATGCCTTTCCCGGTGGCGAAAAAGGTGAAATCCATATCAGATTCAGAGAATTAATGGATAACATGGTTGAATTAATTATCATGGATAATGGGATCGGTATGCCAACCGGATTTGACTGGGAGAGGGCTGAATCGTTGGGGCTGCGGCTTGTTCGAAACCTGGTCGAAAATCAGCTCGACGGAACAATCGCCATGACAAGTGAATCGGGAACCCGATTCACCATCCATTTCAACGTTGCATCATAAACATAAACAGGGCCTGAATACTCATTATATGTGATACCATGAGCATCGCCATGGATATCAAAAGAGTCTCCAGAACATGGGATACACGGTTTCTTCCAGTCCAGCCCGCTTCATCCCGACCATCCATCTACATACAGTTCTTCCAGCAGGATTGCGGGTAACAACCCGGACACACTTCAGGCTGGATGATTGCCTAATCCCTTCACAAGTAGTGTCTAATTTTTTTAGACAATGTCAAATTTAATTTGACATTGAGCCGTTTGCCAATAATGATCCCATCAACCCCTCGACAACGAAGGCGCTCGCTTCCTTCTCCCACGAAGCGGGAGGGTGATTTCCCCATCATGCTGCAAACGATTCCATGACGGACATCGACCAGGGATCATATTTTTCCATAGGCTTCGCTGTTGTGAAGATCGATTATCAGGATCAAATGCTGGTTTTTCATGCTTCTGAGTCTAGCTTTATTAGACATATTCCTGTCTCTCAAATAAATATATCCTCTTGAAATATATTAATAACTAATTTTTGGCGTCAGATATGCAGAGAGTTGGATGACGAATCCAAGATTGCCAGCATACGTGTTTCGGGGGGAAAAATGAGAATCAGTGAAAAAGTATCGATTGCCGGCCAATTCCAGCCGTGAGTTGCTCATAAAGCGTCAAATTGAGCCCATGATTTCCATACCCATTCTATTACCCCTGTATTCATGTCACTATCTCATTTTTCTGCAACCGTTTTAAATATATGTACAAAGAAAGGACCTGGAATGAAAAAACTAAAATCGATTCAGCTGAAAATCACTTCAATGACCGGACTGCTGCTGACAATCGCAGTTGTTGCCCTGGTTTCTTATTCAGCCAAATCCCTGCGGGATGCCAGCGTCTCATTGGCAAAATCAGAAGCCATTGGTCGGGCAAAACAGGAAGCAACAAAAATTCAGGCAAAAATTGAAGTTGCCCTTGATGCGGCAAGAACGATGGCTCAGACGTTGACCGTGGTGACGGATGATAGCAACAAAGCCGCTCTTTCCAGAGATATGGTAAATAAAATGTTGATTGCTGTTCTAAAGAACAACCCTGATTTCTTAGGCACCTATACTGCCTGGGAGCCTGATGCATTTGATCAGAAAGATAAGGAATTTGCAAAGACAGCCGGTCATGATGATTCCGGCAGATTCATCCCCTACTGGACAATGGGGACAGGGGGCCCGATACTGGAGGCTTTAGCAGGCTATGAAGACACAACAAAGGATGAACTCGGCGGCAGAACGGGTGATTACTACCTGATTCCCAGGGAATCCAAAAACGAGGCGATTATCGACCCGTATGTCTACCCGGTCCAGGGAAAAGATACGCTTCTGACCTCTCTGGTTGTTCCGATCGTGGTTCAAAATCGGTTTTATGGTATCGCTGGCGTCGATATCGCCCTGGATTTTCTGCAAAAGGCCGCTGACAGTCTGGACCTCTATGATAAATCCGCAAAAATGATGCTGATCAGCCATAAGGGGATCATTTCCGGATTGACAGGAGAGCAGGGGTTCGTCGGGAAGCACTTGAAAGCCTATGAACCCCATCCGGAAGATCAGTCAACCATTATCGATGGTATAAAAAACAGGAAGGAACTGATATTTTTTGATAAAAGCGATGACAAACTGAAGGTGCAGGTTCCCATTCAATTTGGCTCCACGACGACCAATTGGGCTGTTATCATCGCAGTGCCCAATGAGAAGGTATATGAGGCAGCGAATGGAATTATGCTCAGACAGATCATCATTGGAATTGTTCTGATCCTTGTTGCCATCATTATCCTGTGGTGGATCAGTCGAACGATATCCCACCCCCTGAGTAAAACCGCTGCCATTTTAAGACAGATTTCAGAGCAGGGAGATTTTTCAAAAAGGGTCAATGTCGACCAGGCCGATGAAACCGGACAAATTGCCGGGGCGATCAATGAATTGATGGAAGCCGTCCAATCCGCTCTCAATGACCTGAATAAGGTATTTGGTGCAGTTGCTGATGGGGATTTGACAAAACGCATCACCAGCGAACAGAAAGGAGATCTGGCTCGGTTAAAGACGGCCTCAAACCAGTCAATCGAAAGGTTGGCCAGTGTATTGGACCAGGTCAACGCAACAAGCAAGGAGGTTCACAATGGCGCAGAGGAACTGGCCGGCTCTGCACAAGCGCTTGCCAGCGGAAATTCCGAGCAGGCCGCATCCCTGGAAGAGGTATCCTCCTCAATGACGGAAGTCGCCGGACAGGCAAAAACCAATAATGAAAATGCCACACAAGCCCAACAGTTATCGAACGCAACCGTCAGCGTGGTTGAAAGGGGCAATGCACAAATGGGAGAAATGCTGAAATCGATGGATGAAATCAATACCACCAGTACGGATATCTCAAAAATTATCAAAACTATTGATGAAATAGCATTCCAGACCAATCTGTTGGCATTGAATGCGGCTGTTGAAGCGGCACGGGCAGGTAAGTACGGCAAAGGTTTTGCTGTCGTTGCTGAAGAAGTGCGTAATCTGGCTGCCAGAAGTGCTGAAGCCGCCAAAAATACAACTGATTTGATCGAAAACTCAGTCAGAGAGGTTGAAAGAGGTGTGGAAAATGCCCATAAAACAGATGACGTTTTGAAAGAGATTAATGATAGTGTTATAAAGATCAACGATATCATGGGAGAGATTTCATCCGGGTCAAGTGAGCAGCAAAAGGGAATTGAAGAGATCAACAAGGGGTTGGGACAGGTGAACAGTGTGGTGCAGCAGAACTCCTCAATTTCTGAAGAAACGGCATCCGCCTCGGAAGAATTGAGCGCACAGGCAACCGACCTACAGCATCTGATAGGTCAATTCAAAATCAGTCAAACAAAACAAAATCGGGCTTCAACACCCGTTCAACCGTCGATAATCAGAAAGACAGGACCAACAGAAAAAAGAACAACACCCGCAAAGTTGATCACCCTGGACGATGACAACTTCGGTAAATATTAGGAGGAACATATGTCACAGCTGGAGCTGGAAGATATCAATGAAGAACTGGATGAAGACTCCCTGAAAGACAGATTTCTCACGTTTCATCTGGGAAAGGCGTCTTTTGGCCTTGCCATCCGGCATGTAACAGAAATCATCGTCCTGCAGGAGATCACCAAGGTGCCGGACCTGCCGGACTTTATGATCGGCGTGGTGAATCTCAGAGGAAACGTCATCTCGGTGATGGACATGAGAAAACGGTTTCATCTGGAACCGCGCCCCTATGACGATCGAACCTGTATTGTGGTTGTCAATATCGACGGTCTGGCCATCGGCCTGCTGGTTGATACGGTCAATGAAGTACTGAATATCCCGGAGACGCAGGTGGATCCGCCACCAAAGACCCATTCCGGCATCAAAAACAACTATATCATGGGACTGGGAAAGGTTGGCAAACAGGTCAAAATCCTGCTGGACATAGCAAAAATCCTCCAGGATGAGGATCTGGAGCAGGTTCAGCAGGTTCACGAATTGGCTGGGCCAGAAATTCGGTGACTAATTTGGGTGACAGTATGGCTGTGTTTGAATACTGTTATTGTCACCCGATTTGAACCCCGATTGCAGAAACAGGTATGCTGTCACCCGATTTAGACCGGTTCCTCAATTCAATCAAGGGAGGTTTAGCGGAGAGCGAAAAACGGAATTTGGAGCGGGTTGGACCAAAAACAACGGGGATGTGCGTACACATTATTCCGTAATATCAAATCAGAAATCCAGCAGATGGCCTCACACACATTACCAGTAGAAAATATTGGACTGGAGAATCTTGACGACAGCATGATCATTTTGCGTTATATCGGCTTCAGCCGCAAATTCAACGCCATGGATGATACGACCTGTCAATGGTTGAAACTTAATTTTCGATCAGTAAGAGCCAGGATCAAACGGGGTAACGACGTCCTGGACATATCCATTGAACATGTTCAAGTCGGTGACGAATTGATTGAACTGCATACATTTCCACCGTCCCTGAAAAAACTGACCCTTGTGAACCAGCGCCTGATTCAGGAGCTGAAAAAACGGGGGTTTCTGAAGTTTCGTGTTCAACGGATCAAAAAACAGCTCACGCTGAGCCAGGCCAAACACCGGGAAAACGTGCTCAAATCCTCTGAATTGATTCAGAAGGCAAAAGAAAGCGTGGTGGTTTCCAAAGGTGCTACGAAAGCCATTGAAAATCTTATCGATGACTCCCGGCACGGCAAGTTGGATCTCGGGGATATGTCGGACTATGTCGACAAGATCATCAATAATGGAGCCACGGAAGCCCTGGGCATTATTTCCAGCCTCAAGAAAAGCGACCAGACCTATGCGCATTGTATCGATGTGGGAGCCATATTCCAAAGTACCTATGTCAAAATGATGGAACGTGAGGGAACTGTGCTCACACCGAAACAGAGCCATCGGATGCTTCTGGGCGCCTTTATGCATGATATTGGCAAAGCGAAAGTCCCCAAGGATATTCTTGACAGTACGGCCCGGTTTGAAAGGGACAGTCCTGAAATGAAGCTGATGCAGTCCCACCCCGTCTTCGGAGCCGAGATCCTGACCAAATTGGGATCTTCGGATACCATCATCAATATGGCCCACTATCACCATGTGAAGATGGACACGGAAATCAAATCAAGCTATCCCCAGGCCAGTTATCAAGAGGTCTACATGGAAACCCGTCTGATCGCAATCGTGGATGTATACCAGGCACTTGTCGGCAGACGCAGTTACAAGAAATCATGGGCACCACCGGCAGCCATCCAGTTTCTCGGGAATCTTTCCGGGATTGAATTTGACACGGATGCCTGGGATTCCTTTTTTCAGATCATGGGTCAATTCCCGGTCGGGTCTCTGGTGGAACTGAGCGACGGTTCCCTGGCATTTGTCGTTCAGCCGGCCGAAAAGGATCTCAACCGGCCAAGGGTTGCGCTCATTCGGAACGTAAAAGGGGAGGATCTGACACACAACACCTTGATCGACCTTCAGGAAGAGCCGGAAATCAAGATCGTCAGGGATCTGGACAATTATGAGGTTCTTGGCGATGCTTCACTGGAAATTTTCACCAGTTTAAGGATCACCTGATATATCTCCGGGCGGCTCGAAATCAGGATCGAATCGTAACAGACCCGGGAAAGACCGGCCATCATTTCTGCACACGTCTGCTCGCCAAAATAAACCTGCCGTCTTCTCACTTCCTTACCTCAAGCAAGCACTTCTGAAAGGAAATTGTGGCTGTTTTCGATCCGACACCCATCTCGGAACCCGATTACGACTCCGATTCCGTCAAAAAGACATATCCCAATTCAGCTTGCACTATTACCGGCATCAATCCAAATACAGTTTGTCTCAGCAGGATGATGGGTGACGATCAGGGAACAGTACCGTTTGGAGCTTTGGCCTTCTGCAATTTATACAACGTGTGTCCAATAAACATAGACACAGCCTAACTAAATTTGACAATCCCCCTTTTGATCACTCACATTTTGTCCGAATCACACTGAAGACTTTTTGTATCTATTCAGTTCAATTTTCGCTCAGCCCCGAAGGTATTGTGTTTCAAGAACCTTGGAAGCCATGGATGGCTTCCAGGAGCTCCAGGAGGATTCATGCGTTTCTTGAAACACAGTACCTTTGGGGCGTATACAGGTGAATAG
>Ga0180009_10003036_pt1 | contig 19393 bp, 19 predicted proteins | sample OS_PC_MetaG_FD_123537 | JGI IMG/M metagenome (GOLD analysis project Ga0180009, IMG submission 123537) | Groundwater microbial communities from the Aspo Hard Rock Laboratory (HRL) deep subsurface site, Sweden - OS_PC_MetaG | ecosystem: Environmental > Aquatic > Deep subsurface > Groundwater...
GAAGAACCAACATTTCTGACCCCGATCCTTTTCCCAAACCATATCGCATCGCCATTATAAAAAGCACAGGGTATAAAATATATTCACCTTTAAAGAATCGCCGAACTATCGGACAATGAGCCGAATTCAGATTGAAACGCAGCGTGTTTTCGTACTTGACACAGACAAGGCAAATTTGATACATGTCCACACAGTAGACAAAGCATCCATTTGGTAGAATAAAATGAATACCGCAAAAGAAATGACGCGTCATGTCGAGGTCGTCCTCAAGGCGCTGGATATTCTTGATTGCTTTGAATCTCAGCCGGCCCTTACGCTCAAGGAGATCGTCGATAGGACGCATATGACCCGCAGCCGGACAATGCGTTTGATGGGTACGCTGGAATCCAGAGGATATCTGATATATAACAGCGAACATCGGAATTTTCATCTGGGGCCGCGGCTTTTGACGTTGGGCAAGATCTTCGAGACGCATAATACGCTCATTTCGCTTGCGCGACCTATCCTGCGCGACTTGGTGAGGGAAACCGGAGAGCTGGCCTCGCTTTACGTGATCGACGGCACGGAGAGGGTTGCCCTGGCCCGTGAAAAAGGAACCCACGAGATCAGCTATACAATAACCGAAGGCCAGCGGATGGAACTCTATGCCGGTGCAGCCGGAAAATTGCTGCTGGCCCATGCCCCCCCGGAGATTACGGAGAAAGTGCTCTCGGCAAAGTCTTTGAAAAAACTCACACCCAATACCATTTCCAGCACGTCGCAGCTCTCACGGCAACTGAAGGAGATCCGCGGCAAGGGATATGCGGTCAGTGAAGGCGAACGGGCCTTGGATGTCTGGTCGGTTGCCGCACCGGTTTTCGATCACCGGGGACAGATCTGCTGCGCCATCGGAATTACGGGACCGATTTACCGCATTCCCGAGGCGGCCCAGTCGGGCTTCATCAATATTGTCCTGCTCAAAGCCCGGGAATTGAACCGGCATTTAGGCGGACGGGAATCTCATAATGAAAAGGAGGATGAATCATGAAGGGTAAAAAGATCAAAAGATGGCTTTCCGTATGTTTTGTTTTGGGGCTGATCGTTTCTCCCGCTCTGGTCTCCGCTAAAACGACTCTGACCATGGCCGCCATGGGTAAAACCACGGATACCTATATGGTCGCCATGGGATGGTCCAACGCGCTGAACAAGATCAAGTCGGACATCACCATTACGCCGCTTGAGGGCGGCGGCGTGGTCATGCTCGCCCGGGGCATGGCCCAGCAAAAGTGGGATATCAGCTTCATCAGCACTCCCCATTATCTGAATGCCCTGGACGGCAAGAGCCAGTTCGAAAAAGATCCGCCGGAACTTCGCGAGAAGTACAAGGATTTCAGGGCGCTTTTCGGCGTCACGTCGGGCATGGGTATGTACGTAGTGCGGGCAGACAGCGGGATCAAGGAGATCATCGACCTCAAGGGGAAGAAAGTGGCCATCGGCCGGCCGGGCGGTGGTGGTGCCAAGTTGACGCCCCTGTTCTTCAAGGCTCACGGATTGGAGCCGGAAGACTACAAGCCGGAATTCCTCCAACCGGGTCCGGCCCTCGATGAAATGCGGAACAATCGTCTTGATTGTGCGGCCGTATGGGGCGGAATTCCCCAAGCGGCACTGTTCAATTTCTCCCGTCAGTTTCCGATTCACTTCCTCTCCTTCACAACGGAGGGGTTCGAGAAATTTCGCACCATGGTCCCCCGGGGCGAAAACTTTGCACTGCGGACCTATCGATCGGAAGATTTGAAAGCAGGATACGGCAACGGGGTGGTCCAGGAAGGTCAGGTGCATTTCTGGACCTTCCCCATGCAGGTCGTGGTCCGCCAGGAGATGCCGGAGTCCGTGGCTTACGCGATCGTAAAGGCCTTCTGGGAAAACCTGGACGACATCAAAGCCACCGGCGTGGCATTGGCCAATCTGAATAAAGACGACGGCCTCGAATCCCTTTCGGCCCAGTTCCACCCCGGGGCCCTTAAATACTATAAGGAGAAAGGGTGGGTAAAATAATCCGATGCCTCGGGCAGTCTCCTTGCCGATGGAGGAGAAAAGCGTGAATACTCAATCCATACCGATGGAGCACCCGTTCGACCGGGCTCTGAGGTATGTGGGCCTGCTCATGTGTGCCGCTGTTACGGTGTTCACGATTTATACCATTTCAAGGGGTCAGTTCAGCGCCCAGATGCAACGCGGGGTTTTTCTGCTGGGAGCGGGGCTGGCCCTGTTCTGCCTGAAGCCCTTCAGCCGGAGCTGGGAGGCCTCCGGAAAACCGGCACTGCTGTGGATCAACCGGATGGTCAATCTAATCTTTATCGGACTGTTGACCTTCTCCGTGGTCTATCTGTTTCTGTTCTATTTTGAAATCGCCCAATCCCGGCAGAGCCTGCCGAACACCTGGGATCTGATCTGCTACGGAACCGGTATGCTGGCTGTACTGGAGGGCGTTCGCCGGAGCGACGGCTGGCCCCTGCTGTCGGTAATTCTGCTGGTTCTCGCCTATCTGTTTATCGGCCACCGCATCCCCGGATTTCTGAATCACCATCCCATCGGGTTCTCTGAAATTTTGGAACTGGCTTTCGGAATGAACGGGGTTTTCGGCATTGCATTGGCCGTGATGGCCAACATCATTTACATTTTTATCATATTCGGCGCCATCCTTAGGCTGACCGGCGCGGGCGAACTCTTTATCGATCTCTCCTATATGCTCACCGGCCGGTATCCCGGGGGACCGGCTCAATGTGCGGTGGTAGCCTCCGCCTTCTTCGGTTCCATCAACGGGTCCGGACCGGCCAATGTCGTCGCTACGGGTTCATTTACCATCCCGTTGATGAAGCGCTCCGGCTATGTGCCTGAATTTGCCGGTGCCGTGGAAGCCTCAGCAAGCACGGTGGGGCAGATCATGCCGCCCATTATGGGGGTGGGGGCGTTTATCATGTCTGAAATAACCGGAATCCCGTACAGCAGCATCATGATCGCGGCCTTGATCCCCGCCCTGCTCTACAGCCTCTCCATAATGGTCAATGTCCGTCTTCGGGCTCAGCTGCGAAGGCTGTCCCTGGTGGATCGGAGAGAAATTCCCACGTTTTCAATCCGCCTGATCCCCCGGATCGCCGTTATGCTGCTGTCCATCGGCGCTATTGTTTTTATGATCCTGACCGGACGGACCCCTGCTTTTGCCGGGTTGGCCGGGGTCGCCGCGCTTTACGCGGCTTCCTTTTTCATCCGGGAGATGCGGCCGGATTGGCGTAAAACCCTGGCCATGCTGGTCGAAGGGGGCAAAGACGGTCTGGCGGTGACTGTCTCCTGCGCGGGGATCGGAATCATCATCGGAAGTATTTCAGCCACCGGCCTGGGCGTCAAGTTCAGTCAGGCCATCATCGGTTTGGGCCAGGGAAATCTCTTTCTCGCCCTGATCATGGCCGCCGCCTGCTGTCTGATGATCGGGATGGGACTTCCCACTGCCGCATCGTATCTGATGGTTGTATACATTGCCGCTCCGGCCGTCACCCAGCTCGGTCTCCCCCTGCTCACGGCCCATCTTTTTATCTTCTACTACGCTTGTATGTCCGCCATCACACCGCCCGTTGCTGTCTGCGCGTACGCCGGGGCCGGCATCTCCGGCGGGGATGCCTTCAAGACAGGACTCTGGGCCGTTCGGCTGGGCATCGTCGGATTCGTTCTGCCGTTCCTGTGGGTATACAATCCGGAGCTTCTGCTTTCCGGCGGCGGGGTTCTCAAGACCCTGTGGGTCGTTCTAAACTGCACCATGGCGGTGGTTGCCTTTGCAGCGGCCAACATCGGATTTCTCAGGAGACCGCTGGCGCTATGGGAACGGGGCCTACTGCTGGCCGTGGCGGTCGGTATGGCCGGCCATCCCATGTTGATCCGCCTGTTATCTTTTATCATTGGTATCAGCATATTCATGCTCGTCTTAAATCCCAAGGGGGTTTCGAAAAACGTACCTGTGGAAGGAGGAGATTGAGAATGTCTTCATCAGAAAAAGTCGAGAAGATCAAGCAAAGCTTTCCCATCATCCTAAAAATCGTCGATCCTGACTTGCGGGAAACCGTCATCCAGTGCTGGGTTAACATGTGGGAAGAATCCAAGTGGGAAGATCTCAATGATTGCCCGTTCACGCCGCCGTTTCCGGACATTTCACTGGTTCAGCACATCAACTGCGTGGGGGAGTTGATCCTTGCAGCGGCGGATATCATGGAAAAGCACAATTCCGAATTGAAGCTGGACCGGGACTATCTCATCACCGGTGTACTGCTCCATGATCTGAGCAAGATGGTCGAAATTGAGAAAGGGCCCGACGGCGTCACGTGGGGCGAACTGTTGAAACTGATGCCCCATTCCACCTACGGCGCTTTTCGCGCCCTGGCCCAGGGGCTGCCGCCCCGGGTGGCCAATATTATCATGGCCCACACCCGCATGACGGGAACGCTGCCGGCATCTCCCGAAGCCACACTGCTTCACTACCTTGATTATGGACTTGCCGATGTTCTGCGCGCCAACCGCGGCATCAATTTGATTCTTGACGGCGGGCCGAAGTTGGGGAAATAAATTGGAGGAATCGGATGAAAGGAAGCACGTTATTAAGAAAGCACCTGGCCGAAAACAGGCTTTTGGTGAAACCGTCGGCTTTTGATGCCTTGTCCGCAAAGATTATCGAAGATGCCGGTTTCAAAGTGATGGGAATCACCGGCTATGGAGCATCCATCGCCATGCTGGGAAAGGCGGATGCCGGATTTATCACACTGACCGAGATAATCACCCTGACGCGATATGTCACGAGTGCCACCCGGGTTCCGGTCATATGCGATGCCGATACCGGATTCGGAAATGCCATCAACGTGCTTCGAACCACTGAAGAGTTCATCAAAGCCGGTGCAGCCGGTTTCCATATGGAAGACCAAGTGGCTCCCAAACGGTGCGGTCATGTGGCCGGTAAAGAATTGATCCCCTTGGAGGAGGCCGTCGGAAAAATCCGCGCGGCCGATCGGGTGCGGCGGGAACTGGATCCCGATTTTCTGGTCATCGCCCGAACGGACGCACGGGGCGCTGTCGGCGGGAGCCTCGAAGAGACGATTCAACGGGGAAAAGCATATATGGACGCCGGCGCAGATATGATCTTCCCGGACGGCATAACCGATCCGGAAGAACTTAAGCGATGCGTGAATGAAATCGGGGCTCCCATTCATCACAACATGGCCACGCTGGATGCCTCGACCTATGTATCCCTATCCTGGTTTGAAGAAATCGGCGTTTCCATCGTTTCGAATCCCGCAGGACTGCTTCGCGCCGCCATAAAGGCGATGTGGGATTATGCCCATGGATTCGCAGAAGGAGGAACCGAGTTTATGAAAGAAGCGGATGCAGGATATACCGATCATCCCACCGGAAACCTCCACGCGTTCGTCGGCTTTCCGGAAATTCGACGGCTCGAAATGGAGTTCCTGCCAAAAACGGAAGTTGAGCGCAGATATACACAGTCCAACGGTTTTCAACCGTGATGCTTAATTCGTGCCTGAAATTATTACTCAAGTTTCGCACCCCTCAGATGTCGATCTGTCGTATCAGATGGGGGCAAATGGGTTCGGTTCCAATAACAGGGTGCGAAACATGAGTTATTACGAAAAGGAGGTTTGAAGCATGTCACAGAAAGCGCTTTTTATGGTTTGGGCCAAGGCGAGACCGGAAGATGAGGAGGCTTTCAACAAATGGTACAACGAGGAGCACATGCCGCGAGCGATTGAACGGCTGCCGGGAATATTGAGCGGGCGACGTTACAAGATTCTTGAAGGCGAAGACGAATACCAGTTTATGGCGCACTATGAGTTTGAGAGTTATGAGGCGCTCCAGGCTGCGCTGGCCTCCGAGGCGTTTCAGGGATTGGTGGGAGAGTATAACGAGGCTTTCGGCAAAGGCGGCCGGAAGCTGATCAGAGCGGTTCAGCTGAAAGCCCTGACGGTGGGATAAGCGGTAAGATACGGAATCATGGTCATCTCCGATATGAAGTCAAATTCGACAGATCGAGCGGCTACAGGGACGCACATGTTCCGGTGGAGCACGCCCACATGCTGGCCCGGACAATGCAGATTCACGGCAACCGTGAAGTGACCGTAAGGATACTAAAAGATTACAATCATCCCTTCCTGAAGGACGCGGATGGCAGGCGAAGCCGGTATAAAGAGTTGCTCAAGCACACTAACCAGCTACCAGAAGAAGTATTAACCATAATTGCCGATTGGGTCTCGACACACCAGGCCGAAACCGATGTAAATCTGTTAAACGATTAGCATGCTTGATCGATCGGTCTTGGGAGAAAATGAAATGAAAAATTTGAGGAAGCCGGTCTATATCGGTATGACAATGGTCCTGATGATACTGGTTGCAGGGTGCGTGAAGGAGTCACGGAAGACCGGCAAAAAGATGCGTTCATCTTCGCCATGTGAACGCTGTGTAGAGTTGGATGGCTTTGTCCCATCCGGTCAGATTCATGACGACATTCGTAAGATGGTGGGCAAGTATCAAGGCGGGGGAGGTGCTGAGAATGTCGCGATTCAAAAAGCCAGAGGGGTCATCGGGACCGATCTGGTGCCTGATTTCGTTGGCGGTGGAGATTGCCCGGAAATCGATAGTGAAAAGTGGGCGATCGATTATACTTATAAACGCGAACGTGAAGCCTTGCACAAAGGTATCGACATCCCTCAGCCGAGAGGAACACCGATAAGAGCGGTTTCAGATGGCGTGATAATTGGAAAATCCGAGAATAAACATGACAGGAAGGGTATCGAAGTCATGCTCCGTCACACCCCGGATCAGACGGGTCTGCCATTCTGGACGTACTCCCAATACACCCACCTCCGGGAGATGTCACCATTGCCTGTCGGTGGGCCGGTCAAGATGGGAGATGAGGTCGGAAAAACGGCGAATACCGGCAAAATGGGTAAACGGGTACGCCGGGATGCGTTGCATTTCGCTATTCTCTACAGCGAGTCCCCGGAATGGTCTAACGACGGCGTGGTCGTAACGCCAAAGGATGGGTATTTCATGGACCCGAATGCGTTTTATCGTCTTGAACCGCCGTATGACTCACAATCACTGGTGAAGTTGCCTATGGATCAAAAACAGGTGCCTGTGCCTTACATGAAGGCTGATGGCACGCTGGTGCCGGCCGACACAATGCGCATTTGGCCTTATGCCTGTAAATAGCATTAGCATCGTATCGAATGCGCTAAAACATGGGATCATGCATATTTGCCACTTCTGCATGCTATACGTAACAAATTCTGTAATATGCAGTCGGCAGGTACTCGGTTTCATTTCTGCTTTGGATTAGATTGATTGGATATCCATTAAATACATGGAATAATTTCAATTAATTCGAAAACTTAGATATTCTCAATGTATCTGGTATTCAATCCAGACTAAGCAACCTAACAAAAGACAAATTTTTCCCAGGATTGTTCATTTCCCTGACTGGATCACCTCCATAAAAAAACATTATTTATTGAAGGATAGTGAGATGTCTAATGGAAGGTCTTCAAAGCTTTGGATAGTCAATGTAATATCCTTTTTCCTCTTTATTATTTTATGTAGTACTGGCTTGCTAAATTGGCTTGTGTTGCCCAGAGGATATGAAGCTCGGGGCAGTTTTTTGGTTTCTTTAAGACATTTATTTATTGCTTTTCATGAATGGGCTGCCCTGATATTCATGATTGTGGTCGCAGTACATATTGTTTTGCATTGGCCCTATATAAAATCCAATTTGAAGAAATATGGTATCATGAAATAACAAACATCGTAAAAGAGTTTAGGGTATTTGGTCGGAGAATCATGCTGAAAAACATGATAATTACAATAATTGTTATTTTTATAGCCGTTGAGCTTATCGAACATATAGTTTTTCCGATAGTTTGGTCCGTTTTCAAAGGCAGGAAAAGATCTAATTATAACGTGATGGGCATGATTGGAAAAGTTGTTGAAATTCGGCGATGGAATAAAACTGAAGGTCAAGTTTTGATTAACGGGGAACTATGGAGCGCTGTATGCGAGGGTCCCCTACAAGTTGGTGGTAAAGCGGTGGTTCAGGGTATTGAAGGACTTACATTGAAGTTGAAACCTTACGAAAATTCATAGAGGAGATTATTTAGAATAAGTATCAGAACTGGATCGTTTTTTTTGGTCCTTATTCTTTTAATAAACGGTGTTTCATTAAGGCTCTGTCGGATGATGACGATCACGAAGAAAAGAAGTGGTATAAAACTATTTTTGATAGAGATGACGGTGAGGTCCACCGTTAATCAAGATATCTCCAACATATTTGGTAACATGACCACGCTCTAATGCCGGTGATATCTGTTACATATATTGAATTTTTGGCGGGAATGAGGTGCAACGATTACATGCAGTATGTGTTACGTATAGTGTTCAGAATGTGTGAATTTTGCGAACAAAAAATCAGGGAAAACCTCCCATGATTTTTCAATGATCGACGAAGTTGAGATAAAACTGTCCTCTCTTTTCTTCGTTAGCCTTATGCTCCCACCATATTTTTCATATCCGTGGAATCGCAATTGACATGGTGTTATCTACTCCAGAGAAACATACTAACGGTTGACGACAAGCCTATCAAATGATTCTAAATCGAATATTCAAAGCCCCTGAACAGAGCTTCTTTCTAATGGGTCCACGTGGATCGGGAAAATACTATAGTGGTGACGGCAGGAGCCAAGGTCATCCCCGCTACGAATTCGATTCTTTTTCACCAGGCGAACCCGATGTGAAGGGAGAGGCAGGGGGTGCCGGCGATTCCCCTGCCCCTTTTTCACCGCCAAGTCATCCATACATTACTTGGACTTCTTGGGCTTCTTTTTGGTGCTTGCTGATTTCGGACGATCCGGCTTCTTTCCAATACATCCGCAGCCGAAATTGCCTTTCTTTTCCGCCATTTTTCATCACCTCCTTTCTGAGGTTTGAAGTATAATTACACGGTTTTGGATTCCAATTCTTTGATTCGATCCCGAACCGTTTTAAGCTCGGTTTCAATTTCCTTTTCATATTTTTTAAGAGACTCCAGGTTCGAACCGCTCAGTTCTTTTTCCCTGAATCCGTCGGTACCCTGACAACCGCAGGTGCATATCTCGGTCAGCGCATCCAGACATTGATTCAACGTTTCTTCATCTATTGAATAGGGTATCCAATACCCGTTCCGCTCGCTCCGAACGAAACCGGCCTGTCTCAATATTTTTAAATGCTGGGATACGGCAGCCGGCGTGACGCCAAGCAGCTCTGAAATCTTTTTGGCGCCAAGCGGGCCCTCTGATTTTAAGAGATCGATTATTTTGACCCTTGTCTCGACGGCCAAGGCTTTGAACATTTCAGCAGGATCTAATGTCACGGATTGTCTCTTTCAATTTGATTAAGTATGTAAGTTATTGCTTAAATGATTCAATACAAAAGATTTGTCAAGCATTTTTTTAAAATAGCAGGGTTTGAAGCTAAAAAACGGTCGACCCGACATTGAACCGGCATTGTCTCTTCCATGGGGAGTTTCGTTTGCAATAGAAACGGATCTTCTGATAATCTTAGAAATAATCGCAGCAGGCATCGTGACACACGTCTGAATGTTTCGAATTCTTATCGATCGTTGAGATGTTTGCTCCGATGAAGATTGATTCTCCTCCAAAGCGTCGACTTTTCGGCAAAGGACAAAGCAATGAAGATTGACAAGGTTGAAGTGTTTTTCGTACCCGTCGCTCCCGACAAAAATGTATCCGATTCGACATGGAGACTGGAGACCATGGGGTATGCCGTTGTTCGGTTGTCCACGGATGATGGAATTTCCGGCATCGGATACACATATGATGTGGCCGGAGAGGCAATCCGTGAAGTGATAACCAGGAATTTGGCAAGCGTCGTATTGGGCAGGGACCCGTTTGCTACAGAGGTGATCTGGACGGATGCCATGAATCTTCTGAGGGGTGCCGGTCGAAAAGGATTGGTGTTAATTGCGTTGAGTATTGTTGATATTGCCCTGTGGGATATCAAGGCAAAGGCGGCGGGGATGCCGCTGTACCAATTACTGGGCGGCAGCGAAAGGACCATCCCGATCTATGGCAGCGGCGGGTGGACATCCTATACGGAAAAGGAGCTGATTGAAGAAATCGAGCAGATTAAGGATCAGGGATATACCAAAATTAAAATGAAAGTCGGCGTCGATTTAGGAAAATCGCCGGAGGAAGATGTGCGAAGGGTTCGGTCGGTTCGCAAACATATTGGAGAGAAAATCGATCTCATGATCGATGCCAATAACGCCTGGGACGCTTCAACTGCCATTAAAGTTGCAAAAAAGCTTTCGGATTGCAATCTATTCTTCTTTGAAGAACCTGTTATGGCAGACGATATATTAGGGCTGGCGAATGTAAAATCCAAGATAACCATACCGGTTGCCACCGGCGAGCAGGAATATACAAAATACGGCGCCCGGGATTTAATCATCAATAATGCCGTCGATATTCTCCAAATGGACGCCACCAAGTGCGGCGGAATTACGGAATGGTTGAAGATCGCTGCGCTGGCACAGGCATGGAACATACCCTTTGCGCCTCATGCCATGCATTATTTACATATGCATTTGGTGAGTGCAGCCCCCAATGGGTTGATATTGGAGAATCTGTTTATGCATGAGAAAGTGAATGAACTGCTTATGGTCGATCCGCCGAAACCGAAAAACGGCTTCTTGGAAATACCTGATAAACCGGGCATCGGCATCGATTTTAACGAGGAAAATCTTCATAAATATAATATCAGCTGATACGAATAAAATTAATGAAGCTCCCCGCAGTCCAGCCGCATAAAGGCGGGACGGGGTATCAAAGCGGAACCTGCCTTCGCTTTGGTAAGTTACGGCAAGGCGTGTTGCGCCGGAGTCCTCGCAAGCTCGGTTGGGTTCCAACCGGAAAATTCAGACATCGCGAAAATGTGTAAAACTGCTTTAAGATCAGCCAACAGATGCAGGCACCGATGGTTTTGATTGAAAATTCCGGTCGAGCCGGATAATTTCGTCCAAGTTCAATCTGTCGTATCGTAACCGAAACCCTGAGCATACTGAAAAGACGTTCTGATTTGCATTTGATAGATTGATTGAATTAATGATACCCTTTGCAGGCTTAATTATGATTGGATTCAACCAATGCAAGAATCATTGAATCCGCCAGGCGGACAAGGGTTTCATTCCCCGCCCCTGGAACGTTAAGATAATTTCCGATTGATACCCGTAGCTTGTTGTAGCGAATTGGAAATCCCGCTTGCAGGGTAGCTCATTCAGAATCATTATATCACAAAAAAAATATATAGGTTTTACATTTTGTCGGAAGGAAATAATCTGATGATGGAGTTATTAAAAAGCACAGAAAAGGGATTCATTCCGATTAAAGAAATCGAAAAAGATTGCTGGATAAATGTTTCAAGTCCTGGCCAAAATGAGCTGATAAAATTATCGAAAGATCTAAATATTCCTTTGGACTTTTTAACAGATTCACTGGACATTGATGAAAGATCAAGAATCGAAAAAGAAGATGATACTACCATAATTGTATTGAGGGTGCCTATCTTTGATAAAGAGAATTCAGAAATTCCGTTTACAACACTGCCCCTGGGTATAGTCCTTACAAATGGCATAATAGTTACCGTATGCTTGCGGGATATAAAAGAGGTGTTGGATTTATTTGGCGGGAAGGTAAAATACTTTTCTGCTGGAAACAGAAGCCGTTTCATTTTGAATCTTTTTCACAGAACAGCCTTTTTTTACCTGAAATATCTGAAAGAAATTAACAAGAAGAGTAACGAAGTTGAAACAGAATTACATAGATCGATGAAAAATGAGGACCTAGTAAAACTTTTGGATATAGAGAAGAGTCTTGTATTCTTTATAACCTCCCTGAGGTCTAACGAACACATGATGGAACGATTACCGAGAATCAGGGAATTGGAATTGAATGACGATGACAGAGATCTATTAGAAGATGTAATTATAGACAATAAACAGGCCATTGAAATGGTGAATATTTATCGAGACATCCTTAGTGGGATGATGGACGCTTTTGCATCAGTCATCTCGAATAATCTAAATATGGTTATGAAATTTCTGACATCGGTCACTATAATCCTTATGCTTCCTACATTGGTGGCAAGTATATATGGAATGAATGTTGATTTACCGTTTCAACATACTCCACATGCTTTCTTTATAACCATTGGGGTTTCATTTTCATTATCGGTTACTGGCGTGTTAATATTCCTAAAAAATAAATGGTTTTGATGCGTTATGGCATTCGTGTCCATAAAGACACTCGCAAACTCGCGCCTGTGATCTCGCCGTTTGATAGACTGGTATTCAAGGATACTTATCCTATGCGAAACATCAGAAGGCTCAGGAAATTCAACAATACCATTGAATTTGTCGAAAAACCCTAAACCTGTCATTTTGAGTGTCGTAAGTACTTGATTTCATTACATGCGTAATTGCTGAAATCGCTATTTTTGGACTTTTTCGACAGATTCATTACAAATCAGAACCAAAAGCGGCCATCACCTCAGTCAAGATTTCATGCAGATAGACAGATCTTTGTTCCTAAAATGGCTTTGCTTAGATCTTATTCTTTTTGCCAGTACCCGAAAAATTCAGAGGACTCTAATTGATGGGACATTTCTTTAGTGCATGAACTTAAGCGATGGGTTGTGGGGTTAAATCATTCAAATACCTAACTACAAAATATTGGGATAGAATTCTTGGGCATTTATCGATATCTATTATGTTCGAAATTAAGCAAAAGCAAGGCGCTTTCCTTTAGGCGCAGGAATAGGATCATTGAATTCTTTCCCTTATCCTCGTCCTTTTACGCGAACCAGTGGGTTGCGGGTCTTGAATGTTATCATGCGAGCAGCAAAGAATACTATTCGCTGCACGTTGACGCGCGGGTTTCTTTAAAACTTCACAAAATCCATCATCGCCTTCTAAAACCTTGATGTCCTCAACACAGTTCCCTCCGGCAAGGTTTAACAAAACAAACGAGGTTTTTTACTTTTTTTGATGGTGAATCATGGTCTTTACAATAATCTTGACCAAAATAAAAAAGTAGATTAAAGGCATTGATCCTGAATATGAAAACCCATTTCAACAAATAGGAAGGAGAAGAACATGAAAAAAACTATCCATTCCGTTTTTGCCGGTCTCATCTGTTGTTTTTTTATCACATTTGCACTGTCATCCACGATTTTTGCAGCTGAAAAAGCAGCCTCAAAAAAGCCGAAGGCGACCAAAGCCCAAACCTCCAAAAAACCCACTACCAAGATGGTTGCGGACGAAAAAGTTTTAGCAGCGCAAAAAGCGCTGAACCAGTCCGGCTTCAAACTCAAAGAGGATGGGCTGATGGGCCCCAAAACAAGCGGTGCTTTAAAACAATACCAAAAGAAAAACGGTCTTAAAGTCACCGGGAAACTTGACAAGGCGACCTTGGCTAAGTTGGGTATCGATTAAGGCTTTTTAAGCTGCCGGTTTTATCCTGGCGGCCTTTGAAAATTAAAAGAAAGTGCAAAAGGGAGGGGTATACCCTCTCTTTTTTTCTGTGCACACCGAATCGACATGACCATTCAATATACAATTTCGGAAATTGTTACCATCTATCAAGAGATTGACAAAAAGTCTTTACAGTTTCAGCTGGCCACTGGGCTCCGGTGCCCTTCTGGCTGCGGAAGATGTTGTGAAAATCCCACCGTTGAGGCATCCGTTTCTGAGCTGCTACCCCTTTCAGAGGCAATTTACGCCAAAGAACAAGTTGACGTGGTCTTATCTGCAATCGAAGAAAGAGAAAAGCAGGGTAATCCCGTCTGCGTGCTTTACCGGTCAGAGCCTTTAACAGATAGCGGCAGATGTTCCTACTATGCCTATCGCCCTTTGGTTTGCCGACTTTTCGGATTTTCCGCTCGAAAAAACAAACGTGGTCATCTGGAATTTTGCGCCTGTAAGAACATTAAAGAAAAAGATGCCGATGCGGTAAGGAAAGCAGAAGCCCTGATAGCAAGCTATTTTGATATTCCAGTCTATCAGGATATGTATATGCAGGTGGCGTCGGTCCATCCGGGAATCGGATTTCAGCGACTTCCCATCAATCTTGCCATCAAACAAGCGATTGCGTATCTATGCTGGAAAACACAGGAAAATACAAAGATAAAAGAGGCAGCATGAATGCGATGGTACCGAATTTCATGGACTTTTCCCCATGCCTCTGGATGCCGCTTTTCAAGTTAATTACACTATGAAAGGCAGAGCTTATTGGCTCTGCCTTTGCCTTTTCTTGGCATTGATATCTATTTGAAAGCAAATATGAAAGCGGCTACCAGGGGGTTCAAGATATCATGCAGACAGAGAAACTGGTTGAACATTTTATAATTTTCAACATATGTTTTTTCAGACGCCCACGTAATCGATCTGCTTTCCGAAGAAACATACCAGCGGTTGCCGGCAAATCCATTTCACTTGCCTCATGTATAAAAACTCCTATGCGCTTGACATAATAAAATAAAGTGTCTACTGTGGTCGTCAAGTGTACACTTGTTAAGGAGGGTATCTTATGGGAACAATATCGGCCAAGCAATTGAAACAAAATACAGGTGAGGTTATCAGACGTGTTAAATCCGGAGAACGATTAACGCTGACCTACCGTGGGAAACCCATAGCCGTCATTTCACCGCAGGAAACCGTCGAGCAGGAAATCGTAAAAAATATGAGGCCCTTTGAAGAGGCCTGGGCAGACATCGAACTGTCCCTTGAGAAAACGAAACCTGAATTTGAAGGATGGCGGGAGGCCACTGCGTGGGCTCGAAACAGGAGTTAGTTCTGGTCGATACCAATATCTTCGTGATTGACCTCCGCTACAAGAGGGACACGAACTTCAAAGTCAATCGTGCATTTCTCGATCTTATTGCGGAAAGAAAAACCGGTTTTACAACCATTGTCAATCTGTTGGAGTTGTGTGGGATTTTATCATTCAATCTGAATGAAACCCAATTGACTGAGTTATGGTTCTATTTTCAGGACCGGTACAGTATACCGGTCATCCCCGAGGCCAAATTCGAGAATCGCTTTCCGGAAATCGAAATAGAGGATATTTTAAATTTGATTAAGAACAGGACCTCATTGGGTGATGCGTTAATGATCTCGGTATCGAAAAAATATCTGCCTTTCATTTCAACCATGGTTACCTGGGATAATGTTCATTTTGGTACTATTTTTAACGGCACGGTATTGACTCCGGCCGAATATCTGAAATCCGGTGTCGCCGGATAGTGCAACACGGCGGTAAAATGCTGGAATCAAGGTATCAATTTCTTCATTCGGATGATTCGCTCATCTCGCTTTACCGGATGATTTCAGTTTTTCGGCGATATCCTCTCGAATCGCCCGCTTATTGATTTTACCGGCAGGAGTCAATGGCATCTTCGCTGTAAACTCGATCCGCTCCGGATATTGAAGCACCGATGCCCCCTGATCCTTTAAATACCCGATGATCTGGTCAAAGGTCAATACAGCCCCCTCAGCCGGTTCAATGTAAGCGCAGATTCTCTCACCCATCTCCGGATCGGGCATACCGACAACGGCGACCAGGGCGACGTCCGTGTGGCCGCTGATGAGTTTCTCAATCTCAGGGGCGAAGATGCTTTCCCCGCCTCTTTTGATCATGTCTTTGAGCCGGCCGCTCAGGGTGATGTAGCCGGTTTCGTCGATCATGGCCAGATCTCCGGTCCGAAAGAAACCGTCTTCGGTGAACACCTTCGCATTTTCTTCCGGCATGTTGTAATAACCGGTGAACATGGAGGGACCTTTAACCACCAGTTCGCCCGGGGCATTCGGCGGGAGGACGTTTCCTTCCGAATCGATCACCTTATACGTATCATAGGGGCAGGTCGGTTTTCCGATGGTGCGGCAGATGGTGTCCATATCTGAGTGCGTGCGGGTCAGGGTCTGCATGCCTTCGGTTCCCCCGTAGCCGCTCAAGTAGGCACACCCAAGCTTGTCAACCGCGTCATGGATCAGCTCGGGTGTACTGACGCCGGCCCCGGCATGGATTCTCTTTAGAGAGCCGAGGTCGAAATCTTTCAAGCGTTCGTAGTTGACCACCCGGTAGGTCATTGTGGGAACCCAAATCACGGTGTCGATCTTTTCAGTTTGAATGATCCGGCAGATGCTTTCCGGATCCGTCTGGTTCATCATAACGAGCTCACCGCATGCAAAAATCGTGGTGCAAATGCCGTTGGCAAAGGGGAGATCGTGGGCCGCCGGGGCGACAATCAGGCAGACGGTTTCATGGCTTATTTCACAGGCTCTGGCCGAATACTCCGCCTTGCACAGAACAGCATTGTGAGTTCGCGGGGCGATTTTAGGCAAACCGGTGGTTCCTCCGGTGGGACCCATATGCGCCACCTCCATGGGATCGGGTCGGCACACTGCCAGCCGGTGACGATTGCTTTCATTTCGTTCGGCATTATGGATGAGCGCCTCTAAATTCTGATACCCTTTTCGGGGCTCTCCCCTGGTAATTATCACGTTCTTTATCCGTGGATTTTCCGCCACAACATCTTTGATGATCGGCAGAAAATCCGTCTTTTTGAATGTTTCGGCGACAATCCAGGCTGCGGCACCGGAAAGCCGGGCCAGATGGTTGATTTCATATTGACGGTACCGCGCAATTAAAATCACCGGTATGGCTCCGATTTTCTGCAAAGCAAAATAAGCGACCACGAACTCATGCCAGTTCGGCAGCTGGAGCAGGACGCGATCGAGGGGTTGTATGCCGAGATCCATCAACCCGATGGCCAGCCGGTCTGTTTTTTCCCTGAGCTCGGCATAAGTCAGCCGTTCCGTATCGTCCACGATGGCTTCTTTTTCAGGATAGACATCGGCGGCTTTGTCGAGGATATCTCCAAACGTCAACCCGGGCCACCAGCGCAACCGATTATATTTTTCGGCATCTTCTTCTTTATACGGTATAATGCCTTCCAGATTCATTCTCTTATTCCTTTCGAGCCAACGATGGCGTTTAACTTAGTGTACTTATTCTTAAATACGGTTACGTATTACAATGGGTTTATTCATACGATGCATAAGTTTAAAGTGTCTAAAGTGATCTAAAGTGCCTAAAATTAATGTATTCTATCCATTTTATATGTTTTCCCCAAAGGTGGTAAATCGCACAAGCAATTGACTGGTATCATCGTATTCGGCTTTCAAGGTTTTTAAGTAGGCTTTATTGTCTATTATTAAAATTGACCGCGCTGAAAGCGCACACCTCAATTTTAGCTCACTTTAGGCACTTCAAATTTCAAATTCTTTGGTTTCAAATTATACAGGGTAATTGCTCCGGCAAAGATACGTCATCGAATTTACGAACTAGAGAACTAAGAATCAGTGCATTTTATACATGCACATGAGGATTATCCCCGGCTATCATAACTGCCTAATTTTCCTCAAAAGAATCTGCCTTGTATATCTTACACAACAGTGCCCGCAGCTGGTAGGTCCCCATGGCAGGGTCGTAGGGCGGACCGCTTTCGGTCAGTACATTGGCGTTTGATTTCCACACGCCGTGCTCGGGTGTATCGTCTTCGGGATACCACCACCCGTGCTGGACATTGACCACATTGGGTTTAATGCCGTCGGTCACTTTCGCCTTTTGCTTGATTCTTCCTCTCATCGTCTCGATCCATACCCAGTCCCCCTCCTGAATCCCGGCCTTTTCTGCCGTTTCAGGATTAATTTCCACCCGCGGGTCGGGGTCCTGTTTGCGTAGGGATGGGATTTGGCGATATTCGGAATGAAAGTAATATTGAGATCTTCCGCCGGTGGTCAATATTAACGGATACTCAACAGAGAGTTCGGGTGTGCTGATCGGGCTTTCCGGCGGCTCCCGGTAATAGGGCAGCGGATCATACCCCTGTTTTTCCAGAATAGTGGAGTAAAATTCAACCTTTTTGGATGGGGTTCGAAAGCCCCTTTTTTCATATTTACGATATTGAAACGGCAGCGTGGCCCACCCTTTTTCCTTGAGTTCATTAAACGTAATCCCCAATTTGGATAATTGATCGTTGAATAGATCTTCCAGCGGTTCGGTACCCGCCGGTAATTTCAACCGGCGCGCCAAATCGATGAAAACTTCCTCATCCGGCCGGGCCTCTTCGAAGGTGACGATTTTCTGTTGTGCCAAAACGTAATTAAACGCAATAAACGGAATTCCCACGATTTCATCAAGCTCAAGCCAGGTGGCGGCCGGCAGGACAATGTCGGCCATTTCTGCGGTGGGCGTCATGTAAATGTCCATCACCGACATAAAATCGAGATGACTGAAAGACTCGTAAACTTCCCTGCTGTTGGCATAACTGACCAGGCCGTTGTTGCCGAAAATCAGAAAGGCTTTAATCGGGTACGGTTCCCCGGTGCGCATGGCCTTGAAAAGCGTGGAAACGTGAGCCGAGGGGAAAAGCGATCGCATACCGGCCAAAATGCGAAACTTATCAGCTCCCATTCGCTTTTTTCGAATCTCTTCCGGGACATTTTCGACCAGCGGTGGAACATCGCGGATAACCCCCGTGCCGATGATCCACCCCCCTGGAATATCTATATTTCCTGTAATACCCGGCAACAGGGCCACCGCACGCACGGTTTGAAGGCAATTGGGCGTGTGTTCGATGGCCACGCCCCATTCGAGGGTGGCCGGTTTGGTTTTTGCAAACAGTCGAGCGGCAGCCCGGATCGTATCTGATGGTACCTCGGTAATTGTCTCGGCCCATTCGGGTGTGCAAACCCGCACCCGTTCGGCCAATCGATTAAACCCCATTGTCCATTCTTCGACAAACGCTTTGTCATATATCTTTTCGGTGATGATCACGTTGAGCATACTCAGCGCCAAGGCATCGTCCGTGCCGGGTCTGAGTTGCAGCCAGATTTCGGCCTGTTCGGCCATCCGGGTCCGGCGCGGATCGACCACGATGAGCTTAGTGCCCTTTTTAATGCAGTCTTTGGCCCGGAATTGAATTTCACCGTCCGAGCCGGAGACGATGGGATTGTGTCCCCACACCAGCACGCAGGCCGGATTGACGTCCCCGTAGTAATCGCACACCGGAAACCCGCCGTAGGTCATGAAACTGGCATGGATCCGCGGGATAAAACACTGCGCTAAACCGGGCTCACACCAGTTGGGTGTTCCGAGAGCGTGGGCAAAGCGGCACACATGACGGAAATGATGCCTGCCGGTACCGGTACCCACCGCAACCGCCTCAATGCCGTATTTCTCTTTTATGGCGGTGA
>Ga0180009_10003038_pt1 | contig 19391 bp, 14 predicted proteins | sample OS_PC_MetaG_FD_123537 | JGI IMG/M metagenome (GOLD analysis project Ga0180009, IMG submission 123537) | Groundwater microbial communities from the Aspo Hard Rock Laboratory (HRL) deep subsurface site, Sweden - OS_PC_MetaG | ecosystem: Environmental > Aquatic > Deep subsurface > Groundwater...
AGGGGAGAAAGTCCCGTGCCATTCCTTCCGGCCTCCTCTTTCGCTCTTCGCTCTCCGGAAAGACTACAGGGGAGGGGGCGGCGAGTCTATTTCTTGAAGGGGTTTTGCCCGACAAGCTCCTAGTGGTGCTCGCCGCCGCCTCCTCCCCCGCGGTAGTCGCGCTGGCGCAGGGGGGACGGATAGGCCCGGCCTCGATCATCGTACTCCTCGGAGACGCACGCCTGGGCCGAGAAGCACTGCGCTGTGCCAAACGGACGGCCGGGTTGGACTTCGAACAGGTGCTCGACCTCCGCGCCGTCCCCACAGAAGCGGGCACGACCTTCTACTTCCCCGCCGACAACCGGGACGCCCGCAAGCACGTCTGGAATGGGCTCATCCCCCCGATGTCGTTCAAGGGGCGGCTCGCCCGCACGCCGTTGGGCCGAACCGGCCGGACACTGGTATCACGCATACGGGAAACGGGGGTGACGATCGCCGGCCCAGCCGGCACCGTGGTCGATCAAGCCTACAGGACGATCATCGCCTCAGCGCCCTGGGAGGCGAGTAAGCCGCTCGTGGCAATCGAAGTGGCGGACGCCCCAAGAGACGGCTCGCACGGACTCCGAGTCGTCAAGATCCCGCGCCGACCTTCCTTCAGCTCGATGCTGGTGCGAGAGCAGACCCAGCTGAGGAGAGTCCAGCGGATCATGCCTGGGGCACCGGTGAGGCCGCTCGGTTCAGTCTCGTGGGGACCGTACCAGGGGTGGGGCCAGTCGGCGGTGCATGGAGTGCCGTTCGACCATCGCCCGTGGGCACGCAGACTCGACGAACTCGAGCGCCTGGCCGTGTGGCTGTTCGACCTCGAACGCCTGACCTCGCGCCGGGTCGGGATGGGAGAGATGACGCCGCCGGCGGTGGGTGCGTGGGTGCGGTCCATCGCGCACTCCGCACAGGCCAACCTCGAACTCCGACACCACGAACATGACTACCTCGAGAGGCTCCCGGTCCGACTCGAGAACATGGGTATCTCGCTGACGTTCGCGCACCGTGACGCGGGGCCCTGGAACGTGGTGTCGTCGGGTGGTCGGGCCATTCTGATCGATTGGGAGTCGGCGGGATGGGGACTGCCCGGCGGGGATCTCCTCTTCCTGCTCGCCTTCGTACTCACTGGTCGGAACGGAGCGTGGGCGTTCGAAGAGAAGGTCGACGTCTTCCGCTCTCGGTTCGTCGACCCGTCCACCCGGCCTCCGTGGCTTGGTGGCATACTGCTCAGACTCCAGCGCCACTTGGGCGTCGACGACGAAGGCTTCCGGGATGTCCTTGCCACCACAATGCTCGGCCACGCCCTGAACCTCTCTCACCTTGCCCTCACTCCCCGGGGGAAGATGCCCAAGAGCGAGCCGTACTTGGAATGGTGGCGGGACATCGTGGCGGCGAAGGGGTGAACCGCGTCGGGCGCGGGCTCAGCGCCGGCCCACTCCCTGTATAGCCGCCACGGCAAGCGCGTCGGCCCGCTCGTTCTCGGGATGTCCGTCGTGCCCGCGCACCCAGAGGAAGCGCACCCGGTGCGTGGCACAAAGCTCGAGCAGCTCTTGCCATAGGTCGGCGTTCTTGGCCGGGGTCTTCTTGTCGCGCATCCAACCGTTCCGTCGCCACCGCTCTGCCCAGCCATCCTCGATACCCTGCACCACGTAGCGTGAGTCCGAAGTGATCTCTACATCGCAGGGGTACTTCAGGGCTCGCAAGGCCTCGATGCAGGCCCGCAGCTCCATGCGGTTGTTGGTGGTGTCCGGCTCCCCACCCGAGAGTTCCTTGCGGTGCCCCCGACTGAGGAGGATGGCCCCGTAGCCGCCCGGTCCGGGATTGCCCGAGCAGGCGCCGTCGGAGAAGATCTTGACCACATCGACGCGAGGAGCTCCCTTCCGAGCGGTGCCGTTTCGGGGCGTGTCGTTCCGAAGCTCGTCGGCGGCGTGTCGCGTGCGATCGTCCTGTCCGTGCGCTCGGGTCATGCGGACAGGGTAGCAGACACTTCCCGAGGACGGCGGGGATCGGCGGGGGGCGCTCCCGGTGCCTCGACGCCTCACCGCCTACGCCGCGTCTATCCTTTCGGCCTGTCCCAACCAGGCGAGGCGAGATCCTTCGACCACCGAGCGACGCAACGTGTATATGAGAGTGCCCGGGTCGATGTCCCATTCCGACCGGCGCACGAACCGAGCGAAGCCCGGAGCGCGCTTTTCCACAGACCTCCCGTCCGGACTCTCGACATCGCTCAAAGAGACGCCCATGGCTTCGGCCAACGCCGAGAGGATCTCGCCGTGCTGGCGCGCCTCTCCCGCCGGTTCGCACGCCCGCCGCACGTGCTTGACCCGACCGAGGGCGTCGATGAGAGATCCGTCGGACTCGAGTCCGGCAGCCGCCGGCAGTACGACGTCGGCCAGACCGGCCAACTCGGTCATGAACGCGGACTGCACCACCAGGAAACCGGTATCCGGCCGGCTGTCGAGCGGCAGGTCGCCTATGGCGTACAGCACCGGGCTCGGGCCCTGCACGAGTTCCTGGAAGCCTTTGCCTTTGCCCTCGAGGCCGGCGCGCGCGACCCCTCGGGCGTTCGCTTCGAACGGGATCGCGGCCGCGGCGCCTTTGAGTAACGCCAGGTTGGCGGCCGCCTCGTAGAGGGCTGCGGGAGCGAGAATCAGTGGAGCATCCGCCGCGGCGAACAACTCGGCCGCATTCCTCGCGTCTGCGGAAGGAGTCACATGGGCAAGCGCTTCGACCATCTCGGGCGGTGCCGCGAGACCCTTGTCGATGACCGCCCGGCACAGTTGCTCCAGCGAGCCGACCTCGTCGCCCGCGAGGACGATCGAGGCCGCCGTCTTGATGCGAGGGTCACCACCGTGGACGACGAGCAGCTTGGCCTTACGCGAGCTCACCCGATCCCTGATGGCGGCATCGAGAGCCGGGAACACCCGGGTCCACTGATCGGGCGAGAGGCCCACGAGGACTATGAGGTCCGCAGCGTCCAGGTCGCCGCCCGGAGTCAGCATCACCCCGGAATCGGCGTAGAGGCTCACCGAAGTATCGTAGTCCTTCGTGCGCACGACCCCGTCGGCGAACTTCTTCAATAGTAGGGCGTCCTCGTTCAGGAGACTCCCCCCGGCAATGATGCCGGCCTCCCCGGCTGCGGCGAGCATTCTCTCCGCCACAAGCGAGAGCGCGTCGTCCCAGCTCGTCTCCAACAACTCGTCTCCCACCCGCTTCAGCGGGTGGGAGACACGCATATGGCCCCGCTGGCCTTCGAATCCGAAACGGCCGATCGCGCAGATGAAGCGTGCTTCGTCTCCCGCCGTGGCCGCCGAGCCCACCTTCACAACCTGCCCGTCGTTAGTGCTGACCACGAGGTCACAGGCGCTACCGCACGCGAGACAGGCCGTGCGGGTCTTGGTGTGCTGCCACTCGCGGCCCCTCTTCGCGACTTCCACCTGGAGGAGGGCGCCCACAGGGCAGGCGTCGACGCAGTTGCCGCAGAACGTGCAGTCCGACTCCTCGAGAGGGGAACCGGTCCCGCTGACCACTCTGGAGCCCAGGCCCCTCCCGTGGAAGCGCAGCACTTCGGTGCCCTGCGACCCGCAGACCCGCACGCAGCGGCCGCATAGTATGCAGTAATCCGGATCGCGACGGACGAAGGGGTTGGCCTCTTCGACCGCGTGTCCGGGAGTCTTGCGCGTGAAACTGGAATCTCCCAGGTCGAGATCGTACGCGTATCTCTGAAGGTTGCAGACACCCGCCTTCGCGCAGGTCATGCAGTCAGGGGGGTGCATGGAGAGGATGAGATCGAGTACGAACCGGCGGATCTCGCGGACCCGCTCAGTGTCGGTGGCTACGATCATGCCCTCCTTCACCTTGGTTGTGCAGGCGGTCGCCGGTACGTCGGAGCCATCTATCTCGACTACACAGAGCCGACAGGCGCCCACGCCCTTCATGCCGCGGAGGTGACACAGGTTCGGTATGTGGACACCGGCCGCCTCGGCGGCCTCGATGAGCGTCACGCCCTGTTCGACGGACACTTCACGCCCATCGATGCATAGACTCACTGGATTGTTCATCTCGATCTCCCCCTCATCTCGATCTCCCCCTCATCTCGATCTCCCCCCAGTCAACGCAACGTCGGTCGCGCGAAGTGCTCCATGGGGACACGCAGCGGCGCACTCGCCACACCTCTCGCACCGCCTTTGGCGTATCTCGAATGCGGGGTAGCCCGCGCGGAAGGCCTGCTGTGGCTCCCCGAAAATGGCATCGTTGACACACGCCGCCTTGCACGCGCCACACCTGACGCAGATGTCGGAGGCGACCGCATATGTGGTGAGCGACCGGCATTCCCGATCCCGGCACACCCCCGCGGCGTGCTCCCCGAAGCCCGGCGTCGCTATGGCTTCAGCCAGGAAGCGGGCGGCGTCTTTTCCCTTCCTGCACTTGGACCCCTCCAGGACCGCGGCCGCGATCCGCTCGAGCACCCGCACATCGTCGTCTGTGCCTTCCCCCCGCGTCATGCTCTCCAGCCTGGCGCGGGCCTCGTAGGTGCCCAACGCGCACGGAAAGCACTGTCCACACATGGGATCGGCGAGGAACGCGTCCAAATGCCGGAGTGCCCTCTGCGCGGGGCACGTGTAGCCCTCCACCGCCTCGATCAGGTCGTTCATGCCCTCCCCCTTTCTTTGGCGCCGGCCTCGACCCCCTGCATGGGCGGCACGTCCTCGCGCGTCCTCATCGCATCGATCCTTATGGCGTCCACCGGGCAGGCGAGATAGCACGCCTTGCATCGTTCACAGTAGTCCTGGTCAATCAGGTAGCTGCTCTTGGTCGCGGTGACGGCGTCGAATGCACACGCCTCTTTGCACAGGCCGCAGGCGATACACGAGTCTTGATCGATGGAGTAGAGGCCGAGACCACCGCAGACCTTCGCTCGGCACAGGCCGTCGTACACGTGCTCCTCATACTCGTCGCGGAAGTAGCGCAGTGTCGTCAACACGGGGTTGGGAGCGCTGTTGCCCAAACCGCAGAGGGCGCTGCGCTGCACCAGCCCGGCCATGCGCTCGAGGTCTTCCAGATCCGCAGGCTCGGCTCGTCCCGACGTGATCCTCGCCATGATCTCGAGCATCTGGTACGTGCCGATGCGACACGGCGGGCACTTGCCGCACGTCTCCGACTGACAGAACGAGAGGAAGTACTCAGCAACGGCCACCATGCAGGTCTCCTCGTCGAGCACGACCATCCCGCCCGACCCCATCATGGAGCCCACTTCCGCCAGGGAGTCGAAGTCGACAGCCAGGTCCAGGTGCTCCTCGGTAAGGCAACCCCCGGAGGGCCCACCGGTCTGGACCGCCTTGAACTTCTTCCCGCCGATGATGCCGCCGCCGATATCCCAGATGATCTCGCGCAGCGTGATGCCCATGGGCACTTCCACGAGGCCGGTGTTGACCACCTTGCCGGTGAGGGCGAACACCTTCGTGCCCGGCGACCCCTCCGTGCCGATGCCGAGGAACCAGTCGGCCCCCTTATCGATGATGACCGGGACGCAGGCGAAGGTCTCGATGTTGTTGAGATTGCTCGGGTACCCCCAAGCGCCGCCCCCGCTCTCCGACAACCGGGGCGGGCGCGGCATGGGGAAGCCGCGATCACCTTCGATAGAGGCGACGAGGGCCGTCGATTCTCCACACACGAAAGCACCGGCGCCTTCTCTGATATCCACCGAGAAACCCCAGCCTGTTCCCAGGATGTCGGCGCCGAGGAGTCCGAGTTCCTCGGCCTGCCGTACGGCTATGCGCAGGTGCTTCACCGCCATTGGATACTCGTGCCGCACGTAGACGATGCCGTACCGGGCGCCGATCGCATAGGCGCTGAGGAGCATGCCCTCCAACAGATTGTGAGGATCGCCCTCCATGATCGAGCGATCCATGAATGCCCCGGGATCGCCTTCGTCCCCGTTTGCGATCACGAGTTTGACCGGAGCGGGGTCGCTCTTGGCGTGCCGCCACTTCTTGCCGGCCGGGAAACCGGCGCCGCCGCGCCCACGCAGATTCGCCATATCCACCTCGGCCAGCACGTCGTCGGGCGTCATGGATCCGAGGGCCTTCTCCAGGGCCGCGTACCCGCCCACGGCGATGTAGTGCTCGATGTTGGTCGGGTCGATCACGCCGTTGTTCCGCAGAGCCAGCTTGAGCTGCTTGGTGTAGAAAGGCACCTCGTCCATCTCGGAGATGGGTTCGCTGAGAAAACCGTCGCGATACAGGCTCTGGCGGAACGGCAGGTTCCCCGCCACCGTGTAGGCCACGATTGAGCGGGCGCGGTCGGGCGTCACCTTCTGATAGAAGATGCCCTGCGGCTCCGCCCTCATGATCGGGCCTTTCTGGCACATGCCTTGGCACCCGGTCTTGACCACGTCGAGCTCGATCTCGCGATCGGCCGCCTCCCCCGCCAGCGCCTCGACCACCTTGCCCGCGCCCATCGCGCTGCAGGCCGTGCCGCAGCACACCCTGGCCCGCGGCACATCGGGCGGGAACACATCTTCCTCGAGCCTCCGTCTGAGTTCTGTCAGTTCGGTGATCGTCTTGAGCGCAGCCATGATCTACGTCGCCTCGACCAGATCGACGATCTTCTGCACGGTCTGCGGGGTCACGTCGCCGACCACCCGGCCATCGACGGTGACCACGGGAGCCAAGCCGCAACAACCCACACATCCGACCGTCTCAAGGGTCAACGAAAGGTCGGGTGTGGTCCCCCCGCGGGAAACCTCGAAAGCCTCCTCCATGCGCTCCAGCACCTCACCGCTGCCGCGCACGTGGCACGGCGTGCCCACGCAGACGCACACGACGTGCCTGCCGCGCGGCTGGAAGTAGAACTGCTTGTAGAACGACGCGATCGAGTAGACCTCCCCCGTGGGGATGTCGAGCGCCGCGGCCAGCGACTCGAGCACGTCCTCCGGCAGGTAGTTGTGCTCTTCCTGGGCCTCTTGGAGCGCGTGGATGAGTATCCCCTTCTTCCGCTGCGCGGCGGTCAGCAGGGGGCCCACGTGGCCGATGAGCTCATCGACCTTCAGACCTTCTTTGTTCATCATCCTCCCTTACGACTGTCCGGTTACGCCCCGAGATCTCGGCGGGCCGCCATGTCCACGAGCACCCGATCCGGCTCGAATCGGCCCGGTTCGTACTTCTTGAGCTTGAGCCCTTCCCGAGCCCTGTCGATGTAGTCGAGGCTGATCTCGAGCATCCTCTCCGGGTCCGGCTCGAAGTGCACGGCCCCTCCGAAGCGCTCGAGCCACGTCTCGGTCATGATCTTGGTGACCTCCCGGCTGGCCCCGACCGGGGACCCGCCGCCAAAGATCACCGGGACTCCCGAAGCCGCGAAGTAGCAGCCGATGGCTATGGCCTTTTCGCTCATCCACTCCGGCGCTATACCTACTCCCGGCATGCCCGCGATCTCGTCGGATAGACCGCCCTCGGCCGCCATTGCGGTGAGGATGGTCAGGATGCGCGAGTTGTCTACGCAGGCGCCGAGGTGCAGGATCGGCGGGATGCCGATCACCTCGCACACCTCGGAGAGCCCTGGGCCGGCGGACTCGAGGGCCATCTCCGGGGTGAGGTACCCCGCGGTGCCACACGCCGCCGCCCCGCACCCGGTCGATACGACCAGCACGTCGTTCTTGATGAGCTCCATGGCCAGGTAGCGATGCAGTCCCATCGCGGGCACGCGGGGGTTGTCGCAGCCGACGAGTCCCACCACGCCCCGGATGCGACCGCTGATGATGGCGTCGTTCAGCGGGCGGAACGAACCCCTGAAACGCCCCCCCTGCATGTATTCAATGTACTCGTGGGAGAAGCCCCCGATAAGAGGAGAAGTCGCGGGCGAAGGGCTTCCGGCCGCGCCCCGGTTGGGGAAATTGTCGCAGGCCATCCTGACGATCTGCCTCGCGACATCCTTGGCCTTGCGCTCGTCGTACTGCACGTGCTCGGCCCCGGTTATCTTGGCCTTCTCCGACGTCGTGATCACGCGGGTGTGGAACCGCTTTGAGATCTCGGTGAGGGCGGGCATGATGCACTGCACGTCGACGGTCATCGCTTCGACCAGCCCCGTCATGATGGCGAGTTCCTGATTGGTGAACCCGCCGGCCGTGGGTATCCCGTGGCGCATGAGCACCTCATTCGCGGTGCAGCAGGCTCCGGTCAAGTTGATGCCGGCGGCGCCTTTGGAGCGTGCGTAGTCGACCAAGCCGGGCTCCGAGGCCGCCTCCACGATCATCTCCGCGAGGGTGGGCTCGTGACCGTGCACCACGATGTTGACCTCATCCTGCCGGAAGATGCCGAAACTCGCCTCTGCCCGCACCGGGGTGGGCGTACCGAAGAGGATGTCGGATATGTCGGTGGAGATCATGCAACCACCCCACCCGTCGGCGAGAGCGGTGCGCAGTCCGTGCGTGAGCAGGTGATCGGCGTCGTGATCCACGCCCACCGAGGTCCGGTGCAGCGCCTCGGCGATCTCGCGATCGATGTTGCGCGGCGCAACCCCCCATCTCTCCCACCGCTCGCGGGTCTTTTGCGGAGCCCGCGCGAGGTAGTGGAGGGCGCCCTTCTGACGGCCGTAGTCGTCGAGGAAGGCCAGCGCGACCTCCCGGGCGACATCGTTCACCGGCCTATCCGCCACCTCAATATCGAGGATGCCGGCGACCTTGTGGAGTTTCGCCACGTCCTTGATAGCGAAGTCCTTAGCCTCGCCTTCGGCGACGGCAAGAAGTGTGAGAACCATGTCTCTCGCATGATCACTGTGCGCGGCAGTGCCGGCTGCGATCATCCGCACCAGACCACGCGCGGCCACACTCGGCAGAGTGGCCCCGCACACGCCCACCGCCTCCTCCTCGGCCCGCGCGCCCACCAACCTGCAGGGCCCCATGTTGCAGACCCTGCAGCACGCGCCAGAGGCACCGATCGGACAGGGCTTGATGCGGTCGGCCCGATCGAAGCACGTTTCGATACTCTGAGACTCCCCCCATTGGATGATCGCCTCCGCGGCTGCATCCGCGCTGTTCAGACCGGTACCGTTCTTCGACATGCTCCCCCTCCCGTAACATTACTGTCTAGTTGACTAGACGTTACACAACCGAAGTAGCCTCCGCCGCCCGTGCACCCCCCCGGTTCGGCCTAAGCCCCCTTCTTCGCGGCGCCGTCGCATATGGCCGCCACAGCCGGGTGTTTCGCTCTCCGTTCGGTGGAGATCGCGAAGAAGCGTTCCCTCACCCCTGAAACCTCCCCGACCCGCTCCACCCCGTATTGCGCCGCTACCTCATTCTCCGCGTTCGCCGGCACGGGGAATACACCCACGCCCGTCGAACCGAAGGCGCCGATCAACGTGTCGTCTTCGAACTCGCCCACGATCACCGGTTGCACGTCCTGACTTGCGAACCACTGTTCGAGCTCCCACCGCAGAACCGATGACCCGGTGGGCAGCAGCACCTCGCACCCGTTGAGGGACGCGGGGAACGCACGACGGACGCGCGCCGCGAGTGCCGGGCTCGCCATGAGCACGACCCCGCACTCTCCCAAGGGGTGGTTGAACGCCTTGATACGAACCGAGGACGGGATGGGACTCCCAGAGAGCACCACGTCGATCTCGCCCGCCGCCAGACTGCCGAGAAGGCTCTCGGGCGGCGCCTCACGGCAGAGCAGTCGGATTGGAAGTCCCAGTTCGAAGACCGGCTGGATCAGCTTCCGGGCCATGTGCTTCGATATGGTCTCCGAGACGCCCACGACCAGGTGGACCGGATCGATGTCGATGCCGGAGGTCAAGACCTCGCCGAGCTCCCGGCCAAGGGAGAAGATCTCCTCGGCATAGCGGAACGTGGTACGGCCGTTCTCGGTGAGCACCAGGCGCCGCCCGTCGCGCAGGAACAGCGCGCACCCCAGACTCGACTCCAGCTCGCGTATCTGCATGCTGACAGTCTGCGGCGTGACACCCAAAGCCGCGCTCGCCCGCGTGAGATTCCCCTCGCGGGCCACGGCCCAGAAATAGTACAGATGATGATAGTTGAGCGTCTCGGCCATCTCTCCGCCCATCGTTCGAGAAAAGTTTCATGTATTCTAACATAGGTTCGAGAAACATCCAGGTGGAATCCTGACGGTTCGGGGTGCGAAAGACCATCGAAGAGGCCGCGCCCGGCGGCGGCGACTTCATCCTCATGTCGTCGAATTCGATCCATCCGGGCGTCAGGCCGGCGAACTACCTCGGCCATGGTGCGCGCCGGGCTCAGGTACGGGGGATACCAGGTCTGAGGCGAAGGTCTGGGGGAAGGTCTGGCGACGTCCTGCCATACGGCCCTCCCCCTCAGGTGCTAAAGTCCCTCCAGCGGAATCCCCGCATCGGGCAAGGGGGCACGATGGGGTCCACGGACACGCTTCGCGATCTGCTGACCGGCAACAAAGCCTGGTTGCTCGACCGGGTGCTCAGCTACGCGAAAGAGCACGGTTACACCCGCTACGCCGCCACGCAGCTGAAGGCCTGGGAGATCTCGATCATCGGCATCACCGATTCGATCGTGGGCGCCATCAACAGCGCCGGCACCATCCCCGAGCTCGGCGTAGACGACTTCGCCCACGAGACTCCCATCGCGGCCTTCGGCCGCCAAGAGGTGCGCAGGCACCGAGCCCGCGGCGTCACCCTCCCCATGTTCCTGGGCCTGGTGAAGTACTACCGCCAGAGCTACCTGGACCTGATACGCGACACCGGCCTCGAGCCCCGCACCGAACGCGATTGCCTGGTGCTGGTGGAGCGTTTCTTCGACCTGTTCGAGATCGGCTGCGGGGTGGAATGGAACTCTCTGAACCACGACGAGCGCGTCGAGGAGCTCCAGACCCTGAACCGGCTCATGGTGAACGAGAAGAACAAGTACTACACCATCTTCGAGAGCCTGTACGACCCGGTGATCCTCGTCGACGGCGACCTGTGCATCGAGGGGATGAACGAGGCCGCCGCGGAGCACTTCTACGGCGCGGGACAGCGGGACACCTTCTCGTTCTGCCGCCCGCCCGTGACGGACATATTCCCCTGGCTGGCCAAGGAAGTCACCCACTTCGCCTCCACCGATGACCAGGAGGTGGTCTTCGAGAAGGTCGTCGATACCCCGCTCGGTGAGCGCGTCTTCGAGGTGAAGATGAAGCACATGCTCGACGCCACCGAGAAATACCAGGGAACGGTGGTGATCCTGAACGACCTCACGGAGCGCAGGCAGAAGGAAGAGGCGTTGGTGCTCAACGAGGCTATCGAGCAGTGGGTGAGCACCCTGGTAGGTCTCGGACACCGGGTCTCTACGATGGATGACGTGGAGAGCGTGCTACCCCTCGTGGTGGAATCGGCGCGCGACCTGCTGGACGCTGAGTTCGCCGCCCTCGGCATGTGGGACCACGACCTAGGACATTTCGAGGTGCGGTGCGTGGCACACCGGCGAACCACCGGCGTCGACGGGCGGACGGATAGGGACGGACCACTTCGCTACAGCCACGGGCCCACGTGCGAAGCCCGCGGCTGCTCGTGCCTGAAGACGATCGCCGCCCGCCTCTCCGCCGACCTGCGATCAGGCCCGCCCGCAGCCGGCGAGACCGCCTGCCTCACAGTCCCACTCGCCATGGACGGTGAGATCGTGGGCGCGCTCATTGTGGGCCGCGACGCACCCTTCCCCGGGTCCGCAGTGGTGGTGCTCGAGAGCTTGGCCAACCAGGCGATCATCGCCGTGGAGCATGCGGTCATGGCGCAGAAGATACGGTCCGTCGCCGTGCTCGACGAGCGCACCCGCATAGCCCGCGAGATGCACGACGGCCTCGCCCAGATCCTCGGCTTCCTCAATCTGGAGATGCAGTCGCTTGAAGTCCTCATACGACAGAACCGAGTGGAGGAGACCATCTCCGAGCTGCGCAACGCCCGCGCCCGCATATTGGAGGCCCACGCGGAGGTGCGGGAGAACATCCTCAGCCTGCGAACGGCGCTCTCTACGGAGGGAGGGCCTATCACAGCACTCAAGACCTACCTGGCGGAGTTCAGCGCCCAGACCGCTGTGAACGTGAGCGTAGAGTCCGAGGTAGACGACAGTCTGCACCTCTCCTCCATGGCTCAGGTGCAGCTGGTGCGGATCGTGCAAGGCGCGCTGGTGAACGTGCGCCGCCACGCCCACGCCAGGAATCTATGGGTGAGCTTCGCCCGAGACAACGGGTCCCTCGCAGTGGTGGTGGAGGACGACGGGGTGGGTTTCGACGTGTCGGCCGTCCGTGCCAACATAGGTCTTCAGTCGATGCGGGAGCGCACTGAGAGCGTCGGTGGCTATATAGAGATCGACTCGGCGCCCGGCCGCGGGACGCGCGTGCGGCTGCGGGTGCCCCTGGACGTCGACCGCGGCGAGCTCGCGGCGGCGGGGTGGCCGAGCGGACGATTCTCTGCCCAGCCGTGAAGCCGCTTCCTCTCCGCACCGTCATCGCCGACGACCATCGGCTCTTCCGCCAAGGCCTCGTGAGCCTGATGAGGACTCGGGCCGATCTCGTGACCATCGTGGGAGAAGCAGGCACGCCTGAGGAAGCCGTGGTGCTCTGCGAGCAGCTCCAGCCCGACCTGATCCTGCTCGACATCTACCTTGCGGGCGGCAGCGGTCTGGATGCGGCCGCCGAGATACGCTCCCGATTCCCAGACGTGGCTGTGGTCATGCTGACGGCGTCAGAACTCGGCGACCACCTCGACCGCGCTATACGCCTGGGTGCCTCGGGGTATCTACTGAAGGACCTCGACGCGGCTGAACTCTTCGACTTGGTGGAGGGGGTCTCGCGTGACGAGGTGGCGGTCACCCGGGCCATCGCCTCCCGAATGCTCAAGCGCCTGGCGGTAACCAATGCGTCCGAAGGGGGTCGGGAGAGCGACGGACCGAGCCTCACCACCCGCGAGGTCGAAGTGCTCCGCCTGGTGGCCCGCGGGGCCAGCAACGCCCAGATCGCCGCGGAACTCCACGTCACGGTCAACACGGCGAAGGCCCACCTCAAGAGAATCCTCGAGAAGCTCAACGTCCAGAACCGCACTCAAGCGGCGACCTACGCTATGCGCCGCGGGCTCGTGCCGGAAGACCCAGGCGCGTAGCAGCCAAGCTCCCGCCCCGCAAGAGGGGTCGGGTCGAGCAACAAGGGTCGGCGGTGGTGCCCAGACGGGAGGACGGCGGCGAACGTGCCCGGCTGACGACGGGTGCCGCAGGCCCACTGTCGCCCGCGACACCATCCCCATGATGCCGGAGTGATCAGTAGGGCAGACCGATGTTGCCCGCCGACGTGGCGACCAGTCCGAAGAAGACGACCCGTCCGGCCAGCTCACCCAGAACAAGCAGCACCGGCAGCCAGGCCGGAATACGCTGCGTTCGCCACACCACTCCGAGAGGAAGGCCCAGACCGAGCACGACGTGCGCCCAGTAGAGCGGCGACGACAAGAATGCCTGACCGGTGGCCCGCATGACGGCGTCCCCGCCCAGCCATACGAAGGGCACCACCAGGTACACGAGTAGGGCGGCGACCAAGGCGTGCGAGACGATGCTCGCCAGCCGCCGCTGCATCTCTTCCGGAGCGAAGTAGGTGCCCACCGCCGCCCCCAGGATCACCGCCGTGAGCCCGAAGGACACCAGCGGGATACCGTTGTGTAGGGCGGGCATACCTGGAGCCGCGTAGGTCATGCCCGTAGCCACCAGGGCGAGTAGGCCCAACGCGGCGGCCACCTGTACGAGCCAGCGCCTAGGCGAACCTCGGTATGCGGCGGCGGCGGCCGCCGCCGCCACAACCCCGAACGCGGCGAAGAGGAGGATCTCCCTGCTAAGCCAGGCGGCTCCCAAGTTGGAGACCATGCGGAAGACCCCCAGGGGCTGACCCAGGTGGAAGAACGCGGCCACGACACCCACGGCCAGCAAACCCAGAACCACCGACCACTCGACCCGCACCCGCGGGTCGGGACCCTCGGCCACGACCCAGGATCGGACGGCGGCCAAGAGCACCAGGCCCACCGCCGTCTGGGTGAACAGAGTGAAGAACACCAGTGGCAATTCACGCATATCCATCAGGCCGTCCTCCTTACCAGCACGGGTTGCCGAGGGGGCTTGAATCGGGTCGACGGCCCGATATCCTCCCGCCCGGGGAACCCGGGCGGCGCAGCCACTGTCGTGGACGCGTCGAAGGTGTTCAGGTCAACCAGCCGCAACGCTCCCGTCGGGCAGCCCAAGACACAGGCCGGCGGAAGACTCTCGTCGATGCGCTCGTGGCAGAGGCTGCACTTGCCCACCTTCCGGGCGGCGGGGTTGTAGACCGGCGCACCGAAGGGGCAGGCACGCACGCAGTTGCGGCAACCGATACACGACTCGGGCTTGTGGACCACAATGCCGTCAGCACGCTGCTCGAAGGCCCGTGCCGGACAGCCAGTGAGGCACACGGGATTATCGCAGTGGTTACACGCCAAGGAGTAGAAGGCGCGGTCGCGATGGGGGTAGATCTCCTCAGAGAGGGGATAGATCTGCCGCCATACCACCCCCTCTTCTTGGTGGTATTGGTTCTTGCAGGCCATGCCGCATGTTGCGCAGCCGATGCACAACGCGGAGTCGACCAGAAAGGCGAGTCGCACACTCATCTAACCAACCTCCTAGGCCGTAGCCTTCTCGATGTCGGCAAACTGGTCGTGAATGGCCACGCCTGGAGCGCCGGTCTTGTACTTGCCCATGTCGGAGGACTCGTCGTCGACCAGGCGATTGACGTTGTAGGCGTTCTTGGCACCGAACCAGGCTTCGTACATGAGGAGAGTGTCAGCCGGCACGTTGCCGGTGACGCGGGCGCGCACCTTCTCTTCTCCTACCTTGTTGAAGACCCTGACCCAATCGCCGTCGACGATGCCCTTGGCCTTGGCTGCTACCGGATTGACGTACACGAAAGGCTCGGAGCTGTAATCGAGCATCCAGTCGAGGTTCTGGAACTGCGAGTGTAGCCCGTACTTGTGATGCGGGGTGAGGAGCCGCATGGGAGCGTACGATTCGCGCCCCGGCAGGTGCGTCGGCAACGCCGGATGCCCGTTCTCGGCCGCCGCCTGCGAAACGAACTCGTACTTACCCGACGGCGTCTTGAACCCCAGGTCGTTCCAGGCCGCGGGCGACGCCAGCGTGGCCTTGCGCGACCCTTGTCGCAGGTCTTCCCACGAGTCGATCCCGAAGAGCGAGTGAATGCCGTCGTTGAACTCCTTGGCCATCCACTCCTTGGGGTCGACATCGGTGGGGAAGGTGCAGGACCCAGGCTCGAGGGCATTCATTCGGGTGGACAGCATTGCGGCGATCTCGATATCGGACTTCGCCTCGAACATCGGTGCGATGGCCTGCTCGTTCAGATGGAGCCAGTAGTGCCAGTAGGAGACGTTCACAGTCCAATCCTCGAAAGGCGTGACCGTGGGAAGCACGATGTCCGACTGCTCCACCGTCTGGTTGAAGAACAGGTCGACCGTGACGATCAGGTCGACCTTGGCGAAGGCCTTGAGGATCTTGGCCCGATCAAAGTCCTGGCTGACCACGTTCTTATTGGCTATCCACAGGGCCCGGACGGGCGGCTCGGAGGCATCGAGGATCTCCTGGGCGATGCGGTTGATGTTGAAGGCGCGGTCGGTGTAGGTCTGCGCCTCGCTGCCGGCGTCCGGGTCAAACTCACCTTTGGGTCCAGTCTCCCCGACGAAGCCAACGGACCCCTCGGGCGGAGACTGCGAGTAAGCGTGGTAGTTGAACCCCCACGTGTACAGGTGACCATAGCGGGCGCCTCCTCCAGGCCTACCCACGTTCCCGGTGAGGGCCACCAGGGCGTCCACGGCCCGTACGTTCTGGCCCCCGTTGACGTGGCGCTGCATGCCGTAGCCGATCCAGATGGTCGCCGGTTTTGCCGTGGCGAACTCCTCGGCCACCCGCTTCACCGCCTCCACGGGCAGGCCGGCCTGCTCGGCGGCCCATTCAGGGGTGACCTCGCGCTTCAGATAGGCCTCGAAATCGCCGTAACCGATGCTGTTCTGCTGGACCCAGTCGGTATCGACCAGGCCGCTGTCGATCAGGTGTCGGGCCATGCCCAAGGCCAGGGCTCCGTCGGCGCCGGGCTTCACTTCCCAGAACTCGTCGGCCTTGGCGGCCGTCTGGGTGAAGACCGGGTCGATCACGACCACCTTGGCCCCGCGCCGTTGCGCCTCATATATGTACTTCATGCTGTGCACCGAGCAGTACGCCGGATTGGCGCCCCAGATGATGATGTACCTGCTGGATGCCATGTCCTCCGGGTCGTTGCACCACATGTCGCCCATGTCGTAGTTCTGGGCGTCGATCCCCGCGGGCCAGCAGGGCGTACCCACGAAGCGGGTGGTGTAGCCTAGGGAGGCTAACATCCCCTCGACTCCATAGTGAGTGATGCCGAAGTTGCCGGAGTACTTGGTGAGACCCAGCCCCAACATGCTGCCGTCAGTCTCTTTGATATCCAAGAACTTACGGGAGATGGTATCCAAGGCGTCGTCCCACGAGATCCGCTGCCAGTTGCCCGAGCCCCTCTCCACCTGCCTCATCGGGTACTTGATGCGGTCGGGGCTGTACACAGTCCGCGGATACGAATAGCCCTTCACGCACAACCCACCCTGCGTGAAGCCCGACTCGGGAGCGCCCTCGACGTAATGAAGCACCCCCTCCTTCACATGGCTCACGATCCCGCAGGTGTCGTAGCAGTTGCGCGGGCATGCGTTACGGAATGTCTGGTAGGCGTCCTTGCCCAGGAAGACCGTCGGACCGAAGGGCTCGGGGCCGGCCGCCTGGGCCGCCTGCAGAACGCCCCCCGGCAGGGCGGCCAAAACTCCGGCGGCGGCCAACCCCTTCAGGAACCCCCGTCGACTGACCCCTTTGGCGAGCATCTGCTCGAAGAAGTCCGTTCGCTCATCCATTGTCATGCCTTTCCCCTCTTTTCCACGCCTGCGCCCCGGCCGGCTCGAGTCGCCTCGCGCCACGGGGGTCGGATCGCGTCGTCTGCTCGGTGTCTTCTGCCGGGATCACCTCCTCCAAACGGTCGATCATATACAGCACCGCCGCGGGCACCCTGGAGTCGCTCCGCACGCGCGATCCGAACCGGGGCAGCCAAGCCCGCATGTGCGCGGTCAGGTGCTGTAAAGCCGGCCGCAGGGCGGTTGAATCGTCGTCGGCAAGGGCGACACGCAGTTGCAGGAACGCGTCGAGTTCGAGACCAAGGTGGTCGTCGGGCATCGAACCGGCCCAGGGCGAGACCAAACCCACCACCTCGTACAGATGGCGCATCTCCAGCGAACTAGGACCCATCAAACTCGGTTGGGCGTCCAAGTAGACTGAGGCGAAGGGAGGAGCCGAAACCACGCGCGGACCCACGAAGATGCGGTTGAAAGCAAACTCCACGTCGGCCCAGTCCTCGACAACCGGAGCCCGCTCGTCGCTCTCAGCGACCACGTAGTAGGCCCGCCGCATGGCGTCCGCGTCACAAGCCAAGAAGAAATCGCGCAGACCCCGCACGGTCCGCTCGGTGGTTTCGGCAACCACGGTTACCCCCAGGAGTGGACTGGATACACCAACACCATCGTAGCGCCGCCGCCCTCGCCGAGCATCCCGCCGCAGGGTACTATTCTCATCCCCAGAGGAGTAGAATATTGGGGGGCGCGATGATCCTATCGGGTAGCATTCGGGGCCCAGGGAGACCCAATCATCGGCATGGGGAGAGGCGGCCCAAGCCATCCTGGGTTTGAAGCACCACGGGGGCCGCCCGCCGGAGGGCATCCGGAGAGATTCGTCCACCTCTTTAATCACCCGGAAGGGTACATTATCCTCCGACGCGTCACCCTATGGAGTGTCCCCAGGATTATCCCGATGTACTGTTACGTTCAAGCCGTACTCCCCGTACAATAGGAGAGTACTTCTGCCCGCGCAGACGGGAAGGAGACTGCGAGGACCGTGGTCGCAGATACGGCCTTCCGGCCGGGCGGGTCGAGGAGGGGCTGCCCGCGAGCCGAGCAGTGAGGGCCGCCGCGCTTCAGCGAGCGTGGACTGACGAGGGCAAGTCGAATACACAAAGGGGGAGCTACATGACTATGCAGACTGCTCAGATGACCGGATTGGAGCGCATCGTCTCAGCGCTCACGTTCAAAGAAGGCGACCGTGTGCCGGCCGGACCGCTCGTGTGCGGCGCCGCCCGCCGCGTCCTTGGCATCACGTACGAAGAGTGGGCCCAAGACGCCGAGTTGGCCGTGGAGAGCATGGTACAGATGCACAAGCTCATCGGCCCCGACGGCGTGCTCCTTCTGGTGGACCTCTCGGTAGAGGGCGCCGACTTCGGCGGCCCCATGGTGTTCCCCATCGAGGACACGCCGCATCCCGTCTACAAAGCCAACCTGATCCAATCGCTCGAGGACTACAAGAAGATCGAGCGGATCGACCCGCGCAAGGGCAAGCGGATGAGCCACATGCTCCGCTACACCGAAGGGGTGGCGAACGCACTGGCCAGTCACACCGGCGTCATGACCTTCGTCTACGGCCCTCTGGGCATCCTCTCCATGCTCCGCGGCGCGGAACGACTGTTCGTCGACTGCATGAAGAACCCTGAAGTGGTGCACGAGGCGTCGGAGATCATCACCGACGTGCTCCTCGACTACATCGACGCCCTCTGCGAGACGGCCGCCCACGCGGTGGTCTTGGACACCCTCTTCGCCTCGGGATCCATCATGAGCAAGGACCTGTGGATGAAGATGGAGGGCCCCTACGCCAAGAAGCTCGCCGACCGGGTGCACAGCCACGGCAAGGCCGTCATCGTGCACAACTGCGGCAACAACGTCTACTTCGATATCCAGATGGAGACCATGAAGCCCGAAGCCATCAGCTTCGCCTTCCTCCCCGACGACTGCAAGTCGTCTGAGGAACTGAAAGAGAAGTGGGGCGACAAGACCTGCCTCATCGGCTACGTGCCCCCGAGCCCGGACATGATGCTCCATACTCCCGAGCAGATCAAAGAGAAGTGCAAGGAGCAGATCCAGGTGCTGGCTCCCGGTGGTGGCTACATCCTCTCCACCGGCTGCGAGTTCCCGCCGAACGGGTCCCTGCTCTCCGCCATCGCCATGATGGAAGCGGCGGAGGAATACGGGCGCTACCCGATCCTGTAGGGGAAGCATCTGATCCAAGGGTCATTGGAGTCGGTCGACGAGGGGCCATGAAGGGCCGGCCCGAAGGAGGAACAAGATGTCAGACGAACGCAAGGCAGAGCTTTTCAAAGAGCTGCACGAAGCCGTCGTCGAGTACGAGGAAGACCGGGTAGCCACAGCCGCCCAAGCCGTCCTCGACGAAGGCTTCG
>Ga0180009_10003039_pt1 | contig 19389 bp, 24 predicted proteins | sample OS_PC_MetaG_FD_123537 | JGI IMG/M metagenome (GOLD analysis project Ga0180009, IMG submission 123537) | Groundwater microbial communities from the Aspo Hard Rock Laboratory (HRL) deep subsurface site, Sweden - OS_PC_MetaG | ecosystem: Environmental > Aquatic > Deep subsurface > Groundwater...
AACAAGGCTCTTTAGGGGGAATGGGCATTAATTTTTGTTTTTGCTCTTTATAAATGGATTTGGTTCAATTTTGAGGAATTATCGAAGAGAAACAGGGGAATATGTCAAACATGAGTTATAACTGAATATGAGAATGCAAAAGAAGAGGCGCTCAGCATGGCAATGGCCGGCGCAGATGAAATAATAATCTCTTTTGACAGGGAAAGAATTAAGCGGGGAAGAATACAATACAGCACCACAGAGCAGGTAAAGCACGCAAGGGCTGAAACTTCATTAAAGAGGGCAGAGCGGTTTGTGTTTGAAATGGAAAAGCTTGTAATCTAATGCAGCCGCCTTTCCAGCGCAATATTTATATAATCGCACAGGATAACAGCAGTATGCTCCAAATCCATTATAACATCCCTAAAGGAAGCTTTAACACAATTCTTGAAAGTATTATCAATCATTTAACGCCAAAAGGACGCAGTGAATATGAGAGAGTAGCTGAAACAGAGGATGCGCTTGAGGAAATGATTAAGCAGGATGCAACAAGGGTTTATTCTGAAAGATTAATGACAGACATACAAATAACAAGATTCTTCTGGGACTTTTTAGGAAGGCCTATTGAAAAAGCAGGATATCTTCCTGAACGCATTGAGGGAGACGAGCTTAACTCATCACAGCCTGCACTGCAGGAAGATCTTGAATTGATAACAGCTTACCCTACAACGCCTGCATTTGAAGTTGCTGACAAGATGATAGAGAAAATGGTTGGGAATTTCACAGGATTTGGCGTTGCAGTTGCAACGAGAAGAAACAAGGAAATGCCTGACCTGGAGTATAAGAGGATAAAATAATAATCTTACTTATGAAACACAACATTATGCTCTATTAGTTTGCCATCGCTGTAAACAAACTTCCCTGAGAAAAAGCCTTCCTTATCCAGCCATTCAAGAAATATCCTGTCGCCTTCCCACAAATTTAAGCCAAGAACTTCATTGTCATTTATCCATTTTAAGTTCCCTTCATTTGATTCTATTAATTCGCCTTCAAACTCATTTGCGACAAAAACAAACACTCTCCAGTCCTCATTGTTATTGAATGTAGGAAATGTCAAAAGCCCTTTTAACATTGGATTTTTCAAAACAAGCCCGCTTTCTTCCTTAATTTCCCTAATTACACACTCTTCAGGCGTTTCCCCTGCTTCTAATTTTCCTCCCAATCCGTTCCACTTGCCCTCATGCATGTCATTTTGTTTTTTAACGCGGTGCAGCATTAAGGTTTTGCCATTGTTTTTAATATAGCAGAGGGTTGCAAGCTTCATAGGGTGTAGTATAAGGTTAAGATTTATAAAAGTTTGTTAAACAAGGGCATTTTCTGCAAAAGATAAAGGAACACCAGTATACTTATTACAAATAGAAATCTTATAAATAATTAAAAAAAGAAAAAAAATTCTAAGACTAGAGATTAATTCAAAAAAGATTTATTCTGTTTTTTCTTCTTCTTTTGGAGCCTCTTTCTTAGGCTCTTCTTCTTTCTTCTCTTCTGTCTTTGTTTCTTCCGCTGTGCTCTCTGGAGCAGCAGGAGTCTCTTCTGGTTTCGTTGTTTCGTCTACCATAATTAAAGCAAGCCGGCAGATACTATATAAGTGTTTCTAAAAAAAACCAGCTATTGCCCTTTTCCGAAAGAATTTGCCTTCTATAGCGCAATCTTTATAACTTAATGCAGAATAATACACAACAATGGCGCAAATCGGCTTTTCAACAGGGGCAATGCATGTAGGCTATATCCCTCTTGAAGAAAGGATAAAGATATTTAAGGCAGCTGGCGCAAACGCTGTTGAATTAAGCTTTGGCACGTTGTGCGCGTTTAAAGAGTTTAACATTTCTGAAGGGCTTCTTGAAACACTCTCAGGATATGAGCTTGTGACAATACACGCGCCATGGCAAGGCATAAGGTATGACAGGAATTCCACTGCAATAATCAAAAGGCTGAAAGAAATTTGCGCGCAGCAAAAGATATACGGCATTGTGGTGCACGCAGGCACTGTTGATGATTATTCAATTTTAGCAGAGTCAGGGCTTCCTTTTCTTATTGAGAACATGGACAGCATGGCAAGGTTTGGCAGGCTTCCAAAGGATTTCGAAAAGCTGAGAAAAGAGTATGATCTTGGGTTTGTGCTTGATTTGCAGCACGCATATGCCAATGACAATACTATGCAGCTTGCAGGGGAATTTATAGATGTGATGGGAGACAGGCTAATGGAGCTTCATGCCAGCGGGCAGACAGAATGTGAAACGCATGCGCTTTTGCACAAGGCTGATAACGGCAATGTAATAATGGGGATGCTTAGGGCTAATGTTCCAATCATACTTGAAGGAAAGGTTTATGGTGTTGTCAGCGCTGTTGAAGAGGAGATTAATCTTGTGAAGAAGCTGTTGAATGTGTAGAAGAAGTTTTATAAAGCTAAAAAGCCCATATAACGCCATGGCAAAAGCATTAAAAGAGGCTGCAAAGCCAAAAAAACTGATTCCAGACGCGTATTTGTTCTTTTTTATAGCTATTGTTCTTAATTATGTTTGGCGCATGCTTGATAACGTATTCATGTATGTACGTTCTTTAAATGAAGCAGAGCCTGTGCTAAGGGTGATAGGCGGCGGACTCTTGGGATGGACACCATTTGATATCATAGCCATATTAGTATGGCTGCTCTCATTATATTCGCTCTACATATTGTATGTAATGGTAAAGAAGAAGGAAAGGTTTTTATGGAGCCTTGCGCTGCTCATATTGGGCGTATTGTTCTACCTTGTGACAATATTCTATTAATTTATTTTTTCTTTTTTTAAATTTTTTACAACAATAGAATTTATTTAATGCATGCCGAGGCGGGCTTATTTATTTGCCATTATCTCAATGACATCGGGAGCCGAAATTACACCTTACAAACAAAGGCAGAGCTCCGCTGCACTTCAAACAATTAAAATATTCTTTAAGAATTAGAGATACTTCTTCAACGAATCCTGTGTCTGGGCATTTTCTTTCGGAATTTTAAACAGCTTTTCCATTTCCGTTAATACATCTTTCTTTTTGGCAGATAAATCTTCAATATCTCTATAGAATAAAAATTTCCAATCAAATTTTTGTACATTCTCAGCTATCATCGGATCTTTCATCTTTCTCGATAAGAAAGCTTCTCTCTCTTGTGGTATGACCAATATACGCTTTAGATGATTAGGGGGAATATTTGAACCTCTCGAGAGAGCATCTGTTATCGCCGTTGTATTTTCCACTTCAAATTCAAAAGCGATTCTACCCTGCTCATGCCATATTACATCGATCATATCCACCCTATCCCAAGAATGGGTATTAACATATCTCCAAGTAGGGCGCTTATTTGTGACTAATTCCGATAAATTCTCATTGTTATATGATTCAGCCTGCTCTTTCCGGCCTATCCAAATATCGAAACCAATTTTTTTACCAAGTTTTGCCAAAAGATAAATGATTTTATTATGCAATGATAAGGATAATTTAACATCTGGCTTTAGCCTCCATTTCCCATCGTTTGTCTTTTCCGCATATTGTTCAAGAATATCTTTTATTTTTTCAGCTTCAGGAGTAAGTGCATTTGGATATTCTATAAATATAGCCTGGAGAACATCATCAAAAGAAACCTTTATGCTGCTGTCTAAAACCTGTATTACTGATTTTTCTACCCTATCGCTTAATGAAGGCTGGGTGAAATGGCTTATATCAACGCCTTTGAGCCACCATTTTTTACCTGCCTTTTTCCCATTTGAGTCATAAACTGCAATCAGTTCAAATTCTTTTCCGATATGACCTTTTAATATCTCATCAATATTCTTAGCTCCGACAGGAACATACCTCCCGCCCTTCAAATCTACCATTATCCCGTTAAGGATATGCTGGTACATGGTAGGCTCCCCTCTCTCCATTATAATCCCCTTGGCAGATTCAACAACCTCAAGTTCATAGGTTTTCATATCTATTTCTTTATCTGTACGAAGAGTTTCTGTTTCAGGTTTTCTAAATCTAATATAGTAATCGCCTACTGCGGAACCATAAGGCTGCAACAGCCCTTTGGCAGAAGCCCGAGCAGGCGGCTGATAAACTATCTTTTCCAAATCAAATCCCACGTTCACAACTGCTTTTATAATAGAATTCCATACCTTAATATCAGTGCTATGGAAAGTTACAGTAAGATATTTGCCTGGTTTCAGCACCCTATATACTTCTTTAAATGCAGCTCTTAACATCTTATGATAATATTCAAAGTCTTTTTCCTGCTGGGTGTTGATAGTAATCTCGTCCTTGTAATCCAAATCCATCTTAAGCCAAGAAGCCCAAAGAGTGCTTAGCTCAAAATACTGTACGGCGCCGCCATATGGCGGATCAGTAAAAACATAATCAATGCTGTTCTCTGGAATAATGTCTCTTAATTCCAATGCATTATGCGCTTTTATAAGAATATTTGCCCCGTCGTTTAAATCGTTAAATTTCTTTGCTTCCTTGTAATGCTGAATCTGGCTGTTGGAGTCGGTTTTGCCTTCTATTATGCCCTGCGGACCGTAAATTGCACTTTCAAAAAGATGCCACACATTCGACTCCATAAAAAGAGGCGGAACCCAAAAACTCTGTATGGCCCAAAATGAGCTCATAGGTCTTGTCGGTCTTACGGGCGTAAGCTTACTTGCTAAATGTGATAAAGAAGTAAAGGCAAAATTGAATATCTCTCTAATCTTATCGTCTTTAAGTTTTGATATATGCTCAAAAAGAATTGTTAAGGACATAAGGTTTCTTTTTGTAAATAGATCCGAGAGATACTCATTTTTCTCCTTTTTTAAGAAAGGGTGCCCATCATAATACAACTTTATTTTAGGATACCAATAAGGTATATCTTGCTTCTCAATTTTCTTTATCAGCTTTAAATCATCCTCATCTGGGCCCTTATCCCATTTCTTCTTACAATTGCTACAAAAGTAATAAATCTTAATAGGGGTAGAATGCTCCCAATGAGTGCATATGATTAAAGCTTCACTTCCGCACTTCTTGCATTTTGTCTTATACAAATCCTCTATCTCTTTCTTACAGCTATTTTGGATTTCTTTAAAGGTTTTCTTGATTTTATCAATATCCGCAGGAATTGCAGTCATTCGCGTTATAAATGTAGACATTGGATCCAAATCAATCCCAATTGTTTTTCTGCCATGCTTAATGGATTCTATAGCTGTTACACCGGAACCACAGAAGGGATCCAATACAATATCTCCTTCTTTGCTGTAATGTTTTATATACTCAGCAACAACATTATGGGGCTTTCTTGCCCAATATTTGTGCATAAGATACATCGGAGTATGCGGCTTTGCAATAAGCGCATAGTTTATAGTTTCAACGTCCCTCTTTTTTTTACCTGCCATATCCTCAAATACCCTTACCTTAATTATCTTTATATACCTTTCTAATGGATTTTTTCAAAGGGACAGAAAATTTGTTATGGTTCTATTTGGATTGACTGGATTATGCGCAAGCAGCCCTCTGTATTAGCGCAATTAAGGCTTTGTACCCCGCCGGGCGTTGGAACCAAAAGGGGGGTGACAATTTGTCCCCACCCTTTGTTTAGCTCTTCATCCCTCTTCCTAACCTTTTTTAAATAATCAGAAGGGTTTGTCGAATCTGTCAGTATTGCCACAATATCCAATACTGCAAACCACCACTCATCATTATTCCATACCCTTCTCAATGATTTGCCCTGGAAAACAACCAAAGCATTATTTGTATCCATTATGCCATCCCTTTGAACAAAACAATAAATATTATCTGCCTTTATATATTTTGTGCGCATGTTTGGCAAATGGCAAGTGGTATAACATCTTTTCAAGAGTATTGAAAAGATTACAAAAGAAGTGAAAATAATAACGCACAAAGCAAACAAATCCCTATTTATTAGCCATTATCTCAATGACATCGCAGTGCTTTAGCTTATGGTCCCTTCCAACCGGCATCTTTGTCTTTACATCAATTGCCTTTATGAAATTCTTTCCAAAGTCAGTGTGCAGCCTGAATGCAAAGTCCAAAGCAGACGAACCAGGGGGCATCAGGAAGCAGTCAGGCAACACATTGCCGTCCTTGTCTGATAATTTATTAACACCACCAGGGTATATTGCGATGTATTTTAATAAATCAAACACAGCATGATTTAAAACATCCTGCACTCCTGTTGAGCTGTATTTATCAAGAACATTCTTTTTTATGAATTCCAAAGCTTTCTTTTGCTGTTCTGTTAAAGTTCCTTTTATTTCAAATGTGCTTGAGCCTGGCTCGTAAGAGATTAATCCTTTCTTGTTTGCCTCTTTCAGGGCTAATTCATAGTCAGCAGAGCAGCCGATAATCATCAGCTCTGGAAATTCTTTTTTTAATTTTTCAATGTTTTCCCCTGCAATCGGAATATCCATCTTATTTGCAGCAACAACCAGTGGCTTGCTTTTCTTTCTTAGATAAGATGCAATTGATTTAAGGTCTTCTTCTTTCCATAATGAAACATCATCAGCAAGCCCTAATATCCTCAATGCAGCATTTACCATGTCTTCAGTAACCCTTAACCCTGACAACTGCTTTGCAATTGCTTTTACAGTATCTTTCCCTTCCTGCTTTACTGAGCGCGCAAACCTGTCCCAGCCCCTCATTATAATCTGGTAATACCACATGTCAAGCTCATGCTCTAAAAATTTAATGTCATTTGAAGGGTCAAAAGAGCCTGGCTCTGCTGCCTCTCCTTTTTCATTTGTTGCGCCTGCCGCGTCAATCACATTGATTAAAACATCTGCCTCGTTCAGGTCTCCTAAGAACTGGTTTCCCAAGCCCAATCCTTCTGAAGCGCCTGGCACCAATCCTGCAACATCAACTACATCAACAGGCACAAAGCGATGGTGGTTAATGCAGGAGCCAAACCTTGGATTGCATTGTGTCTTGAAAAAAGTGTCAACGCAGCCAATCTTCACATATCCTATCCCGCGATTGGGTTTTATGGTTGCGAATGGATAGTTTGCTATTAAGATGTCTGACATTGTCAAAGCCTTGAAGAAAGTGCTTTTTCCAACGTTTGCCTTGCCGACTATTCCGATTAGCATGGTAGGTAAGGAGAAAAGGGAAGTTTATAAATATAGCTGAAAGGAGGCTGCAATTCCTATTGTATTATGCCTTGGTGCTCCATGTTTGTCTCATATGTCTGTATGAACCACCGCAATAAGGACACAGCCCTGCACTGCGCAGCTTCAATCTCCTTTGATTGTTTTGGTTTAGCATTTAACTTTTCATAAAGCGCACAGGCAAAATCATACACTCCTGAAAAGCTTTCCGCCTGAATTTCCCTTATGCCTGATTCAATATATTCAGAAACCTTAAAAAGCAAATCAGTGTTTGGCTGGCCCACTGCCCATCCTCTCCATTGGGACAGGAATTGCTCCAGATTGCCTGCCTTTACATTAGGCCATGCATAATCAACAAGATGCCTTAATAATCCTGCCTCATATCCTGTCAAAGCTGCATCATCTGCCATAGCAGGAAGTAAAGCAAATGTGATATATAAATCTTTATATATCCTAAACCACATCAATAATTTATGAATAAAAGAGGTATTGCTACAATAGTTTCAGCTGTATTAATCCTGTGCACAGCTATCCTGCTTGCTGTTGTCATACTTGCATGGGGCGGAACATTCTCAAAAGGGCTGCTAAAGCATGCTGAGGAAACAAATGAAAAGCTTGCTGCGTGCGAGATAGGGACAAATGTTGTGATTAAATATGCGTGCGTTAGTGATGATACAATAACACTGATGATTGAAAGCCTTGGCTCAAAAAAGATAACAGGGCTGATAATAAGGGCATTGGGCAGCTCAGGCGGATACCAGAAAGAGATTGAAACTGAGATGGATGTTGCTGACTTGAAAAGGTTTGATATTGAAAAAGAAGAAGTTGGCGCTATAACAAGCATTGAAGTGCTGCCTAAAGTTGATATTCTTGGGAAGACAGAAGTTTGCGGCGTTAAGGATATTGAGAAAGTTATTGTTAATTGCTAGAAATCCGGCCTCCGGCGTGTTTTAATTGTTTTAAAACACTGGAAGCAATAAAGTGCAGCAAAGCTCTTCCTTTCACACTCTTTTCATTAAATCCTTATCACTCAATGCCTTTAATTCAATTGAAATTGCCTTTTCATTAACCCTTGTATAGCTCGGGCATAAAATATAGGGATAGCGGTTAATCATGCAGTACTTTATCAGCTCCGGATTGTATTTTGCAACAACATTCAGCCCTTCTTCCCTTCCGTGTATTAATTCATACCCTTTTAGCTCTTTCTTGACTTTCACAGCCAAAGCCAGAAGCATCTTCAGCCTTGAAGAATTAAGCTTTTTCATAAGCTGGCCATACAATACAGGATGCAGCTTTGTTATTGAAAACACTTCTTTTGCAGCATCAATGTATTCCGGCTTTAATGTAGACATAAATCCGCCATAGCCAACATTTACAGAGCTTCCGTCTGAGAAGCTTCCCACAATAATGTCAGAATATTTGCCATTGCACAGCTTTGGATATCCCAATGCGCCTGACGCATCCTCTATTAACAAACAATTATTGTCCTTGCAGACGCTTGCAATCTTTTTCAAAGGCTGCTCTGCAAAGTATCCTGCGAATGATGTGAATAAAAAAGCAGCGCAGTCCTTTGACTTGTTTTTCAAGTCCTTTAAGTCAATTATGCCGTAATCAGTCTTTACATCTATTGTTTTCATCCCAAACATCTTGGGATAATTGCGGAAAGAAGTCCAGCCTCCCTGGTCTGGTATTAAGATAGCTGTCTTTGTGCATAGGTTGTGTGCTGCGCACAATGATGCGAAGATTGCAGCATTCCCCCTCTCCATAAGCCTGACATTGTCATGCTTTGTCATGTTTTCCAGCTTTTCAATGATTTCCCTTGGCGGCTGTTCCATTCCTGTTATTATTGTAAAGGGCTTTTATAAAGGTATTGGGTATGGAAGGCAGGCCTCCGGCGCAATGATTTTCTTGGGTTGCATTATACAAATTTCCGGATTTTTTAGCAAATTTTCAAAGAATATTTCATTTTTTCGATAAATCTTAAAAATTTACTTTGACGCCGGAAAAATAGATGTTTTTTTGAGCAAAGGTTATTAAACAGCTGTTTCCTTAGCTTTTCGCATGAAAACAAACACCCTGGCGCTTGATGCAAACAAGTGGCTTCGCATTGTTGAGGAAATAGAATCAAACAAGGCTGCAAAACAATGGACGGATTACCTTGAGTACCATAATTTTGCAGTCATAATCCCAGATCTTGTTGTAAAAGAAGTGCTCTGGCTACTTACTGATAAAAAGAAGACTCAAATATGGAAAGAGCGCGAGAAGCGATTTGTGCATCTTGCCATGTCTGGCATGCATTTTGATTTCAAATATGTGCAGGCAAAGCATGATTGGGATTATTATTATAGTCTGGCTGAGCAGATGATTAAAAAGCATAAAATAAAACAGATATTAAGGCAGCACGGCCTTTTCACGATAGTTGACGGAAAAGAGCTTTACGCGCTGCATAAAGAGGATTTGGCAATATTCATATCGCTTAAAGAACTAGGCAAACCATACTATTTTATAACGCATGATACAAGGCTAAAAAGAGCTTTAGAAATCAAAGAAGTGAAGAATGCCCTTATTTCAGAAGGCATCTATTTCATATTGCTGCATGAAACACCTGATCCTGAAAAGCGCATTGTTACCAGAATAAAGGTTATGCCTGAATTTTTATGATTTCTTCTTGTTCAATAGTTTCATTCTTCTTTCATAAGCAATGCCTCTCTTCCAGGCCCTCTGCCTTTCTTCGTATGTAAAGTATTCTTTTCCGTCGCACAGGAACTTAGGCAATGGAAGCCCTGCCCCTGTATCAAATTCTTCTGTTGAAACTTTTTGCTTTGGCATATTATTGATAAGATTTAACTTGTATATAAGGGTTCTGATGAGGGAAAAGCTGCCTCCGGCGCAATTCTATTGCTTTTATTATCAGAGCTTTGAATGCTTGAATTCCAGCGAAGCTCGGCCTTTCTTTTGACTGCCTTCGCTCTCCACCAACCATTACACATAACTAACAACCAATAACCCCTATATCCATACAAAAAGCTATTTAAAGCCATATCCCTAATATTAACCCATGGTGCTTGAAGACCTTCTCACTCCTGAGGGAGCAGAAAGAAAGCCGTGGCACATGCTGCCGTTAGGGGCTTTGTATGCGTCAATAGCCGTGTTCCTTGCATTGTGGATATTCAGGGAGCAGGCAAGCCTGATTGTTGTATTCCTTACTGTAATGGCCTGCATCCCATTGATGTACAAGATTATAGCGCTTGAAGAGAGCAAGGAAGCAAAGATTGAGAAGGAAACAAGCATACTAAAAGAGCACAGGAGGGCGCTGCTTTCATTCATTTATTTGTTTTTAGGCTTTGTGATTGCATTCTCAATATGGTTCATTGCATTGCCAGCCAGCTTTGTGCAGGATTTGTTTGCAACGCAGATGTTCACAATAAGCTCAATCAACAACCAGGTTACTGGAAATGCTGCAGGGATGGGATTTTTAGGAAGCATTATAGGAAACAACCTCAAGGTATTGTTTTTCTGCGTGTTTTTCTCATTCTTCTACGGAGCAGGAGCGATTTTCATATTAACATGGAACGCCTCTGTCATATCATCTGCAATAGGCTCGTTTGTAAGGTCAAATGTTGAGAAGATAGCTGCTGCAGGGGGGTTGATGAAGATAGCCACATACTCGCACATGTATGCAATAGGCATTACAAGGTACATGACGCACGGGATTTTTGAGATTCTTGCTTATTTCATTGGCGGGCTTGCAGGCGGATTGATTTCAGTTGCCATTATCAGGCACAAGATGGGAGAGAAGATATTCAACAAGGTAATGCTTGATGCTTTGGATTTGATTCTGTTGGCAATACTATGCACATTATTTGCAGGCGTTGTTGAGGTTTATGTGACGCCGCTGATTGTGTGAGATATATAATTTATATAAATTATATGGATTCAGTTTATAAATGCCCGCCTTTCTTTGTGCTGTCATGAATAAAGGTGATGTTTCCTGTAAAAATATGTTGGGAAGACTAATCAAATGCACAGAAGCATTAAAACGATTCTCTTATGAGCACAATAACACAATTGACGGAATATTTCTTATTGCTTACAGCATTGAGCAAACTCTTCTTGTTATATTAACCTTTACATACCAGCAGCATATGGGGCTGATAATCTCACTTTTTGTAATAATTGCCTTTCTTACTTTTGGCATGCAGAAGCTGATGATTGAGGGAAAAAATAAATACCTTGAAAGGCAGGTCTTAAAACTGACAAATGATAAAGTGCGTTTAAAGGCGTATATGGAGAAAGTAAGAAAAGATAATATGAAGTTAAATATTCTAATAGAAAAATTAAAGACAAAAGGCTTAAATAAGGTTAAGTCTTATGATAAAATGGAGGAAGCATGAGTAATAAAGAATTAATACAATATTTGATTAGGCACCAGAAAGAGAATGAAAGACTGTTTAAGAAGATAAAGCAGTGCGACAGGCGAATGGACAAAACCATTAAAGAGATTATGGCAGTAATCTGATTTTTCTATTTGAAAGACAAAAACATATATAAGCCACCACACTATCCCTCTTTTCATGAAGTTCGCGCACATTGCAGACTGCCATATCGGCGGATGGTCAGAGCCGAAGATGAAGCAGCTTACGATAGATGCTTTTAATTATGCTGTTAATTGTTGCATTAATGAGAAGGTTGATTTTGTATTGATAGCAGGCGACCTGTTTAACACTGCAATACCGCAAATTGATTTGATTAGGGATACTGTTTCTGCATTGAAGAAATTAAAAGACAATGGCATAAAAGTATATACAATAGCAGGCTCGCATGACTTCTCGCCTTCTGGCAAGACAATGCTTGACGTATTGGAAAAGGCAGGATTATGCGAGAATGTGTTTAAGGTTGAAGGCAATAAATTAATGTTCACTAATCATGATGGAATAAAGGTTGCAGGAATGCTGGGAAGAAAAGGCGGATTGGAATCAGAGGATTACAAGCAGATACAGACAAGCCACTTAAGCAGCGAGGAAGGATATAAGATATTCATGTTCCATACTGCATTGGATGAGCTAAAGCCAAGCGGAATGGAAAATATGGATTCAATGCCAGCCTCAATGCTTCCTGAGAATTTTGATTATTATGCAGGCGGGCATGTGCACGCATTGCTGGAGAAAAAGCACGGAAAAGGGAATATTACATTTCCAAGCGCATTGTTCCCGAATAACTTCAAGGAGCTTGAAGAGCAGGGAAATGGCGGCTTTTTCATTGTTGAGGAGAATGGATACAAAAGAGTTCCTGTAAAAATGAAAGAGGTTGTCCCATTAAGGTTTAATGCAGACGGAAAAACAGCATCTGAATTCAGCGATGAAATGTTTGATGCTGTTTCAAAGATAAATGTTGATGGCAAGATTGTGCTTTTAAGGGCAGAAGGGGTATTAGGTTCAGGCAGGCAGTCTGACATTAATTTTAAGTCAATACTTGAAAAGCTTGGCAGCGCGCACTTTGCAATGAAAAACACTTCAGGGCTTTTAACAAAAGAGTTTGATGAATTAAAGCAAACAGCTGTGACGCCTGAAGAGATTATGAAGGAAACAAAAAGCGACATTCCGTTGTTTTTACCTGAGCAGGAGCCCGGGCTTGTGAAAAAGCTGATGGGATTGCTGGATATTGAAAAAGCAGACGGAGAAAAATCTGCTGACTTTGAAAGAAGGGTTGTTGCAGAGGCAAATTCAGTGTTTGGGATTATTTGAAGATTTTACACTATCCTTTTCAAGCAATTATTCCTTGCATGCTCAAACTTGCTGCAGTCAAAGCAGCCATAACCTTCATAATATGCTTCACTGCCGCAGTCACAGGATTCAACATCAAAAAGCCCGTCCCTTTTTACAATCCATGTCCCGCCTGTTGTCTCGCAGAAGTGCCTTGTATTCCTTGCGCACCCTGCATAAGCATCTTTTAATGACTCAAGGGGGTCTGTTATAAGCACTGGCTTGCATCCCTTGACAGAAGAGCAGTCATCTTTTGCAATAATGCTGCAGTCAACATTGTTTTCTGAATTCAATGCAAGCTCCACCTTTAGCATGCAGTCAGAAGCAATTGACTCAATGGAAATCTGGCTGCATGTTTCAATGCTTTTTGTTGCAACAGCAAGCTGCTTAAAGCACTGGTCCCTGTTAATGTCAACCTGCACGTTTTCAGCGCAGATTTGCCAGTTTTTCTGTTTCTGCGCAAAATAAATCATGCACCTGTCCCTTGCATTTGGCGTGGATATTTGGCTGCACATATCCATATTATTTGTTTTCCATGCAATTGCCTGAAAGCAGCTGTCTTTAATTCCAGTACTTGAAATAGATTCGCAATAGGATGCATCATCATACTTAAGCGCAAAGTCATTTGCAATTGAATCCAAAACAAGAATCTTGCAGGATGCCTGCTGGCTTTCACCAAACCTGCTGCACATTGTGATATCACGCTGCTTTACTGCATTTGCAATATCTGCGTTTGTTACTGAAAGACCGGTTGTAACACAGCATAATAACTCACCGCACCATCCTGCCTCTGCCTCGCCAACAAGACAGTTTGCCCTGCAAGCCCCGCCTACTGCAGAGCACGGAGCTTCCTCAAGCGATGTATCCTGCATGTAAAGCACTACATAGCCTGCGATTATCACTGCTGTTGCCAGCAGAAGAAGCCATTTGCTGTGCCCGTGGTGTCGCATGGTATTATAGCAGGGGAGAGGGTATTTTAAAGTTTCTATGGAAAAAAATAATCCGATTTGCAATTTATTACAGCCCAAAAGGATGCTGCGCTTTTGTTAATATTTGCGCTTGTTGGTTAATATTTACATTTTGTTAGTTAAATCTTTCATAATTTTGGATAAAGTTACACAAATTTGAGATAATGGATAGCAAAGTTAAAAAAGGGGGAGAGTATTCTTGATTGTATAAAAAAGAGGCATTATGAAAAAGGGGACTCAAACAAGCGCTTTTGGAGTATCAGCTAGACTAAATCACGACTCTTCCAAGTTTTATAATTCAAAATTATATAAAGAATTAGGTAAAAAACCAAATCCTGAATCTATACAAGAGAATCAAATTCCAAAACAGAACCTAAATAAAATATTCTGCTCTTCTAGTGAAAGAATGAAAGAATTGCCTGACAATTCAGTGCATCTTATGGTAACATCACCTCCATATAATGTAGGAAAAGAATATGATCAGGATTTGAGTTTGGAAGAATATCTTGCGCTTTTAAAAAATGTGATGAAAGAAACAGAGAGGGTATTAATTCCTGGTGGCAGAGCTTGCATAAACCTTGCCAATATAGGCAGAAAACCTTACATACCGCTGCATTCCTATCTTATCCAAATAATGCTTGATTTAGGGTTCCTTATGCGCGGGGAAATAATATGGGATAAATCTTCAAGCGCAGGAACCTCAACAGCATGGGGAAGCTGGCAAAGCGCAAAAAATCCTGTTTTGAGAGATGTACATGAGTATATTCTTATATTCTCAAAAGATTCCTTCTATCGAGTAACTCCAAATAAAAAAGATTCAATCACAAAACAAGAGTTCATTGATTTCACAAAAAGTATATGGCCATTTTCTGCAACTTCGGCGCGAAAAATTGGCCACCCCGCTCCATTTCCAGAAGAACTGCCAAGAAGAATCATTCAGTTATATACATTTGAAGAGGACATTGTACTTGACCCCTTTATGGGCAGCGGGCAGACTGCATTGGCTGCCTTGAAGGCTAAGCGCCATTTTATAGGGTATGATATATCTGAAGAATACTGTAAACTGGCTGAAAAGAGGTTAAAGGATGAAAAATCAAAGACAACTATTCAATCTTTCCAATAATCTACCCAACGGCCATACACATCATAATCGATTGCGTCCTTCTCCCATCTTATGGTAATTATAATTGTCTTTTTGTGCATCATTAGCTGCTTTAACGCATCCTTACTAAACTCTACGCCCCTTGGGTTTGTCCCGGGCTTAGGCATCTGAAGATACGCAGCAGAACCCAATTTATTAAAAATTTCATTCTGAACATCAAGAGGTATAAAATAGAATCCCCCTTTTTCAAGCCCCCAGAATATGTGCACGAGAATTATATCACATTTTGGTTTATAATTATTAATGAAATTTTGTGCGCTTTGAGCATCCACGGTCCATACTGCCTTAACGCCACTATTTGCTGTTATTGTTTTTATAGAAACCGGCTTGCCATATATTATAACATCAGCCTCTGGTTCAGTAATAGGTATATCTGTATTTACTACTTCTTTTCCTAATTGTGCAATAAATAAGGCAATAACAGCCCTTTCTCTTAAAGATCCTACCTCCATTCCTATCTTGCCTGCCCGCGAGCATTCTATTTCAGTTATCCTAAATATTTTCGGCAACTTTGCCTGAATTTTTAAAACAAATGCCTTATTTGTAAATAGTTTTTTGAGTTCTACAGCCATAAACCTCATTCATACTTCCGTTCTTTATATAACTTTCTACGAAAAAACCTGCATTTTTCCGGAGATTATGGAATTTTTCCAGAATTATTGAACATTTTCCAGAAAATCCGAAAAATAATAAAATTGCAGACGGCCTTTTTCTACCCATAAATCATTTACTAACTACCTATAAATTTATAAACTTCTGTTAGATAAAGAGGCATATGCTTACCGAGCGAAAGCGAAGGGAAGCTGAGAACGTAACAAAGTGGAGTGAACATGCTTGTAAAAAAGGTGATATTAGACAATATAAGAAGCTATCTGCATGAGGAGATTGATTTCCCTGAAGGAAGCATACTATTGTCAGGCAACATAGGAAGCGGGAAATCAACTGTATTAATGGCAATTGAGTTTGCATTGTTCGGCTTGAGAAGAGGAGAGCTTTCAGGGGCTTCTTTGCTAAGAAACGGCTCTGACAAAGGCAGTGTTTTGCTTGAGATGCAGATAGAGGAAAAGCATGTAACAATCGGAAGAACACTAAAAAGAACAGCAACAGGGGTTTCACAGGACTCTGGCTTTATTGAGATTGACAATGAGAAAAAGCCAATGACTACTGTTGAGCTGAAGCAGAAAGTGCTTGAATTGATTAATTATCCAAAAGCAGCCTTAACAAAGAATGATTTGCTTTTCAGGTACACTGTGTATGTTTCGCAGGAAGACATGAAGCAGATTCTTTTGGGTGACAAGGAATCAAGGCTGAATGCATTAAGGTATGTGTTTGGAATTGACAAGTTCAAGAGAATAAGGGAGAATGCAAAGCTTGTCTCTTCAAAAGCAGGCGAGAAGAAAAGAGAGGCTGCAGGAGCAATAGCTGATTTGGAGCAGAAAAAGGATGAGGAGACAAAAGCAAGGGAAGAATCCAGGCTTTTGAATGAAGGCATAAAACTGTTTACACCGGTTATTGAAAAGGCAAAGGAAGATATTGAAGGTAAAAAGAAGGCAGCTGAAGAAGCAGAGGCTGAAATCAAGAAAATAGAAGCTGCAAAGCACAGGGCTTCAATCATTGAGCACAGGCAAAAGCTTGTTGAAAGCCAAAATAAAATAGATACTGCAGAGCTTAAGGAGCTTGAGGAAAAGCTGAAGCAGAATGCAGAAAAGCCGTCTGGAAAGGATTTTGTTGAAGCAATAAATTCAAAGAAAAATGAGCTTAAAGCAGTTGAAGAGCAGATGAGAAAGGCTGTTGAAAGCATTCACTCATTAAAAGCAGGGAAAAGGCACTGCGATGAGCTGAAAAAGAAAATTCTGGAGATTGACAATTGCCCAACCTGCATGCAGAAGGTTGAAAACAAGCACAAGGAAAGGATAAGCAGCGAGGAAAACCAAAAGCTTGAAAAGATTGAAGAAGAGCTCGGCATGCGCTTAAGGACAGAGGGAGAGCTGAAGCAGGCAGTTGAAAGGATTAATTCTGAGATTGAAAGGATAAGGGATGAGGAAAAGAAAGAAATTTTGCTGAAGGCAAAGCTGAAAGAGATGGAAGATGCATTAAGGAAAAAGGAAAATCTTGCAGCGAGAGTCAAGTCAAATGGGGAAACCCTCAGGCAATTGATTGAAGAGGGGCTAAAATTAAAAGATGAATTGAAAATCCTGCCTGAGATTGAATCAAGGCAGAGGAATGCAAGGCGGGAGCTTGAAGAATATCTTGATGAATTGAAAAAAGCAGAGGTAAAGGCAGCTGAAATGCAGGCAAAATCATCAATGCTTTTAAGAATGATTGGCGGGCTTTCTGCTGAAGTGAAAAAGAAAGAGGGAAAAAAGAAGGAAATGGAAAGAATGGGCGTTGTAAGGCAGTGGATTGATGATTACTTTGTGAACTTAATGTCTGAAATGGAAAAAAGCGTGATGGCAAAAGCCCATGCTGACTTCAGCTCTTTGCTTGAAAAATGGTTTGCAATGCTTGTAGACAATGAATCAATATCAATAAGGCTTGACCCTGAGTTTACGCCCCTTGTTGAGCAGAACGGGTATGAGATTGACTATGCGTTTTTGTCAGGAGGGGAGAAGACAGCCGCTGCTCTGGCTTACAGATTAGCGCTTAACCAGGTAATTAACAAGCTCATGAGCGATATAAAAACAAAAGACATCATAATACTTGACGAGCCCACAGACGGATTTTCAGAAGAGCAGCTTGAGAAGATGAAGCTTGTATTGGATGAGCTTGACACTTCGCAGGTAATCCTTGTCAGCCATGAGCAGAAGATAGAAAGCTTTGTGCAGAACATTGTAAGGTTTGAAAAGAAAGGGCATGAAAGCTATCTGATTTGAAGATAAAGCCTTACCTCGTCAAAGAATGTGTGTATCTCAGCAAACATTGCCTTTTCATACTCCTCAAGGCGCTTTCTTATTAAAATCTTCTCATAGATTAAGCCTAATAAATGGCCTAGGGCCTTTTTCTCCCAGATGCCAACATCCTTTTGCAGGTATGCGGCAAATTTGCTCTCAATTGAGCCCTTGTTCATCTTTTTCTTTACATTATTCGGCAGGTTAACCTCAACATCTGTCAGGACTATCTGCGCGCCCATTGTGACTACAAATGAAACATAATCATCAAGCTTTTTTGTGCATTCCCAGCCAATCTCAGTCACTTTCCTTCCGTCAGGCATGTCAATGTGCTTGTACCTTAATTCCTTCCAGTCATATCCCTTGTGCTCAAACCACCTGTTCATTGATTCATATAATTCATTCATGTCAAAGACAGAAGAAGCCTTTATCTTATATGCGTCTATTATGGTTTTCTTTGCTTCCAGCTTTGTGAGAAAAACTTCCCTGTAGTCGCTCATGGTATTTTAAAATGAGTGTGGATTAATAAGGGTTTTGGTAAGGCAGGCTGCCAAAGAAAAGCCGGCCTCCGGCGGATTGTTCTTGTTTGCCTGCATTATGCAATATCGCCTGCAATGCTTAGCTGCGCTCAGTCCCTGAAATGATTCGCTTAATGCATGCTGTTCACCAGCCTTAGTTAATTCTCTTCAAAAAAAGCATCAGCCGAAGGAAGTCACTATGCCGCCTGTTACGGTTATGGTTATTTTAGCACCGCTTGTGTCTGTAAAAACATATGAGCCAGATGTCCCGGCCAGCCCGCTTTTTGAGAATCCCTTGTTTGCATCCACTGTGTCTGATGCGCTGACAGCCCCGCAGGAGCATGCGCCGGCTGTGTTAAGCGAGCTTGCTGCAATCGGTCCTGTGCTTACTGAACTTCCGGAGAAAGGGCCGCCTGAATAATATCCTGCAGACACGCCATTAGGCGTATAAAGCCCGAAACCTAATGGGTCAGCAAGCATTGCATAAACGCCGTTCGGGTTCCTTGCCTCAAGCCCTGTTGGGCCGTATGCGTAAACACCGTGCGTTGAAGTTCCCAGCCTGCCGTAATATCCTGAAGAATGCCTCCCCTCTATGCCGTATACAGAATTCACGCCTGCGGCTGATATATTATTTGTTGATGCAATGCTTGAATCAACACTAACTAATCCGTTCATCCCATTCATGCTTGAGATTACACGTGTATAAAGCGTATCATGTGTAGGATCTCCTGGCTGAGGCGGGGGTGTAAATGCAGTTGCCACAATGCCTGCTGCTATAAGAAGCAGTATGGATGCAATTGCAAAATAAGCCCTTTTCAGGCTAAGGGCTTACCGCAAAATAAAGTGATATATTTATAAAGAGTAGAGTCTTATAAATATTATGAAAAACGAGGAGATTATTGATAATAAACTATTTTATTTATCTACTCTAAACGAACTAGAT
>Ga0180009_10003040_pt1 | contig 19386 bp, 20 predicted proteins | sample OS_PC_MetaG_FD_123537 | JGI IMG/M metagenome (GOLD analysis project Ga0180009, IMG submission 123537) | Groundwater microbial communities from the Aspo Hard Rock Laboratory (HRL) deep subsurface site, Sweden - OS_PC_MetaG | ecosystem: Environmental > Aquatic > Deep subsurface > Groundwater...
GAGGCGGCAGACTATATCAAGGTCACAGATACCCTGGATGTCTGGTTCGATTCCGGTGTCACGCATCACGCCGTGCTGGAACAACGCAGTAACCTGGGTCTTCCCGCCGATCTGTATCTGGAGGGTTCCGATCAGCATCGCGGCTGGTTCCAGTCGTCATTGTTGAGTTCGGTGGCCATGCACGGCACGGCGCCGTACCGCAGTGTCTTGACTCATGGCTTCACCGTGGACGCCAAGGGCCAGAAGATGTCCAAGTCCAAGGGCAACGTGGTGGCGCCGCAGAAAGTCGTCAACAATCTCGGCGCGGACATCCTCCGCCTGTGGGTCGCGGCAACCGATTACCGCACCGAGATGACGGTGTCGGATGAAATTCTGAAGCGCACGTCCGATGCATATCGGCGTCTGCGCAACACCGCGCGCTTCCTGCTCGCCAACCTGAACGGTTTCGATCCCATGGAGCATGCGCTCGCGCCCGAGCAGATGCTGATGCTGGATCGCTGGGCGGTTGAACGTGCGCGTCTATTACAGTCCGATATCAAACGCGCCTATGACAATTATGAATTCCATCTGATCTACCAGCGTGTGCACAATTTCTGCGCCGTGGATCTGGGCAGTTTCTATCTGGATGTCATCAAGGATCGCCAATACACCTGCAAGGCCGACAGCGTCGCGCGGCGTTCGGCGCAGACGGCCATGTATCTGATCGTCGAAGCACTGGTGCGCTGGCTGGCGCCGATCCTGAGCTTCACGGCCGATGAGATCTGGAAAAGCATTCCTGGCGAGCGCGAGCAGTCGGTTTTCCTCGAAACCTGGTTCGAGTTGCCGGAAATGTTCCTGGCCAATGAATCCGAATCGAAACGCTATGGCATGGATTTCTGGAAACAGACCATGGCTGTGCGCGAACTGGTGTCCAAGGAATTGGAAAAGCTGCGCGTGGCCGGCGCCATCGGTTCATCCCTGGATGCCGAGGTGGATCTGTATTGCAGCACCGAACTCCATGATCTGCTCAAGCGTTTGGAGGATGAGCTGCGGTTTGCCTTCATCACCTCCTATGCGCGCGTGCACCCTTTGACGACACCGCCGGAAGGCGCGGTAAAGCTGGAACTGGCGAGTGGCGGAGAGTTGTGGGTAACCGCAGCGCCGTCGGCACATGCCAAGTGCGTGCGCTGTTGGCATCATCGCGAAGATGTTGGTCAGCACAGCGAGCATCCGGAGCTATGCGGACGTTGCGTGGATAATGTCGCGGGTGACGGAGAGCGGCGTCGTTATGCCTGAGCATGCGAAGTATTCGGCGTTGCGTTGGTTGTGGCTGGCGGTACTGATTGTCGTGCTGGATCAGGTGACCAAGATCTGGGCTGAGACGGTGCTCAGCGCTGGCGGGCCGATTGAAGTGCTGTCCTGGTTCAACTTCTCGCTGGCCTACAATCGCGGTGCCGCCTTTAGTTTTCTGGCGGCGGCCGGTGGTTGGCAGCGCTATTTTTTCCTGGGTATTGGTCTGATTGCGGTAGTGATTATTGTCGCCTGGTTACGGCGGCTGCAGGCGCATGAACAGATGACCGCGCTGGGGTTGGTGTCGATCCTCGGTGGCGCGGTCGGCAACCTGATCGACCGTGCCTTGTATGGTCATGTGATTGATTTTATCGACTGGCATTATGCCGGTTGGCATTGGCCGGCCTTTAATATCGCGGATTCCGCCATCCTGATTGGCGCCGTGCTGGTCGTGCTGAGCGGACTGCGTTCGCGCAAGCAGGAACAGGCCGCGTGATTCATCCGTCGCAGATACAACCCGGTAGTCGCGTGCTACTGCACCTGGCCATCAAACTGACCAATGGCACTGTCGCCGAGTCCACCTTCGATGCCGAGCCGTTTGAACTGATCATCGGTGATGGAACGTTGGTGCAGGGACTTGAAGTTGCGCTCTATGGTATGCGGTCTGGAGAAAAACAATCGCTGACGCTCGCGCCCGAACAGGCCTATGGCGTGCATGATCTTGCTGCCGTGGGCTGGTTGCCGCGCGACCAGTTCCCCGCTGACATGCAGCTGCAGCCCGGTTTGCTGGTCGGCTTCGTCGGCGCGGATGGCGAGGAGGTGGCGGCCCTGGTGATTGCGGTTGAGGACGAGCAGGTACAGATCGATTTCAATCACCCGCTGGCCGGCAAACCCATTATTTTCGAATCGGAAATCATTTCCGTGGAACCGCCAGCTGAAACGCCGGATGAATTTATGTAGGGTGTGGTGAGCGTAGCGAACCGCACCATTTTTATTACACACAGCATCGCTATCTTGCCAAACAAATATGAACCGCAAAGGCGCAAAGGCGCAAAGATAACGAGAGTAAAACCTTCTTTGGTTTTTCAGTGGGCCGTCATCCCGGCGTAGGCCGGGATCCAGTGGCAACGCTTACTTGGGTAACTCGATTCGAGCTTATGCCCAACCGGCGCTGGAATAACGGAATGTTATTGCCTTAATACATAAGCATTCTTTGCACCTCTGCGCCTTTGCGGTTCAATAAAGACCTTTTCAGCGCACGTGGTATCTAAACAGCGTAAATACCGCGAATTCACTAAGCCATACCTGCGGTTCACGGTAGCAAATGATTTGCGCTTATAATCGCCCCAGACAAATTTCTGACCGGAACCGTATTCATGCAGCTACTGCTCGCCAATCCCCGTGGTTTTTGTGCCGGCGTTGATCGTGCCATTGAGATCGTCGATCGCGCATTGGAATTGTTTGGTGCGCCCATCTATGTGCGTCACGAGGTTGTACATAACCGTTATGTGGTCGATGACCTGCGCAATCGCGGGGCGATCTTCATCGAAGACCTGAATGACGTTCCGGACGGCGCCACACTGATCTTCAGCGCGCACGGTGTTCCGCGTGCCGTGCAGGAGGCCGCCGCCGCGCGTGCCTTGCAGGTATTCGATGCCACCTGTCCGCTGGTGACCAAGGTGCATCTGGAGGTCAGTCGTCATGCACGCTCGGGGCGTGAATGCATACTCATCGGTCATGCCGGCCATCCCGAGGTCGAGGGCACGATGGGGCAATACGACGGTGCTCATGGCGGAGCGATGTATCTGGTTGAACATGTTGCCGGTGTGGATGGTCTGAATGTGCGTGATCCCGATCATCTCGCCTATGTCACCCAGACCACTTTGTCGGTTGACGACACCACACGCGTTGTCGAAGCTCTGCGCGCGCGTTTCCCGGCAATCCAGGGTCCGCGCAAGGATGATATCTGCTATGCCACTCAGAATCGCCAGGATGCCGTAAAGACGCTGGCCGAGAAATGCGATCTGATCCTGGTGGTGGGTTCGAAGAACAGTTCCAATTCAAATCGTCTGCGCGAACTGGCCGAGAACCAGGGTGTGGTTGCCTATCTTATCGATAGCGCGGACCAGATCAATGCGGAATGGTTGGAAGGAAAACAAGCTGTCGGCGTGACCGCCGGCGCCTCGGCCCCCGAGCTGCTGGTGCAGCAAGTGGTCGAGGCATTGAAGTTGCGTGGCGCGTCGCTCACGGAAGAGCAGCGCGGGCGCGAGGAGACGATTACCTTTGCGTTGCCGCAGGCGTTGCGAGGCTAGTTACCTGGCCCAACAATCCGCATTAGTACCACCAGAAGCTGCTTTGGTTCCGATTTGATTGATCGACAAAGTCCCGCAGGGATCACTGGCTTGGCCATTCTTGGGTGTGGCAGTAATGGTGAATGTCTGATCAGTTACTATCGGGCTGGGTGCCAAATCATAGAATTTAGTGCCGGAATCTTTTGGGCTTTCCGTGTATAAAAGATCATGCCCGGCATATGTGCCGTTTTGCGTGTAATAACGTTCAGCCGCCTGCGCGACTTCCATCAGCGTTGCTTTGGCGTCTGCCCGGCGCGTTTTGCGCATCTGATCAGTATAGGAAGGGTAGGCAATCGCGGCCAGGATAGCGACGATGGCTACGACGATCATAATTTCAATCAAGGTAAAGCCGGCGCTGTGTTTTTTGTGCTGCATAAATTGCCTCACTTCATTAATTCCTATGATTCTGATCCAGTGCGTAATTAGATCAGTCTTCTTCCAGAGTGCTGAAATCGAATGCCCCGGGTAATACCCATACATCCAAAATATAGTAAGGGGCTCGTTCGCCATAGACATTGAAGCCAACCTTGGTGCCTGGTTTTAGGTCGCTTAAGGACGCAGGCTTTCCGCCCAATTTCTGAACGGGGGTATTATCGCTCAGCCGAAACGTCTGATCTGAAATCAGCAATGCCCCTTCAAAAATGGCACTATCCACAATACCGTAATTGGTGAAGGGCATGGTGCTGCTCGTTTCGGCGCAGATTGTCCCCGCGCCGGCAACGCTGAACGCCAGTACAGCCAGGATATTTTTGAGCCAATGTGTATTCATGGTCTCTTACCTTTATTCGGTTAGTGATACGGCTTAGAACTCAAGTGGGCTCCAGGAAGTTCGGGCCGGTGCATTACGGGCGAACGCCTCCACAGTATCTGCATTGATGCCACCCGAAGAGTCGGTTGTCACACGCTTGTCGGAAATGAATCTCGACTCGGTCGGAATGCCATCGGTCTGAATGCCTGCTACAAATTTATTCAGTGCTGTAAGGTCATTGTCATCTATGACGCCGTCACCATCGACATCCACCGCGCCGAAGGTTGGTGCGCCACCGTCCAGCTGGGTGGCCAGCATGAGCCAACCTGATCCACCATATCCGCAAATATTCGTGGACGGTATCATGCTGTTGAAGAACACGAGATCACCGATGGCAACCGAACTGGTGACGATGCGTTCTTTCGACGTCAGGAGGTCAATGAACCAGCCTCGTTTCGTTGAATAGCTTACGGTATTTTCAGAGAGCGTCCGTACGGTCTTTCCGTTAGACGTATCAGTGCTGAGTGTCTGTTCTTGCAGGCTGCTGCGAGTTACGTCGCCCGTGCCAGAATCCCAGATGCCATAGAACGTCTGCTGTAAGCTATCGTCATTGTCGTTGGTGGCGATATATTGCCCTGTGCCGAAGAACACCATGATATTGGGCGCTGTGCCTGCATCACGCTGAGTCTTGTGACGTGCCAAGGAAGGACGTGAGGTAATAGGCTGACGATTACCGATAGTGCAGGTCGCCGAGGTGCAGGCACGCGCCAGCGGTGAACCGCTGAATGCTACGTTCCAATTCGTCGTGTTGTTGCCGCTGAGACTGAAGGCCCAGAGATTGCCGTGCAAGTCACCCGCGTAGACACGATCGATGGTGCCGTCACCATTAAGATCAGCCAACGCTGGAGAGGATAACCCGTTGCAATCACTGCCGGCATTGCCGCAGCTGCTGCTTGTCATGCTGCCTGCGCCGGTGTTGATGATGATTGGCGATGCCAGGTTGGTGCCGTCAAGGTAGACAATAAAGAGTTTGGCTTTACCATCACCCAGTGGATCATTGTTATAGCCGTTGCCGAAAATAGCAGCCCACTTTCCATTGTTGAGCTTACCGATGCGGATGTCGCTGAAGGTGTAGCCTAGATCGGCGTGGGTGAATTCCCATAAAACCTTGCTCGCATTGAAGGCCGTGGGGTCAGTGACATCCAGTGCGAAAACACCCTTGCCGCCGCCGCGGAGTGCGCCGACCAATAAAGTCTTCCAGCCACTGAGATACACATCAGCAGCCGTGGCAGAAAGATCCACATACCATTTGTGGGCATAATTGGGATCGGTCAGATATTGCAGGCCGAGGCCGCTTGTGGCTGAAAATAACAGGCTTGGTACGTAGGCAAACAGTTCCTGGCCATTATTTTCGGCGTCGAATGCGTGCAGCATGCCGTCATTGGAACCGACATAGACTGCCTCGCGACGGTTCTTTGCCCCGGAATTTACGAAGGTCGAATAGGGCGCCGTTTCGATACTGTCTGGATAAGGCGTGTTTGGCGCGCCCACGAACAGCGGACTCGAATGGACGATGTCTCCCAGCAGGCTGCCACGATTACGGAACCCCTTGGCAGTGTAGGTGCTGGCACCTTCGGTATAGCTGCAGGTGGCCGTGCTGCTTTGTTCGCAACTGCGGTCGCCACGGATGAGGCCAAGACGGGCCTTACCTGTTGCATCGTTTGCCAGGGTGCCGTTCGGGTCGGTTTTGAGATCGTTTTTCTGGGCTGTGGTCAGGTTTGCCCAGGAGAAATCTACGCCAGCGGTACCGTTATAGGTGAAGATATTGCGGAGCGTATAGTCTCGTTCATCCAGGCCGCTGGAATCTGCGGTTGCACCGTTCGCTGCCGTCCAGGAAATACTGCCAATGGTCCCTGATGTACTAATGGGGATTGCATTGAGATCGCCGGTCCAGCGGGCGGAGTCAAACACGGCCTGGAAGATCATGGTATTGCTCTGCAGGCTGGTTGAATTGAACGATACCGCTGCGGCGGAACCGCTGCGGGCATCAATGTCCGCAATAGCATCGCCGAGTGTACTGATCAAATTATCCGGGTTGCCGGCGTTCAGGAACAGGCCGCGGCCGTTCCAGGCAGCATGGCGCATGTCATCAACGCGTTCCTCATCTTCGGTATCGATCGGATTTGGCCAGGCAAAGGCCGCTAAGGGATAGGTAGGATTTGCTGACAGCGTGCCATTCACACCAAAAGCAACCGTGAAGGTAACAAGGTGCTGAGCGTCATTCTGATCCGCGGCAGTCCGGCGAACCTCATTAGGCAGACTGGCGGACAGATCGCGCTCGTAATAATACATAGCCACGTCAGCCAAGGTGTCGCTGATGCCGTCGGCATAGGAGTCGCCATCCCAGGCGCTGTTGTCGTCGCCATCGGCATTATTGGCGACGATTTCCCCGCCAGTATCGCTGTTCCAGTAACCATCCGACATAAGAACGGTGAAATTCTGTTGGCAGGCGCCGCCCTGGGATTCGGGCAAAATCGGGCTGCTGGCCCACTCGGTGCCCCAGGCAGGCAAGCCACTTTCAAAATAAATACCGGTATTTTGCAGCGCGCGGCGCAACGGAGTGCCGTTATTGGAGTTAATACGGAAGAGATTTCTCAATAGTGTATTTTTGTTCGTCCGTGCTGTGGCATTCAGAGGTGCCGTGATGTCATCAACATCACGTACCGGTGTGCGGACATTGTTATTGTTCCATAAAGTCGCCAAGCCGATGCGGGCAGTCGATTTCGAAACGATCTCGGACAGGGCGCGTTTGGCGACATATTCACGCTTACGATAATAGCTGAACCAGTTCGCGAAGTTGGTCTGCTGCGTCGCGGACATAGCGGAAGTTGGCGTGTATTGGGTGGCATGGTTGTAACCTGCCAGACCTGGATCGGGACATTCGCCCTGTTCAAATACGCCATCGCCATCATCGGTCCAGGTCATATAACCTGGGAAGTCAGCGCCGTCCGATTGCGTCAGGTCGGTCGTGCCTGCGGCCGGATCGTAGGGGTTATTGCGAGCCGAGGTGATGATCTGATCCACGTAGGCGACGTTATTGATATCAACGCCCACCCAGGGGGTATAGGTCTTCGTCGGGTCAAAATAGAGCGTGTTGTATCCGGCGCAGGACTCCAGCATCTCGTCCCGGTCGGTGCGGGTTGGCGTGATATCAACATTGCCACTGTTCGGGAAGGAGTTTCCGGTGTAGATAGCATCGGCCCCTGCGGATTTGAGTATTTCCCAATCCATGCTGCCCGAATCATCGACTGTCATGAAAATATTCGACTGTACCGAAGTCGACAGGAACAGCGGGCTATTGGCCAATGTTCCGGGTTCTGCCAGCGATTGCCCGGAAATCAAACTGGCGATGGCTGCGGACAATAGCTTCAGCAGGATTCGGTTGTCAGCGTGGCGATGTTGTTGCGTTGCGTTCATGTTTTTTCTCCCCAGGACCGCTTTGTGTAACGACCTAGAAGTGGCAAAAAATCAGTTTAGGCGTCGCGCAAAATGGCTCCATGCCAGATAACGCGAGGTATTGTCCGTGCTCCATCCGGCAGCCGTGATGCGGAAGGCATAACGTGCCGGTGCTGTTGCGTTGTTGGGGTCCAGCGGTGCGCCGCCGGTCCCAAACTTTCCTAAATATTCGATGATGTAGCGTGGTTGTTGACCTGACAGCAGTGAGAGCGAGGGAGTCCCATTCGATGCCCAGGCGCCATTGTCGTAGAGATTAAAGGTGGGTGGGGCCAATGCTGCGCCTACACTGGTACGCTCCAGTGAAAAGAGGCCGCTCGTGCCGTTGAATTGCGCAAGGTCTGCCACGTCATCCACATTTGCAGCCAGCCAGGCCTCGGCATCGCGCAACGCGGTTTCGGCAGCCTGAAAGGCCTGTTGGCGTTGTTGATTATTGGCGGCCATCTTTTCTTCCATGGTTGTGGTACTCATGGCCGCGACGCCGAGAACCGTCATGATCAATAGGATCATGAGGCTGATCATTAAGACCGCGCCCTGTTGGTGTCTGATGGAAGGGGAATTAGTCATCATCATGCCAGTCCAGATTAGATCAGGTTAGATAACGTCGCCGCGGTTCCGCAGGCGCACGGTTGTTGTGAAATCTTTAGCGATGGTATTCCCGCTCGCGACGGGGTCGACCGTATTCAGGCGCAATGTGATACGGACACTGACCACGTCATTCCAGTCTGTGCCACCATTGGTGACATTGTTTGCAGTCACGTAGCGGTCGGCACCCAGCGTCGCGTCGTCATTCACGCCGTACAATACTTGAAAATCTTCAACGCCCTGGATGAGTTCGTTGTCAGCTGCGATGCTATTGGCAAACAGGGAATTACCAGGGCCATTGATACTTGCGCCGACCAGATAGGTCGTAGACGACGTTCTGAATGCGGTGGCTACCGAGGCGTTCTCGGTGTAGAAGCCGCCGTTGACCTTTGAATCAATGTTTGACTGGCCAGTGTTGGGTCCGCTGGATGCGACAACGCCGGCTATATGCTGGATGGCTCCGCCGCTGCTAGTGGGATTATTCGTGATCATAAACACGGCAGCACTGTCGCAGTCAGACACAGTCAGAATATCGAACTGCTCCAATTGGTCGTAATTTGTGTTTGTTGAATCAAGTTGGATGATATCTTCGCCAGGCACGATATCGTTCAGATTGGCCAGAATACGAATACCACCTGACGAGCCATAACGCAGTGTCGGAACATCCGTGTTGTTTACGCCGGTATTATCTTCCCCGAAAACCGCCGTCGCAAAATCGTAACGTGTGCCTTGGTCGGTCAGATTGTTTTTCAACGGGATGTCCGTGGAGTCGGTGCAACCCATATAGCCTGTTCTCGCGATGTCCTGGGTGATGCGATCCAGGGCATAACGGGCATTCTCCTGCAGACGCCCCATGCCATCCTGCATGGTGTAGGTCTGACGCGAGCCAAGAAATATCTGCAGAACCCCAGCCAGCAATAACAGGCTGATAGTGATCGCCACCATCAGCTCGACCAGCGTTAAACCCTGTTGCTGGCGGGTGATGCTCTGCGCGGAATTATTCATTGCAGTGTTCATCTGAGCCTCGATTTTCATGGCTGATAGATTACCCGTACGCAGGTCAGGTCAGTGATGGCATCGGGGTCACAGCCTAGGCCGGTAGCCCCGGTGCGGTTGTTGTCCCAGCGGACAGTGACTGTCACGAGGCCGGCATTGGTGGTCACGTCGCCCTGTCCAGCCGGCAGTGCGGCCAAGGCCCCTTGCCAAAGGAAGGTGTCATGTTGTGCCATTTGTTGGGGTGTGCAGCCGGTGTTGTTTTCACAACCGGCGGTATAGGCAGCGGTGTTGTTGTAATTGCCCGCATTGAAACCCGCCATATTGGCGCGGATGCGGTCGGCCATATCATTGGCCAATGTCGCACCCTGGGTACGTGCATAGGCGTCATTACTGTTACGCAAGCCCACACTTTGCAGGCCCGCCAGACCCAGTAGCCCGATGGACAGAACCACGACCGCGATCAAGACTTCCAGCATGGTGAAGCCGGCGACCGCGTGAGGTGAGGATTTCATTAATTTTTGGGTTGATAGCATGGTTCAGCATCCCCCAAAGGCACGGTCGGTTTCGATTCGACCGGTGGCAGTTACACTGATTTCGCGGCCGGTTTCGTCCGGGCGATCATCGCAAACCTCTAATACGAGTTGATTGCTCACAGCACCAGTGGCGCTATAGCTGAATGAGTTGGCACCATCGCTGGTAAAGGTTAAACCCGTGCTATCCAACGAGTCATAGGTGCGCACCTCTTCTCCGGGATTGGGTGAATTATCGTTATTCAGATCGACATAGACCAGCCAGCCGAGTGCCCAATTACTGCCGCCGGTACAGCCCGGAGTGGCACTCATTGAGTCACTGCTGACACACATCGTTGCGTTACGGCCACGCTTGATGGCTTCACTACGGGCCAGATTGGCCGCGGCCACGAATTCGTTGGTGACAGTGGTAAGTCGGTTGTTTAACAGGAAGTCACGGAAGCTCGGTACTGCGATGGAGAGCAATATCGCCGCGATCACGAGCGTGATCATCAGTTCAACCAAGGTAAATCCGGTATGTTTTTTCATTATTCCCTTTCTACTCCCCGGCGCTAGATGCTGTCTGCCGGTTCCCGATGAGCTGCGCGGATCGGCCGATAAGCGGTGATCTGGCGGCTGCGATTGAAATTCTGCAGGGGGTTAGCGGCTGGGGGTGGGGGATCTGGAGTGGGGGTTTGGACGCACTGCTGTTTCGTCATTCTGGCAAAGTCGGAGTCCATGTCAGTTAAGGCCCTGGATTACTCGCTTCGCTCGCCCTACGGGCCGCCTGGTCGGCGTTCAACGCGCTCCGCGCTTTTGTCCGGCCTGCGCCGGAATGACGGGTAATAAATAGACCAAAGGCTTTCTAGGGCTGCAGCTGCTGGCGGGCGAAGCGGCCGGGCTCCAGGCCGGGAATCAACGTTTGGATTTCGATGGACTGCGCCGGCCAGCTGACCTGGATCGCCACCTGTTTGTAATCGGGGTCGGGGCTGTGTTCGATCTGCCACCTTATAGAGTAGCGGTGCAGCAGTCCTTGCCGGCTGAGTGAGCCGGACACCAGTTCATCCTGATAGGCGGGGTAGCGGGCGATGCCCTGGAATTCGGCGAGCTTGTCCAGGGCAAAGGCGGTGGCCTCGTCGCTGGCCTTGGCCTGGGCGCTGGCGGCCATCAGACTGGCCTGAAGCCGGGCGGCGCCGGTCAGGCCGACCAACACCAGCAGCAGGGCGACCAATGCCTCGATCAGGCTGAATCCGGATTGACGGTTAAGCATTTAGAAGTCCTTCCAGCTGCCGGCGAGTTGAATCACCTCCAGGGGCGGCGGTTCTATACGGTTGGGTCCACTGGGGTGTTGTCCGATATGCGCCAGCCGGCTGCTCGGGCCGAGGCTGTTGAACTGGCCGGTGACGGCCAGGCTGCCGTAAAGATGAAAATCTCCCCAGGCGGGTGCGCCGGTGCAGTCGGCTTCTATATAGATAAAGCCGACGATCACGGCACCCCCGGAAAATCCCGGGCAGCCAAGCTCTGCGGGAATGACCAATATAATGGGCCGTTGCGGGCTGCCGATGCTGTGCCGCCATTCCCCCGCACTCAGATCGTCCGCCGTCGCCCACCAATAATCGCGTTCATGAGGAAACGCCGCGACCTGCGCAGTGGCCATGGCCAGCAATTCATCACGCGGCACGCTGAACACATAATCCCAAAGGCCGGTGCTGGGAAAGATTTCGCCTTGCAGTTGTCCGCCATGCAGATTGGTACCGCCGCCAATCAGACAAGCCGCATCCCCCGACGCGCTGAGCGCTGGGCCAACATCTGGTAGGTCTGCCGAGGCGGGATAGAGATCACTGGTGGTGGAAAGATCCGCACAACCATCCACGATCAGGGGTGACGCGAATTCACCCGCAGCCGTCAGCACGCCGCTCGGCCGCACATACTGGCTGACGCGGGCCTCTATTTCCGGGGCACTCGAAGGCGAGGCAGTGGCACGTACCAGGATATAGCCCAGCCAGTTCGGCGCGCGTTCGAAGGTGAGATTGATGGCAAAGCTATCGCCGCTACTGCTGCTCATCGCGGGCGGGTTTGAGGTCGGCGTGGCGATTTCAAGTCCGCCGGGCAAGCTCAGCCAATCCGGATGATGCATTTTCAACCAGGCGCTACCGAAGTTGAGACCGGCATTGGCGGCCTGTTGTGCCTGATTCGCCAACAGACTGTTGCGCGCCATGCGTTGTTCGAGTGTCGCGGTGTGCGCCACGCTGATCGCCAAGGCAATGCTGGCGATAGTCAAGGCGAGGCAGGTCAGCAAGGTTGCCGCACCGCGTTGTGTTGTTATGCGCATATCAAGGAACCGTAATGAGTAGTTTGTCATTGGCAAAGGCCACGCTGTTGGTGAGTTGATGGGTTATCGTTGTGTCGCTGCGGCTGCGCGCGCGGAGTGCGATGCGGATACTGCGTCGCAGCATGCCGGGATCGCCGGCGCTGCAGGGCAGTTCAACATCCAATAGATTGATGCAGATTTCCTGGAGCGCGAATTGCAGGCCGGTGACTTCGGTGTCGGCATCGGTGATGGCCTGCCAGCTGCCGCCTGTGCAAGTGAACGGACTGCCGCCGTTGCGCATCTGAATCTGTCCGGCACGCAATCGAAAACCGAATTGTTCCAGATTACTGGTTGAGGTTGTCGGGCTCGCGATGCCACAGGGGCCAACACCGACACGTAGATCGCTGTTCAGGTCATAGCTATAGAGAACGCAGGAATTGTCGGGTTCGCCCGTGCTGTTGCCCAGTTGCACATCGTTGCTGTCCGTCTGGAAGGGGTTGTCTGTTGGTGTGACGCTGCCGGGTGTAAAGGCCCAGTAACCGGCGCGGCGCAGATCGTTGGTCAGCAGATCAAGCGTGCCGCGCAATTCCTGATTGAGTCGGCTTAGGCGTACGGTGTCTGATGTGGCACGTATATTCACAACATAAAGTTGTAACGCGCCGGCAATCACTAGCAGGCCTACAGTGCTGCCGACCATCAGCTCGGTTAATGAAAATCCGCATTGCCTTAACATGGTGAATAGCCCGCCGGGCTTGCGCCATCGGCTGGTGCGCAGATGCGCACGCGTCCCAGCGTACTGATGCGGATATCCAGCCGTTTGCCCCGGTTCGATTGCAATTCAACCGTCCCCGCGCGTGCGAGTCCGCGCAGCGGGTCGAACTCCGTGGTCTGGCCGCTGCTGAAACGCGCGCTGATCAGTGAGACATGTGTCTGTTCTTCGTTCGCACTGGTGTGCAATTGGCGATCATGGGAGAGATCCAGCAGACAGGCGCTGGAACTGCGCCAATCCTGGATCGTGCAATCGCAGGGTAACTGCTGACTGATGCCATAACACCAGTGCTCGCCGGGCGAGAAACTGACGCCGATGGGTACGGCCGCGTGGCGTCGGACGGCCTCGCTGCGGGCATAGCGCAAATCCGCGGCGACTTGTTGCGCGGCCGCGCGCAGATGTTGACTGTCGATGAGGTCGGTGAAAGCGGGCAACGCCCAGGTGAGCATGATCGCCGCGACGGCGATCGTCACCATGAGTTCAATGAGCGTAAACCCGGAGTGCGCACGATCATCCATGATCGAATCTCCAGTACCAGTCCTTGGTGTGGGTGATTATAGCCGCTGCGGCGGCTTATACTAGACCCCGAATGACGCTTGGTTAGTACAGAGTCGCCGTCATCCCGGCGCAGGCCGGACAAAAGCGCAGAGCGCGTTGAACGCCGAATAGGCGGCCCGTAGGGCGAGTGAAGCGAGTAATCCAGAATCCATATTCGCGCGGTACTCCTGGATTCCGGCCTACGCCGGAATGACGAAAATATTGAATTCGCTACATAGCTCAAGTGCCGTTCGCTCAAACATGCTTAGCCAAGGAGGGCTGACAATGAAACACAAGGAACGCGTGGCAGGTTTTGGTTTAATGGAATTGTTAATAGCGTTGGCGATTGTTGCGATTCTAGCGACACTGGCGCTGCCGAGTTATCGCACCCAGATGCAGCAGGGTCGGCGTTTGGATGCGATAAGCAGTTTGTTGAGTATCCGCGTGGCGCAGGAGAAATGGCGTGCCAGCCATACCAGCTACGCAAGTTTGGATGACCTTGGCTGGTCGAGTGGCACCTCGTTGGAGGGGCATTATCAACTGCGCCTCAGCGAACATTCGGCATCGGGTTTCATGCTGATTGCGCAGCCGGTTACCGGTGGGCCGCAACAGGACGACCGTTGCGGCAGCTTCGCACTGGACCAGCGCGGACCGGTGATGACAGGAACTTATGCGGGCGCCGATTGTTGGCGACGTTGACGGAGATATCGAGTGGTGGAGTGTCTGATTGTGGGTGCCGGGCTGATCGGCATGTTGACGGCGCGCGAGCTGCAGACCGCGGGCGTGCAAGTGACATTGATCGAACGCGGCAGCAGTGGCCGCGAAGCTACCTGGGCCGGTGGCGGTATCCTCTCGCCCCTGTATCCCTGGCGTTATCCCGATGCCGTGAATCAACTGGCGCGCTGGAGTCAACAGCGTTACCCGCAGCTGCTCGCGGAGTTGCACGAGCAAAGCGGACTCGACCCGGAACACGAACGTTCCGGCTTGCTGATTCTCGATGCGGGTGATCAGGCACCGGTAAATGCATGGGCACAGCGCTTTGGTGCCACGCTTCAACAGATCGATGCGCAACAACTTGCCGAGCTTGAGCCCGCACTCGGTGTGAGCAGTCCACAGAGTTGCTGGCTGCCGGAAGTAGGGCAGGTGCGTAACCCGCGCCTGGCCAAATCATTACGTGCGGCGCTGGAGCGCAGCGGTGTGCGCTTTATCGAACAACGCACCGTGACCGGTTTTCGCCAAACCGCCGGCCGCGTCACGGGTGTGGAAACAGACGCAGGCTTTCTGGCTGCGGAACAAGTTATCGTCGCCGGTGGTGCCTGGAGTGGTGACCTGTTACGGACAACCGGTATCGAGCTGCCGGTCGAGCCTGTGCGCGGGCAGATGATCCTATTTCGCGGCGCGCCGGGGCAAGTACGACACATTGTTCTCGATCAGGGGCGCTATGTCATACCGCGTCGCGATGGACGCATCCTGGTCGGCAGTACGATGGAACGCGTCGGCTTTGATAAATCCACCACCGAGAGCGCCGCGACGGATCTGCGCGCGGCGGCGCTCCGCTTGATCCCGACATTAGGCGACTGCGAGCTGGAACATCACTGGGCAGGCCTGCGGCCCGGGTCGCCGACCGGGGTCCCCTGCATTGCCCGCCACCCGGAACTGACCAACCTATATATAAATGCCGGTCACTACCGGAACGGTGTCGTCCTCGGCCCGGCCTCGGCGAGATTGCTGGCGGATCTGTTGCTGGAACGCCGTCCCGATATCGATCCCGCAGCATTTTTGCCCGACAGAATCAGTGCTTAGGCCAGGATAGACTTTGTCTAAACATCGGTCGTATACTTGGCGCATGCAAAAACGACCGGAAAGACAGCCGCTTAGCCAGCAACAGGTGATTGACCTGCTGGCCGGGCATGATATCCAGCCAACCCTGCAGCGGCTGGAAATTGCCCAGGCCCTGTTCGCCCGCGATCAGCACCTGTCGGCCGATGAGGTTCTCAAGCAGGTGAATCAGGAGTCGGCTCGGGGGTCCAAGGCCACGGTCTACAACACCCTGGGCCGGTTCGCCGCCAAAGGCCTCATCCGCGAAGTCATCGTCGACCCCAGCCGGGTGTTCTATGATCCGAATACCTGCGAGCATCACCATTTCTACAACATCGACACCGGCGAGCTGATGGATATAGACGCCGACCAGCTTGCGCTCATGAACCTCCCGCCCCCCCCGGAAGGCACCGTGGCCGACGGCGTCGACGTCATTATCCGTATCCGCAACCAGTCCCCAGCCTGATTACCCAATCATCGGGTTTTCGGTTGTCGCTGCCAGAGCCTTTCTTTTATACTCGCGCCCCTGTCAAGCCGTTGTAGCTCAGTTGGTAGAGCAACTGATTCGTAATCAGTAGGTCGGAGGTTCGACTCCTCTCAACGGCACCATATAAGTAGTATGTTAAGAGAACTCGCCTTGTGCGGGTTTTTTCATGTAGACCTAATGTCGATATTGAGTGTCGCATGCTGATCGTATGGGCTCATAAGGACATGCAACTGCGGTATATTCTCGTTCAGTGAAATCGACAACATGGAAATTATTTCGAAATGACAGCAACCGATACTGAGTGTTTATTTTGCGATACCTCAAAAGCCGTACTGCGCAACGAGCATGCCTTTGTGCGCTTCGATGATTATCCGGTCAATCCTGGGCATTGTCTGATTATTCCGTTCCGGCATTTCGCGAGTTTTTTCGATGCGACCGCGGAAGAGAAGATCGCGATTCTGTCACTCATTGATGAGGCGCGGGCGATAGTGGATGAGAAATTTCAACCCGGCGGTTATATCATTGGCGTGAACGTCGGTCCAATTGCCGGGCAGAGCGTTATGCATCTGCATATGCATTTGATACCGCGTTATGCGGGCGATGTGGAAAAGCCGAAGGGCGGCGTGCGCGGTGTGATACCGAGTCGGCAAAAATATGACCTGAATAAATCTTAAGGTATTCCTTATTTATTCAATGGAGCCGTCATTGCGAGCGTAGCGTGGTAATCTTCCAAAGGTGCAGGTGCTGTTTAGAAGATTGCCGCGTCGCTCCGCTCCTCGCAATGACGGATTAATCAGAGGTTCCTTAAGGGATGTTGATTCGGTTTTGGGGTGATGTCAGATGCGGCCTTCGGCCTGAATCCGACCTACGTTTGACATGCATAGCACGCGTCCGACAGGTCCGTCGAGAAACGCTCACTCATCAGGAGTCCCTCAGTATCTATTATGGCGTGACCAGGGCGCGCTGGCCGATGCGCTGGACCGCTCGTTGAGCCTGTCGGTAAAGGTTTGCGCATAATCGCTGACTTGCTGATATGAGCCGCATCGGTTGCCCACAATCTCGCCATTTTTGCGTTTAACAATATAGCGGTACCAATTGTCGCCGGACATGCCAGCAAGCGGAGGTATTTTTTCGATACGATCCAGGCTGTATTCGAGATTCATCGTCACATCAGTCTTGTTCAGAGACATGGCCATGACTCCTTGGTTGAATTGCTATGACCTGCGTTGTATTGGTTATTCGGATGTTGATTAATATTGCATAACTGACTGCCCTGTCAGGATACTCCGTTTTCATTGAAATAGTGCTATTGCGCGGTTTCTAGGCTTTTCCCACGGGAAATATGCCGATACTTCAGGCAAGTATCGATTTGTGCAATAATACGCGCTGCATTTTCCAGGCTGACGGCGGAATTTATCGCCAGCCTGCTTCAATCATGACTATATCTATAAAACCTGCCATCCGCAGTGTGCGGAACTGGGGCGTCGCTGGTGCCGTGGTTGTTTGAACGGTTACTGGCGCTAAGTCTTCTTGTCTTTTCCGGGCTCGTTGCCGTCGGGGAAGCGCACGCACTCGCTTCGCCTACGCTGATTACGGACACTGAGATTGCGAGTGCGGGATACTTCCGCCTGTCATGGACGGTGCCTGATTCGCCATCGTCGGTTGAATTTGAACTGCAGCAATCGTCCGTAGCGGATTTCTCAAATCACAAAACTGTTTATACCGGCCCGGATCGCGCGACGACCTTTAGCGGTCTCGCGTACGGTGATTATTATTTTCGAATACGTTCCCAGATATCTGATCAGATATCTGGCCAAAAATCTGGCCAAACACCTGATCGGACAACTGATCAACCTTCTGCCTGGAGTGCGGTTACCAAGGTGCAGGTGCAACACCACTCACTCACGCGCGCTTGGTTGTTCTTTATCCTGGGCGCCGCTGTCTTCACGGCGACATTGGCGCTGGTACTGCGCGGTGCTACGGAGAATAAAAATAAATGAGCGTGGGATTGCGGGTTAACTTTGAACGCTTGCAGGCGGATATCGAGACGCTCGCCAAGATCGGTCGTCAAGAAGACCACGGTCTGTATCGCATGTCTTTTACCGAGGCGGATATGCAGGCACGCCGTTGGTTTGCTGAGCGCATTGAAGCAGCGGGCCTGGATCTGTATGTCGATGGTGCAGCCAATATGCATGCGCGTCTGGGCTGGGACGGTAAACGTCCGAGTGTCATGACTGGATCGCATCTGGATACCGTGCCCGGTGCGGGGCACCTCGATGGCGCGCTGGGCGTGCTGGTGGGTTTGGAATGCCTGCGCTGCCTGAAAGAAAGTGGCGTTGCACTGCAATATCCATTGGAAGCGGTGGCCTTCACAGATGAAGAAGGACGGTTCGGCGGCATGCTGGGCTCACAGGCCATCTGCGGCACGCTGACACCGGAGCGCATTCTTGCGGTGCGCGATCTCGAAGGCGTCTCGCTGACCGATGCCATGGCCGCGCAAGGCCTGAATGCCATGGATGCGCTGCGCGCGCAACGCAGTCCTGGATCTATCCACGCCTTTGTGGAGTTGCATATCGAGCAAGGCCCGGTGTTGGATCGCCAGGGTGTCAAGATTGGTGTGGTGGAAGGCATCGTCGGATTGTTCAAATGGAATGTGCGCCTGATCGGTTTGGCGAATCATGCCGGTACCACACCGATGACTATGCGCCGCGATGCCTTTCAAGGTCTGGCGGAATTGTCAGGCGAGATTCCGCGCATTCTGGAAGAGCACGGCGGTGCGCGCAGTGTCGCCACCATTGGCCGTGTTGAGCTGTTTCCCGGTGCGGCCAATGTGGTGCCGGGTAAAGCGGAATTCTCTTTGGAAGTGCGCGATACCGATCCGGCCATTTTGAGTCGTCTTGCCGAGGCGTTTCGGTGCGCCTTATCGGCGATCGCCCGGCGCCGCGATCTGATGTTCGAATTCGAAGTGCTGAGCGAACTGGCGCCAGTCAGTTGTGATCCGCTTGTCATGGAAGCCATTACCGCGGCGGCGGATGAACTGGGTGTGTCGCATATGCAAATGCCCAGCGGCGCGGCGCATGACACGCAGATGATCGCAAAGCTGACCCGCGCCAGCATGATCTTCGTACCGAGCAAGGAAGGCCGCAGTCATTCGTCGGCGGAATGGACGGCCTGGGAAGACATCGAGATCGGTGCTAACGTGGCGCTCAATACACTCTATTCATTAGCCCGCTGAAAAGTGTTGGAGTTCAATCATGAAACAGAATGACACATTACCGATTGGGCCGACCGGACATGACGACTACACCGATGTCGATCCGCTTAAAAACAGTTATCGCGAATCGATTGTCGAAGCGCCCGAGCTAAAATCCTCCATCGAGGAACATCACACGGCGTTACTCTGTATCGATCTTCAGTTTCTGGATGCCGCGCGCGGCTGTGGACTGTTTGCCGATGCCGAAAAATCCGGCGTGCCACCCGAGGCCACAGAGTA
>Ga0180009_10003041_pt1 | contig 19384 bp, 12 predicted proteins | sample OS_PC_MetaG_FD_123537 | JGI IMG/M metagenome (GOLD analysis project Ga0180009, IMG submission 123537) | Groundwater microbial communities from the Aspo Hard Rock Laboratory (HRL) deep subsurface site, Sweden - OS_PC_MetaG | ecosystem: Environmental > Aquatic > Deep subsurface > Groundwater...
ACAGGTGAATATGCCCTGGTCAATGATGCTGAAAAATTAATCAAAGATTACCCTGAAAGGGATGAACGGCTGGGATATCAAACAAAAAGTCTGTTGGAAGTTCCCATAAAAAGTGATGATAGAATTATCGGGGTTCTTTGTGCCATCAACAAAAAACAAAACCTGTTTGATTACAATGACATGGAACTGATGACAATGATTGCCGGCACCTGTGCCATCTCCATTGAAAATGCACGGTTTTCAGAAGCTGTCAGAGAGGCCTACCGAGATGTCGCGTCCATGAACCGGGCCAAAGGAAAAGCCATCAACCATCTTTCCCATGAACTGAAAACGCCGGTGGCCATTCTTACCGGTTCTTTGCAGATCCTGAAGAAAAAGCTGGAATCCTCAGCCGGCATAAATGTAGATGCCACACTGAACAGAATTGAAAGAAACCTGGATAGAATTGTTGATATTCAGGATGAAGTGGCAGATATCATGGAAGGCAAAACCTACTCTGCCCAAAAGCTGCTATTAAAAATGTTTGAAGCCTGCCAGGACGAGCTTGAAACCCTTATCCATCAAAACCTTACTGCAGATGATCTTGAACATGCGGTTCATCAATTGATTGATGAAAAATTCGGTCCCAGGTCGATTCACTACCGATTGATTGACTTTTCTGACTATTTTTATGGGCTTTACGCGTCCCTTGAATCTGAGTTTGCATTCAGACACATCCATATTCAAATCAGCATTGAAGAAGAACTGCCGTGTCTTTTACTGCCTGAAGAAATACTGAATAAAATGATCGGCGGCCTTATTAAAAATGCCGTTGAAAATACTCCTGACAACAGTAAAATTGATATTCTTATCCAAAAAAAAGAGGCTGGAATTCTTGTGAGTATTCATGACTTTGGTGTAGGAATTGAAGCCGATGCCCAGAAAAGAATTTTTGAAGGATTTTTCACCACCCAGGAAACCTTATTATATTCAACTAAAAAACCTTTTGCATTTAATGCAGGTGGAAAAGGTGCGGATTTATTAAGGATGAAAATCTTTTCAGATCGACTTGGCTTTACCCTTAAAATGGTGTCGCAACGGTGCCGTTTCCTTTTTGATAATAAAGACGCCGTCTGCCCGGGTGACATTGAAAAATGTAAATATTGCAAGACCCGTGAAGATTGTCTAACTTCCGGATATTCAGTTTTTACAGTATTCTTTCCTTGTGAAAAAAAATAAAAAAAAATTTTAATTCTTATTGATATAAGTCGGTTAATTAGCATGATCACATACGCGGCAAAAAAAATTTATAATAAGTTTAAATCGTTTGAAATCCGTTATAAATTTATTGTCATTTTTTTCATTATTTTTTTTATGGCAATGCTGTTTTTCAGCCTTTTTATTTATATATTTATAAAAAATAATATTGAGAAAAATATTGAGAATGAACTCAATAATACAACACAGATGATTCTCAATATGGTAAAAACATCTGCTACTGTTTCTATTAAAAATCACTTGCGGGCGATTGCAGAAAAAAACAGAGAAATTATTCGAAGCCTCTACCAATTGAGTTTAGAGGGAAAAATGACTGTTGCAGAAGCCAAAAAGCAAAGTGCAACCATCCTTTTAAGTCAGACCATTGGGATATCCGGATATGTGTATTGCCTGGACAGCGCCGGAACAGTGGTTGTCCATCCCCAATCCGGCCTTATCAATTCTAATGTAGCCTATTACAGGTTTGTCTCCCGGCAGATAAAATCCAAAGAAGGCTACCTTGAATATGAATGGAAAGATCCAATAGAATCCAAAGAAGGCTATCTTGAATATGAATGGAAAAACCCGGGAGCAACCAAGCGTCTTCCCAAAGCCCTTTATATGGTATATTTTAAACCCTGGGACTGGATTATTTCTGCCAGCAGCTATCGAAATGAATTCTATAAGCTTATCAATGTGGAAGATTTTCAAAAAAGCGTGCTGTCCCTGAAATTTAGAGAAACCGGATATTCTTATGTAATCGACAGTACGGGAAAAGCGGTGATTCATCCAAAACTTCAAGGCGTTAATATTTTGAATGAAAAAGAGCTTCCCCATCAATTCTTAAAAGATATGCTGGAAAGAAAAAAAGGAAAAATTTCATATTTTTGGAAAAATCCAGATGAGCCCGTGGCCAGGAAAAAATTAGTGATGTTCAATTATATTCCTGAATATAAATGGATTGTTGCGTCTTCATGTTATTTTGATGAGATTTACAGTCCACTTAAAACCGTTAGAAATTTTATTATAGGGATATCCTTTTCATTTTTAATATTGATGTTGTTTATTACGTTTAAAATCAGCTCATCCATCACCAATCCGCTTCATGAAATGATGGCTCGTTTTGAGGTCGCATCCTTTGGAAATTTTTCAATGAGAATGAAAAGCGAATCCAATGATGAAGTGGGTCAGCTGGCTGTGTATTTTAATCGTTTTATGAACGAACTTGAAAACTATAACAGAAGACTGCAGGCTCAGATTCAGGAACGAGTCGATGCACAGGAGGCGCAAAGAGAAAGTCAGGAAAGATATTTTCTATTGATGGAGTCTGCTCCGGATCCCATTGTGACCTATGATATTAATGGTAATGCTGTTTATGTTAATCCTGCTTTTACAAAGGTTTTCGGATGGACTTCCAAGGAATGTATTACACACAAAATGGATCATTTTGTCCCTAAAGAAAACTGGAGTGAGACAAAAGCCGGCCTTAAAATACTTCTCTCGGGTAAGGCGGTTAATAATATCGAAACCCAACGGTTTTCAAAAAATGGTGATATTGTCTACGTGAGTATCAGTGGCGCGCCCACAAGGGATAGAAACGGGGAAATATCCGGAACGATTATTGTACTTAGAGATATTACCAAATCAAAGCAACTGGAAAAGCAGTTGATGAAAGTGGGAGATAAAGAAAGACAGGAGATCGGCCAGAATTTACATGATGATTTATGCCCGCATTTGATAGGGATTGCAGGTTTGGTAACCGTGCTGAAGGATGATCTTGATGCAGCGAATCGCAATAGTCTTATTTTAGCGGATAAAATTGTCCATTTGATCGATGATGCAATTGGTAAGACACGGATCCTTGCAAGGGGATTATGCCCGGTTCATTTTGTCTCTCATGGCCTGAGTGCTGCATTGGAAGAGTTAATACAATATTTTGAATACATTCGGGAAGTAAAGTTTGATATTCAAGTAGATGATTCAATAGAATTTCATGATAATACGGTTGCGACCCATTTGTATTATATTGCCAGAGAGGCGGTATATAACGCTGTAAAGCATTCGGGTGCCGATAAGATCAAGCTTTTTATGCTAAAGGAAAACAAATTTGTTCATCTTTGTATCCAGGACAATGGAAAGGGGATGGATACAAAGATGAAAACACGTGGAATTGGCTTGCAGATTATGGCATATCGTGCAAAAATTATTGATAGCAGATTTGAAATTAATACGGATAAACAGGGTTCAAGTATTGACGTATATTTAGATAATCCATTTAAAATTGCTGCAGGAGAATCTGTGATTTAATGAATAATCCTTTGAATAAAGCCTATAAAATTTTAATTGTGGATGATCACCCTATCTTTTGCCTTGGGATGGCGGAATTAATTAATAGAGAACCTGACCTTGTTGTCTGTGGAAGTGAAAGTACCGCGGCAGAAGCCTGGGTTGCAATAAAAAAACATAAACCGGATCTGGTAATCGTGGATATTTCCTTAAAAGAAAGCAATGGAATAGATCTAGTAGAAGAAATGAAACAAGCGTATCCGGATCTGCCGGCCTTGGTGCTCTCCATGTATGATGAATCTCTATATGCCGAAAGGGCTTTGGTTTCAGGTGCGCGGGGTTACATCATGAAGCAAAAAGCGATAAAACAGGTGGTTGAAGCCTTGCGTAAGGTATTGGCAGGCGACGTATATGCCAGTCAGAAAATTAAGGACAAAGTGTTTAACAGACTGGTATCTTCGGGCAAATCTGATGATAAATCTTCTTTGGACAAATTAACGAACAGAGAGCTGGAAGTATTTCGACTCATCGGAGATGGCCTTGAATCAAAAGAAGTTGCAGAACGCCTTAATTTAAGTATTAAAACAGTGGGAACGCATCGCGAAAACATTAAAGAAAAATTTAACCTGAAACATTATACTGAGCTTGTCAAATTTGCCGTTCATTGGTCGCAAAAAATGAAAAAATGAAATTTTTCTAGGTTAAGAACCTAGGCCCCCTCAGATTATCAGCCTTATCAATACCCGCTCTCAACCGATTGTATCAAGATCTCCTTATTGTTATTAATTCAGGAACGCTATTATAGGAGTAATGCTTCATGAACAGTCTTCACAATCTGACCTTTTTTGACATCTATGAAAAAAACGCAAGTTATAAAGGCTTGTCCTGTGCCATTCACTCTGAAACCGAAGACATAACATATTCAGAACTTTTTCTGCAAACGGCCAGACTTGCCAATGGTCTCAAGCGTCTAAACCTTCCGGCAAAAAGCAGGATAGCTCTTCTGTGTAAAAATCATCCAGTCTTTTTTCATTTAATCGGAGCAGCAGCAGCGCTTAACCTTGTACTGGTTCTCATCAACAGGCGGTTAAGCAAGGATGAAGTCACCTATATTATTGAAGACACAACCCCCTGTCTGATCCTGTGTGACAGTGAAATGGCAGATCTGGCAGAATCTCTTACCGCATCCCTACCCTGTCTTAAGCAGTGTTATGTTGTTGACCGGGAGGATACAAAATTTTCAAGCCTGTATGACAGCACTCCCCTCACAGATCCTGAACCCTGCAGCCCCACAGATCCTTTTATCATTATCCATACGGCTGCAATGTTAGGCAAACCAAGGGGTGCTGTTCTGGGACAGGAAAACATTATTTTATCAAATCAGCAAGCCATCCACGCATACGGTCTTGATGAAACCAAAACCTATTTAAATATTTTGCCGTTATTTCATATTATGGGAATTAATATGGGTTTAGGGATACTTCAGGCTGGCGGTAAAAATATAATACAAGAAAAATTTGACCCTAAAAAAACCCTAGAACTTATCCAGGAACAAAAGGTGAATCTTTTTGGTTCCTTTCCCCCCATATTAACAACCCTTATAGACACCATAAAAAACAATGATTTTAACCTGTCAAGCCTTGAAATAATAGCCGGGCTTGAGACGCCGGATACAGTCGAAAAATGGGAACGCTGTACAGATTCAAAATTCTGGACCATGTACGGACAGACTGAAACGTCAGGCCTGATTACCTTTACCGAATACTTTGCCAAACCTGGTTCAGCAGGTGTTATTTCACCACTTGCCAACATCAAAATTGCAGATGACTTTGGCAATTTTTTGCCAACTGGTGTTACCGGTGAAATTCTTGTCAAAGGGCCACTGGTTTTCCAGGGATATTGGAATGCCGATGAACTGAATGCCTACACCTTCAGGGACGGCTGGCACCATACCGGAGACCTTGGAATGATTGACTCAGACGGATTCTTATTTTTCAAAGGCCGAAAGCCTGAAAAAGAACTCATCAAGCCTGGAGGAGAAAATGTTTTCCCGGCAGAAGTTGAAAAAATCATTCTTGGGCATGATGCAATTAAAGAGGTATGTGTATTTGGTGTTCCAGACCCAAAATTTGGTGAAGGAATAAAAGCGGTTTGCTCGCTGAACACAGGTTGCAGCCTGGCAAAGGATGATCTGATAAAGTTTTGCGGATCTTTGATTGCCGGGTACAAAAAGCCAAGATATGTGGAGTTCATCGATGAGTTGCCCAAGACAGAAAATGGTGCAATTGATCGTGAAAAAATAAAAACGGAATACGCTTAAAATCGATTCCACTTTAATGATGAACGGCTTTTGTCTTGACAGTATAGGGTTGATTTACTATGGGTAACGATAGGATCCCCCCCCGGGTTTAATGGTTCCTAACGCTTTATCCGCCAAAACTGTCAAAACAAATTAATAATTAATTTTATGATGGGAGGTGAGTGTTCGTTTCAATCGTTTTTTTATCAAAAAAAAATTACCTTTTTTGGATGCAAGTTCTCTTTAATTTGACTTAAAGAATTTGGATTTTATATGACACATTTAAATATTAATGACGTTACACTCTCTTTTGGCGGACTTAAAGCTCTCTCCAATGTAAACATGACGATTGAGCCGGGTCTGATCACATCAATTATCGGGCCGAACGGTGCCGGCAAAACCAGTATGCTCAATTGCGTATCCGGCTTTTACCACCCCACCCAAGGTGACATTTACTATAAGGAAAAAAAGCTGACCCATGCGTCCCCGCACCAGGTATCCAATATGGGGATTGCAAGGGCATTTCAAAACCTTGAGCTTTTTTCCGGTCTTTCGGTTTTAGACAATCTTCTTTTGGCCCGGCACCAGAATTTAAATTACAGTTTTCTTCAGGCTGTATTATTTTATGGGAAAGCCTCCCGGATTGAAGCTGAAAACAGGGCCTTTGTAGAAGGCATCATTGATTTCATGGAGCTGGAACCTCACAGAAAAAGCCTTGTGGGCAACTTGAGCTATGGTGTCCAGAAAAAAGTCGAAGTGGCAAGGGCTTTAACCCTGGCGCCTGACATCCTGCTTTTAGATGAACCCATGGCCGGAATGAACCAGGAAGAAAAAGAGGATATTGTCCGGTTTGTCATGGATATTCAAAAAGAGCGCGGAATTACTGTGGTGCTTGTCGAGCATGATCTTGGGGTTGTTATGGACATTTCAGACAGGATCTATGTTCTTGATTTTGGTGAGGTGATTGGTTCGGGAACCCCTGAAGAGGTTGCCCAAGATCCTAAAGTTATTGAAGCCTATATTGGAGAGGACTAAAGCTATGAGCAAGAATGATCACTTACTTGAATACTCTATCCCCCAATTGCTTCGCTGGCGGGTTAAAACCTCCCCTAAACGTCCGGCGTTAAGAGAAAAAGATTTTGGAATCTGGAACACCTATACCTGGGAAGATTACTATAATTACGTCAGAAAAACCGCTCTTGGACTCAAAGCCATCGGTCTTAAAAAAGGGGATACCATTGCCGTCATCAGTGATAATATTCCTGAACTTTTGTTTGTGGCCATCGGTGCGCACTCGGTTGGTGCTATTTCTGCCGGCATCTATCAAACCAGCATGCCGGCCGAGATTGCCCAGATTCTTCAATACCTGAAAGTCAGTGCCGTATTCTGCGACAACCAGGAACAAGTGGATAAAGTTCTTGATATCAGAGACCAGATTCCAAATGTTAAAAAAGTCATCTTTGAAGATCCAAGAGGCATGAGAGAGTATATGTCGGATGACTGGTTCATTGATATCAGGGATCTTTATAAGATCGGTGAAAAAGAGCATGAAAAGGACCCTGACCTTTATGAAACCCTTGTGGATCAAGGCAAACCCGATGATCCCTGCCATCTTTGCCTGACAAGCGGCACCACAGGACTTCCCAAAGGCACCATCATGACCCATAAAAATTATATCAATATGGGAGTAAGAATCACTGAAGTTGACCCGCTTGAACCCACTGATGAATATGTCTCCTTTCTGCCCTTTGCCTGGATCGGTGAACAGATGAACTCCTTCGGGGTTGCCATGGCCACCGGGATTACCATCAACTTTCCTGAATCTGTTGAAACAGCCATGTCGGATCTAAAGGAAATCGGCCCTCATTTCATGTTTGGTGCACCAAGAATTTATGAAACCATCCGGTCTGAAATCTGGCTGAAAATTGATCAGTCCTATTGGTTGAACAAATTTTTCTATAACTATTTCATCAAGGTGGGCCTGAAAGCCGCAGGCTATAGAATGACAGGCAAACCCATGCCCCTGGGATTAAAAATAAACTCATGGCTGGGAACCCAGATGGTCTTTCGGCCCCTTGTCAACCAGATCGGACTGCTGCGCCTGCGGCGCGCCTATACGGGCGGCGCTGCACTGGGGCCGGAACTGTTTACCTTTTACCAGGCCATCGGTGTCAACCTGAAACAGATTTACGGCCAGACCGAAATCACAGGAATCGCCTACATGCACAGGGATGGCGATGTCCGTCCTGAAACCGTTGGAAAACCATTGCCCGGAACGGAATGCAAAATTGCCGAAGACGGGGAGATATTATCAAAATCAGCCTCTGTTTCTCCGGGCTATTATGATCTGCCGGAAAAATCGGCGGAACTGCTTGAAGGTGGATGGCTTCACTCAGGGGATGCCGGGTTTATTGATGAACATGGTCACCTGGTGGTTATTGACCGAATTTCCGATGTGATGCACAACAAAAAAGGAGAAATGTTCTCTCCCATGTTCCTGGAAAATGCCCTTAAATTCAGTCCCTATATAAAAGAAGCGGTCATTTACGGCAACAAGGAAGACTTTGTGGCGTGCCTGATTAATATTGATCCCATTGTGGTGGGCAAATGGGCTGAAGACAGGGGAATTTCCTTTACCACCTATATGGATCTTTCAGGACGGCCGGAAGTGGCCCAGCTCATGATGGAACAGGTCATTGATGTCAACTCCCGTGCTGAAAAGGAACATTTTAAAATCAAACGGTTTGCCCTGCTCTATAAATTATTGGATGTTGATGACGGGGAGCTGACCAAAACCGGTAAGATCCGTCGTAAATTTGTACAGGAAAGATACCAGAACCTGTATGATTCTCTGTATGACGAATCTGTGGATAAAAAAGAGGTTGAGGCATCCTTCCAGTATCAGGACGGGCAGTCAACCAAGGTTAAAACACGCATAGCATTTTATACGGTGAAAGGAGTCTGATGAGTTATTTTTTTCAAATTGTCGTCAGTGGAATTGTGGTGGGCTCTATCTATGCATTAGCCGCCTTAGGGTTGGTGCTGGTGTATAAATCCAGCAGGGTGGCCAATTTTGCCCATGGCCAGATCATTGCCGCCGGTGCGTTTATCACCTTTTTTCTCACAGTAAAGGTCGGTATACCCATATTTTTCTCTTTTATAGCCAGCATGATCATCACCTTCTTTCTGGCCATGAGTGTTGAGAGAATCTTTTTACGGCGCCTGATCGGTGAACCCATTATATCGGTTATTATGGTGACCATTGGTCTTGCCTCTATTCTCGACGGACTGATCTTTATTACACCTTTTGGAACGGAAAACTTTTCTTTTCCACCCTTCCTTCCCACGGATCCCCTTACCTTTGGTGGGGTTTCCATCTCCTGGACCCAGCTGGTGGGCGTTATTATCACCTTTGTTCTGATCGGCGCTTTTTCATGGTTTTTTAAAAAATCAACCGTCGGCATCTCCATGCGGGCGGTTTCAGACGATCAGTTCGGTGCCATGTCCGTGGGGATTTCCGTGCCCAGGGTATTTGGACTGGCCTGGGCAACCGCTGGATTATCGGCCGCTGCCGCAGGCTGTATCATCGGCAATATCACAGGGCTGAATTTTGAGACCCTCCATGCATTCGGCATCGTTGTGTTTCCCGTCGTCATCCTCGGGGGGCTGGATTCAATCTTAGGAGCAGTTGTTGCCGGCATCATTATGGGACTTATCCAGCAGTTTGCCAGCGGTTACCTGGATGGCAATTTCGGGTTAAACGGTACGGGTGACGTCATGCCATATGTCATTTTATTAATCATTCTTCTATTTAAACCCCACGGTTTATTTGGAATTCACGAAATTGAGCGGGTGTAGCCTATGTCAGCAAATTCATGGTTAGCAACGGGTAATTTTAACACGACCTACAAACAGGAACAAAAGACATTTTTTACAAGTCTTGACCGGTCTGTGTTCACGTTTTTCCTCTTAATTCTTTTTGCCTGGCCCATGGTTTTTTCCTTGAGCAACAAATATATGCTGGTTGTGGATAATATTCTCATTGCCATTGTGGCGGTAATGGGATTGAACCTGGTGACAGGGTTTGCAGGTCTTATTTCCATTGGGCATGCGGCCTTTGTCGGCATAGGGGCTTATACGGTGGCATCCTTTTGCAGAACCATCGGTGATTCGCACATTCTTATTACCCATTTCTGGCCGCTTCTGATTGTTTTCAGCGGCCTTGTGGGTGCAGCCTTTGGCGGCATTGTCGGGCTTCCGGCACTGCGGCTGAAACATCTGTATCTGGCCATTGCCACCCTGTCATTTCAAATGATTTTCCAATGGGTCATCAATTTTATGGCGTTTTTCAACCAGGGCCAGACCATCTTTGTGGGCAGGGTTTTCTGGTTTACAGGGAAGGTCGGGCGAGATGAGCATTATGAGTTCTGGTATTATATTATCCTTACTACGGTTGTTCTTCTGGGTTTCGGCATCAGAAACCTTTTAAAAACACGCTATGGCCGATCCCTTATTGCTGTCAGGGACAATGACCGTGCTGCAGATGCCATGGGAATGAATCCAGGCCTCACAAAGGTCTATGCCTTTGCCCTGGCCGGTTTTTTTGCAGGGGTTGCCGGCGCATTGCATGCCTACCTTTACCGGGGCGTCGGGTTTGAATCCTTTACCCTGCATGAGTCTGTATCTTACCTGGCCATGGCCATTGTCGGCGGTCTTGGAACCTTAAACGGATCCTTCTGGGGTCCTGTGGCCATTAAATATCTGGATCTTCAGGTGGAGCACCTTGCTGAAATTGCCGGACAATATCTGCCCAGTACCATGAACCTTTCAACAGCCTTGAAGCCGTTTACCTTTGGTCTTGTCATTGTTTTGTTCCTCATGTTTGAACCCAGAGGAATTGCAAACTGGTGGAGAATCACAAAATCGTACACCAAGCTGTGGCCTTTCCGTTATTAATGGATTATATTAATGGCGCGGTTCAGCTTTATAAAATATTATGAGTACTAAACCCAAACCAAGGAGGAGCAGAAACATGAAAACCCAAAAATTTTTATTTTTAAACGCTTTACTGGTTCTTGTCGTTATGTTTGCATTTACAGCATCTGCATATGCAGGCGGAAAAGTTTACAAACTGGGGATGTCCCTGGCCATCACAGGACCCACATCCGATGCGGGAAACCCTATTTCCAAAGGAGTTGAGGATTGGTTTAATTATGTTAATGAAACCAAAATGCTGGGCGATGACAAAATTGAATGCACCATCAGGGATGATCAGTACAAGACCGATGTCACCAAAAGAAATTTTGAAGAATACCTTGATGAGGGAATTGTTTTTTATCTTAATTATTCCACCGGCAGCACGCTGGGTCTGAAACGCGATTTTGAAGATGCACAGATTCCCGTTGTCCCGGCTTCTTACCATGAAGGCAATTTGATTGACTCCACCTACATTTTTCTGCCCGTTGCAACCTATTCTGAAAACGTAGTCGCACTTGCCGAATATATTGTGGCCAATCATAAAGGCGGCGGCATTCCAAAAGTTGCCTTGTTTATTCATCCTTCCGCATTTGGAAGAGGACCTTTGGAAGATACGCAAAAAGCCATCGCTGCCGGTTTGAAAATGGAAATTGTCGAAGTGGTTGAGCATGGTAAAGATCTTGACAATACCGCCATGCTGACCCGTCTTTTGAGCAAAGACGTGCAATATGTTATCAGCCATACGGTTCAGTCTCCTGTTGCCACCATGCTAAAGGATGCAAGCCGTCTTGATGTTACTGCAAAATCATTTGGTGAAAAAGGCAAGTTGACTTTTCTGGGCGCCCATTACACAGGTGGTAATGACCTGATCGCACTTGCAGGGGATGCAGCAGAAGGATTTTTATGGACCTGCTCCTATAACCTGACCTCGGAAAACAATGAGGGTGCTAAAAAACAGCTGGATCTTGCAAAAAAATACAGCCGGGATGACAAAGCTGCCAATTCTCACAACTATGCCACCGGTATTTTGATGGCCCAGATTCCCACAGAAGCCATCAAAAGAGCAAAAGCTGCTGGAATTGAAGTTAATCAGGAAAACCTATATAATATCTTGAATGAAATGAATGGTGCCAAAGAATTTAACTCCTTTGCAGCAGTAGGACCGGTATCCTATTCCAAAGCGGATCATGTCGGGGTTGACATGCTTAAGATTTACAAGGTGGAAGGCGGACAGTTCAAGTCAATTGCAAACGTTTCATCCGAATACATGAAAATGCTCAGAGCAAAATAACACCTTTAACAAAAGGATAGTTAGAACAAACACATGCTCAAGCTTAACTTACCGGAAATATGTTCAGGACAGGATCGTATTTTCCGGTAAGTTCAACCCGAAAAAAAAAGAAAGCACCTATGGAAAAGAATCTGCTTGAAGTAAACAATATTGAGGTTGTCTACAATGACATCATCCAGGTCCTGCGTGGTGTCAGCCTTAACGTTCCCAAAGGAAAAATCGTTGCTTTGCTTGGAACAAACGGTGCAGGCAAAACCACCACCCTAAGAGCCATCAGCGGCCTTTTAAAACCTGAAAACGGTGCCATCAAGGAAGGCTACATCAAATTTGACGGTAAGGATACCACTCAGCTTATAGGCACGGATATCGTAAAGCTCGGCGCTGTCATGGTGCCCGAGGGTAGACGGGTCTTCAAACATCTGACAGTGAATGAAAACATTATTGTCGGCTCTATTACCCGTAAAGACGGTTCAGCTAAAATCCGTGAAGACAATGAACTGATGTATAAACATTTCCCCCGGCTCTCCAAGGTAACCAATCGAATGGCCGGATACAGCTCAGGCGGTGAGCAGCAGATGATTGCCATTGCAAGAGCATTGATGGCGGCACCTGAAATGCTGATGCTGGATGAGCCCTCCCTTGGTCTTGCACCACTGCTGGTAAAAGAAATATTCGATAATATTCAAAAAATTAATAAAGAATTAGAAACCACCATCCTGGTCGTTGAACAGAATGCAAAAGTGGCCCTTGCCGTATCAGATTATGCCTATATCATGGAATCGGGCAAAATCGTTCTGGAAGGCCCGTCAAGTGAATTGCAGAACAACCCGGATGTAAAAGAATTCTATATGGGGATCACCAAGGGCGGCGGCAGGAAATCCTTTAAAGATGTGAAATCCTACAAACGCCGTAAACGCTGGATGTAGACCGTAATTTTAGGAGTTCGATATGAAGATACTGGTGGGTTATAATGGTGGAGAAGTCGGCAGACTTGCGTTATCCCTGGCACGGGATTATGCCGTGATAAATAATGCGTTTGTTTATATCATTACCTCAATGGAAGGTGGCGCTTCTGAAAAACAGTCTGATATTATCAAGGCAGAAGAAGGCCTTGATTTTGCCAGAAAACTGATGGAAAGTGCAGGGCTTAAATGTGATGCCCAGCAAAGCGTAAGAGGACTTTCATCCGGGGAAGACCTTGTGAAGTTTGCCCAGGAAAATCAGATTGATCATATCTTTCTTGGCATAAAGAAAAAATCCCGTGCCCAGAAAGCACTTTTAGGCTCCACATCACGATATGTCATCCTTAAAGCCCCCTGTCCCGTCACGACCATAAGATTTGAATTATCCCAAATTAAAACAGAGGACCTGTTAAGGGACCGGCGGGTTCTGGTGGTTGATGATGAGCCCGATATCCTGGAAACCGTTGAAGAACTTCTGGACATGTGTTCCCTGGATACAGCCGCCACGTTTGAAGACGCCAGAAAATGTCTTGAAAACAACAAATATGATATTGCAATTTTAGACATCATGGGTGTCAGCGGGTATGATGTCCTTGAACTTGCCCGCAAAAAAGACATCCCAGCGCTGATGCTGACCGCCCATGCACTGACCCCTGAAAACCTTAAAGAATCCATTCAAAAAGGTGCGGATTCCTATATTCCCAAAGATGAGCTGGCCAATCTTGTCACCCATGTGGCCGATGTAATCAAAGCCCGGATTGAAGGAAAACAGGGCTATGGCTCCTGGTTTTCCAACTTAAAACCCTTCTTTGACAAATCATTCGGCAAAGGATGGCGGGACAAGGACAGAACCTTCTGGAATTCTTTTGATGATAAATATGGGGGATAAGGTAAAAAAACTCCTTTTTTAAATATACCTGACAATCTCTATGCATTAAAAAACCAATATCCTGGAAAACAGATATTGGTTTTTTAATTACCAGTTTTATGAAAATTACTTCATAAAACTATGAAATTTTTTTCATATGATTCTACAATATTTTTTAAAACCGCACAGCATCTTTTCTTCCTGTTTTTATGCCGCACCCCAATACCGAAACACCCAGACACGCCATTTTTAAGGTATTTGCACCCGGAAAAATATTGCGCAAAGCGCTTTAATCGATATGATAACCAAAATGGCACGCAACTTGCTATAACCAATAGCAAGCAGGTTATTTTGGTTTGCTCTTAACTCAGTTTGAGATTTAAGAATCAGCTTTTTTAAACTGAGTAAAAAGTGTTTAAAAAGACAGACCTTTAAATTAATTTAACAATAAGGAGAAGCTCATGAAAAAAATTTTGTTTTTGTTAGTTGCTTTGGCAATGCTTTCTACGACATCAGCATTTGCAGGCTTTGTCAATGGCGGATTTGAAGATGGAAATTTTAACGGCTGGACACAAGGTGGAGGACGATATACTGGGTCATACTCCTATACAGGCGACCCGGGGAAATCAGCCGTTGTTGGGCCAGGGTTGGACCCTTATACAGCCAATAACTTAAACATGGTTTACGGCGGTAAATATTCAGCTCGCATCAACAATTATGATAGTGGTTATCATTTCTCCACAATTACACAAACCGTAACCAACTGGCAGGATAATGATATTTATTTTGCCTGGGCCTCTGTTCTTCAAAATCCGGGACATCCGTCTGCCGGGCATTTCAGCCTTACCCTGACGGATGTTACAACCAGCACAGCTCTTTATACCAAGGCCTTTGATTATTTTACTGCACCCGGTGAAGTTGTGGGCGGCTGGCTTGACGGCGCTTCCGGATGGAAATACTGCGACTGGCAGATCGTACAGCTTGATACGTCTAAAGTTGTCGGTCATGACCTGGAGTTGACCCTGCTGGCATCTGACTGCGGTTATGGTGGGCATGGCGGATATGCCTATCTTGACGGTTTCGGCGCTTATGTACCCCCACAGGGCGGCGGAGAAATCCCTGAGCCTGCCACTATGGTTCTTTTCGGCCTTGGACTGCTTGGCCTAGCCGGAGTGAACAGAAAAAGAAAATAATCAGCATTCACATCTGAAATAGTTATAGGCAGGAGATTTTTCTCCTGCCTATTTTTTTGTTTATATAATTTTAAATATCATATTGATAAAAATAATTCATACCTGCCTATGGAAAAAAGGCAAATGGAATGATACAAAGAATAAAATCTCAGATTTATTAAATTTTCAGGAGGAAGATGATGCTGAAACGATTTAATTTAACAATTTCAATACTGCTTTTTTTCCCCTTCTTTGTTACCCCAGGATTTACAGCTGATAAAACAAAAATTGAAAATTATCTTTTAGAAGCACAAACCTATTTTGATACAGCTGAATATAAAAAAGCCATTATTCAAGCTAAAAATGCCATTAAATTAGACAACACATCTGCCAGGGCCTATCTCCTGCTTGCCAAGTCCTATGCCAAAACAAAAAATTCCCCGGAAGCGTTCAAGGCCTATTTAACCCTTGAGCAGATTGATCCTGAAAACAATGAGTATAAACTTCAGGTGGCATCCTTTTATCTTCTTGGAAAAAACAGGGAAGAAGCAGAGCACAGGGTCAAAGATATTCTTAAAAAGGAACCGGAAAACATACAGGCGCTGTACCTGAATGCTGCTGTATTAAGTGATAAAAATGAATCCTTTGATATAATTGAAAAAATTTATTTAAATATCCTCAAGATAGATCCCAAGCAGGCAAAAGCCCATCTTATCCTGGCCAAGTTTTATGCTAACCCCAAAGATTTTAAAAAGGTGGAAATCAACCTTAAAAAGGCATTGGAAATTGAACCGGACAATATCACTTATTACAATGAATTGTTCGGATTTTATATGGCCAATAAACAATTCGGTTTTGCTGAAGCCGTCTTAAAGGACCTTGTTTCCAAAAAACCTGGTGACTCTGAGCCCCTGATTATTATGGGTGGCTTTTATGCCGGCCAGGGCGAAGCAGACAAAGCAAAAACCACATATTTAAAAGCCATTGATCTTAATCCTAAAAATCCGAACAGCCATATGCAACTTGCCAAGCTGTTAAACAGCCAGAAGAAAACAAAAGAAGCGGAAAGCCATATTCAAAAAGCCCTGGATCTTGCCCCGGATAACCTGGAAATTAAAAATGCTTATGCTGATTTTTATTTTTCCAATAATGACATAGCCAAAGCAGAAGCCATTGCTGATAAGATCCTTGACAAGCGGCCGAATTTTCAGCCGGCAAGAGTGCTGAAAGGAAAAATCCTTGCTGTAAAAAAAGAATATGACAAGGCCGTTGAAATATTCCAGAGCCTTGTTAAGGATGAGCCTGAATCTGATCTGTTGCTTTTCTTTTTGGGATCAGCTTTATTTGAAAAAAATGATTTTGACCAGGCAAAACCGGTTCTTTCAAAGGCGCTGGAAAAAAATCCAAATCTTTTCCAGGCCCATTCAATGATGGCAGAGATGTATTATCGCGCGGGCGATCTGTATCTGGCCCAACAGAATGTCGAAAAAGTACTCAACCAATTTCCCAAACATTATAATGCAAATGTTCTTCTGGGCAATATTGAGATGGCCAACAAAAATCATGACCCGGCCAAAGCTATTTTCAAAGATATGATTGATCTTGAACCCGATAATCCCAAGGCATATTTCAGGCTGGGAATTATTTATCACTCAGAAAAAAATTATCCTGAAGCCTTGAAAAATTACAACCAGGCCCTTGGATTAAATCCAAATCTTATGGATGTTTTTACAAACCTGATTGGTATTTATGCCTCCCAAGAACAATATCAGGAGGCGATCCGCCTGTGTGATGAGCAGTTAATAAAGACGAGTGACACGCCGATCATCAGCTCAATTATCCTCAATCTAAAAGCAAATCTTTTATTTGCCACCCAGAACATTGACCAGGGCAAAATATTACTCAAACAGTCCATTGAGAAGAATCCCGCCTACACCACCCCCTATCTTACCCTGGCAAATATTTATCAAAATGAGAACAAAATAACTGAGGCTATTGATCTTTATACGGCTCTGATCGAAAAAAGACCGGATCAGCCTTCACCACACAACCTTATTGGAACCCTCTACGAAAGACAGCACAAGTTTGATCTGGCAGAAAACCATTTCAAAAAAGCCCTGAAAATTGATCCGAATTATATTCCTGCTGCAAATAACCTGGCATTTTTATATGCTGAACTAAATAAAGAATTGAATACAGCTCTGGACCTGGCCCGCCAGGCCAAAGAACAGGTAGGGAAACTTCCGGCCATTATGGACACACTGGGGTGGGTCTATTACAAGAAAGAACTTTATGACAGCGCTGCAGCCGAATTTATGGGCTGCATAGAAAAAGAACCAGATAACCCGATTTACCAATACCATCTGGGTCTGGCTTATTACAAGCAGGGGGAATATGTCAAAGCCGAGACGGCTTTAAAGAAAGCACTGGAACTGCAAAAGGACTTTCAAGGATCTGAAGAGGCAAAAAAAGTACTCGGCCAGTTATAGTATTGCAATCTGGTCACTGAATGTTGTTATGGATTCAAGGCCATTGTCCTATAACAGCAATAGGTTTTTTCAGCCTTATACTCCCCTTTTTCTTAGACCAGAGCCGCTTCAAATTACCATGATTTAAAAAAATATTTTTTAAACTCAGTGGATAAAAGATAGAAGTAATGATAAAAGATAGAAAAATTTTAACTATTGCTATTTTCAGGAGAACAAGAATGAATAATCTGTTTGCTGTAAAATACCCTGCCGTCCTTTTCTTCTGCTTATTTTTAATTTTCAGCTGTACTTCTGATAAGGCAAAAATTGAAAATTATCTTTCAGAAGCACAGACATATTTTGATGCTTCAGAATATCAAAAAGCCATTATTCAGGTTAAAAATGCCATTAAATTGGATAACAGCTCTGTCAAGGCTTATGAGCTTCTTGCCAAATCCCATTTAAAACTGGGAGATGCCCAGGAAGCGTTTAAAGCATTTTTAAGACTCGAACAGATTGACCCTGAAACACTTGACCATAAACTCCAGGTAGCCTCTTTTTATCTTCTGGCAAAAAAAAGACCGGAAGCGGAACGGCGCGTCAAAGAAGTCCTTGAAAAAGAGCCTGAAAATTTACAGGCCTTATATCTGAATGCCGGAATACTGAGTGATAAAAAAGAAGATCTGGATAAAATCGAAGCGGTTTACTTAAAAATAATTAAGATTGATGCCCGGCAGGCAAAAGCCCATATTATACTTGCAAGACTATATGGCGCAAAAAAAGAATTTGAAAAAGTTGAAGAGAATCTGAAACAGGCCATCAGCATTGAACCTGAAAATAGTGCTTATTACAAAGCTTTGTTTGGATTTTATCTTTCGCAAAAACAATTTGATGCTGCTGAAACACTGCTGCAAGGCCTTATTTCAAAAAAGCCTGGTACTGCTGAACCCCTTGTTCTTTTGAGTAACCATTATGCCGGCCAGGGGAAATTTGACAAAGCTGAAGCCACCTTTTTAAAAGCAATTGATGCAGAGCCAAAAAACCTGGCCGCTTATATGCTTCTGGCAAAATTGCTGAACAGCCAGAAAAGAACCAAAGAAGCAGAAGCATTTATTCAAAAAGCCCTTACCATTGAGCCGGACAACTTTGCAGTTAAAAATGCCTATGCCGATTTCCTTTTTTTCAATAAAGAGTTCAAAAAATCGGAAACTCTTGTTGACGAAATACTGACGGCTCGGCCTGACTATTTGCAGTCCAAACTGCTCAAGGGAAAACTTCTGGCCGGAAAAAAAGAGTTGGACAAAGCCATTGAAATTTTCCAGGATCTTGTCAAAGATGAACCCGATTCCGCCATGTTTAACTTTCTATTGGGATCGGCTTTTTTTGAAAAAAATGATTTCATGGCAGCGCAACCGTTTCTTTCAAAGGCACTTGAGAAAAATCCAAATCTTTTTCAGGCCCAATTGATGATGGCGGATATGTATTACAAAAAAGGCGATCTCTATCTTGCTGAAGACAATGTTAAAAAAGTATTGAGACAAATACCCAAACATTACAATGCCAATATTCTTCTGGGCAACATCAAGCTTGCCGATAAAAATTTTGTAATGGCCAAATCCATATTTGAAGAAATGATCGAGATTGAGCCTGATAATCCTTCAGCATATTTCAAGTTGGGAATTATCAATCAGCTGGAAAAGGACAATCAGAAAGCCTTGAAAAATTACAACAAAGCCCTGGAATTAAATCCCAATCTCATGGATGTATTTTCAAATATAATAGGGCTTTATGCATCTGAAAAACAATATCAGACCGCTATCAAAAG
>Ga0180009_10003042_pt1 | contig 19383 bp, 19 predicted proteins | sample OS_PC_MetaG_FD_123537 | JGI IMG/M metagenome (GOLD analysis project Ga0180009, IMG submission 123537) | Groundwater microbial communities from the Aspo Hard Rock Laboratory (HRL) deep subsurface site, Sweden - OS_PC_MetaG | ecosystem: Environmental > Aquatic > Deep subsurface > Groundwater...
CCCATTACAATTAACGTGGGAGTCTCTCATAGCTTTAGCGATGTGGGACGTCCGCACCACGGGACCGTGAGCTAAATAAGCCGGTTTCCAATAAGTTTATGCCAAAGCATAGTAAGCGCTATACAGAAGCGCGAAAATTGGTTGACCAAACCAAAAAATATTCATCTGAAGAGGCCATTGATTTGGCTAAAAAGACATCAACCACCAAATTCGTTTCCAGTGTTGAAGTTCATGTTCGTTTGGGTATTGATCCTAAGAAAAGTGATCAGATCGTAAGATCTACAATCGTATTCCCAAATAGTATCGGTAAAAGTGTTCGTATTGCAGCTTTTGTTACAGGTGATAAGGAAAAAGAAGCAAAAGAAGCGGGCGCTGATATAGCCGGTGGCGAAGAATTGATTAACGAAATTTCTCAAAAAGGCAATATCGAGTTTGATGTAGCAGTTGCAACTCCCGATATGATGCCTAAGTTAGCAAAACTCGCCAAGGTACTTGGACCAAAAGGTTTGATGCCTAACCCAAAAACAGATACAGTTGGACCAAACGTGAAAAAGATGGTCGAAGATCTTAAAAAAGGCAAAGTAGCTTTTAAGAACGATGCAACCGGCAACATTCATCAAGCAATCGGAAAATCAGATCTTGATAATAAAGCTCTGTTAGAAAATTTTGTACTATTGATGAACACTATCCGCAAATTAAAGCCATCATCAACAAAAGGAACCTATTTCAAATCAATAACACTAACTACAAGTATGGGTCCGGGTATCGCAGTTGACCCCTCAGACTTTGTGTAAGAAAAAAACAGCCATAAGGCTGTTTTTTTTATTTCTATAGAAATAACATTGACAATGAAGTTATGGTCATTGATAATTGCCATGTATGAAAAAACTTATTATAGGCCTAGTAGGCCAAGTGGGCGCAGGTAAAGGCACGGCAGCTGATATGTTAAGAGATAAACATGGAGCCGAGACCTTTACATTTAGTGCGATTTTAACCGATATTTTAAATAGATTGTTTTTAGATAACTCGCGTGATCATTTGATAAAAATTTCCATGGCTTTGCGTGAGGCTTTTGGCCAAGACGTGCTTTCTAATACAATGGAAAAACAAGTGGCAAATGCTAGTGTTGAGATTATTGCTGTTGATGGAATCAGACGCATGGACGACATAAAAGATTTAAGCCAAGTATCGGGTTTCCATTTAATCGAGATAACTGCCCCGGCTGAGGTTAGATTTGAGAGATTAAAAAATCGTAATGAAAAAATAGGTGAAGGCAATATGACCTGGGAAGAATTTATTGAAATTAGTAAAAGAGAGACCGAGAGAACTATTGCCGGTGTAGCTGAACAAGCAGAATTGCATATTGATAATTCCGGATCAATGGCTGAACTTGAGCAAAAACTTCAAGACATGATAACCAAATTTTCATAAAAATATGAAAATTCATATAACCAAGCTTGCAGATCATGTAAAGATTCCAGAATACCAAACAGCGGGTTCAGTGGGTTTTGATTTTGCGGCGTCAAAGGAAATAATAATACCGTCTAGAACTCAAGCTCTTGTACCAACCGGTTTAATAATCGCTACACCAACTAATCATGTTTTACTCATAACTGCTCGTTCAAGTTTATTTAAAAAGAAAGGCCTGATCTTGGCAAATGGCGTTGGTACTATCGACAGCGACTATCGTGGTCCTGAGGATGAAATATTTATTTCTGTATTTAACATGCTTGATACTGAGGTTAGAATTGAGACTGGAGAAAGAATCGCACAAGGCTTGATAATACCTATCGTAAAAGCAGAGTTTGAGGAAAGAACAGCGGATGGTGAAAGTCGTGGTAATTTTGGCTCTACAGGAGATAAATAAATTTAAAGTTAGTAGAAATATTAAGCGTGTAAAAAACACGCTTTTTTATTATGAAAAAACAATAACATTGCAGCCTGTTTGCGCTTATGCCAAGGTATAGCACAAAGATAATTAATGAGGGGTCAGACCTATGCCTGTTGATAACTCACCAAAAAAACCTAAATTGGTACAGCCGGGCGGTAGTAATGCCAGGCGTGTATATTGGCTTAATAATATTCGCACTAAACGTGAAGATGGTAGTTTAGTCGAGCTTAAACCAACACCAGAACAAATGGCGGTCGCTATTGCTAAATGCTCTAGGTCTGATACCCCTTTTGATCAAAATATTGATGATGTAAGCATAGAAAAAGCAGCCGACTTCCATGAAAAATGGGTTGTGGGATATGGTCATGCCTCTGTTGCAGAACACTCTATAGCTTCTGTAGCTTTTCAAAACATCCCTTTGACAATAGTTAAAATCTTAGAGGACTCGCGCTTGGCTTCTTTTACTGAAAAATCAACACGTTATCAAGTCTTTTCCAGAGAACGTGCGGGCGTGCCTCAAACATTATCCCAGAGCCAATTTTCCAATAGGGTTGCAGATCTTTTTGATCGCTTATATGGACTTTATAACGAATGTAATGATTTATTGCAGCCGATAATGGAAGAAAGATGTCAGCAAGACGACTTGACTCCAATAGTCAAAAAAGCCGTCGTTAAAGCAATGGTTTGCGACATAACCAGATACTTATTACCTGCCGCATCTTTAACATCAATGGGAATGACTGCAAATGCAAGAGTTTGGGAAAGGACAATCGTAAAATTATTAAGTTCCAATGACCCACTAGCAAAACAAATTGGCGAAGAGTTAAGGAGTGTCCTACGTGGATTCGAAAACTTAGATAGAGATGAAGCATTAAAACACTTCGCTTTCCCAACCCTTTTAAAATATGCTGACCATAATCCATATTTAGCTGGAATCTCTGATAAATTTACAGCCATAGCAGAAAAGGTAGTTAACGAAAACGAATTTCATGACAGATCTGACAAACCTGTTATTTGTACTTTTGATGATCATTTAGCCGAAAGAAGAATTGCGGCTTCACTATTGTCACGCTATGCCAAAATCTCGATGCATCAAGCATTAGATGTGGTTGCTAAAGATGCAAAACTAGAAGAAAAACTACTTAGGACAGCTCTAGAAGACAGGGGCGCACATGATCAACCTATTCGCGAATTGGAACATTCATTTTTTGAACACGATATAGTCACGGATTATGGTGCTTGGATTGATATCCAACGCCACAGACTCTGCACGCAAAGCAACCAAGTTCTTGGAACAAATCTTGGATATGATATGCCCGAAGAATTTGCTGAGATTGGGAAAGACAAAGAGTTTATTGAAGTTATGGAGATGGCTAGAGCGTTAAATCAAGATATTTTGCAAGCAGGAATGGAGGCTGAAGCTGAATACGTTGTACCAAAAGCTTTCAGGAGACGTGTTCTGATTAGTTGGAACATGAGGGAATTGTTCCACTTTGTTGAGTTAAGGTCCGGTAAAAAAGGCCATTCCTCGTATAGAAAAATAGCTCAAGATGTATGGCGTACTATTAATGAAAGTCATCCGCTAATAGCGTCTTACATGCGAGTAGATTTAAGCGAAACAAGTATATCTACCTTGGGTTTTAAACCCAAAGGATTATAAAAAACAAAAAAGACGCGCCACAATAGCGCGTCTTTTTTTATATGTTGATTTCAATGATTTTGGATGTTCCGTCTGCGGCATTTAAAATCGCTTTAGCTTTGTCGGCTGATTCCCAAGTGATTTCACCCCAATATGAAAGCGGATTGCCCATAACATCGACTGCATCAGGATAATTTGCAGCTCTTTCTTTAGTTATGTTGCTTGTGACTTTGTCTGTGTTTAAATCATAGGCAAACAAGGTTTCTTCTTCGCATCCAGCACCGCCGCAAGAACTAGGGATAAAAATAGCCACATGTTCAAATTGACTCCAATTGGCAATACCATATTGCGGATAATGTTTTAATTCGGAATATGTAAGATCGCTGAGATTAACTTTATAGGTAACATGGTTCTCTGGCATGCCAACTCCACAGTCCCCCAATGAAGCGCAGGTATCTTTTGTAAAAGAAATTAATAATATTGGAGGAGATCCTGTTTTTTCGTTATCTGGTAAAAAATCAATAGCTTTTAAAAATAAAGCATCTTCAGCCGAGGAGACTTGTTGTTCGGATATCACAACATCAGGCTTACCAGACATCTGTAAAACTAAAATATTTTTACCAACACACAAAGTTTCGTATGACTTGGCGGTTTCGCCAGCGCATAAGTGTAAAACCGCAACATCACCCTGATAATCCGAGGTTCTGATACTTAAACTTTCTTTCTTAACCAGAGAACCGGCTGTAGTAGTCGCTGTTGTTACGTTGTTAGTGTCCTGAGTAGAGGACGTTGTAATTGTATTTGTTTTAATACTTTCAGTAACTGTTTTGTTGCCTGATGAATAGATAATAAAACCAACGATCAGCGCAAATAAAATAACTATGGCCGCTGTAAATAAAACATTAAAAATTGATTGTTTTTGCATATAAATGAATTGTCCCTCTGTTACTCGGCTAAGTCAAATAAAAAAAGCCTCACTCTCGCCAAGACCTAGTTGAGTGCTGAAAAACAACTTTTCCCCTTCAAAGATTTCACCCATTGACTGATATATCAAGCATTGACTTGAGTTTGATTGGCTTGCGTGGCAAACTAAACCCATATGATAAAAAGAGCTGATAACGATGGCCTTCATATTATAATCGAAGGTATCGATGGGTCGGGTAAATCCACAGTTTCTAGGGCCTGCGAATCTTGGGCAGAAGCAAGAGGTGCGAAATTCTTCAATGTAATTGAATTTTCTGAAAGAGAAGGTAGATTACCAGATATTACTGAAACTGGTGATGCTAATGGTTTGCTAATGGCTGAACCAACTTTTTGTTGGTGTGGTAAGGCGATCCGCGATGAAATAATAACAAAACGCGAAAATGGAACTGTACGTTATAGTGGCTGGGAAACTGCTCATGCATTTGCCACAGACCGCTTGGTACAATTTCGTAGGCTGGTAATCCCCTTCCTACAGAATCATCCAGAAAGAATCATTTTTCAGGATCGTTGTTTGGCTTCGACATTAGCCTATCAACCCTTACAAGACAAATCTTTGACGACAGAAAAATTGTTAGAATTACCGGGTAATGAACAAACAATAAATTTTTATCCATCCATGTTGCTCCTCATAAGAACCGAGGCGGCGGCGGCAATGTCTAGGTTGGAGAAAAGAACGGAAAAACAAGATGGTGTGATTTTTGAAGAAAAAGATTTTCAAGAGCGCTTGGTCAAAAGATTTTTGTCTGATGAAGTTCTTGGGCCTTTTAAGCAAGCTGGGTCATTAATCGGTGAAGTGGATGGAAATCAAGATATCCCACACGTATCTGCAGCCGTAGAAGCTACACTATCGCAAAATTTCGGTTTTTTTGGTAAAATAGGCTTATAAATATTGAATAGTCGAGTAGTAACAATTATTAAAATCACTCGATTCTGATTAAAAATTATGTTAAACGCAATAGAGGCGAAATCTGCATTTCGCAAAAATCTTTTGCTGTTATTAGCCATAATACTGTGGCCAATAGTAGCTGTCATTATATACGGAATAGCCTATGCAGTGGGTTTTAGCGCTCATGTTTTACTTGGTTTTGGCATGGCCGGACTATGGTTAGTCATATTGATACTCCTTATTTTGTCACTTTGGAAAGTAGCTGCCGATATTGGTGTTACTCCATGGGCATTTTTGTGGATTTTGTTACCATTTTCTGGGCCATTTTTAATAGGCATGCTATTTTTAGAGCCATTAAAATACAAGGGGGATGATTTACCAGCATCGAAACAGCTACCGCTGACATGGGGATTGATTAAGGAGACATGGGCATTTACTTACAAGAATTATCAAACTTTGATAAAAACCAGTGTTTGGATCTTATATACATTTTTAGGCTTTGGAATTTCAGGCGCTTTGGCATCGGTTTGGTTGCCGTTTTCTATACTTCACTTTTTTGTGATATGGATTGTATTTGGGTTGATATTATATTTTGTCATAAAACTGTTTATTGAGGCCATGACATTAGAGGCTGGTAAAAAATTAAACGGATTAGAGGGTACTGCTGCCAAAGTTTATTTTGGTCCAACTTTATGGGTAGCTATTCTCGCTTTTTTCATACCATTGATCCCAATGTTCATCTTGGCAATATTTGGCCTAATGCTCACCTTATCTCAGATAAGCCCCTTGATTAAAGGTACATCACAGGAAGTAGGCACATTGCTAATGTTGGTATCGCATAACGTAGTTGCGGCAGTAATTTTTGGTGTTCTTTTTGTAGTATTATTTGTAAGCGCATGGATTTGGGCAATTTATAAATTTAATACATATGGTTTGGCCATACCTGCACTATTGGTTGACGATTTTCATAGTACGGCAGCGCTTAAAGAATCCGAAAGAATCATTAAAAATCGTTGGTGGGGTCTGTTTTGGAAAAATCAACTTTGGGGGATTGTATTGCAAGGAGCCATGATGCTGGTCGTAATGGCTATTACCATTATCATGGGAATAATATTAGTTATCTTTAGAAATTCTGGATTTCAAGAACCATTAACCGCTTTTTTATCAAATGCCATGAACGGTGTTATTTATATGCTAGTATCACCTTTAATAGCAGTGTTTTTGGTCAAGTTATATAAAGCCTTTTCAAAAAGTGCTAGTAAATAAATAGATTTACAAAAATAAAAGCTGGATTTACCAGCTTTTATTTATTCTTTTTTACTGTGGACTAATTGGCTCAGTTGAATTAGTATACTTATATTATATGCGTATGATTCCAATTATAGGACTAGAAATTCATGTCCAATTGAATACAAAAAGCAAAATGTTTTGTTCATGCCCTAATGTTGATGATGGAGCGCCGCCGAATTCTGCGATATGCCCTATTTGCACGGGTCAGCCTGGTGCCTTGCCGGCTTTAAACCAAAAAGCCTTGGAGAAAGGCGTTTTAACGGGTCTAGCGCTGGGTTGTCGTATACCAGACAAGAGCGCCTTTGATAGAAAAAACTATTTTTATCCTGATTTACCCAAGGGCTATCAAATATCACAATTTGCGCTACCCGTAGCTTTGGATGGTCATGTGGAGATAGAGATACCCGAGCAAGCACTACCTGATCGTAGTTTGATTAGAATTGGAATAACTAGAGCGCATTTGGAAGAAGACGCTGCGAAAAATTTTCACGCACCAGAAGGTATAGATGGTAAACCCGCAACACTTGTTGATTATAATCGTGCTAGTACGCCACTTATAGAAATCGTTACCGAACCAGATATTCGCTCAGCTATTGAAGCAAAAATCTTTTTACAGGAGTTAAGAGGAATAATGAGAGCCATCAAGGTTTCTGGTGCTGAAATGGAAAAAGGACAAATGCGTTGTGATGTTAACATTTCCATGATGCCAATTGATGAAAACGGGTATCCAACATCATCAGTATTAAATCCTAGAACTGAAATTAAAAATCTAAATTCTTTTAAGGCTGTTGAACGTGCAATCAATTACGAAATCCAAAGACAGACAGCTTTATATGAAGCTAATACTCCCCCGATAGAAGCCACTCGGGGATGGGATGACAGCCAAGGCAAGACTCTTGAGCAAAGAACAAAAGAATCATCTGCTGATTATAGATATTTCCCTGAACCAGACTTACCACCCCAAGATTTGATTGAAATAAGGGAGTCTATGCAGAGACATTTACCAGAGCTTCCAGCGCAAACACGAAAAAGGCTTACAAATGAGTGGGGATTAGCTCAAGGGGCTGCGGAATATATCACCAACAATACCGGTTGGTTAGAATATACTGAACAGGTTATGAGTGAATTGGGTGGTTGGATGCAAAGCACTGATAACACACAAAAAAGTTCATCTGATCTAATAGGAGAAAAAAAATCCAAAATTGCAAAATTACTTGGAGGCTGGTTAACGACAAAACTTGTAGGGCTGTTAGCCGAAAGACAGAAGACTATAAAGGAAGTGAATATAACACCAGAAAATTTTGCAGAATTTATAAACCTTCTTGATCAAGGCACGATCAATAGTGCTAATGGTCAGAAATTATTACAGTTAATGCATGACAGCGGCAAAGATCCAAGTGATTTGATGGAAACACATAATCTTAGTCAAAATGTAAATCAAGATGATTTGGCCGAGATCGTAAAAAGAAACATTGATGCCAATCCAGAACAAGCTGAGCAGATAAAATCCGGAAAATTACCATTAATAAAATGGTTTGTTGGAGTTATTATGCGCGAGACAGAGGGTCGTGCGGATCCCATGCAAGCCGAAACGGAAATCAGAAAACAGCTGGATGTATAATCACAATATTATAATTATAAAACAGCTATATAAGCTGTTTTATTTTGTCTCCTCCATCCATCTAGTTACTAATTCCACTGCTTGTTTTTCACCGTTAACCCAATGTATGCGCGGATCCCTCTTAAACCAGGTCTCTTGTCTTTTTGCGTATTGATATGTTGCAATCTTTGTTAAACGGATAGCCTCTTCGATCATAATTTCGCCCTTGATGTATCGCGCCATATCTCTGTATCCTATGGAGGTCATGGCTGGAGCTAACCAAGATATTCCATTTTTATGAAGCTTACGTACTTCCTCGGGCCAGCCCTCTTCCATCATACGATCTATAGAGATATCGATCCTACGTCGAATTTCTTCACGACTAAATTTAATCGCAATTTGGTAGGCATCAATAATTGGTGGTTTTTTTACCCTAGTGGCTTTTATCGGTTTGCCTGTAAACGTACAAATCTCAATAGCTCTAATAACACGTCTTTGATTTTTTAAGTCAACCGACGTGTCAGCCGATGGATCAATGGTTAGCAAATGATTTACCAGCTTATCCAAAGGTTGTTTTTCAAACGATGAACGCAATCCAGGATTTGGTGGAACTTTGGGTATGGAAAAGTTATCTATCAGAGCTTTAATATACAAACCCGTACCACCCACAACAATCGGTAAATGTCCTCTACGTGTTATTCCCTTTATTGCTTTGACAGCTCGCTCACGCCACTCGGCAACTGAAATAAGTTTCTCTGGTGGCAAAAAATCCATCAAATAATGCGGGACTTCTGAATATTGGGGTAGATCCTTTTTATTTTTGTAAGTCCTACGATACATTTCCTCGATTAAGTGAGCATAGGGAACTCTCACAAAATAGGCATTATGTCCTCGAAATTTTCCTCTTCTGCCAGGAGGCTTGCCAGTTCCAATTGTAAAACCTTTGTAAACTTGGCGAGCATCAGCATTAATAATTTCACCAGAGAACATCCTAGCTATCTGCATACTTACAGAAGTTTTGCTGGAAGATGTTTGACCAACCACAAAAAGAACCCTGGGCAATTTTGATTTTTCTTTTTTTGCCATGGCATTTTTTGAGTGAGTCATAAATATTTTTTTACTTATTCTTGATCTTCTTGAGGTTGAATCGGAAGTTCTGGCGGCATTATTTTCCCTTGGGGTGCATAATCGTAGCAATGATCCTGAAGAGTCTTGTCTTGAAGTTGGCTACAATCAATTTTTTTACCAGTAATTTCAGCGTAAGCGCTCAAGCATAAAGCATGCTTACTGGATACAACATAATTGCAATAAGCGGGATCCCGAGACTCTATCGCTTGATCCAAGTGACAAGCATAAGGGTTTTGTGAATTCGAACAATCTTTTTGGGCTTTTGTTTCTTTTGTCCAACAACCTGCGCCCATTAAACCCAAACCCATTAATGCCAATAAAAAATAGTATTTCATAAGTATATTATAGCATGTCTTTATCATTTGTTGATAATAATTCACCCTCTAAAACCCAAGTAAGTGGTTTTGTTATTTTTACTGGTACGATTCTGCCAATCATCTCCTCATTAGCACCTTTTACTTTGATATTCTTATATTCATTGGACAAACCAAAGGCTACATCCCCTTCTATCTTTTGAATTAGGACTTGCGTTATTTTATCCATATATTCCTGATTCTTTTTAAGAGTAGTCTTCTCCATAAGTTCTTGCAAGGTTCTCCATCTGAGCTTTTTGTCATTAGCTGATACATCATCTTTATACAATCTGTGAGCTAAAGTGCCGGTTCGAGGGCTATATTGAGCATTATACGATATATCAAAATCACATTGGGAGAATAAATTTAAAGTATCAGCGAAATCTTTTTCAGTTTCTCCAGAGAATCCAACAATTATATCCGTTCCAAGTGCAATACCAGGTCTGATATCTTTTATTTTTTTTATAATTTCCAAATACTGCTCTCTAGTATATTTACGATTCATGCGGCGAAGCATTTCGTTGGATCCTGACTGTACCGGAAGATGCAAGTAATTTATTTGTTTGGGCAATGTAAGAGCATGGATAACTTGATCAGTCATTTGCATGGGATGAGGAGCTGTCCAATGGATACGTTCTAATCCAGAAATTTGATTTAATTCCCAAAGTAAACCAGCGAAATGATTTTGGTAAGGATTGTCAGGAGAAAAAGTTTCTGGATCTCCTGCTTTATAAGTATTAACCGTCTGCCCTAAAAGGGTAACCTCAAGGACCCCTTTTTTGGAGAGTTCCTTTACTTCATTCAAAATGTCAGCCAGAGGGCGATTTTTTATTAAACCGCGCGCATAGGGAACGACACAATAAGTACAAAAATGATTGCAACCAGTTTGTATAGTTATAAATGCCTGTGCTGATGGATTTCGAAGTGGATTAATCTTGAGATAATCATCCTCTAGATCTCCCTGAATCTGCCAATCCGGTCGTAATTCAGCAATCCAGCGCGGCAGGTTTATCATGTCAGGTGTACTAAAAAATAAATCAGCGTGGTGTAACCTTTTACGAAGAACACCATCCTTATCACGTCCAGCCATACAACCTGTTACTGCAATTAAAATGTTATGACCCGTTTTACGTTCATTTAATAGTTCTTGCATTTTTCCATAAATTCTTTGTTCAGCGCTTTCACGAACAGAACAAGTATTAAAAATAACCAAGTCAGCGCCTATTTCAGAATCTGATTTATGAAAACCAACCGACTCTAAAATCGAAGCCAATCTTTCTGAGTCGTTAATATTCATCTGACAGCCATAAGTTAAAATGGCATAACTAGGGGAATTCATGTGCCAAATCCTACAGTTTTAAGAGACAAAAGTCAAAAAATATGAATATGAAAAAACTCGGCTTACATGTTATAATGTAATTCTATGCAAGATCAACAACTAACTCCAGAACAACAAGAAAAGATTAAAATGATTCTACAAAATTATCGCATAGAGTTAGAAAAGATCTTATCAGAACATAGAATAAAGGTTCGGGAAGTGCTAGACGATTTGGATAATAAAAAAATGCAAGATTTATTAAATGCCATTCAAAACAAGAATTAGCTATTTATTTAAAAAAAAGCTAAGCCGTGACGAGTGCGTCACGGCTTTTTATAACGATATTCTTTGACAGGTAGGTCGAGCAATTCCGCGGGCCCAAGCTCCGCAGGGTAAAAGGATTTTTTGCGTTTTGGGCTACTCGAGTTAGTCAGGGCGACTATCGATAGTTCGAGTAGATGCACATGAGTTTTTTCATCCCTTACTCATATGTTCGTCCCGGTCCGCATATTTCCTAACACCCAATGTGGTGCATGCTCTAAACCGTCTCCGGAGGACTTAAATACCCCCTTCATAAACGGTTTACCTTTTTAAGTGTGTAGGGCTTTTGTCAGCTTCAACCGATGGTCAAAGCCTAGGGCTCCATAACACACTCCTGTCAAAGTATGAAAGTAATCATAACACAAAAAGAGAGTTTTGTCAACCCCCTTTGGTCATATTTTGCCTAAATTTAGCTAATTTTGAAGTAACCGCTTAAAGTTCATTAGCCTCAATCTCCATTAATCTATTGTATTTTTCAACCCTTTCAGAGCGTGAGAGAGAGCCTGTTTTTATATATTCAGAACCAGAGGCAACCGCTAAATCAGCAATCGTAGTATCATCAGTTTCGCCTGAACGATGCGATATGCTTGTAGCGAAACCATTTTTATGAGCCATAATGATCGCTTCAGCAGATTCTGTAAGAGATCCGATTTGATTTACTTTAATGAGTATGGCATTGCAAGCTTTTTCTTTAATGGCTTTTTGTAAACGTTCAACATTGGTTACTAAAAGATCATCTCCGACTATGTGGGATTTTTTACTTAAACGTAACAACGAGCCAGACCAAGCCGCCCAATCATCTTCAGCAAAAGGATCCTCGATGCTGACTAATGGATATTTTTTTTGCCATGCGAGATAACGATCTAGTAGTTGTGTTGACGAGTATTGTTTACCGCCTTCTGCACGAAAAGTGTAAATGGCTTTTGATGCATCATAAAATTCTGATGCCGCAATATCAGTAGCCATAGCAATATCTTTACCTGGTTTATAACCCGCTTTTTTTATAGCCTCTTTTAATAAATCAAATGCTGCTTCAACATTTTTAAGTTTTGGTGCAAATCCTCCCTCATCCCCTACCGTGGTAGCAAAACCATTTTTTGATAACAATTCTTTTAAAACCTGAAAAACTTCTGATCCCATACGAATACGATCTGATAATTTGCGTGACATGGGGACTATCATGCACTCCTGTATATCAAGAGACCAATTTGCATGAGCTCCACCATTTAGTACGTTCATGGTCGGTATTGGTAGTGATGCCTTGTGAGGAAAATTGTAAATCTTTCGCAGTACCTGCCAAAGAGGTTTATTTGCAGCTATTGCATGAGCCTGCGCACAAGCCAACGAAACAGAGAGAATTGCATTTGCGCCAAGCTTCTTTTTGTTCATTGTCCCGTCGAGCTCAATCATGACGTGGTCAATATCTTTTTGACGACGGACGTCGATATTTTTAAGAATGGGGGCAATTTTTTTATTAACATTATTTACGGCTTTCTGAACACCTTTGCCATTGTAACGCTTACCACCATCACGTAATTCTAATGCTTCATGAATACCCGTGGACGCACCAGAAGGAACCTTGGCCTCGGCAGTAGCTCCTGATTTAAGAGTGACCCTGCAAGCGACGGTCGGGTTGCCGCGAGAATCAAGTATTTCACGTGCTTTTATCTTAGAAATTAAATAGGGATTTATTTTCATATTTAAATAAATTATTTTTTCTTACTTGAGCTCTTCTTAATTTTAACGAATTTTTTTACCGGTTTTTTTGTCCTACTTTTTTTAGATTGTACTACTTTTTTTGCTTTTACTGTTTGTGGTTTTACTTTGCGAATAATTGGTGAAACATTTTTCTTGGTTTTAAGTTGCTTACTCATTAAAGCAGTTAAACCCGGCAACTTACCATTATTAGCAATAAACTCAAGCAATGCACCACCACCCATTGAGACATGATCAAACCACTCGCACATGCCGGTTTCCATGGCCACTGGCACTGTATCACCACCACCTACAACGCCATACGCCTTGCCTTTGCTTTTGGATGCAATAGCTTGACCCAGAACCAATGAACCATGAGAAAATGCTGGTAATTCTGCAACACCAACCGGGCCATTCCATAAAATTGTTTGGGCGGTTTTAATTATTTGCGACCACTCACGCATCGTTTGCGTACCAATATCACCTATTACATCATTACCAACTATTTTATCCAACTTAACACATCTTACCTTGGCTCCATGTTGAATTTTTTTGGCGACAACGACATCTGTTGGCAGTAGGATTTTTTTATTTTTTAGTAATTTTTTTGCAATAGCAATACTCTCTTTATCTAAAAATGACTTACCTATTTTTTGTTTTTTGGCAACAAAAAATGGATGGGCCATGGCGCCACCAATTAATATTTGATCAGCTTTTTTAAGCAAAGCTGTCATTACGGGCATTTTTGTTGTAAGTTTAGCTCCGCCTATCAAAGCCACAAATGGTTTTTTTGGCTTACTGATAATCTTGTTGATCGAAGACACTTCTTGTGTTAATTGCGGTCCAGCAAAGTGCGGAAGATATTCTGTAATAGCAACCATGGATGCATTTTTTCTATGGCAAAATGCAAAAGCATCATTTATGTAGATATCTGCCAATGAGGTATAGGCTTTAGCTAAATTTTTATCATTCTTATTTTCACCTTCATAAAAACGAACATTTTCTAATAAAAACACATCCCCCGGCTTACCATTATCTATGCATTGTTTTGTAGCAATAAGCCCATCTGCATCAATAAGGGACTCTCCACAAAACATTATAGGCCTTTCGATGTATGCTTCCGCATAAGATAATAATCTAACTGTAGAATAGTTTTTTCCATTCCTCTCAGGTCGACCAAGATGAGTCATCAATATGACAATCGCGCCTTTTTTAATTAGGTCTTGGATTGTTCTTGCATTTTGTTGAATTTTGGCAAGATCTCCTGGTTCGGGAATTTTATGTAATGGGATGTTCCAGTCTACTCGGACCAAAACTTTTTTCCCTTTTAAAGAAACCTGTGATGATAATACTGGTAGTTTTTTCATACCTTATTATTATAACACGTCATAGTAACTACGACCTATTAGATTATTATATATATTTTTATAATTCAAATACCTAATTCAACCAAGACAATCTCTGGTTTACAAAGCCAACGAGCTCGAGGTCTTATCTCCCCCAAACCACGTGATATTATGGTTGGTATACCGTTTATAATTTTGTAACCAAAATCGGCTTTTTTACCTAGTAATGAAGGTATGTGTAAACTGCCAATGAGCGGGAATCTTATCTGACCCGCATGCGTATGCCCACATAACAACAGATCTGTTTGATCTTCTTTAAGATTAAGGATCGAATCAGGTTCATGAGCTAGTGTTATATGTGGTACTTGATCTTTAGGCTTAGATAAATACTCGGGTTTGCCACAAAACACATCATCAATTCCAGAAAGTCGTAATTCTGAATTGTGGATTCTAAGAGAAATATGCGTATTTGTTAAATCATAAAAACCAAATGATCTTAATGTATTGCATAGTTTTTTGGGATCGTCTAAATAATCGTGATTACCAAGAACAAAAAATACACCATGCTGTGGTTTGAGTACTTCTAGAGGTTGGAGCTGCTCTGCCTCTTTAGCCCAGTCAACTACTATGTCACCAGCAATAAGAACAAGATGCGGATTCAAGTCTTTAACCTTTGATGCTATATCTGTAAACCAATTAGAACCCTTACGGCTACCTGCATGTAAATCACTTAAAAGGACGCAGTTGACCCAAGCAGTTGGATTTTTAACTAGATCGTGCTTATATTTTTTTATACCGACTTTGCGTGGAGCTAAAAAAAAGGAGTTAATAAGAATCAGTTCACCTAGAACCATTAGTATAAAAATTACAATAAACCAACCGCCTAAAAATAAACAAAATAAACCAACAATAAAGCCAATACTAGCCAGACCTAGCATTAAGCCGTCTAAAAACCAAAAACTCTCCAAAGTGGAATCTAGGTTCAATGCTTTCATGACTATTTCAGTTGTTTACTAACCTGCAAGGCGATTTCTGCTAAACGATTAGAGTAGCCCCACTCGTTATCATACCAAGAAAATACTTTAACAAGATCTTTATCTATTACTTTTGTTAATGAGAGATCAACTATACTGGAGTGAGGATTACCGACAATATCTGATGAAACCAAGGGTTCGTTAGTTACCATTAATACACCTTTCCACAGTGGACTTTTTGATGCTTTGATAAAAGCCTGATTAACTTGCTCTACTGTGACAGATTTTTTTAATACTGCTGTTATGTCGGAAATAGAACCCACCGCAACCGGAACACGGATAGCCAAGCCATCAAATTTACCAGCCAAACCATTCACGACCTCGGTTGTTGCTATAGCGGCACCGGTTGTGGTTGGAACTATATTTTGAGCGGCGGCTCTGGATCTTCTTAAATCTCGATGAGGTCCATCTTGTAAATTTTGATCTGCGGTATAAGCATGGACAGTGGTCATGGCTGCTTTTTTCACCCCAAAAGCTTGTTGTAAAATTGCCATCACAGGAGCTATGCAGTTGGTTGTGCAAGATGCATTATTAAGAACTTCAACTTTTTTACTTATTTTACTGTTGTTAACACCAATTACATGTGTGGGCACTGACCCGCCCTTAGCAGGGGCGCTAATAACAACTCGCTTGGCACCTGCTTGCACATGTAAAGATGCACCCTCCAAAGTTCTAAAAAACCCTGTACACTCAAGCACTATATCAACTTTAAGCTTTTTCCATGGGAGTTTTGAGGGATCCTTTTCTGAATAAACGGGAATTTTATTTTTCCCAACTATCAATGAGTCTTTAGTGTGAGATACTTTTTTTGAATACTCACCATAGCTAGTATCGTGTTTAAGCAAATGAGCGAGTGTCTCAGTATCGGTTAAATCATTTATTGCCACTACATTAAAACCGGCCTTTTCGATGCCAGCCTTAAAAACATTACGGCCTATGCGGCCAAAACCATTTATTGCAATTCTTGTCATAAAAAGATTTTTTTAAAATTTTATACGTCTCTCACCTTTTTCTATTGAAGTTGGTTGTTCTGCGGTTGGTAATGAATACTCCTTAATGACCAATACATTATCAGCTTCCCAATACATTGTTAAAATATTTTGGGGGCTCGTAAATGTTCGACCTACCCCTGCTTTGATCTGACTAAGAACTTCGTTTTTCTGTATATCAACTACTTTTATCTCATCTATCTGACCATCATCAACAGCAAATGCAGCTAGGTTATAATTTACGGAAAAAGTTGCACCTGCAGGTACCATGTCTGATTTGTAAGCAATATCACCCAAATCCTGATTATAAATCCAAACCCTTGAGTCTGCCGTATTCCTTTTACCGCCAAAAGTCCAAGCGCCCAAAACTAACCATTTATGATCCGAGCTCTCAAATACAGGTTGTAATATATCCGTAGTATTTGGAGAATCTTTTAAAGATCTTAAACTTTTAATAATTACCTGTTTTGTCCCATCTGCCGATTGTCTAAAAAGCATGGCATCATCACAAGAACCTGTAAAAGTGGATGGACATGGTGTATAAGCTAAAAATAAACCGCTGACATCAGTATTAATATATTTAAATGCGGATAGTCTTTCTGAGGAACCTTGCTGCTCCTGGGCTGCTATGGATGCTTGCATATTCCTAAAGTTGTTTGTCAGGCTAGTTTGTTCTTGATAAAAAAGAAAAAGTATTGCAGACATAACAATCATGCCAACAAAAAGCAGAAGAAATGAAAAGACAATCCAAAATGTCTTTGTAGTTTGGCAGTGCATGAGGGTATAATCTCGCGGTATTTTTTTTGGAGTCCTGCTAATTTTTTTTACTGTTCCCGCTTTTTTAGTTCGGGGCTTACTTTTAACCGGCATATGTAAGATATTATACCACAAAACAAAAACGCCCGCAGTTTTTGCGAGCGCTTTCTAAACTTTGTATTTATTTACAAACTCCACCGGACACACCTAACTCCCAGCAAACAAAACGAGCTATCACAATTTTTTCTCCGATGACTGCAATCTTATTGTTTACCAGCTGTTCGATTGTCTGCTCTTCATCTTTAAAGAATTCTTGTTTTGTAAGACATACATCTTGCATCCACTTGTCTATTTTGCCCTGCAAGATCTTTTCTTTAATATCATCTGGCTTGTTTTCCTTTTCCAATTCTTGCAAAAATAGTTCTTTTTGTTTGGCTAGATCTTGTTCTGTAATTTCTTCAGGTGAAACGTATAAGGGCTTAATGGCCGCTACGTGCATCGCCAAATCATTTGCGAAAGCAATAAAATCATCATTAAGCGCTACAAAATCAGACTCACATTGGAGTTCCAATAAAGATGCCATTTTTTTATTGTGATGAACATAGCTAACTATAACTCCTTCAGCTGTTGTTCTTTCTGCTGTTTTTTGTGCAGCTTTTAATTCGCCATTACGTCTTAATATTTGCATTGCTTTTTCCATGTCACCATTTGCCTCGTCCAGAGCCTTTTTACAGGACATCATACCGGCATTGGTTTTGGAACGTAGTTCCATGACTTGTTTTGCATCAGCCATAAATTTTAAAATTCAATAATTAATCTTAAATATTTTGGTTTTGTCACTAAAGATAGTAACTGTATCTTAGCGACTCTCGATCTTACGTACAGGTTTGCGATCTTTCGGTCCACCTTGGATCAAAGCTCCACCTAAACGAGAACGATTAGCATCCCACTCTTGTTTACCTTCCTTGCAAGCAGAAGCCACCAAACCAACCATAAGTTCAATTGATTTTACAGCGTCATCATTAGCAGGAATTGGATAATCAACTTTTTCAGGATTGGTATTTGAGTCACAGATTGCGACAATTTTGATTCCTCTGCGAGCCGCCTCGGCTAATGCTGTTTTATCTTTATGAATATCTTGGATAAAAATCGCTTCTGGGATTCTGGTCATTTCCTGAATACCACCAACTTTATCTTCTAAAGATTTTATTTGTTCGCTAAATTTTTGTTGTTCAAGTTTTGTATATTTACCTAATTCACCTTTTTCGTGTTTGCGCTTTAGATCCTTAAAGCGCTTGAGCAAACGAACGATAACAGCGAAATTAGTAAGTGTGCCGCCTAGCCAACGCTTTGTGATATAAGGCATGCCGGCGTCACTAGCTGTTTTTTCTATAATAGGTGCAGCTTGTTTTTTAGTACCAACAAAAAGCACTAAACCGCCTCTTGATGTAATTTGTTTGCAAAAAGTCAAAGCTTCTTCTAACTTTTTATGCGTTTCTTCAATATTAATAATATGAACCCCCTGACGTGAGCCAAAAAGGTATTTCTTCATTTTTGGATGCCATTTAGCGGTACGGTGACCAAAATGCACACCCGCCTCCAACATTTCTACTAAAGTAGGTAACTTTGTCATAGTTTTTATCTCATCGCGTAGATGAGAGCCTTAATCCATATCCCCTGCTTTGAACCAGGATCCATGATGACAATCATGGACAGGCGCTGACTCATGAGCTGACAGGGAGAGGAATTTTGCCTAAAATAGGCTTATTTATTAAGAACTTGCCATTTATTTGGCGCGGAAACTATAACAGAAAATCGTATATTTAGTCAATACTTAGCAAAAAAATAAGCCTCAACACATGGTGTTAAGGCTGAGTGATCACACACCGGATATTGGGCTTATGATCTTGGTCCGGGTCCACGTACTCTGCGGTTGTGGATAGGACTCCGCCCGTGACCCGGCAAACTTCATCGATACCAGCACAAACGACATAGGTCCCATTGGCACAAGTATCCGCCTCGCAAAGCGAGTTGATCGGATTTTGCCCGGAACCGGCCGTTCTCTGCGGCTGAAACTCGATGACAGCGCCGTCGACTACGGGCAAAGGTTGGCCAGGAGAATACTCCGGAGAGCAAACAAAGAACGTATCTCC
>Ga0180009_10003043_pt1 | contig 19383 bp, 13 predicted proteins | sample OS_PC_MetaG_FD_123537 | JGI IMG/M metagenome (GOLD analysis project Ga0180009, IMG submission 123537) | Groundwater microbial communities from the Aspo Hard Rock Laboratory (HRL) deep subsurface site, Sweden - OS_PC_MetaG | ecosystem: Environmental > Aquatic > Deep subsurface > Groundwater...
GATGGAGTTACCGGATCGGTGGGCGCAGTACTATGATCGGGCGGTGGAAACCCCGGCGCTGGGGAAGCAGAGGCGGCATGAACTGAAGTACGCGTACTAGAGAGAACCCCCTGGCGGGATAGACCGCCAGGGGGATCCAAATAGACACAATTTCGACGGCACAACCTATTTGATGAGGGTCATCTTGCGCTTCAGGTCCCCCTGCCGGGTCTTCAGGACGTAATGGTACACCCCGCTGGCGACCGGAGTCCCGCCATCGTCCACCCCATCCCAGCGCAGGTGATGGGCCCCGGCCTGCAACACGCCTTCATCGACCAGCGTGCGGACCAGGCGACCGCGCTCGTCGTAGATGCGCAGGGTGGCCGGACCGGCCTCGGGCAATGTGAAATCGATCCAGGTGTGCGGGTTGAAGGGGTTGGGGTAGTTCTGGGCCAGGGTCGTCACCCGCGGGACGGCGTCCCCGTCCGGCGCGCCGGTCACGTCGAGCAGGGCCGTCTGCTGGGCCATGACCACGGGCGTGCTCTTGCCGTTGTTCGCCCAGGCGTCGTAGAGGTCCTGCCCGAGGGTGCTGACGTTGTTGTTGTCCCGCAGGAACTCGATGTACTCCTTGCTGGTGGTCTGGTAGTAGAGGGTGACGTCGACCGAACGGGCGCTGCCGGGCAGCCTGTAGACGGTGTCGTCCCAGTACTGGCCGTCGGCGTAGACGTAGCCGACCGGGGGGGACTGCACCTGGATGAACGCGGCGTTGGTGAAGCCGCGGGGCGGGATCCGGTTGTCGGAGAAGACCGTGTCGTTCAGGGCGAAGTGGAAGGACGGTCCCATGGGCAGCCCCGTGATGGCCGCCATGCGGGACGACATGCCGGGCTTGATCTCGTAGATCTTGGCGTCCTCGTCGTGGCCGAGGATGCCGGTGGCGAGGTCGTAGGCCCCGGACTCGTAGACCAGGTTGTCCTGGGCGTCGAAGGCCTTGACGTTGAGCCACGCCCGCCGTCCCTCGGGATAACCACTGGGCAGCTTGTGGGCGGTCTCGTTGGTGATCCGCACGGTGACGGCCGGCTGGCCTTCCACCGGAGTGGCGGTCAGTTCCATGGTGGCAGCCAGCGAGAGCATGGCCGTCGCCCGGGTCTTCCCGTCCTGCAGGGCGGCCACGTCGACGTCGGGATAGAAGATGGGCAGGATGTCGGGGATGAAGGTGTTGCCGCCGGTGAAGTCATGGATGCCAAGGTCGGTCCGGGTGGGCGATCCGGGCACGTTGGAACCCAACCCTGTGACGTCGCGCATGTGGCAGTCCTGGCAGGTGGACACGATGCCGTCGGGCTTGTCGCCGGCGAACTGGGGCTGGTAGACGCCGCCGGAGGCGTAGGCGCTCACGCTCCACTCGCTGAAGGTCCGCTCGACGGGGAACATGTTCCGCTTGTCGCCGTCCGGATGCGGCGCGTCCAGGGCCTGGACCTCGTACACGCCGGGTTCGGCGCCCGCCACGAAGGCCGGATTGCTCACGTCGTGGCAGGTGGCGCACATGTTCGAACTCAGGGTGAACTCGGAGTGGAGCCACTGGTGGCTGGCCTGGGCGTCGTCATAGGGCCCTCGTTTCACGGGCGAGGGATCCGTCACGAACTGCCCGTTGGCGGGTTCCAGCGGAATGGATCCCAGCCCGTTCAGGATCTCCAGGTCGACGGCCGGGCTGACGCCCTCGACGTAGACCGGATCGACCAGGCGGTGGCAGTAGTCGCACTGGATCGCCTGGTAGTCCTTTTCGATGAGCATGCCGCCGAGAGTGTCGGTCGACCGACCTTCCTGCCATCCTCCGGGCGTGTGGCAGCGCAGGCACAGGTCGCCCACTCCCGGGACGGCCGATTCCGCCACTTCCAGCGTGGCCCGGTACAGCGGATCGCGCATGGCCTGGGCCATCATGCTCCCCTGCCAGTTGTGCCAGGGCTCGACCGCGGGATCGTATTCCCCGTGACAGGTGATGCAGGTCACGGAAGGATCGTCCAGGATCCCACCCTCGAAAGGCTGTGTCCCGGCGAGTTCGAAGTCCCGCAGGGAGGTCGGCACGATGCCCGTCGTCACCGGATTGATGGTGAAGGAACCCGGGCTGTCGTCCCAGCCGGGGTTGTTGGCATTGTCGTAGGCCTCGATGCGCATGATGGTGCTGCCGGGAAGATTGGGGATGTAGAGGTCGTGGGAGCCCGTCGGCGGCAGATCCGCTGCGAACTTCTTCCAGTGGGACCCGCCGTCGTCCGACAGCAGGATGTCGACGTGGCTGATCCCCCCGGCATCCGTGGCTGTCCACTGGACCGTCTCGTGGGTGGCGGGGTCGAAGATCTCGCCTCCCACCGGGTACAGGATGGTCACCACCGGGGGCGTGGTGTCGCTCGAGCCGGCGGGCGCGAGATATCCCGTCAGATCGGCCGGATCGACGTTCACCACGGTCCCGAGGTTCCCGCTCTGCAGTCCCGGGAAGGTCGGAGTGTTGGACCAGTTCACCACGTCGGTGATCTCGACGTGGTTGCTGAAACCGTCCCCGTCGGAATCCAGCAGATCGATGGCGGCAATCGCCTCGGCTTCCGACATCCCGACCGCCAGCCGGACCTCGATGTCCAGCCCGTAGGGATTGCGCGTCCCGCCCCCGTCGAAGTCGAAGTGGCAGACCCCGCAATGCGCGGCATTGCTCGGGACGTCGTCGAGCATGGATCCGGTGGCGCCGGGATAGTGATCGAAGAAGGCGCGGCGGTAGGGGTTGCGGGCTTCGGCCGTTGACGGGGCGAAAATTGCGGTCAGGACGAAGACGGCGGCGAGAATGCAGGCGAAACGTGGCATGGAACCCCTCCCCGGTAGGCGATAATCCGGGGCGCGGACCGTCCCGGAAATCCGAATTTCATTTCCGGGGGAAATCATCCCAAATACGCAACAATTGGTCAATAAAAATGTGAATTATTGAATTCATTAATCAAATTCAAAGACAAAACAATACTATTTTACTATGGATTGTGTCGATCCACCTCTCCCGTCAGCGTTGAGGGCTCAGGGATTCGAGGATCCCCGCATCCACCCACCAGATGTCCAGACCGCCACCCCCTCGACCGGTCTGGAGATCCTGGAGGCCCTCCCAGGTCAAGGGAACGGCGACATCGACCTCGCTGCGCCTGCTGAAGAACAGGAACCGCCCGTCCGGCGACACGGAGGCGGAAGCGGCCTGCCGGCCGGGACCGTTGAACGTCGGCCCCAGGTTGACCACGGGATCCCAATCACCCTGCGGGTTCCGGAAACTGATCCAGTAGTCGGCCGGCCCCAGGTTGTCCCGATGCCCCTGGATGCACACGATGAGCCATCGTTCGTCGGGGTGGACCGAGGCGTTGTAGGCGCTCGTCCCGCAGTTCACGCCTTCCCCCAGCCGCCGGGGTTGACCGTAACCCTCGCCGTCAGGCTCGGCCGCCCAGACGGCGCCGGCGCCGGTGGAATCCTCCCGCGTGAAGTAGAGCGTCCCGTCCCGGGCCAGGCTCGGGAAGTATTCCGCCGCGTCGGTGGTCACCGGGGCGGGCAGCGCGCGCGGCGTCGACCATCCGGTCCCATCGCCTTCGCTGACGAAGATGTTCTGGTTCGCCCAGCCCGCACCCTGGGTCTGGCCGGGCGCCGCCTGGTTGGACAGGAACAGCATCCGCGTGCCGTCGGGCGACAGGGCGGGTTCGAAGCAGGCGAAGGACGGGTCGGGATGGAATCCCGCGCTGACGGGTTCGGACCAGCCGGAATCCGTCAAGTGCGTGGTCATGACGGTGACGGTTCCCCGGTCCATCAGGCCGTACCAGAGCCGGCGGCCGTCCGGGGCGAAGAGCACGTCCCGCTCGTTCAGACCGGTGGACAGGACACCCGGGGCGAAGAGCCGGGGCTCCACCCCCGGCTGCTCCTGCCCCAGGTAGGGTCCCTCCAGGCGGGGAAATGCGACGGTGGGCACGGGCATGGCCTGGGGTGCATCGGCAGGGACGATACCCGATCCCGGATCGTCCAGAAGGGCGGCACTGACCAGCCAGATATTGCCGTTGCCGGTCCCCGCGGCGTGCTGCTCGCACTGGCGCACCGACCAGCGCAACGGCCAGGAATCCTCGCCGGCGATCCGCCTGCCGGACATGAAGAAGAAGGTCTTCCCATCGGGACTGAGATAGGGTGACCAGCCGCGGCCGAGGCCCTCGTTGACCGCCGGGCCCAGATCGAACGGCCCGGTCCAGGTTCCGTCCGCAGCGCGGCGGGCCTGGTAGTAGCGGATGCCCGGAGAACCGGGAACGCCTGCGGCCGTGAAGATCAGGCGGCTCTCCTCCGGATCGATGGTCGCGTTGAACCGGTTGGTCCCGCAGTTGACGGCTTCTGGCAAGGGTTCGGGCGTCAGGAAGGCCCGGCCGTCCCAGATCGCCTTGAAGATGCGATGGACTCCCGAGGCGTCCGAACGGCAGAAGTAGAGGTGGCCCTCCCGGGTCACGGCAGGAAAGTACTCGGGGTCGGGCGTGTTCACGGGAGCGCCCAGATTCCGGGGCTCCGACCAGCCGCCGGGCACGCGGTCCATGACCCAGACGTCCGGATCGCCGGTCTCCTCCCCGACGGCGGGACGGTTGGACATGAAGAAGAAGCGCCGGCCGTCGGGCGAGATGAAGGGTTCCAGATCCATCCAGCGGGAATCGCCGCTGAACGGGGCGATCTGCGGACCGGTCCAGGCGCCGTCCTCCCAGCGCACCACGCAGATCGCGGATTGGGCGTATCCCGCCGTGGCCACGCAGAAGTAGATCTCGGACTGGTCGGGGGTCATGGCCACGTCCCGGGTGATCAGGCCGGTGTTGATCAGGCCGGGCGCCCAGAGCCTGGGCTGCAGGCCGGGTTCCACGTCCCCGGGCAAGGGAGGCTGCGCGATCGCGGACAGGGCCAGCAGACCGGCGAGAAAGGACAGGACCAGCGTCCCGCGAAGCGGGGATGCGACCATGATCACGGCTCCTGGGGAACCTGGGCCTCGTCCGCCCCCTTCCAGCGGCGGTGGACCCAGAACCACTGTTCGGGGTGGAGGCGGATGAAGGCCTCGAGGCTGTCGGAGATCAACTGGGTATACGCGGCGGGATGGGCCGCGGTTGCAGGGAGATCGCGGGGATCCAGGGGAGCGCCCCAGACCAGTTCGTGACCACGATCCGGAAGTCTGATCAGGCAGACGGGCAGCACGGGACAATCCAGCTGGAGGGAGAGCCGCGCCGCACCGGGCCAGGTTGAGGCCGGACGACCGAAGAAGCGGGTCCGGACCCCGGCGGCGCCGGCGTCCTGGTCCAGCAGCAGGGACACCACCCCGCCCTGCTTGAGGCGCCTCATCACCGCCGGCCCCGCGCCGTCCACCGGAACGGTGTCGATGCCCGCGGCCCTGCGCATCCTGTCCAGGTCGCGGTCGAACCAGCGGTTGCGCTGGGGCTTGACGACGTCGAGCAGGCGGTGGCGGGAGGCGATGAGCCGGCCGCACCATTCGAAGTTGCCCAGGTGGGCGGACGCCAGGATCAGGCCCCTGCCGGAGGCCAGGCCTTCCTCCAGGGGGTCCCACCCTCGGGGAACGCGGCACCTGGTGAGGACTTCCTTCCGGTCTCTCCCCCAGACCTCCTCCGCCATGAGGGCGAGGTGATCGAACATCCCCTTCACCGTGGCGTCGATCCGCTCCGGTTCCCAATCAGGAAAGGCGGCCGCCACTTGCACCCGGGCCAGTTCCGCGCGGAACCAGCCCCGCCGCCGGACGAGCCGGCCGGCCGCCCGCAGTCCCGCCAGGGAAACGGACCCGGGCAGGATCCCCAGGCTTGTGGTCAGTCCCCGGAACAGGGCGTATTCGGCAAGGTCGGGTATGTGCATGGCCTCACGATACGTCCCGGGTGCCTGCTTGCCAACCCTCCGGGAAAGCTGTTGGCCGGGAATCCCTTCCCCCTTGCTGTTATTTTTCCGTCATGATGAAACGGAAAAAGGAAAGGGGCGGATTCCGGGCCGCGCGGAAAGGCTCTGACTTATAGTGATCATGATCAATTTTATTCGGATATTTTTGTCTTTATATCTCCAATACTGGGAACAACATCATTCAGTCCCCGCCCCGAACCCGGGAACCGACTCTCGTGACACCTGTTTTCCTATTTTATTACTGGGATATCACCAGGATGCAAATACCTCTCCCTCCACCGTCTCCCCTGCCGGAAAACCGGTTTGCATACCCCCCTCCCCAGGGCCCAGGATGGTCTTCAGAGAATCCCGATCCCTGGACCGCGGACAAGGAGCCCGATCATGAAACGTGTCCTGTTTACCCTGACCCTGGTCATGCTGCTGAGCGCCGGGGCCGCCCTGGCCGCCGACCCCGACAGCGTGGCGGGCAAGTGCATGACCTGCCACAAGGAGAAGTCGCTGGGGCTGTACAACCAGTGGTACATGAGCGAGCACGCCAAGCACAACGTCACCTGCCTGGACTGCCACCAGGCAGCCCAGGGCGAGTCGGACGCCTTCATGCACGAGGGCGCCCTCATCGCCACCCTCGTGACGCCCAAGGATTGCGGCGTGTGCCACAAGAGGGAGACGGAGGAGGTCATGGCCTCCTACCATGCCCACGCCGGCGAGATCCTCGACAGCAACGACGCCTACCTGGCCCACGCCGCCGGCGGCGCCCCCGTCGCCATCGCCGGCTGCGAGAGCTGCCATGGCACCAAGGTCAAGATCGACCCGGACAACCCCAACAAGCTGTCCCGCCTGAGCTGGCCGAACAGCGGCATCGGCCGGCTGAACCCCGACGGCAGCAAGGGCTCCTGCACCGCCTGCCACACCCGCCACGCCTTCAGCGTCGAGCAGGCCCGGCAGCCCGAGGCCTGCGGCAAGTGCCACCTGGGCCCGGACCATCCGCAGAAGGAGGTGTACGAGGAGTCCAAGCACGGCAACGCCTACTACACCCACATCGACGACATGAACCTGGACGCCCACCCGTGGATCGTCGGGGTGGACTACTTCGAGGCTCCCACCTGCGCCACCTGCCACATGAGCGCCACCAGCACCCAGGCCGTCACCCACGACGTGGGCCAGCGGATCAGCTGGACCCTGCGTCCGCCGATCTCGGTGACCAAGGACAACTGGGAGATCAAGCGGGAGAACATGAAGGACGTCTGCCGGAACTGCCACGGCCAGGGCTTCGTGGACGGCCACTACGCCCAGCTGGACGGTCTGGTGCACCTGTACAACGAGAAGTTCGCCAAGCCCGGCCTGGCCCTTTTCAAGAAGGCCCAGGAGCTGAAGCTCGGCGAGGGCGAGGCCAGCTTCTCCAACAAGTACGAGTGGACCTGGTGGGAGATCTGGCACCACGAGGGCCGCCGCGCCCGCCACGGCGCCGCCATGATGGGCCCGGACTACACCTGGTGGCACGGCATCTACGAAGTGGCCCAGCACTTCTACTTCAAGTACCTGCCCGAGCTGAGGGAATTCCACAATCCCGAAATCGACGCCATGATCGACAACCTCCTGAAGGACGAATTCCACGCCTGGCTGGGCCGGCCCACCGCCGACATCAAGGCCGACATCAAGTCGGGCAAGATGGCCGAGCTCTACGGGAACATGTACCAGGTCGAATTCAAGTAGAAGGGCCGAACGATGAAGCGATTCCAGCTCTTTATCCGCGGCGTCGCGACCAACTGGATCGGCACGGCGGGGGTCGCGTTGACGACCTCCGCCTTCGTGCTCTTCGTGTTCTTCGAGTTGATGCACGTCGCAGGCCTGGTGACCAACGCCTACGTCGGGATGATCAGCTACATGGCCTTGCCGGCGCTGTTCATCCTGGGTCTGATCCTCGTGCCGGTAGGCTGGGGAATCTATCGTCGGCAGGTGGGAAGGCCGACCAGCGAACTGCTCACCCGGCGGTTCCCCGACGACATGACCCGGGCCAAGCGGCTCGGGTCGTCCCTGGTCGGGATGATCGCCCTGCTCACCGTGGTGAACATCCTGTTCCTCGGGGTCGGCGGAGCGCGCATGCTCCACTTCATGGACACGCCGGAGTTCTGCGGAACCGCCTGCCATCCCATCATGGAACCCGAGTGGACGGCCTACCGGAATTCCCCCCACGCCAGCGTCCGCTGCGTGGACTGCCACGTCGGCGAAGGGGCCGGTGCCCTGGTCAACGCCAAGCTGAACGGATTGTGGCAGGTCATCTCGGCGACCTTCGACCTCTACGAGAAACCCGTCCCCACCCCCGTCCACCAGCTGCGTCCCGCCCGGGAGACCTGCGAGAAGTGCCACTGGCCCGAGAAATTCTACGGCGACCGCATCAAGACCGTCGCCCACTTCGCCCGGGACGAGCACAACACCCCGAGCTTCACCACCCTGGCCCTGAAGGTGGGCAGCGGCAGCGGCAAGGAGGAAGGCACCATCCACTGGCACGTCGCCGCCGCCAACGAGGTCCGTTACCGCACGGCGGACGACAAGCGGCTGGTGATGGAATGGGTCGAGGTCAGGCGGGGGGACGCATTCCACCGTTTCACCAACCGGAACCTGCCCCCCCTTCCCGAACCCGAAGGCGATCATCCCCTCGAGCCGCGGTCCATGGACTGCGTGGACTGCCACAACCGGGCCACCCACATCTTCAGGGACCCCGAGGCCGCCCTGGACCTGGCTCTGGCCACCGGCGACATCGACACCACCCTGCCCTTCGCCAAGAAGATCGGCCTGCAGGCCCTGCTCGGGGACCATCCCGACAAGGAGGCCGCCCTCGCCGGCATCGATCGGTCCGTGCGCGGAACCTACCGGAGAATGGCAGGCCACCAAAGGCTGGCCACCGACCCGCGCACCGACCGCCTGGTCGCCGCCTTGCAGGAGATCTTCGCCGACAACATCTTCTTCCCCATGAACGTGGGGTGGAACCCGTATCCCGACCACCTGGGCCATCGGGGGCAAGGGGGGTGCTTCCGTTGCCACAATCCCGACCTGGTGGACGAAGCCGGCGAGGCGATCCCCTACGACTGCACCCTGTGCCATTCCATCCTGGCCATGGACGCGCCGAGCCGGTTCCAGTACCTTCTACCGGTGGCCGAGAAGGACCCCGACCGGAAGCTGCATCACTTCCTGCAGCAGGAGTTCCTGGGCCTCGTGCCCTGATTCCTGGGGATGCATGGAGGGGGCGCCATGGCGCCCCCTCGGTTTTTCCGGAACGTCCGCCCTTCACGGACGTAGGATTATAATCGACACGGAAACTGCAGGCCCGGGAGGACCGATGGCCCCCGCCACTCTCCGCAAAGGACGCTGGAAACCGGGGCCGAGCGCCGTCTTGATGGCACTGCTCGTTCTCCTGGCTGCCTTCACCGCCGCCGCCGAGCCCGGCGACTTCCCGGATGTCTCGCCATCGGAGGGGATCCAGGAGGTCCATCCGGATCTCAGATCCACCCTGGCCACCGCCGAGCAGGACCGCCTCCTGCGGGTCACCCTGTTCTCCCGCGTCCAGATCGAAGGCCACCCCTACCTGGTCCGGGCCGACACCCTGCTGCTCCTTTCCCCTGACGGTTACCAGGAGTTCCTGGGTACGGGCCGACCAACCGACCTCATCCCTGCGCCGCTCGCGGAAATAGCCCGCATCCAGCAACGCCGGTCCGGAGCCGCGCGGGGCGGGAACTGGGGCCTGACGGCCGGGGGACTGGCGGGCGGCACCCTGGGCGTCCTGCTCGGCCTCGTCGTTACCGGGTTGAACGACAGCCAGGACAGCGACGTCCAGCCCGTGATCGCCTTCGGCCTGGTCGGGGGTGGAATCGGGGCTGCGGTCGGAGGCGGCATCGGGGCCGGCATCGGTGCACTGACCTATTCCTGGTACACCATCCATCCCGAAAGCGATTCCCACGCACCGGAACCCCAGATCGAGCCCTCGGCCCCCACCAACCTCGACGTCCAGGTCGGCTACGCCATGGGGAAGAGCCAGGGATACCAGCTCTCCGGGCTGTCCCTGCGGAGCGGACTCATGCGGCGCATCGGCGCCAAGGCGACCCTGGGGCCCGCCATCGGCTATCACCATCTGACCGGAACGCGCACGTTCTCCACACCGGACTACCAGGGGAGCTCCACTTTCGGGGATCCCGTGGTGACCGTCGGCCTGGACCTGAGGATCGGCGCCATCGGCGGCGGTTTGCGGCCCTACCTGGATCTCGGCGCCGGCGCGAACATCGCCAGCGACCTCTACCCCGGCGCCCACGTCGGGGGGGGGCTCCTCCATGCGGGGGCCGGCAGGACGGCGGGGTATCTGGGGGTCACGTACCACTTCAATCTCCACGGCGAGTTCGACGGCGGGATCTCGGATTTCTGGGTCATCGGAGCCGGTCTCGCCTTCGGATCCGGGCAGGATCGGTAAAGGACACCGCGATGAATGAAAATCCCCGGCGCATCCCCCTCCCCCTGCGTCCCGCCCGGGACGCGGCCGGCATGCTCGCCGCAGCCGTGGCCTTCCGCGATGCCCTGACCACGCGGCGGAGCGTGCGTGATTTCTCGGACCGACCCGTGCCGGTGGAGATCGTCCGCGCCTGCATCGAAGCCGCGGCCCAGGCGCCCAGCGGCGCCAACAAGCAGCCCTGGCACTTCGAACTGGTGGGGAACCCGGAGGTCAAGCGCCGCATCCGGCTGGCCGCCGAGGAGGAGGAAAGCCGGTTCTACGCCGGGCGCGCACCGGAAGACTGGCTGGCGGATCTCGAACCCCTGGGCACCGATGCCGAGAAACCCTTCCTCGAGATCGCCCCCTGGCTCATCGCCGTCTTCGAACAGCGACACGGGACAGGGCCCGGCGGCGAGAAGATCAAGCACTACTACACCAAGGAATCGGTGGGTCTGGCCTGCGGCTTCCTCATCGCCGCCCTGCACGAGGCCGGCCTCTGCACCCTGACCCACACGCCCAGCCCCATGGGATTCCTCAACGAGATCCTCGAGCGCCCCGCCAACGAGAAGCCGTTCCTGCTACTGGTCGTGGGGCACCCCGCCCCGGGGGCGACCGTGCCGGACATCCGGCGCAAGGACCCCGCCGCCTATCTGAACATCCGGGATTGAAAAAGGGCTCCCCCTGGCCGGGGGAGCCCGCATGCCGCCGGACAAGGGATCATTCCCCGGCCAGGACCTCGTCGACCGCAGCGATGGCCCGATCCAGGGCGTCCCGGTCGGGCAGGCCGGCCTGGGCGGTGTTCGGCTTGCCTCCACCCCTGCCCCCGGCCCTGGCCGCCAGGGCCTTGACCAGGTTGCCGGCGTGCGCGGCGCCCGATGCCACAAGATCAGCGGTGACGGTGACCAGCAGGGTGGCCTTGCCGTCCAGCTCGGCGCCGAGGACCACGACCCCGCCTTCGCCCAGGCGGTCCCGCACGTGATCGCCGAGCTTCAGCAACCCGTCCCTGGTCTCGGCCGGCACCAACGAACTGACCACCCGGAAACTCCCGACCTGACGCGGTTCGGCGAGCACGTCGTCCAGGGAGGCCTGGGCCCGGTCCTGCTGGAGGCGCGCCAGCTCCCTGCGCAAGTCGTCCCGCTCACGGATCAACGCGGCCGTCTGCTCGTCCAGGGGGGGGCCGTCGTGGCGGAGGTGGCCCGTGATCTTCCGCAGCTGTTCGCGCTCGGCGTCGATGACGGCCTGGGCCGACGGACCGGCGACGGCCTCGATGCGCCGCACGCCGGCGGCCACGCTGCCCTCGCTCACGATGCGGAAAGGTCCGATATCTCCGGTGCGCAGACAGTGCGTGCCGCCGCAGAGCTCGAGGGAGAAGACCGGGCCCGAATCCTCGGGCGCCGCGGCGGTCAGCAGGGGCCCGCCGTGGATCTCGATCATGCGGACGGTGTCCCCGTACTTCTCGCCGAACAGGGCCATGGCGCCCCGCTGCTTGGCCTCGGCGATCGGCACGGAGTCGAAGCGTCGCACCGCCCGGTTGGCGATGACCTCCTCGTTCACCAGATGTTCGACCCGGGCCAGCTCATCGCGACCGAGGGCCTTGTCATGACGGAAATCGAACCGCAGACGCTCGGGCTCGACCACGCTGCCGGCCTGCTCCACGTGATCGCCCAGGACCCGCCGCAGGGCCGCATGCAGCAGGTGGGTGGCCGTGTGGTGGCGCATGCTGCCCGCCCGTCTCCCGGCGTCGACTTCCAGGCGGCAGGCAGGATCCTTCTGCAGGCTCGCCAGGATGCCGGCCGCATCCCCGGCGACCACGCAGGCCGCCCCCTCCTCGGCCCCCACGGTCCCCAGCACCGCCAGTTCCCGGCCGTCGCTCAGGCGGATGGTTCCGGTGTCCCCCACCTGGCCCCCCGATTCGGCGTAGAAGGGCGACGGATCGGCCAGCACGTGGCAGAGGGCCTGTCCGTCGGCCTGCTCGCCGGCCTCCCGGACGGCGACGATCCGGCCGTCGCATGACAGCTGGTCGTAACCGACGAAGCGGGCCTTGTAGCCGCCGAGGCCCTGACCTCCGGCGACCGCCTGCCAGGGGCCGATCCCCGCCATGAAGGTGTTCTCCCGGCGGCTCTGGGCCCGCTGGGTCTGCATGCAGGCCTTGAACCCGTCCAGATCCACGCCGAACCCGTCCTCTCCCGCGACGATGGCCGTCAGGTCGACGGGGAAGCCGAACGTGTCGTGGAGCTTGAAGGCGTCCTCGCCGCTGAGCTCGGTGCGGCCGGCGGCCTTCATCGCATCCCTGATCTCCCCGTAGACGTGCAGCCCCGCCGTGAGCGTCCGGCCGAAACGCTCCTCCTCCTGGCGGATGGTCTGCAGGATGCGGTCGCGTCGCTCGACGAGTTCGGGATAGGCGTCTCCCATCTCGGTGATCACGACCTCGGCGATCCGGTACAGGAAGGGCTCCTCGACGCCCAGCAGGTGGCCGTGGCGGGCGGCCCGGCGCAGGATGCGGCGCACGACGTAGCCCCTGCCGTCGTTGCTGGGAACGGCCCCGTCGGCGACCGTGAAGGCGCAGGCGCGGGCATGGTCGGCGATGACCTGCATGCTGATGCGATCCTCGCCCTCGGGCTCGCGGCCGCAGATGCCGGCCATGCAGTCGATCAGGGGGGTGAACAGGTCGGTCGCGTAGTTGCTCTGCTTGCCCTGCATCACCGAGACCAGCCGCTCGAAACCGAGGCCGGTGTCCACGCTCTTCATGGGCAGGGGCTCGAGGGTGCCGTCGGCCTGGCGGTTGAATTCCATGAACACGTGGTTCCACAGTTCGAGCCAGCGGTCGCAGTCGCAGACCCCCACCGCGCAGCCGGCGGGATGGGAGCACTTCACGGCCTCGCCCTGATCGATGTGGATCTCCGTGCAGGGTCCGCAGGGCCCGGTGTCGGCCATGGACCAGAAGTTCTCCTCGTCACCCTTCTCGATGTCGCCCAGGCGGACGATCCGGGCGGGGGGAATCCCCACCTCGTCCTTCCAGATCCCGTAGGACTCGTCGTCGTCCTTGTAGACCGAGACCCAGAGCCTGGCCGGATCCAGCCCCATGACCCGGGTCAGGAACTCCCAGCCCCAGATGATGGACTCCCGCTTGTAGTAATCGCCGAACGACCAGTTGCCCAGCATCTCGAAGAAGGTGTGGTGGCGGGCGTCCTTGCCCACCTCCTCCAGGTCGTTGTGCTTGCCGCTGACCCGCATGCACTTCTGGACCGAGACGGCCCGGTTGTAGGAGTGGTGCTCCAGGCCGAGGAAGACCCCCTTGAACTGGTTCATCCCGGCGTTGGTGAACAGCAGGGTGGGGTCGTCGTGGGGAACCAGCGTGGACGAGGCCACGACCTCATGCCCCCGGTCGGCGAAGAACTGGAGGAAACTGGAGCGTATCTCCTTGGCTTTCAAAGCGGCTCCTGACATCGGGTGGGAATTCTCTACATGGAAACCCGTCCCTGCCGAAAAAAGCGGTGACGGGTTCGCCGGTACCTCTGGTTCGGGCTGCCCGGGACGGCCGGAAGATGGCCTCCGGGAGCTTGATATTGTAAAAGCAGCAGGGTTCCCGGTCAACCTGCCCCCGGACGGCCCCCTTGAAGGCCATCGCCCCGAGGCCCGGGTCCGCCCGGCCGCCGACCCAAGGAGTGTGGTGAGGTGCGGGATTTCTGGCATTACCTGGCATCGATCCTGATGTGGATCCTCTTCGGCTACTACTGGTACGTGGTGAGCGGCAGGCAGATCTCCCTGGCCGGCTTCCAGGCCCTGGGTGTGCTGTCCGGGATCGCGGGCCTGGGCCTGATCGCCACCCTGCTGTGGGTGAGGCACAACCTGAACCTCGCCGCCCGCAACCGCCGCCGGGAACGTCCGGCTCCCGGCCCCGAGATCCTGGATCGCGACACCCTGGGCCGACCGGTGATCGGACCGGACCTGGCGGCCCTCAAGAAGGCCCCCGTGATCGGGATCAGCCTGGACGGCGACGACCGGAAGGTCTACACCGCCGGCTGGGGAAAGGGGTCCTGATGGACGTCTACGGCGCCGTCGTCGCCTTCCAGTCCACCCCGGTCTACCTGGCCCTGCTGCTGTACTTCGCCTGGTACCCCCTGATCACCAGCGTCATGTGGATCTTCACCTCCCTCATCTTCTTCAGACGCCGGGAGGCCCTGGGCCCCGAACGGCTCGCCGCCTTCTACTCCCGGGATCATTCCCCCCTCGTGTCGTTCCTCATCCCGGCCTACAACGAGGAGGCGAACATCGCGGCGACCCTCGACGGGGTCCTGCGGGTGGACTACCCCCGCTACGAGGTCGTCGTGGTGGACGACTGCTCCACCGACCGCACCCTCCTGGAGATCGAACCGTTCCTGGCGGATCCGCGGGTGCGCCTGGTGCGCAAGTCCGTCAACGAGGGCAAGGCCATGGCCCTCAACGACGCCATCCCCCTGACCAACGGGGACCTGGTGTTCGTCATGGACGCCGACGCGGTCCCGGCGCCCGACATCCTCGACCGGATGGTGCCCCACTTCCGGTCGCCCCGGTGCGCGGCCGTCACCGGCAATCCCCGCGTCGTCAACCGGGACAGTTTCCTGGCCAAGCTCCAGGCCATCGAATTCGCCTCCATCATCTCCCTCATGCGACGCGCCCAGCGGGTCTGGGGCCGCATCATGACCATGAGCGGGGTCGTCGGCATCTTCCGGCGCGAAGCCCTGTACGACGTCGGCCTCTACTCGCCCGAGATGGCCACCGAGGACATCGACCTGACCTGGCGTCTGCAGCTGCGGCACTGGGACGTGCGCTACGAATCCCGCGCGGTGATGTGGATGCGCGTCCCCCAGTCCCTCGAGGGCCTGTGGCGCCAGCGCCGCCGCTGGGCCCTGGGCCTCAGCCAGGTGCTGGTCAGGCACGGCCGCACCCTCCTGGACCGCAAGCACCGGCGCTTCTGGCCCGTGGTCGTCGAGGCCCACCTGTCGGTGGCCTGGGCCTACACCTACGTCATCCTGACGGTCGTCTGGTTCGTCAGTTTCGCCGTGGGCTATCCCCCCGTGGGGGCGTCCCCCATTCCCAACTTCTGGGGGATGCTCATCGCCTCGGTCTGCCTGGTCCAGCTGCTGACCGGGGTGGCCCTGGACAGGCACTACGACGACAAGCTGCCGCGCTACTACCTGGTGGCCGTGTTCTATCCCCTGGTCTACTGGATCCTGATGGCCGTCATCACCGTCATCACCGCCCCCCGGGGTTTCCTGGTCAACCGCCAGAAGAAGAGGATCACGCTGTGGAAACCCATCCGGGAATGAGGAAGGCCCCAGGGCGGTTCCCCAGGTTCCCCTCCGCGTGGACGGCGGTCCTGCTGGCCCTGGCCTGGGCGACCTGCCCCGGCCCCGCCTTCGCCACCGGCGCTCCGGGCGATCTGCGCAGCGCCGCCTTCACGAGCCTGTGGAACGAGGATTCCGACCGGGCCTACGCGCTGTTCACCGCCTACCTGGACGCCCCCGGGGCCCGGCGGGACCGGGAGACCCTGCTGGGCCTCGCCCTGGCCTGCAGCTGGAGCGGCCGGCAAGCGCGCGCCGTGGACCTTTACCGGGAGCTTGCGACCTCGGAACCCGACGATCCCGCCGCCCGCATCGGCCTGGGCCGGAGCCTGGTCTGGGCCAACCGCTACCGCGAGGGCTGGGGGGTTCTGGAGGACGTGGAGTCCCGCTTCGGCCCGGCATCGGCGGGCGGCCGGGACGCCCGGAAGTTCCGGCTCAAGGTGCTGGACGAGTACACCCCCCTGGCCCTCATCGGCTGGGAATCCAGCTGGGACTCCGACGACCTGGACATCGCCCGCTTCCGGATCCAGGGGGCCGTCCCGGTGGCCGGCATCCTCCTGCATACCGGCCCGCGGGTCAGCCTCTACCGCCAGCCGGGCCGGCCCGACCTCACCGCCCTGCGCTGGGAGGCCGGTGCGGGCTTCCCCCTGCGCAGGAACCTGTCCCTCCACGCCGCCGGCTGGCTGGAGTCGTTCCGCAGCGACGAACCCCTCGAAGGCGAAGCGGAGAAGCTGGACTGGAACCGGCCCGGCGGAGACTTCTGGTTCACCTGGCTGCCCCGGGACCGGGTCCGCCTGGACGCGGGCGCCGGCTACCAGGCCGTCGAGACCTTCCTCGCCTTCGGGCGCAGACTGGCCCTGCGGCAGACGAACCTCTCGGCCGACCTTCGCCTCACCCGGCGCATCGGCCTGACCGCGGTCGGCCGCCTGGGCGAGTTCACCGACGGCAACCAGCGACGGCAAGGCCGGCTCGCGGCCACCTGGAAGCACGAGGGTCCCGTGGATCTCCAGCTGGCTGCGGCCTTCACGGTCCTCGATCACAGCCGTCCCTATCCCGGGGGATACTGGGCTCCGGACCACGTGGCCCACGGAGGACTCGAAGCCGCGGCGGTCCTGTGGCGGAGCCGGTTCGTCCTGAGGGCGGCCGGATCGCTGGGGCGGGAGAAGGAAACCGGAGCGGACGCCATCACCGTGGGCGGAGGGTCCGTCCACCTGGGCCTGCGCCTTTCCGGGGACTGGCTGGTCGCCGTCGATGCGGGCCATTCCCGGAGCGCCATCAGCACGGACAGCGGGTACCGGCGGACGTCGGCGGGGCTGTCCCTGCGGGGGATCTTCTGATGACCGGATCCGACGAGCACACCCGGACCCGATCCGCGACGTTCCCGGCCGTGGTCATCCTGCTGGTCTGCTGCCTGGCCGCCGCCGGATGCCGGGACCAGGCGCCGGACGCGGCCCACGACTTCCTGGACCCACCCCAGACCGCCGCGGGCCGGGTCGCCCCCGACGTCCCGGGACGTTCCGGGATCCCCGTCCTGTGCTACCACTATTTCCGGGCGGACGTCGATCCGGCCTACCTGGCCAAGGTCGGGGGCAGCCTCCTGTTCGGCCTGCCCGCCCTGGGGACCGAGGAGTTCTGGACCACCCCCATCGGGGAGTTCGCCTGGCAACTGGAATACCTGGCCGAATCCGGCGTCGAGGTCCTGACCCTGGACGAGGTGACTGCCCTCGCCGCCCACGGGGATCCCCTGCCGGAACGGGCGGTCGTCCTGACGGTCGACGACGCCGAGCGCAGCTTCCACCGCCTGGCCTTCCCCCTCCTCAGGGAGTACGGGGTCCGCGCCCACCTCTTCGTGCCCACGTCCTTCGCCGGCGGGACCTTCAGCGGCCTGGACATCTGCTCCTGGGACGAGCTGAGGGAAATGCAGGACAGCGGTCTGGTGATCCTCGGGTCCCACACCAACCGGCTCCATTACAAGGTGGACGGGCAGGCCGGCCGGGTCCCGGTGACCTGGGAACCGGAATATACCCGCGAGACCGACCGCCTGCTGAACCTGAAGGAACTGGCCGCCCTGGCCGGGGCCGAGGCGCAGGATCCGGCCAGGGGATCCTGGCAGGCCCTGCGGGGAGGGAGATTCGGACCGGTCACCGACGACCTCCTGGTCAGCCGGGCCGCTCTGGTGCGCAACACCGGGGCGCCGGCCCGCTGGCTGGCGTGGCCCTTCGGTTTCGGGAACGGGGACCTGGACAGCGTGGCGAACTCGGTGGGTTTCGCCGGCACCGTCAGCCTCCACCGACGGACCTTCGACCCCGGACACGGGCCCTGGCACGTGGGCCGGTACACGGTGACGGCCCACACGACCAGGGAGGAATTCAAGCAGCTGATCGAGCGACTGCCCGGGGGATCACGTCCCCTGGCCCACCTGGCTCACCCATAGCCGGCGGCGGCGTGGGCCGTCGAACTCGCAGAACCAGATCGTCTGCCAGGTTCCCAGCCTCGCCGCCCCGTCCTGAACGGGAACCAGGACCGAACTACCGACCAGGGACGCCTTGATGTGGGCGGCGGCGTTGCCCTCGGCGTGCCGGTATCCGTCCTGCCACGGTACCATCCGGTCGAACGCCCCCAGCATGTCCCTCACCACGTCCGGGTCCGCACCCTCGTTGATGGTCACCCCCGCGGTGGTGTGGGGGTTGAAGACCAGGACCGCCCCTCCGGTCACCCCGAGCCGCCGGACGGCGCCCTCCACCTGCGCCGTGACGTCCACGAACTGGTCCCGTGATTCGGTCGTGATCCCGATCTCCACCATGGCGCCGCCTCCCTCGATCAGGGTCGGCCAGCCCGCAGCCCTGCCGCGCCTGGCGCCCGACCATCCTGCCTAGAAATCGAAGTACATCGTGAACTCGTAGGGATGCGGGCGGCCGTTGATGGCCTGGATCTCGGTCCGCTTGACGTCCAGCCAGCGCCGGATCAGCGCCTCGGGGAACACGTCCTCCCTCAAGAGGAAGGCGTGGTCGTTCTCCAGGGCGTCCAGGGCGTCCGCCAGGCTGCGGGGCAGGAAGTCCACCTGCCGGCCCGTGGAGGAAGGCGCATCCTCGGGCGCGAAACCGGCGGCGACCGGGTCGATGCCGTTGATGATCCCGTCCAGCCCGGCCATCAGGATGGCGGCGCAGCAAAGATAGGGATTGCAGGTCAGATCCGGAGGACGGTACTCGATGCGCCTCAACTGACCGTCGGAGACGTAGCTGGGGATGCGGATGGCCGCGCCGCGGTTCGAGCGGCCGAAGGTGCGGACCGTCGGGGCCTCGAATCCGGGCACGAGGCGCTTGTAGCTGTTGGTGCTGGGGTTGGTCAGGGCGCTGAGGGCGTCGGCGTGGGTGAGGATGCCCCCGATGTAGTGCAGAGCCGTCGGGCTGAGTCCGGCGTATCCGTCCCCGTCGTCGAAGATGTTCCTGCCGCCCTTCAGCAGGAACTGGTGCAGGTGCCACCCGCTGCCGGCGTTGTCGAACAGGGGCTTGGGCATGAAGGTGACCTTCAGGCCGTGGCGCTCGGCGAGGTTGAACAGGATGTACTTGGTCAGGACGGCATGGTCACCGGTGGTGGTCATGTCGGCGAACCAGCCCTCGATCTCCTGCTGGCCCTGCCCCCCCACCTCGTGGTGGTGGTAGCGGACGGGGATGCCGA
>Ga0180009_10003044_pt1 | contig 19372 bp, 19 predicted proteins | sample OS_PC_MetaG_FD_123537 | JGI IMG/M metagenome (GOLD analysis project Ga0180009, IMG submission 123537) | Groundwater microbial communities from the Aspo Hard Rock Laboratory (HRL) deep subsurface site, Sweden - OS_PC_MetaG | ecosystem: Environmental > Aquatic > Deep subsurface > Groundwater...
AGGGTTTTCGGAAGGGCTATCCTTAGCCCTCCGAAAACGAGCGGCATCCCTGCCGCTCCCCTAACGGGCTATTCTCGGCAAAATCGCCAGTGCTCGGCGCGGCCTAACGGGGCCCAGGGAGGGGTACCATAAGTTAAACCGAATTGACTAAGCGTTCTAAGCAACAGGATAACATATTGATATGTTGATTATTTTAATGCGTTTGCCCTGCACCGAACCCCCTTCCGACATTTGATGAAGTTATTTCATGCTCGTTTCTAAGCAGCAAGGTTTCTCATTGATGGAAATACTTGTGGCCTTTGCGATTATGGCGATGGCCTTGGGTGTTTTGCTCCGGATTTTCTCGGGCGGTATCAATACCGCAATCGTTGCCGACGATTATTCGTCGGCCGTGCAAATAGCGGAATCTTTAATGGCGCGAGCGGGCGTGGAAACGCCGCTGCAAGCCAGCCAATTTTCAGGTACGGAATTCGATCGTTATGAATGGCTAGTTACCATCAGGCCGGCCGATTTTCAACTGCAACCTTCAGGTAATCAAAACGAATTGCCGCTATTGTATCGCATCGATGTTAGGGTTAGTTGGTCAGAAGAAGGCGCCGAACCGCGCGTTTTCCAATTGAAAACGCTACGATTAGGTCAGGCGGAAGCCGCAAGTAGTCGATAGCCGCCCATGTCTAAAACTCATTGCACATCGAAAAGTACACATCGCGAAGGTCGTGATAGCCAAGATGCTGTTACAATTCCAGCAGGAACTTTTTCACCGTTCCCTCAAGCCACGCTAACGATTTCCAAGAATCAAGCCGGTTTTACCCTAATAGAAATTATGTTGGCCATGACCTTATTGAGCGTCATGATGGTCTTGCTATTCGGCACGCTCAGAATCAGCGCGCAAAGCTGGGAGGCGGGCGAGGGTAAAGTGGCTCAGAGCGGCGAAGCCGCGTTGGTCTATCAATTTTTTCGCAGGCACTTGGGCGTCACGCAACCGTTGTGGCAAGACTTTAACCCCGATCAAGAACGAGCCTTCTCGTTTGTCGGCAGACCCGATGCCCTTCAATTCGTATCGCCGCTTCCGGCCAGTGCGGCTCGTCCCGGTTTGCAAATGTTTAGCGTGTATTTACGGCAAATGGGCGGCGACAAATGGCTTACCGTTGCGGTTCAACCCTTCTTTCCGGAAGCGGAAGAGCAAACGGCGCAGGATGAAGGCGTCGTAATTCTTAAGCATGTGAACTCTTTCCAGGTCGGTTATTTCGGCATGGATCCGCTTTCCGGAGCAAACGGGTGGCAGGATGAGTGGGTGGATAGAGAAGCGTTACCGCGTTTGGTCAGAATTAGGATTGTCCGCGACAACGAATTGTATTGGCCAGATATGTTCATCGCCTTAAAAGCCGCGGCGGATACCGCCGTCGATCCCGAATTTTCGGACGGCATTGACCAGGGGTTCGATTAATGCGGCAAAAAGGTTTGGCATTGGTGTTGGTGCTTTGGGTGCTGACGTTGTTAACGATCATGGCCGGTAGTTTTGCGCTGAGTATGCGCCGGGAATCGTCTATAATGTTCGGTATGAAGACTAGGGCCGAGGCCCAAGCTTTTGCGGAGGCAGGCATTGCGGTGGCGGAATTGATGATGCTGGAAGATGACCCGTTAAAACGCTGGGATGCCGACGGCCAAATTTATGAATTTAGTTTCGATGAGGCCATGATTCGAGTCCGCATTCTTGCGGAAAACGGCAAGGTCGATATCAATCGGGCGGAATTGGACTTGTTACTTAAACTTTTGAAGCACGCAACGATTGAGGCCGATATGCAAACGCAGGTCGCTAACGCCATAATCGATTGGCGCGATCAGGATGACGAAACGCGAGAAGACGGCGCCGAGAAAAAAGAATATCAAGCGGCCGGCTTGAGATATGCCCCCCGTAACCAGGCATTCCAGTCTCTTGAAGAATTGCAAATGGTTTTAGGCGTGGACGCCGTGCTCTACGAATGGTTGGAGCCGTTTATTACTATTGAATCCGGTCAAGCGAGTGTCGATCTTGACAAAGCCTCGGCGGAATTGCGATATATGCTGGAAAGCGAGGACGACTTTGCCGCTAAGCCGATAACGGGCGGATCCGATGCCGAGGATGCCGTTCCTAGGGTCAGATCTTTTTCGCCGACTGAGCAGGGTGGCGAGATGCCGGGAGAATTCGAAATGCTGGACGACGAGCAAGCGCAGCCCGGTACACAGGCAAGCGGCGCGTTGACTATCGTTTCGGAGGCCATGGTCGGCGAGGGCGTCACGGCGGGTGTCAAGGTTTTGGTTAGGCGTTCGGATAACCCGGGTGAACCTTTTTCGGTGGCGCGATGGCAACCGATACATTCCAAAGTTCATTCTTTATTCGCCTATGAAATGGAAAATTATTGATGTGAGCCAAGCGCCGTGGCTTGCATAGGTCACGGTCAAAACGTGTAGGACGGGGTTGCAAACCCTGCTTGCCAAGGCCGTAGGGTGCGCATCGCGCACCTTTCCACTAAAACTCGTTTAACGGAAAAGACGTATTATTGTCATTTTTTTCTTATAACCTAAGCTGTTTATGTAACACGGACAAATCGATTTTCATGAGACAGCACGCCAGTCTTAACTTTAAATGAACAGTTCGTATTTTTACCCACTGAAACTCAACTAGAAACAAAACATGACCAATGCTGAATCTTGATGCGAACATTGATCTGGATGTAAAAAAGTTTTTTCGTTGGTGGGGAAGCGAGCTTTCTCATTTATTGCCCGAAGAGATCAAGAAAATTCTTGATCAGCAACAAAGTAAACTGATTTTACGGCCTCATGCCTCCGCATTTTCGTTAACCTATGAAGTCGGCGAAGCGTGCGAAAACCTTGGCGAATTTTCAAGGGATGCGGCGGGAGTCGAGGCGATCAAGAAAATTTTGGCAAAAGATGCGCGCTACGAGAAAACCCAATTCATCGTGCGGCTTGCGCCTTCCGATGCGATTAGCAAGGAATTGACATTTCCGATTGCCGCCGCAGAAAATTTACAGCAAGTGATTGCTTACGAAATCGATCGCCTGACCCCGTTTAACAAAGATCAAGTCTATTTTTCGGTCAAACTGGTCGAAAAAAACAAGCAGGCCGGCATCGTGCGCCTCGTTTTGGTGTTGACGCCAAAGGACAAATTGGATGCCGTATTGGATGAATTGACGGCATTGACGCTGCATCCGTCGCTAATTGACTACGAACCGGTAAGCAATCAACCGGAATCGGACGTCTCCCATTATAATCTCTTGCCGGAACATCGCCGGGAAAACAAAATACCTTGGCACAGCTATGTACACGGCGGTTTGGTCGCGTTGTTTTTTTTACTGCTAACCGTCGCGATGGTCTTGCCGGTTTGGCTGGAAAGCCGCGCTGTAGCGGCTCTCAGGGACGACATTGCGGTTATCGAAAAAGAAGCGAGAGTCGTTGAAGATATTCAATCGGAAATCGATACCATTATTGCGCGAGCACAACAATTGATCGCCAAAAAACAGCAGTCGCCGGCAATCGTCGATATATTGAACACCCTCAGCGAATTGATAGAAGACGATACCTGGCTCAATTATTTGCGTTTTAACGAAGGTCGGCTACAGTTTCAAGGCCAATCGCCGACTGCTTCGGCACTCATCTCAAAATTGGAAAAATCGGAGTTATTTGTCAATGCCCGTTTCGTATCGCCGGTCACTCGGGATAGACTGAGCGGTTTAGAGCGTTTTCAGCTATCCGTGGACATTAAAGCTAGGAGCGATGATGACGCTACTCGATAAATACCCGCCGCAACGCCTAGCCGCCGTAGGCTTGTTGATTGCGGTCGTATTGATGGCGATCGGCTTTCTGGTGGTGCCCTTGATCAATGCGGCCTTGGACTTACGCGAAGAAAAACACGAGCTGCTGTTTCGTTTGGACCGCTATCAACGGATAACCGACAGAAAAGAAGCCGTGACAGCCAATGTCGAAAAAATCAAGCAGGCCAATGCCGCACAAAGTTTTTTCAGCCGACACAAATCGGAGGCCCTGGCTTCCGCGGAATTACAACAGTCGGTTAGAGCCGCGATTGCCAATGCCGGTGCCGAATTGATCAGTACTCAGGTATTGCCGAGTAAAACCGAAGGCCAATATAGTCGAATCGCGATAAAAATCAGAATGAACGGCGATATGGAAGCATTCCGCTCGGTTTTGCTGCAACTCGAATCGGCCGTGCCCTTCATAATGATCGACGACCTTGATATCCGTCCCGAGCGAGGCAGGCGTAACCGAAAAACCCGAAAGGTCGAGCCAAGCAATAAAATGAACATCAGCTTTCAGGCTTCCGGCTTCATGGGTAAAGAGCCATGATCAATACGGCATTAGTCAAATTACTCTGCGTTGCCTGCGCGGTTTTAGTCGTTGTTATTGCCGGCGAATGGTGGTATTGGGGACGGGCGAACGGCGAGCCGGCCGGCGAAGCCAATACGCTATCGACAGACTATGAAGCATTAGCGTTTCCGCAATTTCAAAGCGATCGGCCAAGCGAAGACCGGTATAACGATTTAGTCAGTCGCCCTCTATTTATCGAAGGCCGGCGCCCGGCGCCCGAACCGGAACCGGAAAGAGCGTCGGAAACGAGTTCGGAAACCTTGGATTGGGAACTGACCGGTATCTATACGGTTCAGCAAAAGCCCCATGTATTGTTACGAAGAATCAAGCCGCTACCCGATCAAAAGAGCCATAAAAAAATGCCCGTGGAAGAAGAGGTCGACGGTTGGCGCTTAGTTGAAATTTTACCGGATAAAGCGATATTCGAAAGAGGCATGGAGCGGCAAGAGTTGATCTTGAGAAAACCGAAACAAAAAGAATTACCTCCCGGTAGGCGCCCGCTTACACCACCGCAACGTCCGGCAGCGCCGCAGCTACCGCCGGCAGTCCCCCAAGCAACGCCGGACAACGGCTTTAGTGAACCTGATTCAGCAATAACAACACAAGATGAATAAAGTAAACCGAATCCACGCGACTGTTTTGGCATTGTTAACCCTATCGGTTACCGGGTGTGAATTGTTAGGCCCTCAGACCCGGCAAAAATTGTCTTTGCAGCAGCCCAAAGTCGACGACCTCGAAGCTCATCAAAAGTTTTTCGAACAATTGGGGGAGGAAACCAAAGCAGAAGATAAAGACAAGCTGCATGCCGAAATTTATCCAGGTTCCGGCCGTCCGGTCGGCGATACGATCGGGCGGCCCGGTCCTGCCAAAGGTCCGGGTTCATTCAGTTTGAATTTCGACGAAGCCGACCTTGGCGAGGTCGCGAAGGTCATTATCGGCGATATTTTGGGTAAGAATTATGTATTGAGCCCTAAAGTCGCCGGCAAGGTCACTCTGCAAACGACTCAGCCGTTGACCCGCGAACAAGTGCTGCCGACGTTGGAAATGCTGTTGAGTATGAACAGCGCGGCCTTGGTCAAAGACGAAGGCGGCGTTTACCATATCGAACCGGCGGCCGATGCGCTCTATACCTCGGCCTTGTCGCTGGCCGACCGGCGCGGACGCGTCTTACCGGCCGGTTATCAAGTCAGCGTCATCCCGGTCAGAAATGTCGGCGTCGACAATATCGTCGAAATACTCAAACCGCTGATGCAGGAAAAAACCTTGCTGCATGCCGACCCGTCCAGAAACCTGTTGCTGGTAGGCGGCACCGCGGCCGAGTTGTTGCGCGTTCAGGAAATCGTCGGGATTTTCGATGTCGATATGATGCGCGGCCGATCGTTCGCGCTGTTTCCGTTGACGCATGTCGACCCGCCGACCTTGATTGAAGAGCTGGAACAAATTTTCGATAAAAAAGCCAAGGAGGATGAAAACCAGTTTTTTCGCTTCATCGCGATCGAGCGCATGAATGCGATATTGGCGATCACGCATCAATCGCGTTATCTGAGCGACATCGAAAATTGGATCATCCGGCTCGACCGGGCGCAATCGGCGACCGGCGGCGGCGTCAATGTCTATAAAGTGCAGCATGTCGATGCGGTGCAATTGGCAGCGACCCTGAGCGAAATTTACGGCATCCCGGCTTCCCAAGTCGGCATGGGGCAGGCTTCGGTCGCGGCAGGGAGAAGATCGGTGGAAGTCACCAGCCGTCCGCAACAGAGTAGCGGATTGGGAGGGCGAAGTAGTCAGATTCGCCAAGTCCAGCGTCCGATGCAAACATCCGGCGCCGGGGTTAAGGTCAAGGGCGTCGAGGATGTACGCATAATCCCCGACGAGATCAATAACTCGCTCGTGATCGTCGCGACCGCTCAGGAATACAACGTGATCAAAGGTGTTATCAAGCAATTGGACGTGATGCCGCTGCAGGTCTTGATCGATGCGACGATTGTGGATGTGACGTTGACGGATGATCTCAAATATGGCATTCAGTGGTTTTTTGAACATGGAACAGGTGGAGATAATCAAATTACTGGTGGTGGAAACACAGATATTTTTCAAACAATAGGAAAAACAGGGGCTCAAGCGGCTTTAGGTGTAATGTCAGGAGGTTTAAGTTATGCGTTTATTTCAGGTGATATCAAGGCTTTATTAAACGCAGAAGCTTCTAAAGGTAATGCCGACTTTATTTCTACGCCATCGTTGATGGTGCTGAATAATCAAGAGGCGTCGATTCAAGTCGGTACGGAGTTGTCTCTTAGAACAGGTACTACGACTCCCGTAACCGGAGGCACTGACACAGGCTTGATTCAGACTCAACAATTACAGCAACGGCAAACCGGGGTCAAATTGAAAATCAAACCCCGAGTCAATGCCGGAGGCTTGGTAATCATGGAAATCGAACAAAGCGTCGAAGAAGTTGACCGATCTAACAATAATGCAGGAAATCCGGATATTCAGACTCGCGAAATTATTAGCTCGGTCGCGGTGCAAAGCGGTGAAACCATCGTGTTGGGAGGGTTGATTCAAGAAAGAAACGATTACGGGAGAGCTGGTGTACCTTGGCTACATGAATTGCCATTGATCGGGCCGTTGTTCGGAAGCACTTCATATGGGAGTAGAAAAACCGAATTGGTCGTTTTGTTGACCCCGCGCGTCGTTACCGGGCGTGAGGATGCTCGATTGATCGCCGATGAATTCAAACGTAAACTGACCGGCATCTACCACATCGAACCGACCGAAATGGAAATCCGGTAGGGTGCGCATCGCGCACCTTGCCACGACGCCAAACCCAACGAAACGTCGCGGCACCGAATCCGGTGCGCGATGCGCACCCTACTTTTAACGAAATCATCGCGAAGATATCCACGCCTTATTCCTCCCTATCCCGAAATAAATTACGGTAAGCGTGCTTAATTGTTATAAAATCACCGGTTTCTCAACGACTCGATATTTTTCAATGGTAATCGGCGATTAAATTATGCGATGTCCCTTCTGTTCGGCGCAAGATACCCGAGTGATCGATTCCAGATTGGCGAATGAAGGCGATCAAGTCCGAAGGCGCCGCGAATGCACGGTCTGTAAGGAACGTTTTACGACCTTCGAACAGGCCGAGTTGAGTCTGCCGCGCGTGATCATACGAGGCGGCGCAAGAGAACCTTTCGACGAACAAAAACTTCGCGCCGGTATGTTGCGGGCCTTGGAAAAAAGACCGGTGGACAGCGATGCGATCGAGCAGGCCATTAGCCGAATCATCAAAGAATTGGCGACGAAAGGCGAACGCGAGATAAAGGCGCAAGAATTGGGCGAAAAAGTCATGAGAGAGTTGAGCGTGCTCGATCATGTCGCCTATGTCAGATTCGCTTCGGTCTATCGGAGTTTCGAGGATGTCAGCGAATTTACCGATATGATCGAGCATTTGAAGCGGCAATAAGATGACTTCAGTGTGGCATCCGGACGAATTTTACATGGCCCGGGCGATTCAATTGGCGCATAACGGCCTGTACACGACGCAACCGAATCCGCGTGTCGGTTGCGTATTGGTTAAAGAAGGTTCGATTATCGCCGAAGGTTGGCATGCTCGGGCCGGCGAGGGTCATGCCGAAGTCGAGGCGCTCAAGCGGGCGCAAAGCCCCGAAGGGGCGACGGTTTATGTTACCTTGGAGCCTTGCAGCCATCACGGGCGCACCCCGCCTTGTTGCGAAGCCTTGATCAAAGCCGGCGTAGTCCGTGTTGTTGCGGCCATGCAAGATCCTAACCCGCTGGTTTCCGGCCGAGGTTTGACGAGATTGAATGACGTCGGTATCGATGTGCGCTGCGGCGTTTTGCAAAACGAAGCGATGAAACTGAATCCGGGCTTCATTAAACGCATGCAAACGGGTTTGCCGTTTGTACGCGGCAAGTTGGCGATGAGTCTGGACGGACGCACCGCGATGGCTTCCGGCGAGAGTAAATGGATCACTTCGGATCAATCCAGAGCCGATGTACATCGATATCGCGCCCGCAGTTCGGCGATTTTGACCGGTATCAATACGGTGTTGGCCGACGATCCTGCCTTGAATGCGCGGGTCGAATTCGAAACCCTGCAGCCGGCCAGAGTCGTGCTCGATACCCGTCTTAGGATGCCGCCGACTGCGCGTTTATTGACATTGCCGGGTCGCAATGTGGTTGTAACTTGTTCGCAGGACAGAAGTAAAATCGATGCGCTGCAGCAATTAGGCGCGGAAGTGTATTGCGTTGCCGAGCGAAGCGGCAAGGTCGATTTGTCCGCGGTGATGGATTTGTTGGGGCGATTGCAGTTTAACGAGATATTTATCGAAGCAGGCCCGACCTTGAGCGGGGCTTTGTTGGCCGAAAATCTTGTCGACGAATGGCACATCTACATGTCGACCAATGTATTGGGCGATGAAGGCCGAGGGTTGTTCCGTTTGCCGGGGCTTGAAAAAATGGCCCATAAAAAACATTTAAGCTTATGCGATATCAGACAAATAGGGCCAGATCTCAGGCTGACGCTGAAGCCGGCTTGAAAACACGTAGCCCGTATGCAGCGAAGCGAAATACGGGATGTTCCGTGCCTAGGCCTCCCGGATTCCGTTTCACTTTATCCAGGCTACTCGCCTTTTTAAACAAATCGGTCGAGCAAAGCATTGCACGAATGTCTAAATGGCGTTTATTTTTTAACTGCTAACTGCTAACTGCTAACTGCTAACTGCTAACTATTCACCATTCACTATTCACTATTCACTATTCACTATTCACCGCCCTTCTATGTTTACAGGTATTATTCTGGCAATCGGCAGCATTGCCGCGATCGAACCTAAAGCCGGCGATTGCCGACTTAAAATAAGCACCGGCAAGTTGCCGCTGGCCGACGCTCAATTGGGTGATAGCATCGCAGTCAACGGTGTTTGCCTAACTGCGGTCGAGTTGGGTCGGGATTATTTTTATGCCGACGTATCGAACGAAACGTTGGCGCGCACGACCTTGAAAACGGCTAGGGTGGGCACGCGGGTCAATCTGGAATTGGCATTGACGCCGTCGACACGCATGGGCGGGCATATTGTTAGCGGTCATGTCGACGGTATCGGTACGGTACTCGATAAACACTCCGACGGCCGCTCTTATCGTTTTCGCTTCAAGGCGCCGGACAATTTGGCGAAATATATCGCTGAAAAAGGTTCGATTTGTATCAACGGCATTAGCTTGGCCGTCAACGAAGTCGACGGCGCGGTGTTCGGCGTCAATATCGTGCCACATACTCTACAGGAAACGACGCTTGGCGATACCGAAGCCGGTGATAAAGTGAATCTTGAAGTCGATTTGCTGGCCCGCTATCTGGAGCGCTTGATGGCCGGCGATTCGGCGGCGCGCGGCATGGGCGGCGTGACCGAACAATTATTGAAAAGCAGTGGTTTTCTAAACTAAATGAATACAATCGATGAAATTATAGAGGACCTGCGCCAAGGCAAAATGGTCATCATCATGGATGACGAAGACCGCGAGAACGAAGGCGATTTGGTCATGGCGGCGACTTTTGCTCGTCCCGAAGATGTCAACTTCATGGCCCGTTACGGACGCGGTTTGATTTGTCTGACCTTGACCCGGGAACGTTGCCGGCAGTTGCGTTTGCCGTTGATGGTCAATGAAAACAAAACCGCGCATTCGACTAACTTTACCGTGTCGATCGAGGCGGCTACAGGCGTGACGACCGGTATTTCGGCGGCCGATAGGGCGCGCACGATTCAGGCTGCGGTCGCGTCCGATGCCCGCGCCGAAGACTTGGTGCAGCCCGGTCATATTTTCCCGTTGATGGCGCAGTCCGGCGGTGTATTGAATCGCGCCGGTCATACCGAGGCCGGTTGCGATTTGGCGCGTTTGGCCGGTGTGGAACCAGCTGCAGTGATCGTCGAGATTCTAAACGACGATGGCAGTATGGCTAGGCGGCCGGATCTCGAGAAATTCGCCGAGCAGCATCAGTTGAAAATCGGTACGATAGCTGACTTGATCCATTACCGCATTCAACATGAAAATACGCTCGAGCGTATTAGCGAGTGCAATTTTCCGACCGAGTTCGGCGATTTCCGTTTGTATGCGTATCAGGATCAAAACGACAATAAGCTGCATTTGGCCTTGGTGATGGGGCAGGTGGCGGGCGACGACCCGGTTCTAGTTCGAGTGCATGGCCGTAATTTATTGGACGATTTGTTTTCGTCGAAACGTAATGAAAATAGCGTATCCTTGCGCGATGCGATGCGGATTATCGCTGATGAAGGCCGAGGCGTGATTGTCGTGATTCGGCAAAACGAGGACAATAAGTCGCTGGTCGAGCATATTCACCAGTATCAAATGCAGGATAACGGCGTGGTGAATCCGGCATCGACAGACAGCGTCGGCGATTGGCGCTCGACCGGAACGGGGTCGAGAATCCTTGCGGATTTAGGCGTGCACCGCTTAAAGGTGATCGGCACGCAGAAAAAATATGTCGGTTTGGCGGGCTTCGATTTGGAAGTCGTCGATTATGTGGGCAAGAACGGTATTTAAATCTAGTCGCGACGAAGGCGTTGCTCCCACAAGGGTTCCGAATTCTCTGTGGGAGCGATCCCAGATTGTCCTTCGCCTAAGCAAGGTTAGGAAAAGCCGAGAGTGTTGAGTGACAATGAATGGTATCGATGTCTCATTTCCTAGCTCTCAGGGGGGGGTATCCGCTCATCGTTATATATAAATTGTAGGGTACGCTGCGCGTACCAAAGTCGTGCCCTGGCGGTTCGGTTGGTACATGAGCATCTTGGGGTCACCATGGTACGCACAGCGTACCCTACGGGGCTACCGATCCCACTTCGGCGCCCCATATATGGTGTCTACGAAAGACAGTTAAAACCGGAAAATAAGTCATGCTTGCTTTAGGCTCCTGTGAGTCTCAAAAGCATGCCATCCATGGCACTGGATTCCGCCAGTCCATGGCGGAATGACGGGTTTTTCATCATTCCCGCACGTCGTTAAAACGGCAGTTACGGATCTCACGGTAATGTGTGAGAAGTTAACGGAAACGGTCTTGACAAGATCGTTTCTATCGAAAAATAAGAGAAAGAGAGTTTAGATGTCGGCTATTAAAACCTATGAAGGCCATTTGTCAGTGAAGGGCGGTAAATTTTGCATCGTTGCATCCCGCTTTAACAGTTTTATCGTCGAGCAGTTAGAAGCCGGCGCTATCGATGCGTTGGTCCGTCACGGGGCCAATCGAGACGATATTTGCCTGGTCAAGGCGCCGGGCGCATTCGAACTGCCGATGGTCGTACAACGCGTCGCCGCCGGTAAGCAATACGATGCGATTATTGCCTTGGGCGCGGTGATACGAGGCGGCACGCCGCATTTCGAATATGTCGCCGGCGAGTGTGTCAAAGGCTTGGCGTCGGTTTCGCTGCAATACGATGTGCCGGTCAGTTTCGGCGTGTTGACGGTCGATACGATCGAGCAAGCAATCGAGCGTGCGGGAACCAAGGCCGGTAACAAAGGCGCGGAAGCGGCAATGTCGGCACTGGAAATGGTTAATTTGTTCCTGCAGTTGGAAGCCTGATGAGTCAAGCGCGTACCAATGCGAGAAAAGCCGCCGTGCAAGCGTTGTATCAGTGGCAAATGACCGGTCAAAACCTCAGTGCGATCGAAATGCAGTTTTTGGAAGAAGAGCGCTTGAAAGATGCTCAAAAAAGCTATTTCAACGAATTGTTTCATGGCATTCCGAAAAGCCTCGATGTCATCGACGAAACGTTGATGCAATTCGTCGATCGTCCGGTCGAGGCGATCGATCCGGTCGAGCGGGCAATTTTGAGAATCGGCGTGTATGAACTGATGAATCGGCTGGACATGCCTTATCGTGTCGTACTTAACGAGAGTATCAATCTAGCCAAATGCTTCGGTGCCGATGGCAGTCATCGTTACGTCAACGGTATACTCGATAAAGTGGCTCAGCAAAAACGAGCGGTGGAAATCCAAGCAAAGAACCGAAAAGCCTCGGATGCCAACGGCTGAATTCGACCTGATCGGGCGATTTTTCGCCGGAAAAAAATCGTTGAATGCGGTAACCGACTTAGGCATCGGCGACGATTGCGCATTGTTAAACGTGCCGGCCGGTTATCGATTAGCGGTAACAGCTGATACGATGGTTGAGAATGTGCATTTTCTGGCCGGTGCCGATCCATGCGATTTAGGTTATAAATTGCTGGCAGTCAATTTGAGTGATTTGGCCTCGATGGGTGCCGAGCCGATTGCCGTAACCTTGGCGTTGACATTGCCTGATGTCGACGAATCCTGGCTTGAACGATTCGCGGAAGGTTTTTTCGAATTGGCCGCTCATTACCGTATCGATCTAGTCGGAGGCGATACGACATCCGGCCCATTGACGCTTACGGTGCAGGCTATGGGCATAGTTCCGGCGGGTCAAGCTTTGCGCCGTTCGGGAGCGCGTCCCGGGGATGGCGTCTATGTGACCGGTAAACTCGGCGATGCCGGGTTAGGCTTAAAAATTGCCCAAGGTGATTTTTGCAGTACTCAGCCGCATGATTCGCTCGAACGATTTAACCGGCCGAAACCGCGTGTCGAGGAAGGGCTGGCATTGCGCAATATCGCACGAAGCTGCATCGACGTGTCCGACGGTTTGGCGCAAGATTTAGGGCATATTTTGAAACAAAGCAGCGTCGGCGCTTGTCTCGATTGGGAGAGTTTGCCGTTGTCGGGTGCAGTTAAGGCTTATATCGAGACAACCGGCGATTGGACCATGCCGCTACGTGCCGGAGACGATTATGAATTATGTTTTACCGTGCCGGCTGATAAAGCGGCATCATTGACAGGAAGCTTTACGCGTATCGGCGTTATCGAGGATAGTCCGAGACTGAGAATTCATCGTCTCGGCACGACGGAATTGTTGAGGGTACAAGGTTTTGAGCATTTTTCTCACTGAAAAGATAGGTACAAATCAATTAACGGCTAAGACAATATTGACCGATCCGGTGTTGTTTCTGGCTTTCGGTTTCGGTTCGGGCTTGTTTAAAAAAGCGCCCGGAACGATGGGAACGGTGGCGGCCATTCCGGTTTGTTGGTTGTTTGCGCTTGCCGGTAATTATTTTTATTACGCTTTGACGCTGGCGGCCGTGATCGCGGGTGTCGGAATTTGCGGAATGGCCGCTAAGAAATTAGGCGAGCATGATTTCGGCGGTATCGTCTGGGACGAAGTTGCAGGTTTGTTGGTAACGATGCTTTGGGTGCCGTTTAGTTGGCCTGCGTTGCTTGTCGGTTTCGTGTTGTTTCGGTTGTTTGATATAGTGAAGCCCTGGCCGATTATATGGGTCGATCGCAAGGTAAGCGGGGGCTTAGGTATCATGCTCGATGATATTTTGGCCGGCATTCTGTCCGGGGTTATTCTTTTGATTATCGTGGATATGGGCTGGTTATAAGTTTTATTGCGAGGCGTTGGCTGGGCTGTCGAAAAACGCCATTTTAGCTAATTTCTGTATTCCCGCTTTTTAATCTCAAAATATCTTGGATATTGTTGGTGATCATAGGCTATAAAGCGACAGGTGTAGGGTGCGCATCGCGCACCTGGGCGGGACTTCCCGTCGGGTTCGGCTCCGGGCAAGGTGAGCGATGTGCACCCTACGATGCTTTCACGGCTGTATTTTCGGTTTGATGACGGCATAAAGTCGTTTAATTCTCTTAAACCTCACAAATAACTTGCCAAATTCAAAAATGTGTTTATAATGTACCAAATCAATCGCGGGGTGGAGCAGCTTGGTAGCTCGTCGGGCTCATAACCCGAAGGTCGTAGGTTCAAATCCTGCCCCCGCTACCAGATTAAAAAAGGCCCCTTTTGGGGCTTTTTGTTTTTTGGGCGTTTGGATCGTTGGTTGTTTAGCGAATATAGACTTTAAGGAAGAGCCATTGGCTCTTTTTTTATGTGCGTAAATAAGTGAGGAAAAATGAAGCAGGCACCTGAACATTTGGTTAATTTGATTCAGCCGATTGTTGAAGGCTTGGGTTATGAGTGCGTCGGGATTGAATATAATCCGCATCCTCGTAACGGCTTATTACGAATTTATATCGACAACGAGCAAGGAATTTTAGTGGAAGATTGCTCGAAAGTCAGTCATCAGGTCAGCGGGATGCTCGATGTCGAGGATCCTATCCAGGGTAATTATCAACTGGAAATATCGTCTCCGGGAGACGATCGTCCGCTATTTTCTATCCAACAATTCGAGCGCTTCATTGGGCACATGGTCTCGGTTAACTTATTTAAACCGATTGAAAAGCGCCGCAAAATTTCAGGCGTAATCCAATCAGTCGACAATGACACCGTGTTTCTCCAGGAAGGCGATCGGGTTTACGAGATTCCATTTCAAGCGATGAGTAAGGCGCGGCTGGTGCCTGAGTATTTAATTAATAAAGGAGTGCACAGTGGCAAATAAAGAAATTTTATTGGTAGTGGATGTTTTTTCGAATGAAAAAGACATCGATAAGGAAATCGTTTTCCAGGCGGTCGAGTCTGCGCTTGAAGCGGCAACGATAAAACGCTATGGTAACCAAATAAAAGCGCGCGTTTCGATCAATAGAAAAACCGGCGATTATACGACGTTTCGCAGATGGGAAGTCGTCGAACCGGATGATGATTTCGAAAACGGTCTCGAATTTCCCGATGCCCAAATTTTATTGGACGATGCGCGGCAAAAAAACCCCGACATCAATGTTGGAGACTTTTTCGAGGAAGAAGTCGAGTCGGTCGAGTTTGGACGAATTGCCGCACAGACCGCCAAGCAAGTGATGATTCACAAAGTTCGCGAGGCCGAGCGCAGCAAAATTGTCGAAGCCTATACCGATAGAGTCGGCGAATTGATTACCGGCATCGTCAAGCGTATAGAAAAAGGCAGCGTTTACTTAGACCTTGGCGGGCATGTCGAAGCCTACATCACCAAAGAGGATATGATCCCGCGCGAGTCGTTTAGAATCGGGGATCGGGTTAGAGGTTATCTTAAAGCGGTTCGCTCGGAACCGCGTGGACCGCAATTGTTTGTGACTCGCGCAGCACCGGACTTGTTGGTTGCATTGTTCCGTTTGGAAGTTCCCGAAGTCGGCGAGGGTATGATCGAAATCAAGGGTGCGGCCCGAGATCCGGGTTCGAGAGCCAAAATCGCGGTCAAGGCAAACGATCCTAGACTCGATCCGGTCGGCGCCTGCGTCGGTATGAGAGGCTCACGCGTTCAAGCGGTATCGAACGAGCTTGCCGGCGAGCGTATCGACATTATTTTATGGCATGAAAGCGAGGCGCAATTTGTAATCAATGCAATGGCGCCTGCCGAAATCGAATCGATCGTAATCGATGAAGATAAGCACAGTATGGACTTGGCGGTTAGTTCGGATAATTTGTCTCAGGCGATAGGCCGAGGCGGTCAGAATGTTCGCTTGGCAACTGAATTGACAGGATGGGAGCTGAACGTGATGGATGCGTCGAAAGCGCAAGAAACCAGCGGTGCTCAAGCCAATATAACCAAACAATTATTTATCGATCAATTAGGTGTCGACGAAGAAATCGCTACGATTTTGGTCGAAGTCGGATTCGATTCGATTGAGGAGATTGCTTATGTTCCGGTTAATGAAATGCTGGAAATTGAAGAGTTTGATAAAGAACTGGTCGACGAATTAAAAGGTCGGGCAAAGGACGCGCTGTTAATTAGTGCAATTGCATCGGAAGAAAAAATCGAGACGGCAGAACCTACGCAAGAACTGCTGGAGATGGAAGGCATGGATGAGGCCTTGGCTTATGAGTTAGCAGGCCAGGGCATCGTAACGTTGGACGATCTCGCGGATCAGGCGGTTGATGATTTACTGGATGTAACCGGTGTGGATGAAGAAAGAGCGGCAAAATTAATCATGAAAGCGCGTGAGCGATGGTTTGCCGAGGACCAGGGCGAATTAGGATAGGGGGCAAAATATGAGTGATAAAACAGTAAGGCAGTTAGCGGAGGTAGTGGGTATACCTCTAGAGCGATTATTAGAGCAACTGAAAGAAGCCGGATTATCCGTGCATGCCCCTGATGACGTAATTAGTGAAGACGAAAAAGTTAAGTTGCTGGCTCATTTACGTAAGCGGCACGGTAAATCGACAGGGGAGACGGATGCCGCTCCGAAACGCGTAACGTTGAAGCGTAGGACGGTCAGCGAGCTGAAGCAAAGCAGCGCTCCGGGCAGCTCGGCAAAAACCATCAGTATCGAAGTTCGCAAAAAGAAGACCTACGTTAAACGCACTGAAGTCGCGCCCGTAGGGGATGAACCGAAGGAGTCGGAAGAAATCAAAAGAACAGCGGAACAGATTCAGGCAGAGCCGACGCCGGTGAGCACCGAGCTGCCGCCGGTTAGCGCTGTAACGGAAGAGAAGGTAGCCAAAGGCGAAGAAGAATTATTCGAGCGGGAGCAACCGGTTGACGAAGCCGCTACGGCAGAGGCTCCTCAGGATGATATTGGCGTAGACGATTCCGAAGCGATCGATAAAGAAGCGTTAACCGAAGCTCAAGCCATTGAGATTCGCAAGGAAACCGAGCGAAAAGCTAGACTTACAGAAACCGAAAGAAAAAAAGAGGAAGAGAAAAAACGTCGCCTCGAAGCTGCGGAAGAAAAAAATGCCGAAAAAGTGCGGCAATTAGCAGCAGCCAGAATGGAAAGTCAAAAGAAAAAAAGACAAGGAGGACAAGCTGCAGGGAAAGGTAAGAAAAAAGGCAAACAAAAGGACAAGAGCGGTGCTCAGGCCGATTTGAAGCATCAATTCGAGAAACCGGTTGCGCCGGTCATCAGGGATGTCACTATTCCTGAACATATTATCGTTTCCGATTTGGCGCAAAAAATGAGCGTCAAGGCCGCCGAAGTCATCAAGCAATTGATGAAAATGGGCATGATGGCAACGATTAACCAGAGTATCGATCAGGAAACGGCGGTGCTGCTAGTCGAGGAAATGGGCCATAAAGCCATCATGCAAAGCGATGACGATTTGGAAGCCGAAATTTTGGCGGCTCTGAAAGAAGAGAGCAGTCAGGAAATGTCTCGCGCACCGATCGTTACCATCATGGGACATGTCGATCACGGTAAAACATCCTTGCTGGACTACATCCGTGAAACTCGCGTGGCAGCCGGTGAAGCGGGCGGTATTACCCAGCATATCGGTGCCTATCAGGTTGTTACCGATCACGGTTCGGTAACCTTTTTAGATACGCCGGGACATGCTGCATTTACCGCGATGCGTGCTAGAGGCGCGGAATTGACCGATGTGGTTATTGTCGTAGTCGCGGCGGATGACGGTGTGATGCCGCAGACTAAGGAAGCTGTCGAGCATGCGCGTGCGGCTAATGTGCCGATCATCGTCGCGATCAATAAAATCGATAAGCCGCAAGCCAATCCTGAAAAGGTTATGCAGGAAATGTCCACGATCAATGTAGTGCCCGAGGAATGGGGCGGCGATGTGCAGTTCATCAAGGTTTCGGCTAAAACCGGCGAAGGCATCGATGATTTGATCGAAGCGTTGATTTTGCAGGCCGAGATTTTAGAATTGAAAGCACCCTCGGAAGGGTCGGCTTCGGGTATCGTTGTCGAGTCCAGGCTGGATAAAGGCCGTGGCGCGGTTGCAACGATTCTGGTGCAGCGCGGCATGCTGGAAAAAGGGCAATTCGTTTTGTGCGGTCATGAATACGGTCGTGTCAGGGCAATGTTTAACGAGAACAGTAAAGCCGTTAAAGAAGCCGGTCCGAGTACGCCGGTTGAGATTCTAGGCCTGTCGGGCACCCCGAATGCCGGCGACGAATTTTTGGTCGTGCAAAACGAGCGTGCGGCGCGGGAATTGGCCGAGCATCGTGAAGATAAGAGCAAAATCAGCCGCATGGCCGCGCAGCAAGCCGCTAAATTGGATCAAGTGTTCTCAAAAATGGCGACCGGCGAAACGGCTAGTTTGAACTTGGTGATTAAAACCGATGTTCAAGGTAGTTTGGAGGCCTTGCGCGAATCTTTGATCAAGCTGTCCTCGGATGAAGTCGAGGTTAAGGTCGTTTATGGCGGTGTCGGCGGCATCAACGAAGGCGATGTCAATTTGGCGCTGGCTTCCGGCGCGATTTTGATCGGCTTTAATGTTCGTGCGGACACCGCCGCGCGTAAATTGATCGAAGAAAAAGACGTCGACTTACATTACTACAGTGTGATTTATCAGGCGATCGATGAGGTGAAAAGTTCGATCAGCGGCATGCTGGCGCCCGAGATCAAAGAGACTATTGTCGGCTTGGCCGAAGTTCGGGATGTGTTCCGTTCGCCGAAATTCGGTGCGGTGGCAGGTTGTATGGTCGTCGAAGGTTTTGTCAAACGTAACTTGCCGATTCGCGTATTGCGTGAAAACGTCGTTATTTACGAGGGGCAGCTGGAGTCGTTACGCCGCTTTAAGGATGACGTTGCCGAAGTCAAAATGGGCATGGAATGCGGTATCGGCGTTAAAAACTATAACGATGTCAAAGTCGGAGACCATATCGAGGTTTTCGAGCGTGTTGAAGTGAAACGGGAGTTATAAACGTCATGGCCAGAGAATTTAGCCGTAGCGCACGGGTTTCGTCCCAGATCCAAAAGGAGCTGGCGCTGATTCTACAGCGAGAGCTTGATGTGAAGCGGGTAGGATTCGTTACGGTTAACGAGGTCGTTATCAGCAAGGATTTGGCCGTCGCCAAGATCTATGTCACGGTGCTTAATGCCGACGATCAAGGGAAAAAAGACAGTATTAAGTCTCTGAACGATGCGACGCCCTTTATTAGAAGCGAATTGTGCAAGCGCATGCGCTTGCGCAATATACCGGAGTTACGCTTTTATTATGACGATAGCTTTGAGACCGGTATGCGCGTGGCTGAATTATTGAGCGAATCGAAGGATAAAAAAGAGGATTGAGCGG
>Ga0180009_10003045_pt1 | contig 19364 bp, 14 predicted proteins | sample OS_PC_MetaG_FD_123537 | JGI IMG/M metagenome (GOLD analysis project Ga0180009, IMG submission 123537) | Groundwater microbial communities from the Aspo Hard Rock Laboratory (HRL) deep subsurface site, Sweden - OS_PC_MetaG | ecosystem: Environmental > Aquatic > Deep subsurface > Groundwater...
GACAGGCTTATTGAGAATGACGGAGGAGAACCTTGTTTTTCAAATTCGATTATTTAAAGCCTAACTGATTGTTATCATTAATACGGATACTGGATTCTTTACGTATTTTGGACAGCAGTGATAGTAGCCCAAATAATGTACCGTACTGATCGTACCTGCTGTGTTTGTACTGAAGCCTGGCAAGACATACAAATTCATCACATTGACGGAGATCCTTCTAATAATAATGTATCTAATTTAGTTGTCCTTTGTTTACAATGCCATAGTAATGTGCATCAAAAGGGTGGATTCGGGCGCAAGATAAATAAAGAAACATTAATTTATCATAGAGAACAATGGATTAAACGTGTTGCTAAACGCAGGGAAGAGGCTGACAATATTACCGCCTTACAGATGGCTGGTTTGTCTTATCCTATTCCCACTACTAAACAGGGAGCTGAGGAAATGAATATTAATAATAATAAAGCATTGTTAGCATATGTGGAGACTCTGCCCAACATATTAAAATATGCATACGATAAAGCTCGACCCATGTGGGATTCTGGCATTACAGCAGATATGAACCAAGGAGCTTATGATGTCATAGATGTCCTTATCCATATATTAATTCATTTGTCATCCTGGCTTCCCCAAAATCATTTTGATGGCATGTCTGCTGAAGAACATTTTAGAAATTATATACAATCTCGATATGCGTGGCATAGAGCTTTAGCAGAGCCGGACGGCATTGGTTCTGGTGGAACGATAGTTGGAACACTTGTTGCTGGTGGTGTTTTAGCTGATCTGGAAAACGCTGTATCCGAATTAGTGTATGCACTTACTATCGAGAGTGAAGATTTTGAATTTGATAAGTGGCAGCGTGCTTGGAAAGAGGTAGAAACCATTTGCTAATTTGGTTTTATTTCATCAAATCTTGTTCAGCAGTATTCCGTTCACTTCGGCATCCGTTATACCCAGATACCGCATGGTGATCCTGGGATTGGAGTGGTTGAACCTCTTGGCCAGCACCTCGAACCCCACGCCATACACGGTTCGTTGGACATAGCCGAACGTTTTCCTCAATGTGTGCGCGCCGTAGTTGCCCTTCAGGTTAACTGACCGACACCACGTTTTGTCCAGGTTGTTCACGTAGGACACGGTAAGGTCATTCAAAGTGGCGATCTGAAGGGCTCTCAGGCCCAGTTCCTTTGCGCTCTCTTCCAGCTTGACAAGAGTGCGGTTGAACGTGTCTGCAATGATGGCCAGTTCACGGATTTCGGCCCGTTTCTGGATCCCTTTCACATCCACTTCCTCGGCCACGGACAGGGCTGAAGACAGTTGTTCGATGTGCTCCACCGTTCGCCTGAAAAGAATAAATCCGCCGAGAACAAGAACGAGGACTATGGCGATCAGGGCCCAGGTCAAGGCCGTATTCACGGTCTCAACCCTGAAGTAGATAAAGGCAAAAACAACAAACGGAATGCTCGTCAGGCAGGAAATAACGACCATCAACTCTGTTCGTATGCTCCGGTATTTGGAGTAGCCTTTGTCAACGTCAGTATTTGATGTTTTTTGTTTCATGGCCCGTCTTTACAAATGGACTACTATTATTGGTGCTGGTCGAATATCTCTGCAAATACGGGTGTGATTTCCTTGAAGGCATTGAGGACCGCCGGGTCAAAATGTTCCGGCATGGTCCTTCCGTCACCCTCGGTAATAATCTTTAAAGTCTTTTGATGATCAAAGGCCGGTTTGTAGGGCCTTTGACTTCTGAGCGCGTCATATTGGTCCACGAGAATGACAATCCTTCCCTCAATGGGTGTTTCTTCTCCTTTAAGCCCCTGTGGATATCCGCCGCCGTCCCACCGCTCATGGTGAGTAAAGGCAATTTCGGCAGCCATTTGAATAGCGGGGTAGGTCGATTCCGATAAGATCTTTTCGCCCATGGCGGTATGGGTTTTCATGATCTCGAACTCATCCCTGGTAAGAGGACCCGGCTTTAAGAGGATGCTGTCCGAAATCCCGATTTTGCCGATGTCATGCAGCTGGCTAGAAAAAGTTATTGTCTCAATAAAATCCATCGGCATATCCAGTGCGCATGATATTTTGTTGGCATAAAATCCTATCCTCGCGATATGAGCGCCTGTATCCGAATCACGAAATTCCGCGGCTGCCGTCAGTTTCTGCACCATCTCATGGCTCATATTTTTAATGTCCCGGGTTTTTTCCCGCACCTGCTTTTCAAGGATATCATTATGCCTGAGCATAAAATCGTCGAAGGCCTTGATCTTGAGAAGGTTATTGACGCGAATGAATAATTCAGTCTTGTCGATGGGTTTGGAAAGAAAATCATTTACGGAAACCGAGAGCCCTTTTAATTTTGATTCCCGTTCGTGAAGCGCTGTCACCATAATGATCGGTATATTCTTTGTCTCCGGGTCTTCTTTTAATATTTTGCATGCACCGTAGCCATCCATGACCGGCATCATGATATCAAGTATAATCAGGTCAGGCTTGCTGTCCCTGACCTTCCGCACCGCCTCTTCCCCGTTTGAGGCAAGTTCAATATCATAGCCTAATGGAATGAGCCACTGAGTGAGCAGCCTGAGGTTGGTATCCTCATCGTCCACAAGCAATATTTTTTCATTCGGCATTTGGAATTTCCTTGTATCTTGCTCTTGAATATGATTTTCACCCATTTTCCTTTTTTAATTTCTCCAGATCCTCATACATCTTTTTCTCGCATTCCGGGCAGAGGCCATGACTGAACACAGCCATAGAATGCTTGGAAATATATGACTCAAAACCTTGCCAATATCCTGAATCGTCCCTTATCTTTTTGCATGACGAGCATATCGGCACCATGCCGGTTAATTGTTTGATATCTGCAAGAGCGTCTTGAAGTTCCCTGTTTCTTTTTGCGAGTTCTGCGGTATGTTGCTGTAGTTCTTGATCAGCGAGCTTACGTTCTGTGACATCCTGAACAGTCCCGGCCATGTAGATGGGTCTATTCTCAATACCAAGAACCACTTCACCCCATCCCCTGACATAGCGAAGCGTGCCATCAGGCCTGTGGATGCGAAAATCAAATGCATCGGGCTTTTCGCCTGCCTCGACGTCAGCAATCCATTCATGCATCGCCTCTCGGTCATCCGGATGTATCAAACCTAAAAAAGACTCCACTGTCGGGGTGAACGTTTCCGGCGAAACCCCATAGAGACGATACAGCTCGTCCGACCATTGCAGGGTACCTGAAAATTCGACGAAAAAGCTGCCGATATGACCGAGGCGTTGCGATTCAGACAGGAGACGCTCATTTGCGCGCAGCAAGTCTTCAGCGCGGTTGCGTCCGGTTATGTCCACAATGGTCCCCTCCAGAATCCCCTGCTCGCGGAAAAGTTCCAACGATATCAGACATTCCCTCACCTCGCCCTGCTTGTTCAGCACCCTGCCCTCGAAACTCAGCACGCGACCTTCAATCTCGAGACTGCGTAACATCTCCTCTCGTTCACTCGGGTCAACCCCGAGCATCGCCGAAGGCAAACCCTGCATCTCCTCACGTATGCGACCGAAAATATCGAGAAGCTTTTTATTCATATCCAAAATCTCTGATCCATCGAGCCTTGTTCTGAACATGCCGACATCGACCCTGTTAAAGAGATGGCGAAATTTTTCCTCACTCTCCCCCAGCGCGTCCGTCGCCTGTTCGACCTCCACATTTTTTTTCCTCAATCCGAGATTAACCCTTTCCAGGTCCAACGATATGTTGGCCAGAGAGCGGGCCTGGTTGCGAGACTTTGTCAATGATAATAACACGGAAAAGAGCAGTAGAGAGATAACAACGCCAAGCAACAGGATGGTGTTTACTGGACGGGTATCGATGGTTTCTTCAAGATGCCGTGAGGACTCGAAAACTAGAAGCCAAGAACGACCGGCATATTCCAGTAAGTATTGGCGCTTAAAAAAATGTGGACGGTCAGACTGGGACGGGGATAAATGTGCTTCGGTATCCCCTCCATGAAAGAGCAAGGCATCTTCAAGTGGTTCATCTCCATCGAAAATATTAAGTTCAACATATCCGTGCTTCTCGGTCAGAATACCCCGCATAAAATCATTCATACGAAAGGGGCTGTAAACATACCCCATTAAGGCCTTACGCCTTTGTTCGGGGGTTTCCTGTCGTTCTCCTTTGCGGTAAACCGGGAAATACATAAGAAAGCCCGTCTGTACATCTTTGTCGGTTTCCTGAAGCAGGATGACCTTGCCGCTCACGGTGGCTAAACCGGTGTTCCGAGTCTTCACCATGGCTTCTTTACGCGTTGGTTCGGAAAACATGTCATAACCAAAAGCCCGCTGATTTCGCCAATCGAAAGGCTCCAGGAATATAATAGAGTTGTATTCCGGGCGCTTCTCATCAGGCTGGATATCGTAGTTGGGGAAACCCTCTTCGTGAATCTGACGAATGTGAGTCTCCTTTTCTGAAGGAAGAATTAGTTTGGAAAAGCCGAGCCCTTGAACACCTGGACAATATTTATCAATCTGTAACTCTTTTACATATGTCTGCCATTGGGCCCGTTTGGCTTCCTCGGAAGCCGCAATAAGGCTAGCGCCGCCTCGGAGCATGAATTCATAGGCACGCAGGCGCTCGCGAAGAGCGGATTCTATTGCGTGGGTCCGAAATACAAAATAATCATGACCCCTTTCCATCGTTACGCCCCTGGCGAAATACCAGATGACAAAAGTGATAAACAGAGACGCCAACAGGACTGTCCAGGCCGTCCAGTTGCCCCAGGAACTGGGGCGAAGCGGTAAAGTACCTTTAGACGTCCCGGTTGGAGAGCGGCCTGACAGCAACGCGCTCGATTTCTGTATATTGTCCCTTCCCATATTCTGTTCAGCCTTTTCCACGATGATCACGCCGGCACAGCAACCAAAAAGGCTCTTCCTGGCGGGAGGAAAAGGCCAACAGCTCCTGCCCCAACTGCTTGTCTTCGGCACGATCACTCTTGTTCATTTGTCCAGAATGTCCCTTACCTTTCGTAAAAGGTCTTTCGGCATGAAAGGCTTGAGGATAAACTCAAAACCGGCCCCTGCCAACTCTTTGCCTTTGATCATGTCAATGGCATATCCACTCGTAAAGAGTATTTTGACCCCGGGGCTCACTTTTCTGATCGCCTCACCGACTTGTTTGCCGTTTTTCTTCGGCATGATCATATCGAGCATGACGATGCTGATCCGTTCCCTGTTTTGCATGAATTTTACGATCGCATCTTCGCCGTCTACCGCGAGAATAACACTGTAGCCGAAAGATTCCAGCACTATCTTCGTCAATTTTCTCAGGGAAGCCTCGTCTTCGGCCACAAGGACAATCTCATTTCCACGCATGACAGGGGCAGCGGCCCCGTTTTCCTTGTCCAGGGATGCCGCTTCTTCACTGAGTGGCAGGTATATATTGAATACCGTGCCTTTTCCCGGTTCGCTGTAAACATTTGTGTATCCGCCATGTTGTTTTATTATTTCGTATGAAATTGCAAGGCCAAGCCCTGTCCCTTTTCCAATCTCTTTTGTGGTAAAAAAAGGCTCGAATATTTTCTTCTGTGTCTCTGCGTCCATTCCCTGGCCTGTATCGGTGACCGTGATCAGTGCATACTGTCCGGGCTTGCCATATCCATATGCTGCAACATAATCATCATCCACTTCTTTAATGCCCGTGCTGATCGTCAACCGGCCGCCCTCCTGGATTGCGTCTTTGGAATTTACAGCAAGGTTTATCAGGACCTGCTCTATCTGCCCCGGATCAGCCAGCACTGTCAAAGGCATGTCCGCAAGCTCAAGATTAAACTCAATACTCTCTCTGATAATCCGAGCGAGCATTTTTTTCAAGCCAAGGATAATTTCATTGATGTCAACAGACATCATTTTAACAACATCTTTTCTGCTGAAGACAAGCAGCCTTCGGGTAAGATCCACGGCCCTGTCGGCGGCAATGAGCACCTCAGTCATATCTTCCTTTGCAGGATTGCCCGCTTTCAGAGTGTCCGCGACCATACCGCCATAGCCTATGATCACATTGAGGATATTATTGAAATCGTGGGCAATCCCCCCTGCCAACGTGCCGACGGCCTCCATCTTCTGGGCCTGACGGAGCTGCGCTTCGGTCTGCCTGCGCTTGGTGACATCGGTGAAGAACCCCACGCTGCAATTCCGGCCGTCGATGACGGCCGGGGTCGCGCGGACGTCCGCATAGATGACGCTGCCATCTTTCCGGAGGCAGGGAATATTCGAAGCGAGAAGCCTATCGCCACGCGCCTGGGTCTCGAATTCGGCCAGGACTTGATCGAGCGACTCCTTGGGGTGGATATGCATCACGTCCAGCTCTAAGAAATCTTCTTCGGAATACCCCAACATCTCGCACATGGCCGGATTGCAGTATTTGAATCTCAGGCCCTCCAAGTCCGCCACTAGTATGCCCTCTGCAGTTCCTTCAAATATAATCCTATACCTTTCTTCTGATTCTTTGAGTCCCTGTTCCAGCTGCTTGCGTTTCTTGAATTCATTTTGTAAATCAACATTGGCAACTAACAGCTCGGCTGTTCGCTCTTGAACGCGGCTTTCAAGCCCATTCTGCGCTTGTTGGAGCTTCTCATTCGTGATTTGGAAATCATGGTTCCTTTGGATGGCGGCTTCATAGGTAGAGAGCAGGAGGTCAATTATCTGTTTGCGTTCGGAGTTTATGAAATATGTTTTGCCCCGGAACACGATTTCGAGGTTCATCTGCCAAGAGGTGTTATTTCTGATTTCCAAGTTGGCGAGAATATACCTGATTTGGGAGAGTAGAAAATGCTCGTCGTAAGGCTTAACGATGAAGTTATTGGCCCCGCAAATGAGGCCCTTGATCACATCCTCAGGGTCGGACAGCCCAGTTAACAATATCATCGGGATGTTTTTCAGATGATCGTCCTTTTTGACAGCGGCGCATAACTCGTAGCCATTCATTTCGGGCATGACAATGTCGGAAATGATGATGGTGGGAGTAATTTGTTGCAACATCTCCAAAGCTTTCTTGCCGTCTTTGGCCACGGTTACCTGGTAATGGTTTTTTTCGAGTAGGTATTGAAGCTCGACCGCCTGGGTGGGACTGTCCTCGACGATCAGGATGTGGACATTATCATTCATGATGCAAACCTCCAGATATTTGCCGGATATTTATCCAGTTTTCTCCCACTTATTCACCAGACTGAGCAGAGTAGGAGCGATGTTGTCGTAGTGAAGTTCATACATTGCTCCATTCAGTTTGATCGCCTCCCCCGCCATGCCGTGGACCATGGAACTTGCTTTATCCTGCGCGATGGTAATGGCCCCGTGGTCTCTCATAAATTTCAAGCCGTCGGCCCCGTCCCGGCCCATGCCGGTAAGCAAAACGCCGATTGCATTGGCACCGTAGACATTTGCCACGCTCCGGAACAGAAACGATATCGAGGGGTAGGAACCGTTTTCCGGCCCGCCCTTTGAAAGAACGATCCGTCCGGAGTTCCCGACCCCCATGTGGTAATTATCCGGTGCAAAGTAGATGTGGCCCGGAAGCGGCGCCTCTTCATGAGTGGCCAGGTGAATCGGGCAGTCGACAGTCTTGCTTAGCCATTCGATCAAACCCTCCATAAAACCGCAGGCAATGTGCTGAACAATCAACAGGGGAGCAGGAAATTTTTCAGGAATTCCGGAGAGAATCGCCTGGAGCACGGGAGGTCCTCCCGCGGATGCGCCCATGGCGACCACTCTGATGGCGACGGGACTGACCGCGAGCTTTACGAATCGTGATTCCGGCCCTGGTTCATGTTCTCCCGGCTTTTGTTTTGCAATAGGACGGCGTCGGACGACCTTGACTTCCGACATTAATTTCACGGTTTGAACTAATTCTTTGGCCGAAGATTCATGGTCCGGGTGGTCGAGCCCCTTGGGTTTATTGGCGAGCGCAACCGCTCCCGCTTCCATGGCGCGGAAGATCACATCGGTGTCTTTGACATTGTTGGACGCGCTCATAATAACGATGGGCACGGGATTTTTTTCCATGATGATTCGGGTGGCTTCGAACCCGTTCATTCCCGGCATGTGGATATCCATCAAAATTACGTCCGGAAGTTTCCGTTTAGATAATTCCACCGCCTCTTTGCCGGTATTGGCTATCCCCGAGATCACAATCCCCCCGTCCGAATTAAGTAGATATTTGAGATACTCCAGAGTGGTTTGGGAATCGTCAACAATCAGTACCGTTATCATCGTGGTTTTACCCCTTTTGTAATATGATTTTATTTATCACATCCAGCAGGTTGCTTTGATCAAAGCTGCTCTTGACAATATAGGCGTTGGCGCCGGCATCAATGCCCCGCTCCCGGTCTTCGCGGGACTGCAGCGCAGTGACCAGCACCACGGGCAGGTCGGCGATCTTCTTTTCAGCCCGGATATTGGAGGTGAGGACAAAGCCGTTCATTCGCGGCATATCCACGTCCGAGACCAGCAGATCATAATTTCCCTGCTTCAGTTCGGTGAGAGCTTCCAGTCCGTCCGTCACGGTCTTGACGGCGTAACCGGCGGATTCGAGGATGTTCTTGAGGAGCATCCTCGATGTGATGGAATCCTCGGCCACCAAAATGCTAATTTTCTTTCCGGCCGACGCTGACGGTTCTACCCGGGCCGGCCGGGAAGGCACCACGGCAGCGGACTTGATCAGGTCCGCGACATTAAGGACGGCAACCACCTTGCCCGAGCCCAGAATCGCGGCGCCGCAAACGTTCCTGACCCGGGAGAGCTGCTTGCCGAGCGGCTTTAAAAGCACTTCCTCTTCGTTGATGACCTCGTCCACGCCAAAGGCCAGTTGTTTTCCCGCGGCCGAAAGGATAATGGCCGTTATGAACTTGCCGTTGCCCCCATCATTTTCGGTACGCGAAAGTTCCAGAACATCGGCCAGCCGGGCAAAAGACAGGGTCCGGCCATTCAATGATATGATTTCCCGGTTTTCTACGGTCCTGACCTCATTGGACTTGATCCGCGCCGCCTGTTCCACGTTGACGGTGGGAACAATAAACCATTGCTCTCCGGCCCTGAGCAGCAGGCCCCGGAAGGTGGCGATTGTGATCGGGATGATGATCCTAAACTCCGCGCCCTGGCCGGGGTGGCTTTGTGCGAAATTTTTCCCGCCCAAATTTTCCACCTTTTCCCACACGATGGCCAGGCCCAGACCGCGGCCGGAAATATCGGTTACGATGGGGCTGGTGGAAATTTCGGATTCGAAAATCAGGGACATGGCCGCCTCATCATCCATGGCTTTCGCCTGCTCCCCGGAGATGAAGCCCCGTTTAAGCGCAGCTTTTTTCACCTTCTCCAGGTCCACCCCGGCCCCGTCGTCCGCGACCACGATCTCCACCTTGTTGCCGTTTACCTGTTTGATGGAGACCTTGATTGTCCCGGTTCCGGGCTTATTTTGTGCGGTCCTGGCCTCCGGCTTTTCAATGCCGTGGTCCACGCTGTTTCTTAGAATATGGATGAGTGGGTCCCGCATCTCCTCGAGAACGCGCCGGTCAATTTCCACTTCACTCCCCTCCATGACCAGCCGCACATCTTTTCCCTGATCGCGGGAAAGGTCGCGGATCAGTTTGGGGACAGCCTCTAAAAAGGAGGAAAAGGGAAGCATTAACACTTTTTTTATGTCCTGAACAATCGTGTCCACCAAGACGCCGACGGCTCTTTGGGCCTGCCCGGATGATTTTACCAGGGTTTGCAGTCTGCCTTCCATGAGCCGCATATGGTTTTGGGTTAAATCAAGGGCGTTAAAGAGGCTCAAGATATGTTGCCGCCCGGTTCTTCCGGAGAAGACCGGCTCATCCTGTTTATCCAGCGCCCGCCGAAGCGCCTGCGTTTCCGGAGCGAGCCTGGCCAATTCCTTCATGACCTGCTCGATCATGAATAAAAGTTCCTGGTAATCCTGTCCGGTCCGGCTTGCGATCTGCTTGAGCCCGAGCATTTCCTGGGCCTGGAGCATGAGAGAGTCCAGCTTATCCACGGAAATTCTGACGGCGCCGGGAAGCGCGGGTTGGTCCATGGCGCTCCCGGGTTCGGGGCCTGGATGATCAACAGGTGTTTCTTTTCCAGGCAAGGGCGAAGCGGCGCAGACCGGGGGGGTCTGATCGGTCTGCAAACTCACTCCAGCCAGCCCGGACAGTTTTTTTTTCAGTTCAAAAATCCTGGCGCTGATCTCTCCGGCCCGTTCTTCTTCGGGCAGGGAGAGGAAACCGTGGATGGTATCAACGGCCTTATGCAGGAAGTCGAAATTTTCCGGGGTGAGCTCGATTTTCCTGTGCTTCAAGGCCGCGAATACACTTTCCAGGTCCTGGAAGATATTCTCGATTTCCCCCATGCCGGCGGAGCGGGCCGCGCCTTTGAGGCTGTGGGCTTCGCGGAAAACCATTTCCGCGATTTCCAGGTATGCTTCGGGGGAGGGCGGTTTTTCCAGCTCGATGAGGCGCGCGCTCATTGAGCGAAGACGCTCCTCGGCCTCTTGCCGGAAAGCCGCCCGGAGTCTTTTTAGGATATCGTTGTCTTTATTGTCCATATCAGTTCCCTGTCAAACCGCGATCCGATACCACGACACCAACTCTTTCAGCTTGCTTCCCAGTTCGGAGATATTATGGGTCGCTGTTTCCATTTGCTTGGCGCCCGCGGCATTCTGAGCGCTGGCGGTTTTGATGTTCTCCATGGCTATCGCAACCTGGTCCATGCCCGCGAGCTGCTGCTGGCTGGAGGCCGCGATCTGGCTGGCAGCCTGCGCGGCCTCGGCGATGGCGTCAGCCAGGGCCTGGATGTTCTCTCCCGATTGGACCGAGAGCTTGGCCCCCGCGTCCACGGTCTTGCTCCCCTCTTCGGTGGCCATCACTGCCTTGCCGGTGGCTTTCTGGATGTCGTTGAGAATAATCCGCACCCGCTTTGTGGCCTGTTTGGACTGGTCGGCCAGGGCCTTGATCTCCTGGGCTACCACGGAAAATCCCTTGCCCTGTTCTCCCGCCCTGACCGCTTCGATGGAGGCGTTGACCGCGAGAAGGTTGGTCTGCTCGGCCAGGTCGTCCACCGTGGCAATGATCTCGCCGATGGCCTGGCTCTGCTCGGATAGCGTAACAATGCTCTCGGCGACCACCTCCATTTTCTGCTTGATGCCGCCCATGCCTTCCATGGTGTCTTCGACGGCCTTCTTGCCCGCCTTTGCGATCTGCGCGGCCTTTTGCGCGCTGTCTGAAACGTATTTGGCCTTTTTGCTGGAGACATCGGCCGTCTGCCGCACTTCCTCGACCGTGGTGGTGGTTTCATTGGCGGCCACGGCTGTTTCCGAGGCATTGGAGGCAAGCTGGGCAGTAGTGGCGACAATCTCGGAGGAGGAGGCGCTTAACACGTTCACGGCCTCGGCCAGGCCTTCCGCCTGTTTTTTCAGGTTGGCCGCCATCTGGACGAGGGCATGGCCAAGGCTGTCCTTTTCCGACCGGATGATTAAATGCCTGGTCAGGTCCCCCTCCGAAATTCCGATCACCATCTCCACCATATTTTTGAAGCTCTCCTGCATATGGTTCATTGCCCCCATCAACTGTCCGATCTCATCATTGCTGGTGAGCGCATTGAACTCCCCGCTAAAATCGCCCGCGGCGATCCGGGTTACCACCTTTAGGGCCTGGTTCACCGGCCCGGTGATTTGCCGGCTGATGAGCAGGGCCAGGCTCGCCGCGATGATCAGACTGATTATGGAAAAAATAATAAGAAAAAGATTGGTCCTCGCATTGTTGTTGCTCACCTGGAGGCCGAGCGCACCCTCATCCTTTGCGGCCGATGCCCGGATGGTTTCCGCCGTGTCGGTGATCATCTGGCCGGCTTTATCCAGCCGGTTCTCGATAGCGTATTCCCTTTGCTTGATGGCCTTTACTATATCGTCTCTGGCAGCGAGATATGTTTTTTTCATGTCCAGGAAAGCCTGCAGCGAAGCCTTGCCGCTTTCGACGGTCAGGACCTTCTCTAGGGCTGCGACTGGGTCATCCATCTCTTTGCCGAATTCTTCGTTGGACCGGGCAATCGCCGTCTCATCGAGCGTGTCCAGATACTTATAGAGGTATAAACGGCCGAGCAGAAAATGCATATTCATATGGCCGGCATGATGCACAGATCCCAGATCCTGCGTATGATATGACGAATCCATGATGGCGAGTATAGCCAGGCGCATTTTTGTCCCGTTCGGGTCCAGGGTGTTGACTCTGATGTCATCGCGGGCTTTGGTCAGCCGGGCGATTTCCTCAAACGCGCTATGATAGTCATCAAGCGAGGCCTTAATGAGCTTGATTTTTTCCACTCGTTCCGGTTTTTTAATCAGGGCTTCTCCCTGTTGATATGTTTCCGTCAGTTTCTCAAACGCCTGCCCGCAGGCCTTGAGATCCTCATCACTACCGGAGATGATGAAATTCTTGACGCTGATCCTGGTCTGGAGCAAGTTTGCTTCAAGATGGCCGCAAAAGTTGTTGATGAGGGCAAGGTCCTGATATTCCCCGAACCCCTTGTTGGCGCTTCGCAGACCCCAATAGCTGATAACGGTGATCAGGAGCAAAATACCGATCACCGCCCCGAACCCGATCATGATTTTTGTTCCTACCCTGAAATTTTTTAACATGTTTCCTTCCCCCTGTATTTTAACATTGTCTTGGCAGAACCGTGGCTCATATTTTCACATGTTCGTTCACAATAATATTGCTGTCGGAAAGAATCGCTGCGGCCTCCAGAATCACCGCACCTTCCCGGGTGAGGCCTTTTAAATATTTTTCCCTGATCCCGGTCAGGGTGGGGAGGAACGATTGCAGGTCGTTTTCGTTCAGTGAAGTGGCGCCGATGATGGAATCGGCAAGGACCCCGAACTCGATATTCTCCCCTTGCAGAATGATGACCCGGTTCAGGTCGGCCAGACCTTTTTCCGGGAGATCGAAAAACCGTTTCAGGTTAACGATCGAAATGATGAGCCCCCTCACGTTCATAATTCCGAGCACAAAGGATGGCGTGCAGGGGAGCGGGGTAAAGTTCCTCAGCGGATGGATTTCGCGGACAAAAGTGGACTCGAAGGCATACCTTTCGTAGGCCAGGTCGAACTCGATAACCTCGATCATCCTGGCGTCTTCGTCCTTGCGCTCCGGTTCCCGGGCCAGATGTTCGGCTCTTTCACGGAGGATTCTCCGCCGGTCGTCGCCGGTAGGGATAAACCCCTGCTCCATTGCGCGCCGGAAAGCTTCCTGGCGCCGGCGAACCGTTTCCCAATCCAGGGCCGTTCGGGGGCCTGGTCCGGAGTCTTTTTTTCCTTCACTCATTTTGGTTCTCCCCATCGGTCGATTTGATGATCTCCTTGAGCCTGCCAGCGGTGATACCTTCCGACTCAGGAATGACCCGGTCCGGCGCCATCGCATTCAAAAGCGCGAGGGCGTTTTTATAGCTCTTATTCGATTCCTTGAAGCGTTCGGCGCTCCGGTTAATATTGGCCAGGGTGAAATGAGCGAGGATAAAGTCCTGGTCGAGGTAAAGCGACCGCTTCAGGGAGGCCACGGCCGCATCAAACCGGCCGAGTTCATAGAAAATAATGCCCAGCAGGTAATGGAGAGCAGGATTAAGTTTATCCAGAGCCACGGCTTTCTCGCACCATTGTCCGGCTTCGGCCAGCTTTCCCTGGTTGGCGAAAGCCCGGGCCAGGAGGGTTATGGCATTTGCATCAGTGTTTGAGGAACACCACTCGATCAGCAGCGCGGCCGCTGCCGGATAAAGGCCCTGGTTATAAAAATCCAAGGCTTGGTTATAAAGAAGGCCCTGGTCATAAGGATGGTTTTCCGGCGCCGGCACTTCAGGGACTTCGTGAGAGGGTTGGAGAGGAGAATCAGGTTCCGGTTGCGGTTCAGGGAAAGTAAAGATAGTGTTTAACGGACTTTCTCCGGGAGAATCCGGACCACACGTAAACTGCGGATACGGGACAAGCGCCCTCTCTTTCCAGGCGGGAATTTCAGCGGTCCCGGCACGGGCCAAGTCCTTGCGGTAAAGAATGGCACCGGGATATTGGATTGTTGCGAAAGGCGAAAAAAATTCATTCGAGACCTCGCAGGGGCTCACGATCAGCCATCCTCCGTCCACGAGCGCGCGATAGAGCTTCCAGATCACCGAACCGGCGCGCCCGGCTTCAAAATACATGAGAACATTGCGGCAGAAAATGACATCCATGGCGTTCGTATTGCCGGTAAGCGAGGGGTATGAATCTTCCGCCAGGTTCAGATAAGAAAAGTTGACCATCTTCTTGATCCAGGGGACGATCCGGTAACGCGAGTCTTTGTCTTTAATAAAGTAACTCCTGATCCACATCGGGACCTCGCGAAACGACCATTCGCCGTAAATTCCGTCTTCGGCCTTTTTCAAAAAGCCCGGGTTGATATCGGTGGCGCGGATGGTAATGTTCCAATCTTCGAGGTCGGGAATAAGTTTATGGAGCAGGATGGCGACAGAGTAGGCTTCCTCGCCGGTGGCACAGCCCGCGCTCCATATCCGCAAATGTCCGGCCCCGGTTCGGCGCTTCCTGACCAGCGCGGGGATGATTTCTTCTTCCATGACTTTAAACAGGTTCCTGTCCCGGAAGAAGTAGGTCTCTCCGATCGTGAGGTGGCTCGCCAAAACCTCGATCTGGCGCCGGGACAAAGATGAGGAGAGCAGCCAGGTCATACAGGCTTCAGCGTCCATGAAATCAAGCTCCCCCGCCGCGGAAACCAGGCCGCGTTTGAGGTCGGCAAAGCGTTCCTTCGGAAACGATAAGCCTAGTTGATCGCTGACAAACCTGCTTAGCTTGGAGAGAGTCTCCTCTGAGATGTTATGGTTCATGTAATAATTCCGGAGCGCTTTTCAAGGTGCAGTCCAGCGCGTTTTCTTCTTCCAGACTGAGAAATTTATCCAGATCGTGGATGAGCAGAAGGCCGTCTTCGTGCTTGGCCACGCCCTCGATGTATTCAATTCCGGGAACGATACGCTCAGGGGAAATGATGTCTTCCTGGGAACGAAATACCACTCCGTCCACAAAATCAGCGATGAGGGCCACGACCCTTTTCCTGGTCCGGGCAAATATGAACCGGTCAGCCAGGTCAATTTCTCGGGCCCTTAAACCGAAACGCGCGCGCATGTTGACAACCGGAACAACCCGGCCCTGCCAGTTCACGACTCCCAACACGATCTCAGGCGCTTTAGGCAACGGAGTGATTTCCGTCGCTCGCACAACTTTCTCCACCACAGACAGATAGAGCGCATAGCCTTGAGCATCAAGTCTGAACACCATAAGCTGGTTTTTAATTACCATGATCGCTTTCCCATAGCGCTTCCTCGGCCTTTTTGCGGTCGGTGATGTCGTTAAAGGTTACAAACGGATAGGTCAACTTGGCTCTCTCGAACCTGTCGGTATCCGCATAGGCGGTCGGGAAAACTACAGGTATACCCCATCTGTCCCTGATGATCTCTGCGGCCCCTATCCCGTCCATGTCCCCCGGAAGGATGATGTCCATCATGACCAGGTCGGGTTGGTCCTGCTCGACCAGTTCCAGAGTTTTTGAACCAGTGGTCGCCTCCCCGGAAATGCTGTAGCCGAGGCTTTTCAGGCGACTCGCCAAGTCCGTCGCTATAACGACCTCGTCCTCAACGATAAGGATTTTAGCGTTGTGTTCCTCTTGGTTGGTCATAAACGAAACCCTTCCTAAATAGTGTCTGTACACGATAATAAGTAGTGGTAATAAATAAAAAGAGCGCATTTTTACTGGACATGTCGTTCTGTCGATGGTATTAGTAATTAGGTAACCAGCCAAAACTACTAACAAATCTAAGAACGGGACCAGCACAAAATGCGCAAAAAAAGTAAAAGCCAAATGCCCCTGACGCCTCCGGCAAGCGACCATCCCAAAGCAATCGAGTTGGAGACGATCAGCGACATGCTGGATCAGAATCCTATCATACTTGATTTGATCATGGAAGACTTCAATCGGGGCAGGAAAAGAAAAAGGTCCGGAGCGCACGGCATGACTGCGGATCAGGTCCTCCGAGCCGCACTGGTCAAGCAGATGTTCGGTTTCAGCTACCGAGACCTGGCCTTTCACCTTTCGGATTCCTACTCGTTCAGCCGGTTTGTCCGGATCGGTTTGGCCGGCCGGGCTTTCAAACATTCGGTTTTGGCCAAGAATATCAAAATGATAAGCCCGGAGACCTGGGAAGAAATCAATCGCGTTCTGGTTTGCTGGGCCAAGGACCAGGATATCGAGAAGGGGCGACAGGTTCGCATCGACTGCACGGTTGTGGAGACCGATATTCATCCACCGAGCGATTCGAGCCTTCTGTATGACTCGGTTCGCGTCCTCAGCCGGCTTCTCGGGCAGGCCGACGGCCGGTGGGGGCGCCTGATTTACCAGGACCACTGCCGTCGGGCCAAGCGACGCATGATGAACATCATGAACGCCCGGAAGCAGGCCGTTCGGGTGAATGCATATCGGGACTTGATCAAAGTGACGAACAAAACGGCCGGCTATGCCGAAGAAGCGATCGTGCGCTTGGAACAGGTCAGCGACTTCGAAGCCGCCGGATATGTCGTTGACCTCAAACACTACCTGGACCTGACCCACCGGGTCATCGATCAGGCCGAACGCCGGGTCTTCGGTGGTGAAAAGGTCCCGGCTGGGGAAAAAGTCGTTTCGATCTTCGAACCGCATACAGACGTCATCGTCAAGGACCGCCGGGACACCTACTTTGGCCACAAGGTCTGCCTTTGTGTCGGCGCCACCCAGTTGATCACCGACTGCCTGATTACCTCGGGCAATCCGGCGGATACGGATTTGACCGTCACCATGCTCGATCGTCAGAATGAGATTTACGGACGCTATCCGCTCAAGGCGGCATTGGACGGGGGTTTTGCCTCGAAAGAGAACCTGAAGGCCGCCAAGTCCAAGCAGATCAAGGATGTCTGCTTCGCCAAGAAACGGGGCCTCAATGTCCTGGATATGTGCCGTAGCGAGTGGGTATACAAGCGTCTGCTGAATTTCCGGGCGGGTGTCAAGTCGGTGATATCGTGGATCAAGCGGAGCCTGGGCTTTGACCGCTGCCCCTGGAAAGGTCCGAGGTCCTTCGGCAGCTATGTCTGGCTGGCCGTGGTCTCGGCCAATCTCCGGACACTGGCCGGCCTGCAAACGGCCTGACTCTGAACCATATTGAAACAAGCCCGGGGACAAGGGGATACCTATGCCGTAAATTCGCTACCCAAGTTTGGAGTTAACTTATTTAAGTAAACCTTGCGCCCGTCATTTCTGATGACGTGCCCTATCCCCAATTTGGATTTTTGCCAGAGGGCAAAATTCACCATTTTTGTACAGACACTAAAAAATGTCTTGTATAGCATAGAGTTATGCCATGTCATCCGCTTATTTTTTTAGGATTTGTCCGTCATTGGCCTCGAATCCAAAGGCTCGAACCCCCTTCATGGTATCGACCGCGCGGAAATCCCGCTTGAGTAGATTCCATCTAATCAGTTTACAGCAGGTCTGGCTATATTTCCAGGTCAAATAATAACCGGTTCAACTCGCAATACGCCGCATCCGCCTCGGGTCTGCCCATATTGCCGCGGCTCAAACCTCATCCACAGAGGTGGGATTTCGAGGCCGTGACGCCGTGGATCCTAATTCACGACCTACGCACTGATCACAACCAACAATAAAAAATTCAAATTACGCCGCATCCCGGCTAAAGGTGAACTATTGCCCGCAGACCCAAATGACCCGCCGATGACCCACTGGCCCTTTTCAATCCCTACCCAAATCATTTACAAAAACGTCGCCTTGGGAACCTTCAGCCCCCTACAGCCTACTCCCGACCACCAGCCGTTCAGTCCAACGGAGTTTTCGCAACGGCTCGCGCCGCGAAAACTCATAATTCGTTTTGCGGCAGCCGGATGAAGTAAGTCACCTGCTTGCTCTCACCGTAATCGTAAATCTAGGGCTTGGCGAAGGCGGCATCACCCCGGAACCAGAACAATTGGAAACGCTTCCGGTAGCGATCCACCAACGGTCTGAATCAGGTCCACCGTGCCGTCAACCGCATAATCCAGGATAAGTCATAGTCCCGGTTAGCCTTGCCTACAAAATAAATATGACCGGGCGCTAATTATTCTTGCCTCCTAAATATTTAATAAATTTTACAATTACGTCTCGGACATTTTTTGAGGTTTCCTCAATGTAAATTTGCTTTAAGGCGTTGGACGGTGTAAAGGCGGCCCGGTAGGGCTTTTCGGTGGTCATTGATTCAAATTGATCAACAATACTGACCAGTTTTGCCATATTACTGATTTGATTGCCCTTGAGTCCTTTGGGATAACCTTTTCCGTTTGTTTGTTCGTGATGTTCCTCTACAATTCTCAATGCTGTGCCTGGAAAAATAGTCCCGCCCTTCAAAATCTTTCCGCCTTCCTTGGGATGCATTTTTATCAACTCCCATTCTTGAGGTGTTAAGGGCGAGGTCTTTAACAGTATCTTTTGATCAATTTTACTTAGTCCAACGTCGTGATATAGAGCGCCCAAGCCCAATAATTTGATTGTTGCTTGATCGAATTTCATGAAAATTCCAAAAGAGATCGTCAGAATGCTAACATTGGAGGAGTGATTGAATACACTGGTGTCCTGTTGGAAGAGTTTATACATATCCTCAAATAAATCAGGATTTTTTACCATATTTCGAAATAAATTATCCACCAAATATATGGACTCTTGCATGGCCTCTTTATTGACTGGGCGCGACAGGAGTTCGGTGATGGCCTCAACCGCTTTTCCATACAGCACAAGGCGTTTTTCATCTTTAATTTGAGCGTGACGAAAACCTGAGATCGCCTTGATTTCGGAAATATATCTTAGATAGGCTCGGTAATCCTTTTGATGTATATAAAGACTTTGTAGTTTGCGTTTAAACAGTATATTACGCAGGACGACGTTATAGAGTTCGTCTTTGCGACACACCCGGCGAAGAAAATAGCGAGAATCCTGCTTGTGGTAGATTTGGATATAAATAGCAAAAGGAATCTTTTCCCCCGGTATTATATCTTCAAATTTTACTTCCACAAAACCCTCGGGAATGCTGTCCGTGGTCACAATTTCATTTTCCAGGACGATTTTGTCGCCCTCGATCTTTTGAATTTCCCGAATTTGGTTGGACTAAACGGCTTCGCCGTGTGGGGGAGCCGGCGTACTTTAAACAGGGGGCTAGCGCATGATATCCTTTCTCTGTCCGGGCGCATCCGGTTCGGCATGGGGCCGATCCATTACCTGCCC
>Ga0180009_10003046_pt1 | contig 19358 bp, 16 predicted proteins | sample OS_PC_MetaG_FD_123537 | JGI IMG/M metagenome (GOLD analysis project Ga0180009, IMG submission 123537) | Groundwater microbial communities from the Aspo Hard Rock Laboratory (HRL) deep subsurface site, Sweden - OS_PC_MetaG | ecosystem: Environmental > Aquatic > Deep subsurface > Groundwater...
AATGGCGGTGCTGTAGGGCGCATTAGCGTAGCGTAATGCGCCGCTATGAACGCAACGGTTGCGACTGCCAACGGTGCGTTACGCTTCGCTAACGCACCCTACAAGGGACCACGGGAAGCAAGTAGGGCGGATTCATAAAGAAGGAACATGTAGGGCGCATTAGCGTAGCGTAATGCGCCGCTATGAACGCAACGGTTGCGACTGCCAATGGTGGATTACGCTTCGCTAATCCACCCTACACCCTCTTCGCCTAGCCCGGCGAGATTATCGTTTGCGTAGCGTAATGCGCCGCTATGAACGCAACGGTTGCGACTGCCAACGGTGGATTACGCTTCGCTAATCCACCCTACATCTCGCCCTTACCCCGGCGAGATCATCTTCTCGGGTCGCACGATGGCGTCGAAGTCGGCGGCGGGGATGCCGTCGGCAATGGCTTCCTCGCGTAAGGTCGTGCCGTTCTTGTGGGCGGTCTTGGCGATTCTGGCGGCGCGGTCGTAGCCGTATTTTTCCTTCAGCGGTGTCACCAGCATCAGCGAGTTCTTCAATCCGGCCTCGATGTTCTCAAGGCGCGGTTCGATGCCGACGACGCAGTTGTCGGTGAACGAGCTGGCAGCATCTGCGAGCAGGCGCACGGACTGCAGGAAGTTGTAGGCCATCATCGGATTGTAGACGTTGAGTTCGAAGTGGCCCTGGCTGCCGGCGAACGACAGGCCGGCGTTGTTGCCGTGGATGTGAGCGCAGACCTGGGTCATGGCTTCGCACTGGGTCGGGTTGACCTTGCCCGGCATGATGGAGGAGCCGGGTTCGTTTTCGGGCAGCGCCAGTTCGCCGAGGCCGGAGCGCGGGCCGGAGCCGAGGAAGCGGATGTCGTTGGCGATCTTGAAGCAGCTCATGGCGACCGTGTGAATCGCGCCGTGCGTCATGACCATCGCGTCGTGGGCGGCGAGCGCCTCGAACTTGTTCGGCGCGCTGGTGAAGGGGAGCCCGGTGATGCTGGCGATCTCTTCGGCGACCCGTTCCGCAAATCCGACAGGGGCTGCAAGCCCGGTGCCGACGGCGGTGCCGCCCTGGGCGAGTTCCATCAGCTTCGGCAACGTCATCTCGATGCGCTCGATGCCGTTGTCGAGTTGCCGGGCGTAGCCGGAGAACTCCTGGCCGAGCGTGAGGGGCGTCGCGTCCTGGGTGTGGGTGCGGCCGATCTTGATGATGCCCTTCCAGGCCTGCGCCTTGTCGTTCAGCGCGTTGCGGAGCTTCTGCAGCGCGGGAATGAGGCGGTGATGGATTTCCTCGGCGCAGGCGATGTGCATGGCGGTCGGGAAGGTGTCGTTCGACGACTGGCTCATGTTGCAATGGTCGTTGGGGTGGATCGGCGACTTGGAGCCCATTTCGCCGCCGAGCATCTCGATCGCGCGGTTGGAGATCACCTCGTTGGCGTTCATGTTGGACTGCGTGCCGGAGCCGGTCTGCCAGACGACGAGGGGGAAGTGGTCGTCGAGCTTGCCCTCGACGACCTCTTGGGCGGCCTTGACGATGGCCTGGCCGAGCTTTTCGTCGAGCTTGCCGAGCGCCATGTTGGTTTCGGCGGCCGCGCGTTTGACGATGCCGAGCGCGCGGACAATCGGGGCGGGCTGCTTTTCCCAGCCGATTTTGAAGTTGCCGAGCGAGCGCTGCGCCTGTGCGCCCCAGTATCTGTCGGTGGCAACCTCGATGGGTCCGAAGGTGTCGGTCTCGGTGCGGGTCGGTTTGGCGGCGGTCATCGGTGCCCTCGTTTTTTGTTGCTCAACACTTTGATGCTCAACATTGGGCAAGCCCATGTTGATGCCGGCAAGCCGGTGTTGAAGCTAAATGTTGCTCAACACTCGGTAAGCCGGTGTTGAAGCAGGATGTTTGCTCAACACTCGGCAAGCCGGTGTTGAAGCAGGATGCCCCCAGGTGTCGGAGAAACCTGAAGCCATGTCGGTCAATTGATGGCGTTGTCTTACACCGCGGAAGCGCGATCGCGCCACCGGCGAGAGAGTCCGCTTTGGTCGTAGTTGGGACGCGATTGGTTCTCCCTCTGCCGTTTTCTACTGGGAGAAGGCAGCGGGTGGCGGACCGGTGGTCGCTGTCCTACTTCTTGCGGAAGGCGTCGAGGCTGACGATTTCGGCGCCGGCGGGTTCGGCTTCCGATTCGTTATCGGCCTGGTTTGCCGTTTCGGCAACCTGTTCGGACCTGGCGGCTGCGGGGTGGGGAATCTCCGACTGGTGGTCTTCGACGGGTTCGCCGTTGCGACGCGCCAGATGCGAGATGGTGGAGGGTTCGCCGGGAAAATGTCCTGAACGCAGGCCATGATCGGTGTCGGCGAAGTTCTGGTCGAGCGACGACACCGACAGGTCGACCGCGTCGGCGTTGAACTCGGGGTCCTCGAACTGCAGGCCGTAGCGGACGGACGGGTCGAAGAAGACCTTGATGGCGGCGAACGGCACGACGACGCGCTCGGGGATGCCGTCGAAGGTCAGCTTCACTTCGAAGCGTTCTTCGCCAACGGACAGATCCCAGAAGCGGTGCTGCAGTACGATCGTCATCTCGCTTGGATACTTTTCGCGCAGGCGCTTGGAAATCGAGACGCCTGGGGAATTGGTGTCGAACGAGATGTAGAAATGGTGCTCGCCGGGAAGCCCGGTCTTGGCAGTGCGCTGCAGAACCGTGCGGACAAGGCCGCGCATGGCATCCTGGGACAGCACCTCGTAGTCGATCTTGGACTCGCTCGTCATCCTGTCCCGCGTCTTCGTGGGAACCCGCCGGTCCCGGTCACTTCGGTCATCAACTCAAGGCCCTGTCGTCGATCTCGCCATACACTCTTCGACGATACCGGGGGTTCCGGTCAAGTCGAAGTGGAGGGCTTCTGTTGCCCGGCGCCCTCCGAACCGCGCCTTACCCTGCTAGGGGCAAGGGCTTAAGTTTAGGCACAGACACCGCATTACGCAGCGACTGCAACCTCAGCATAGTTGTCATTTGCAACTACTCTGGTGGCCCGATGACGGCGGTACCATGCCGAGCAAAAGCTAAACCCTTTACACCCTCGTCGATCCTATTTCGCCCCCATCAGATACCCGCCGGACCGCTTCCGGTGCCAAGGCACGGGAATATGCGACGGGCATATGGTGGAGGCGCCGGGTACCGCCCCCGGGTCCGAATGGCTTATTACGGCCGCGTTTATCGCCATAGCCGGCGAACCGGCAACCTCAATATATGTCGGGGGCCGTTGAAAAAAAAGTGCCGTCTTGCGAATGGGTTGGGGGTTCGTCCTTGAGGCAACTGTTTTTGTCGCGGCGGCGGTCGCCGCGGAGGGGGCGGAAGGCAGCGCTTTTGTACTCGACACCCGGCAAGCCGGTGTGGTTTTGGTGCCCAACACTCGGCAAGCCGGTGTGGTTTTGGTGCTCAACACTCGGCAAGCCGGTGTGGTTTTGGTGCTCAACACTCGGCAAGCCGGTGTTGGGGTTAGTCCTCACCGGTCGTCGTGATGTGCAGTACACGGCCGCAGTGCTTGCAGTGGACGGCGTCCGCGTCGTGGCGGGTGAGGCCGCAGTCCGGGCACTCGTAGATGGTCCTTACGGGGCGCACGACGCTCTGGATGAGGCGCAGGAACAATGCCACCCCAAGCAAAAGGATCATCACGGAGAGGAGCCGCCCGCCGGTGCCATGAAGCGTGATATCGCCGAAACCGGTGGTCGTCAGGGCGGTAACCGTGAAATAGAGCGCGTCGATATAGTTGGAGATGCCGGGGTTGGTGGTGTGCTGCGAGACATAGACCACCGCGGTCATGATGAAGACAAACACCAACAGATTGATCGCGGACTGGAACACCTCTTCGTTGCGGCGGAAGAAGCCGAATTCCTGGCGCAGGTCGGCGAGCACGCGATAGGAACGCAGCAGCCGCAATGCGCGCAGCACGCGCAGGAACAGGAAGTTGCCGAGGAATAACGGCGCCAGCAGGCTGACGATAACGACGATATCGGCCCAGGTTGCAAAGTGCATAAGGAAGCGGCGGCGGTCGTAGGCGATCCACCATCGCACCCCGACGTCGAGGGCGATCACCACGGCGATAAGGGCATCGGCGAAAAGAACCCAGGTTTCGGTCTCGAATGCCGAAGTGACGATAAAGAACAGGATCGTGAAGGCATCGAAGGCCAGAATCGCATAGCGGAAATTCCGCGAGGAGGGTTCGTGGCCGTGATAAAGGCCGCGGAGGTGTGTTTGCCAGGTGGTCGTTGGTGCGTTTGTGTCGTCGTGCGAAGCCATGCGGTGGAGCCCATTGTCAGCCTGTCCAGGTACTGGTGTCGAAATTGCGAGGGATCATGTCAACCGCAACGATCAATCCTTTGAGTGCAGCGGCTCCTCTCTACCGCCCCGAGACGGGCTGGCCGCCGCTGCGGGCCTGCCTGATGACGATACTCGTTCTCGGCGTGGCCGCCATACTAGGACTGACGTTCTTCCTTGGAATCGGCTCGCTGGTCGATCCGGCGCGGAACTGGTTCGAGGACGACGCGGCCATGCCGCAATGGGTCATGCTGGCCGGCCAGCTGGTCATGCAGACCGCTTCGGTGCTGTTGATCTGGTGGGTGGCGGGATGGTTTCGCAGCGACCGTAGAGCGGCGCTGGCGCTGCGCCCCGTGCCGGGCGGCAACTTCACCATCGCCAAGGCGTTCTTGTTGCTGTCGGTGATCTCCGGGGCGTTCACGATCTTCGCGCTGACGTTTGCGAGCGAAGACATCATGAGCGACCTTGCGCCGATGTGGCCGTTGATGAAGGGCGAGTTCTGGTGGCTGATGGCGCTCGTTGCCGTCATCGGCGCGCCCTTGTCAGAGGAGATCGTGTTCCGCGGCTTTCTGCAGTCGGCGCTGGCGAAATCACCGCTGGGGTTCTGGGGGGCGGCGATCATCACCAACTCGGCGTGGACGGCGCTGCATGCCGGCTATACGACCACTGGCCTGACGGATGTGTTCATCGCAGGGCTGGTGTTCACATGGGCTCTGTGGCGGACCGGCAGCCTGTGGGTGCCGATTATCTGCCACGGACTTTATAACGGGCTTATCTTCGCGGTGCTGTCGGTGATGGACATGCCGGAAGGATTGCCGGGGCTGCCGGCCTGACGGGATCTGGCGAGCCCCTGCGGCATCGGTGGGCACACGCGAATCGGACTATAGGATTACTCCATGCAGCAATACCTGGACCTGATGGCGCGGGTTCGCGATACGGGCGCGCGCAAGACCGACAGAACGGGGACCGGCACGCTCAGCGTGTTCGGCCACCAGATGCGCTTCGACCTCGCCGACGGATTTCCGATGGTGACGACAAAGAAGCTGCACCTGAAATCGATCATCCACGAGCTGATCTGGTTCCTCAACGGCGATACCAACGTCGATTATCTGCGCCGCAACGGCGTCACCATCTGGGACGAATGGGCCGACGAGCACGGCGATCTCGGCCCGGTCTACGGAAAGCAATGGCGATCCTGGGCGACGCTCGATGGCGCGGCGGTCGACCAGATCAGCGAAGTGATCGAGACTTTGCAGCGCGATCCCGACAGCCGGCGGATAATCGTGTCGGCCTGGAACCCGGCGGACATCCCCGACATGGCGCTGGCGCCGTGCCATTGCCTGTTCCAGTTCTACGTCGCCGACGGGCGGCTTTCGTGCCAGCTCTACCAGCGTTCGGCGGACGTGTTCCTGGGCGTGCCGTTCAACATCGCCTCGTATGCGCTATTGACGCTGATGGTGGCGCAGGTGACGGGGTTGAAGCCGGGCGAGTTCATCCACACGTTGGGTGATGCGCACCTCTATCTCAATCACCTGGAACAGGCCGAGGTGCAGCTTTCCCGGATGCCGCGGGCATTGCCGCAGATGCGGCTCAAAGGGGATGTGACGTCGATCTTCGGCTTCCGCTACGAGGATTTCGAGCTGACGGGCTACGATCCGCATCCCCACATCAAGGCGCCGGTGGCGGTTTGATAGCCATCAGCGAAGCGATGAACAGATACGATGACAAACACGAGTTCACCAACGTCCCCGGCCCTGGATGCACCGGCTGAGGCAGCGCGCGGCGGAGAAATCGCGGTCACTTTCGTGGTGGCGGTGGCCGAAAACGGCGTGATCGGGCGCAATGGCGACTTGCCGTGGCGGTTGTCTTCGGATCTCAAGATGTTCCGACGCCTGACGATGGGAAAACCGATCATCATGGGGCGGCAGACCTGGGATTCGCTGCCCAAGCGCCCACTCGACGGCCGCGAAAATATCGTCGTCACGCGGAATGAACTTTTTGAGGCCGAGGGCGCTCATGTCGTCCTCGATCCCGTCAACGCGTTACGGTTGGCGCGTGATTATGCGCAGAAAAGCGGGGTCGGCGAAATTGCCGTGATCGGCGGCGCGGCGATCTACGAGGCGCTGCTCCCGCAAGCCCACCGGATGTACTGGACGGCGGTGCACGGATCACCCGATGGGGATACAACCTTTCCCAAATTCGACCTTGCGGGCTGGCGGATTGTCAGCGAAGACCCCATATCGCGAGGGCCGAACGATCAATTCGCGGCGACGCTGCGGGTTCTGGAGCGGCCGGCCGGCGCGCAGGATTAGGCCCGCCGATCCGGTCCCAACAGCCGCTGCGTACACTTGAAGCCGGCGCGTAACGCACCAAATGGCTGATCAGCGGTTTGCGGTCGGGCCGCATTGGCCTATAAGCGCATCAAGCGCGGTCCGGTTCCGTCCTGGAGCCTGGACACTCGTCGGTACGACGGCAGCGATGAATCTGCCGGGTGTGCCAGAAAATTCTTCCGAAAAATCGAGGCGAGACTTCACGTATGCCCTGGAACAATCAGAATGGCGGCGGCGGCTGGAAAAGCGGCGGCGGTGGCGGCGGTGGCCCTTGGGGTCAAGGTGGCGGTGGCCATCAGGGCGGTGGCGGCCAGCAGCCCGACCTGGAGGAAATCCTCAAGCGTAGCCAGGACCGCATGAAGCAGGTCATGCCGTCGGGCGGTCTGCCGGGGTCGATGATCTTCCTGCTTGCCATCGGCATTCTGGCCGCGGCCATTGCGTATGCGAGTGTGTTCACGGTCAAGCCGGACGAACTCGGTGTCGTGTTGCGCTTCGGCAAATACGACCGCCAGGTGCCGCCGGGGCTGCACTTCAAATGGCCGGACCCGATCGAGGAGGTCATCAAGCCGAGCGTCACGCGGGAAAACCGTATCGAAGTCGGCATCCAGTCTTCGCAGGGTGTGCGGGGTGGCCTGACCCGGGACGTCCCGCAGGAAAGCCTGATGCTGACAGGCGATGAGAACATCGTCGATGTCGACTTCGTGGTCGTATGGCGGATCCAGTCCGAAGAGACCGACGCAAAGACCGGTCAGGCGGGGGTCGAGAAATTCCTGTTCAATATCCAGAATCCGGAGACGACCGTGAAAGATGTCGCCGAGAGCGCGATGCGGGAAGTCGTCGGCAAGAACGATATCCAGCCGATCCTCACCGCCGACCGGCAGAAAACCGAAACAGCGGTTCGCGACCTGATGCAGCAGACGCTCGACAGTTACAATTCCGGCATCAGGATCGTGCGCGTGCAGATGCAGAAAGTCGACCCGCCGGGCAAGGTCATCGATGCTTTCCGAGATGTGCAGGCGGCAAAGGCCGACCAGGAGCGCATCCAGAACGAAGCGCGCGGATACGCCAACAAGATCGTGCCGGAGGCGCGCGGTGAAGCCGAGCGAATTCTGCAGGCCGCCGAAGGCTACAAGCAGCAGACCGTGCAGGAAGCCCTCGGGCAGGCGTCGCGCTTCGAGCAGGTCTACACGGAATACGCCAAAGCGCCGGAAGTGACGCGCAAGCGCATGTTCCTCGAGACGATGGAGCGGGTCTTCAAGGACACTGACAAGATCATCCTCGATTCGAATGGCAAGAACGGAGGGTCGGGCGTGGTGCCCTACCTGCCGCTCGACCAGCTTCGCAATCGGCCAGATGCCACCAGCGGAGGTCGTTAGAATGCGCACGTTTTCCGCAATCGTCGTCGTTATTCTCGGACTGGCCGCTGCCGGCCTGTATATGTCCGCCTACATGGTCCGTCAGACGGAGCAGGCGATCCTCTTGCAGTTCGGCGAAGTCAAAAACGTCATCAACGAATATGAACTCGACAGCCAGGGCCGCTTTGTCAACGATGCCGGGCTCAACTGGAAGATTCCGGTGGTTCAGGAGGTCGTCTATTACGACAAGCGGGTACTCGATCTGGATTCCCAGCCGCTCGAAGTCATCGTCTCGGACCAGAAGCGGCTCGTGGTCGATGCGTTCCTGCGCTACCGCATCACCAATCCGCTGAAGTTCTACCAGACCGTAAGGAACGAGATGATCGCGCGGCAGCGACTCGGCAACGTGCTTGAAGCCTCCGTGCGCAGCGTCCTCGGTGCGGCGACGTTCCAGGATGTGGTACGCGACAAGCGCGAAGCCTTGATGGGAACTATTCGCGATCAGGTGAACAGGGAAGCGGAGACGCTTGGCGTCAACGTCATCGACGTGCGCATCAAACGGGCGGATCTTCCGGAGGCCAACTCGGAAGCGATCTACCGGCGCATGCAGACCGAGCGCGAACGGGAAGCCACCGAAATCCGCTCCGAGGGTAATGCTGCTGCTAACCGCATCCGCGCGACCGCGGACCGCGAGGCGACCGTCATCAAGGCCGAAGCAACGCGTAAGTCAGAGCAAATGCGAGGTGAAGGCGATGCCGAACGCAACCGGGTCTTCGCCGAAGCTTTCGGCAAGGACCCCGAGTTCTTCGCGTTCTACCGCTCGATGCAGGCCTACGAAGCCGGTCTAGGTTCCAAGGACACCCGGCTCGTCATCACTCCGGACACGGAGTTCTTCCGGTTCTTCAACAATCCTGGCGGGACGACCTCGCCGGCCAACTGAAGCCTTCGCGAGGACGGGGCCGCAGCAAAACTGCGGTCCCGTTTGGCGTTGAGGACAGAGATCGCGTTGCCGACTTCTTCGCCGAAGGGTGCTCGAATGCAGGATCTTCTCGTTGCGCTCGGACTGGTCCTGGTGATCGAAGGGCTGGTGTGGGCGGTTGCACCCGATACGGGCCGGCGGCTTCTCGAACTTGCCTCGCAAACGCCGAAGAGTTCCCTGCAGATGGCGGGATGGGCCGCTGTCGTCGTCGGTGTCGGAATCGTTTGGCTGCTTCGCGGTTAGGTTTTGGGCGCGGACAGGTCTCGGGCGGGACGGGTCCAGGACGGGGCCTGGAACTGAAGCTGGGCCAAGACTTCGGACGGTCCGCCGGTCGGATCGGTAACGGTGCGCTCTTGACGGAGTGCGCGCGGCGCGCTTCGTGTCTCTATACTACGCGATCAACGCATGGCCGCTGATGGCCGCCTGTCCCGGAGACGATTTTGATGCTCTATGCCCTTCGACACACCCCCGCCGCGCTCATCGCTGCGGCACTGGCTGTGACGGCGACCGTGGCCATGTTCGAGGCTCCAGAGGCTCTCGCGCAGCGCGTTCAGTCGCGGGGGCCGCAAAGCGTTTCGCCAATCGCCAAGGTGCTGATCCCGGCGGTCGTCAACGTCTCGACGAGCCAGGTTTCGAAGGGGCCCAAGGGCGTTCCGCTCCCCGATGTGCCGGATGGGGCGCCATTCGAGAAGTTCTTCGATGATTTCTTCGACCAGGACGGCTCCGGCATCGGGCGCAAAGTTTCGTCTCTGGGATCCGGCTTCGTCATCGACGGCAAGGAAGGGCTGATCGTCACCAACAATCACGTTATTGCCGATGCGGACGAAATCTATGTGAACTTTTTCGACGGTTCAAAGCTGAAGGTCGAAAAGATCATCGGCAGGGATGCGAAGACCGATCTGGCGCTGCTCAAGGTGGCGCCGAAGAAGCCGCTGGCGCAGGTCAAGTTCGGTTCTTCGGAAACGATGGAAGTCGGCGACTGGGTGATGGCGATCGGAAATCCGTTCGGGCTCGGCGGCTCGGTGACGGTCGGCATAATCTCGGCAAAGGAGCGGGATATCAATTCAGGACCCTACGACGATTTTCTGCAGACGGATGCAGCCATCAACAAGGGCAACTCAGGCGGTCCGCTGTTCAACATGGACGGTGATGTGATCGGCGTGAACACGGCGATCATTTCGCCGACGGGCGGCTCGATCGGGATCGGTTTTGCGGTTCCCTCCGATACCGCGCTCAACGTCATCGCCCAGCTTCGCGAATATGGCGAGACGCGGCGGGGCTGGCTCGGCGTGCGCATCCAATCGATCAGCGAAGACATTGCCTCAACGCTTGGCGTCGAGGAGAACAAGGGTGCGCTTGTCGCGGCTGTCGAACCGGACAGTCCGGCGGCCAAGTCCGGCATCGCGAGCGGCGACGTGATCCTGAAATTCGACGGCAAAGACGTCATGACAATGCGCGGACTGCCGCGGATCGTGGCGCAGACGCCGATCGGCAAGAAGGTGCCGGTTGAAATCCTGCGCGATGGCAAGACGCAGAGCCTGGACGTCGAGATCGGCCGCCTGGTCGAGCCCGAGGAGGGCGAAGAGGCCAAAGGTCCAGCGGATAACGGGAACGGCGGCCAACCCGACGAGGGCCGGGATGGCGCGCCCGCCGGCGGCGCCGGCATCGCCGGGCTTGGCGTCGCGCCGATCAACGACGAACTGCGCGAGAAGTACAATCTCGGGCCGAAGTCGGAGGGCCTCGTCGTTACGCTCGTGGAGCCCGATAGTCCGGCTGCGAAGAAGAACGTCAATGAGGGCGACGTCATCGTCGAGGTGGCGCAGGACAAGGTGACGACGACCGAAGAAATGGTGGCGGCCGTGGACAAGGTGCGCAGAAGCGGGCGCAAGGCGGTGCTGCTGCGGATCGAAACGGCCAACGGAGACATGCGCTTCGTCGCCGTGCCGCTCGAGTAGGGCGGTGCGCCGGCGGTCAGGCAAGAGGTTGCGGGATGGCCGAACAGCAGGGATATTTCGAAGCCTTCACACGCTCTTTCGTGCCGGTGCACCGGGAGGGTCACAAGTTTCTCGCAATCGGCGCAGCGGTCACGCTCGTGGCGTTTCTGCTGTCGTCGACTCTGGGCGTACTTGCGGCGATGGCGACTTTCTACGTCGGCTATTTCTTCCGTGATCCCGACCGGGTGACGCAATTGCGCGAAGGACTCGTCATTGCCGCGGCCGACGGCGAAGTCGCCGACATCGAAGAAGTTCTGCCGCCCTCCGAACTCGATATCAAAGGCGGAAAAAGGTTCCGTATCGTCACCCACCTGTCGCCATTCGACGTGCACATCAACCGGGCGCCGGTGGCGGGGCGGGTGTCACGGTCGGTCTACGTGCCGGGGGCCTTCGTCAATCCGACCACCGACAAGGAAAGCGAAGACAACGAGCGGCGGGCGACGGTCATTACCACTCCGGACGAGACCGAGTATGTGGTGGTGCAGATTGCGGGGATGATTTCGCGGCGCATCGTTGCGTTCGTGCACGAGGGCGACAACGTCGGTGCCGGTCAGCGCATCGGGCTCATCCGCTTCGGCAGCCGGGTCGATGTGTATCTGGCGCCAGGGGCTATCCCGCGCGTTTCCGTCGGGCAGAGAATGGTGGCCGGAGAGACAGTGCTCGCCGATCTCAAAGCCACCGAACCGGAGCGGGAAGCCCGCCGCAGTTGACCGCGGCAGCTTCTCGACCACTCGACTTCATGCCTTGGTGCGCTGGGTCAGGCGGTCGCGCAACGATCGCAAAGCCTGGCTGCTGTTGAGTGAATTGCCGTCTGCAGCTGCCCGAACCGGTTCGGGCGCGACAGCCGAGCGGCGCAGGCTCGGTGCGGGACGAGACGCGGCGGCGCTGGCGGGCTCGCGGCGGAGCTGTGGAGCATGACGTGACGGCTGGCTGCCCGCAGGCTGCATGCGCGGAGCCGCATGTTGAGGGAGTAGTGCGTTGTGCGATGCGGCCTGCTCGCCTGGCAACTCGCCATGGACGTCGGCGGGGGTTGCCGTGAATTCTTCGGGGTCATTGCCGGAATTACGCCAGCGCTCGACAAGGTGCTCGAGGAACGATTCATCGCTGTCACACGTCTGCCAGCGTTCCGAGAAGCGGGCGGTCGAGGATCGCGGCAGGCAATCTTTCGGAAGGTCGGCGAACTTGATGCGCACGGGCAGCGATACGCCGTCGCCGAAGGCAATGGCTTCGCGCTGGCCGAGTGCGGGCAGGAAATCGAGCAGTCCCGAACCCGTGTCGGAGACAGCCGACTGGACTATCGCCTGATCCCTGTCGTTCGACATGCGCAACGCGAATACGGTGTTGCACTGGGACAGGATCGTCGGGTCGATTTCAGCCGGGCGCTGGGTGACGATGCATAGCGAGGCGCCGTACTTACGGCCTTCCTTGGCAATCTTCGCGATGGCCCGCTTGCACGGGCCGAAGCCGGCTTCGCTGGACGCCGGCACGTAGCGGTGGGCTTCTTCGCAGACGAGCGTAACCGGTACCTTGCCCTCGCCCCACACGGCAAAGTCGAAGGTCATGCGGCAGAGAACCGAGACGACGACGTTGACGATTTCCGGCGGCAGGCCGGTCAATTCGAGGATGGTGATCGGCTTGTTGTTGACAGGTACGCGGAAGATGCGGCCTAGGATCTGGGCCATGCCGTCGTAGACAGTGAGGGAGCCGAACATGAACGCATAGCGGGCGTCCTGCGTGATCTGTTCGATGCGCGATTTGAGATTGCGATAAGGCGAGAGGTCGCGCTTGTTCTCCAGCTTGCCCATGCGATCGTCGATGATCGAGGTGAGATCGGAGATGCGGTAGGGAACCGGCGTGTCGACGGTATAGCGGCCGGCGTCGTTCGGATTGCGCCGCAGGCGCCCGTTCTGTTCAGCCCCGCTGCGGCTTGCCGCATACTTGGCCTTGGCGATCGGAATCAGTTCCTGCAGGATCTCTATCTCGGCCTTGCGTTCGGGATCGGCGATGAGGACTTCGATGATCTCTTCGAAGGTCAGAAGCCAGAACGGCAACTGCATGTTGCGCGGGCTGATGACTTCGCCCCATTCCTTGAAGGCGGTCGCATATTCGTTGTGCGGATCGAGCAGCACGATATGGGCTGCGGGGTTTTCGTTCAGGATCGAGCGCAGGATGAGTGCGGTCGTGCAGGACTTGCCGGTGCCGGTCGTGCCCAGGATGGCGAAGTGCTTGCCGAGGAGATCGTCGACGCGGATGCGTGCGGGAATCGACGAATCCTGGCGCAGGGTGCCGACGCTGACGCTTTTGTGATCGGTACCGCAGAAGGCAAGACGCAGTTCAGACTTGCCGGCAACGCGTACCCGGTCGCCAAGCGCCGGGTAAATGGTGACGCCACGATTGAAGCTGAAACCGCCGTCTTCGAGACGCCAGAGTTCTCCAACCAGACCGAGTTCGGCGATCCAGATTTCCGATTCGCCCTCGCGCTGTGCCGGCACGGGGACGCTCAACGCAGAGACGATGGCCAGGACGATCGTCGTTGCGGTATCGATCGCCAGAAGCGTGCCCATTTCAGGACGTTGCGACATGGCGCGGGCGGCGCTGTCCTGAGCCCCGTCGAGAAGGACGATGGCCTTCGAGCCCGTGACGGACACGATGCGGCCAATCGAGTGATCCCTCGACAGCATCTGGACTTTTTCCTCGAGCGACATCTCTTCATTCATCGAACTGTCTCATCCGTTACGTTGGCACGGTTCAAAGTACGGTGTCGCGCGCGTGCGCCGTGGACACGTGGTTGCGGGAAGGCAAAAGGATGACGACTTCGGTGCCGACATCCTTCTGGCTTCGAATTTCAAGCTCGCCGCCGTGGAGTTCGACCAGCGATTTGGCGATCGGCAGTCCGAGTCCGGTGCCTTCGCGCCAGCGCGTGCGCGAACCGTCGACCTGGCCGAAGGGCTGCTGGGCGATCTGGAGTTCATCCGGCGTCATGCCGATGCCGGTGTCGCGGATGAAGATGGCAACAGCATCATCGTTGACCGGGGCCGCTTCGACTTTGACCATTCCGCCGGGGCGGGTGAACTTGACCGCGTTCGAAAGGATGTTGGCGAAGGCCTGATCGAGCTTGCTCCGGTCGCCGCGGATTTCGGGAATGTCACTTGGAAAATTGCCGATCAGTTCGATCTGGGCGGCTGTGGCTTGGCTGCGCATCTCGTCGATCTGAGCCTGCAGGATCTCTTTCACGTCGAGTTCGCTGGCTTCGAGGGTGTAGCGGCCGCTTTGGATCTTCGAAATGTCGAGGATGTCGTTGATGACCGTCAGGAGGTGAATGGCGGCGTCGTGGATGAGGTTGGCATATTCGACGACTTCCTCATTCTGCACCTGGCGCAGGTCCTGCTCGGCGAGAATCTTCGAGAAACCGATCACGGTGTTGAGCGGCGTCCTGAGTTCGTGGCTCATGTTCGAGATGAATTCGGACTTCACCTTGTTGGCGAGTTCCGACTCCAGCCGGGCCGTCTGCTCGGCGGCGCGGGTGCGCTGGCGCAATACTGCGTCCGCCAAAAGCGACGAATATTCGCCCATCAAGGAATTTGTCTTCTGTGACCCGAATGCGCCGCTGATCATTTCTTTTTTCGAAGCTGTTAAGATTTGGATACAGCGAAGGATAGTATTGAAGCGATAATCTCAAGTTAACGATGCCGCGACAGGTTGCGCCGAATTGCTGCTTTAACTCGAATTCGAGCGAGAAGCGGACTTGGACACGGCCGATCCATTGCAATCGATACAGCCGCAGCGTGCGGAAAACAAACGGATCGAATAGCGTAGCTCCGGCAATTTGTTGACGAAATGTCTACGCTAAGAAAAAAAGGTCTTATTGGCGTTCGAGATTCAAAGCCGCCTGAGACCTGCACCCGGAACTGCAGCGTTTGCTCGAAAGCGCTTTACGAATTTGAGAAGTCGTCGAACCGCAGCCCGTATATCAGGGGCGATTTGCAAAAAAGCGGGCGTGGCAAGGTGTGACTGCGCGATCGGGAAGATCTTTCGCCGAAGCTACCGAGTCGATTTCACGGATTACCCTGACAAGTGCAGACGCAACGTTGGCGAGTCCCGGTTCGGTGGCGACGTCATCGCGGATATAGCAAAGCGTTTCGCGGACCGTCTGAAGGTCGATGCGGGGCGATCTTTGAACTCGTCTCAAGCGCAGCATGGCGGTCGGTACTCATGTCTTTATGAAACGTAAACACACGTCACAATTTCATTGCAAGAAGCTGGCCCGCCCGCAACCCGTTTTTTCCGTGAAGCCGTCCCGCAATGGGACAAAGAATATCGAATTGATGTCCATGCTCGCGAAGCCGGCGTTTACCGGTCCCGTTTAGTTTGATCGGACGGGTGGAGGCAGGCTGAAACAACCAATGCTCGCGGATCTGGAAAACCGGGTGTCGCGGGCGCAAAGAGTTGGGACGCCATCGCTTCCGTTACACGCCGGAGCGCCGCGATAAACGACGTGCGCCAGGCTGGTGGAGAGCAGAATGGCGCAAAACGACAATCCCAAAATCCTGATCATCGTCGAGAATCTGACTGTGCCGCTGGACCGCAGGGTCTGGCAGGAGGCGCAGAGCCTGCGCGAAGCGGGATATACGGTCTCGGTGATCTGTCCCAAGGGCGGCAAGTATACCGCGGCCTACGAGTTGCTCGACGGGGTGCATGTGTTCCGCCATCCGTTGCCGCTGGAAGCCGAGGGGGGGGCCGGCTATGCCATCGAATACGCGTCGGCAATCTTCTGGGAATTCGTCCTTTCGGTTCGGGCCTATTTCAAGGTCGGATTCGACGTCGTGCAGGCTTGCAATCCGCCCGACCTGATCTTCACGGTCGGTGCATTCTGGAAATACCTTTTCGGAAAGCCGTTCGTATTCGACCACCACGATATCAATCCGGAACTTTTTGAAGCGAAATTCGGCAAGCGGGGCTTCTTCCACTCGCTGCTCGGGGTGTTCGAGAAAATCACGTTCATGGTGGCCGATGTCTCGATCGCGACCAACGAAACGTTCAAGGACATCGCGGTGCGGCGCGGCGGCATGGATCCGAACCGCGTGTTCGTCGTGCGTTCGATTCCCGATGTGTCGCGTTTCCGGCGCATGGAGCCGCTGCCGGAATTGAGGAAGGGCCGCAAGGCGCTCGTTGGCTACGTCGGCATCATGGGTGCGCAGGATGGAGTCGACCTGCTGGTCGAAGCGATGGAGGAACTGGTGGTCGCCAAGGGCCGGCGAGACGTGCAATGCGCGATTGTCGGCTCGGGCACGGAGCTGGCGCGTCTGCAGGTCATGGCTGAGGCGAAGGGGCTCGCCGATTTCATCACCTTTACCGGCTTCCTGTCGGGCGACGAACTGATGCGGACGCTGTCGACGTTCGATGTCGGCGTGATCCCCGATCCGAAGAACACCTACAACGACAAGATTTCAATGAACAAGGTGTTCGAGTACATGAGCCTTGGCATTCCCTTTGTCGGCTTCGATCTGATCGAGGGCCGCAAGATGGCCGGGGATGCCGCGCTCTATGCGCTAAACAACGACCCTTTGGAACTGGCAGACCGGCTGGAGCGGCTGGTCGACAATGCCAAGCTGCGCGAAGCCCTGGCCGAAGAGGGCCGCCTGCGCGCCAAGTCACTTCTCAGATGGGACGAGGAATGCGGGCGACTTCTGCAGGCCTTCGATGTGGCTCTGGCCGGTACAACACCCGTGCGGGTTCGTGTGCCGCAGACCGATGCGCTTCCCGAGGTTTCGTGAAGGGTATAGCTGGAATCGATGAAACGAAGTTCAGGCCGGGGCGTTGGCGTCCCGGCCTTTGGCTTTTGCGCCGGCCGAAAGCAGTGCGCGCCAGGAGTGCCGCTCGAACATGATTTGACGCGATGAGGGCATGGCGAGAAGGCCGGCCGCGAGGACGAACATGGTTGCCATAACGGCGACGAGAAGCCGTCCGGGCTCCATGCCTTCGAGACTGATGGCGATAAGGGAGCCGCAGGTTGCGGCGCCCAGCAGCATCGCCATGCAGGTTGCCGACAGCGGCCATCCGACGCTCGCATGTCTCGACGTGCGGGCGACGATGTAGACGAGCGAGAGGGCTTCGGCGGCGAGGCCGGCGGCGGCTGCTCCGAAAAGGCCGAAGCCTAGGTGGACGGCGAGAATGGCCAACGGCAAGCCTGCAGCCCTGACGAGCCCCGCCCACAGCAGCGGCCGGGTGTCGCCCTTTGCCATAAGGGCCATGCCGGGGACCGACTGAAGCATGCGCATCGCCCACATGCCGGCGAGGCAGGCCACTATGGCGCCCAGCCCAAGATAATTCTGTCCGAACACGATCGGGAGCAGGCTGTCGCCGGCGGCGACGAAAAATGCCAGATAGGTCGTCGCCAGGATGGCGATCAGTTCGAACATGATCCTGTAGCGCTGCCGGAACTGCAACGGGTGCGCGCGCACCTCGCTGAGAAGCGGCAGCATGAGGGCGTTGCCGACGCGGGCGGCGACTAGGCCCGGTACCATGGTGATCATGAACGCCGTCGTGTAGGCGGCGAGGTCCTCGATGCCAAGCAGCCCGCCGACAATCATCCGGTCGCCCTGGTAGACGGCAACGAGCGGGAAGGCCGAAAGCCAGATCGGCCAGCCGAACCGGACGAGGCGGCGAAGGTCGCCGGCATCGAGTGCCACCCGATAGGGACGCTCGCTCATTGTGTGAGAGACCACGAGTGCGATCGCTGCCTGCAACAGGGCGAGCCAGACGACAACGGAATAATCCGGGGTGATGAAGAGCGCGGGAATGGCCAGCAGCAAGGCGGCAAGCTGCGGCAGCAGTTCGATCATGACCTGCGGTCGGTTGCGCAGGCTGCGCTGATAACGGCGGGCGTCGAGATGGATGAACCCCTTGATCACGGGGGCAAGCGAGATGAGCTCGAAGGCCCAGGTTGCTTCAGGGATGCCGAAGAAGGACGTGGTCGGTGCTGCGGCAAGCAGCAGGAGCACGCTCGTTGCGGCGCCGCGGGCGATCAGCGTGACGTGGGCGGTCGCCTGCAGTCTCGGCTCGTCGCCGTCGGGGGCCTGGATGAGGAGGCGGTCGGCGCCGATGTCGCTGAGCGTGTCGACGAGCTGCAGCATCAGCGTAATGGCGGCGGCGATGCCGAAGTCTCCTTGCGACAGCCAATGGCCGAGCAATGCATTGCGCAGGAAGGAGCAGCCCTGGGCACCGGCGAAGCCGGCCACCAGGAGCGCGCCCTGGCCGCCGATGCGGGAGATGGCGCGGCGCGCCGGGGAGGATGGAACGGACCGTGTGCTCATCATGGCTCACGCGGCCTCGTCGTTGCCGGGGCCGGCTGTGGGGCGTACCGGGGTGAGGGTGGCGGGTTGCGAGCCGCGAGCCTCGCGGGTGTCGGCTTCGCCACCCGTCCAACCGCTGGCGCCGGGGAGACGGCGGCTGAGCTTGCGCACCGGTTCTTCCAGAAGCTGGCCGACGAGCTGTCGCAAGGGTTCGCCGTCGAGGCGCAGCAGTGCGCAGGTCGTCTGGATCCACCTGGGGCGCAATGCCTTCGACCACTTGGCGCGGAACTCTTCCTTGCGCGCTTCGAAGTCGCGGCTGCGGGCGTTGCCCGGCGAAAGGTGCTCGATGTGGAAATCTATGACGTAGGCGTTCCAGCCGAGCATGTCGGCGACGAGGCATAGATCGGTCGCGTAGAAGTGAAAACCGGCGAGGTTGCGGGAGAATGAAAGATTGGCGGAGCGACGCACCACGATAAAATTTTCATCGAGGCTCACAACCCGTGCCGGGAAGTCGCCAACGCGCTGGTCGCGGCCGTGGGGATCGGAAATACGCACCGACAGCCGTCCGGGAGCCAGGCCGCCGGCATTTCCGGCGACGGCCCAATCGGGGTCCCGTCCATCGAGTTCGGCGAGGCGGGCGTCGAGTTCTCTGCGGCTGTCGCCGCCGGGGATCAGGCGGATGTCTTGATGGCACAAGATGACGTGGCGGCCGCGTGCGGCGCGAAGCGCCTGGTTCAACCCGGTATAGGCGCAGGTCTGCTCGAAGCCCGTGTTGTCGACGAAGAGATATTCGCAATCGAGCGGGGCGAAGCCGCCGGCGGCGAAGGACGCACGCATGGCTTCATACTGGCCGGGGTCGGTGACGAGCGTGGCTATCGTATAAGCCAACTGTCCGCCCGCGCCATCGCTCAGGGAGCGCGCGGGGACAGCGGCCGGCATATCGCTTGACGATGCCATGGGCTGCGTCCTTCTCGATGGGTCCATGCCTCGCGTACGCGGAGGCGACCTGATTGATGGGTGACGCGATACCTTCGTTCACTAACAGCGGAGCCAAACCTGCCCCGGATTCAGATGCTGTTCTTCTGCAAACTGCGCTTCAAGCGCCGGC